>Ga0315314_1003474_pt1 | contig 12308 bp, 9 predicted proteins | sample TDP9_MG_FD_203631 | JGI IMG/M metagenome (GOLD analysis project Ga0315314, IMG submission 203631) | Freshwater sediment microbial communities from Lake Towuti, South Sulawesi, Indonesia - TDP9 | ecosystem: Environmental > Aquatic > Freshwater > Lake > Sediment | place: Indonesia: South Sulawesi...
CCGCATCTCTTGCATCTCATCTTTCGTCGGACGCCGGTTTTCACTTCCCATCACCGTTAGCCGAACAGTACCGTGAGGAACACAATAGGCAACATTGGGCGAGGTATGGCCATCGAACTTGGCCAGGAATTCCTTCACGCTAGACCAGTCAAACTTGATGGACTCATGCTCGCCGTTCCAACCGGCGGTCATGGCGCGGACATTCTCCATCGCCTTGCGATTCGCTGGCGCAAAGGAGAGTCCATCTTGGCCGATCACCTCTGTAGTGACTCCCTGCATGGTTTTGGCTTCCGCATTTGGATAGGCCAGCAGCATGAGGTCAGAGTGAGTGTGCATGTCCACGAATCCTGGCGCGATCATATGACCGCGGATATCGATTGTCCGTCTTGCCTTCGCATCCCAAAGCTTTCCCATCTTCTGGATTCGCCCATTCGCTACACCGACATCGCCGACAAAACCTGGCGATCCGGTGCCGTCGATTATCATGCCGTTCTTGAAGAGAAGATCAAATTCGACCATTTGTAGTCACTCTAAGCTTTCGGAGCTTCGGGAAGCATCTTCGCCCAAGGATGATCCTTCGACCATGACGGGCAGAAGGGCAAACGGTATCCTTTGACTCCCAGGTCGAAGACGACCATGGCCGCAAGATCGTCGACGGTCACGAACAACTGGTCGTGTTTCGGTCCCCCGAAGCACACGTTCGTCGTGCGAGCGCCACCGGTGTGGATAGTCTCGATCAGTTTTCCCTCGGGGTTGTAAACGAGTACACCTCCTCCTTTGAGGCCAAGGGTGGCGATGTAGATGTTGCCTTCCCCGTCAAAGCACATGCCGTCCGGTCCCGTCCAGCCTTTCTCGTCCGGAATGAGATCCGGCAGTCTACAAAACTCTCTCGGGTTCTTTGCCTGTCCCGGGCCGACCACATCGTAGGTCCAGATCTTGTTTGTTTGGGTTTCGGCAGCGTAGACTCGGCCCTCGCGCACCAAGATGCCGTTTGGAAAGGCCAGACCGCTGTGTATCTGGTGGAGTTCGTGCGTCTTCCATGCGTAGCCGTACACGGCGCCTACCGGATTCTTGAGAGAACTCTTCCACGGATCTGTGAAGAAGAGATTTCCCTCTTTGTCAAAACATAGGTCGTTGGGGCCATTGATACGCCTGCCTTGGTACTCGAAGATGAAGTCCGTTTTCTCGCCCTCAGGGGTGACTCTCACGATGGCTAGCCGGCCCTCGTCGGTCACGTAGAGATTCCCGTCCAGGCCAAACTTCATGGCAGCCGGTATGCCGGTTACTTCGTCTGTTGAAGTGTTGAATACGGTATCCGTGAACAGCGGCTTAGTGATATGCGTGGCCACGATATCGCCGGCCTTCCGCGGCCAAGTCTTGTCCGTCGTGAAACTGCAAACGTTCAGAATCCAGCCGTTTGGCCCCACCGTCGGGCCCTCGGGCGCTGGGAGCATTGAGGCGAACAGGATCGGCCCTCCTATTCTCGAGCTTTCTCCCGTCTTGCTCAAGCTTCGAGATCGAATCTTTCCCGGAACTCTCGTCTTCTTGACCATGTATACTCATCGGCTAAGTTGCGCACTCGAATTGAATCCTAGTGCCGGGGCCTAGACTGCATATATGCCCTGCGGCTTCGAAACCTGTTCCGCTGGAAACGAACTAGATCCTTCCTACTCTTCCACCACTATGGTTCGACACGGCGCGGAACAGGTTCCTTCCACGTTCAAGGGCAACGCAACAAGCTTCACTCGCCGCTTCGTTATTTTCTCAAGGTTAACTAGGGGAGCCAAGAGCAACGCTCCTGATCTGAAGAACTTGTCCCAGAAGCCTTGTGGCTTCCCCGGATTGTCAAATACGGGTATGTCTCCGCCAAGTATCGAAGGTTTTTGATCCAAGAACCACATTACCGTGTCGTATGTCAGGTAGGGTGAATCTTTCACGAAGTCTGCCTCTCGCCATCTCTGTCCCCATCTGGTGCCGAACAGGATTGCGTCTCCTTCACGAATCTCAGGCTTCAGAGCGGTGATCTCCTCCCGTCGAATAGGCTCTTTCGGGCCTTTCGCTTTTAGATTCAAGACTGCCGCGTCCACCATGAACAGTCTCTCGACAGGGATGTCTGAGAGCTTCTCCTGATCCTTGAAGTAGTGAGCGTTTGTTTCGATGTATGTTCCAGTCTGGGATCCCATTCCAACAAAGATGTCAGAGTAGACTTTGTGTTTCAGCCAAGGGATTTCCGGCAAGGGCTCGATCTCGATCTCAGGATAGGGGGGACCGTAGTGCCACATTCCAGTGTAGATCGGTCCTGTGACGTCGATAATCCGGGTCAAGAAGTTGTTGCCCAACTGCGTTTGGTCGGCTCAAGAGACTTCTTAAGGCTTGCCGTCAGGCTTCCAAGAAATCGTTGACATGGAAAGACAATGCGAACGGGCCATCGATCTGTTCGAGATTCATCTGATCGCGAGGTCGCCTTTCGTTGGAGTGACTATTCCATGAGGTCGTCACCCGAAAAGCAAGGTGAGTCTGTGAGATGAAACCTTTGGTCGCGAAATCTTGGGAAGAAGACTACTTGGCTACTCCTCCTTGCGAGAGACACAGGCAAGCAAGTCTCTTTCAGAGCTGTGCAACATGTCCTTGTATTCTGCATACGCTTCCGCTTCTGGAAAGCCTTATAGCCAAAGTGAGAGCGGTGTTGGGTCTCGGATAGCCCTTGGTCAAAGTCGTGTTGGAGAAACTTACGAAGAAGTTTGGCAGTGCACTTGCAGTTGACGGAATAGACCTCGAAATAAGTGATAAGGAGTTCTTCGTCCTGCTTGGCCCATCTGGCTGTGGAAAGACCACCACTCTCAACATGATAGCGGGGCTTGAGCCCATAACATCAGGGAAGATCTACTTCGACGGCACACTTGTCAATGACATCCCGCCCGAGAGGCGAGATGTGGCCATGGTCTTCCAGAGCTACGCTCTATACCCTCAGATGAACGCTTTCGACAATATTGCCTTTCCATTGAAGATCAGAAAACTATCCACGGGGGACGTCAAGTCTCGAGTGGAGAAGACCGCTGAAATGCTTCACATACGGCCCATGCTAAAGAAGAAGCCCCATGAGCTGAGTGGCGGTGAGAGGCAGAGGGTTGCTCTCGCGAGAGCCATTGTGAGAGAGCCTAAAGCCTTCCTGATGGATGAGCCTCTGTCCAACATAGATGCCAAACTCAGGGTTTACATGAGGGCCGAGCTGATCAGGCTTCAAAAGGATCTCCAAATCACGACAGTCTATGTGACACACGATCAGGTTGAAGCCATGAGCATGGCTGACAGAATTGCCATAATGAATCAAGGCAAAGTAGCCCAAGTGTCGGACGCGATGACCATCTTTAATCACCCCGCAGACTCATTTGTCGGAGGTTTCGTAGGCACGCCTCCAATGAACTTCTTCGACTCCGAATTCATGAAGAAGGGGCAACAAGCCTTTCTGCACACACCCCACTTCACCATTAAGCTAGGCGATGAACTTGCCAAGCTGGTGGAAGAGAAGGCTACCGGAAGCGAGCTTACAATAGGAGTCAGGCCGCAGGACCTGTCAGTCACTCCGAGGAAGACCTCCGAAGAAGATTTCGAAGCTGAAGTGTACGCCGTAGAACCCCTTGGGACTGAGACAGTGGTTGATCTAAGAGTAGATGACAAGATAGTAAAAGTCGTGGCTTCACATGCCTTCGACTCCAAGATCATGGACAGAGTGTGGGCATCTGTGAACAAACACAGGATGCACTTGTTCAACAGGTCAGACGGCAAGGCCATACTCTAGGGATCAGGAGTTTTTCCGCCAAGTCTTATATACGAAGCGACCTCTCCTTTCGGAGGATGAGGTGACGTTATGTCACAAGCTCAGGAAAAAGAAAAGAAATCGCAGAACGCTAGCGCCAACGCAAACACCATGTCAAGACGCCAGGCTCTTTCGAAGATGACGACAGCAGCCATCGGGGCTGCAGCCGTCGTCGTCATTGGTGGTGTTGCTTACTACCTCTCCACCAGCCAGCCACCGCCGACTCCGTCTCCAACTACGGTGGCACCAACCACTGTGGCACCAACTACGGTGGCACCAACCACTGTGGCACCAACCACAGAGATCGTTCCGGGAGGAAGACCCCTGAAGTTCAATGTGTGGGGCTACCACCCAGAAGTAATCCAAGAGAACATGGACATCTTCAACCAGCAGTATGGTGAGAACGGATCGCTGATCCAGAGCCCTGGAGACTACTACGCGAGCCTTGAAACAAGACTCATGACGGGAGCAGCTTCGGGCATCGACATGTTCTATGTCCACAGCGACTGGATGACAAGATGGTACAAAGCAGGATGGATTCAAGCCATCAACGACGAAGAGCATTTCGACGAAATCAGAAATGACTATGGCAACAAGAGACTCCTAGATGTTCTGACACAGCCTGACGGTAGGCAGACCGGCTGGATCTACTTCAACGGATGCGTACCAGTACAGTACGATGGGAAAGTGCTCAAGGATGCAGGACTTGCAGGCGATGACGGTGTCATCAAGAGTTCGCCCAAGACGTGGGACGAATTCACAGACATACTGAGAACGATAAAGAAGTCGGGAGCAGCGAAGAATCCGTACTTCCCGAAGTGGATCAACTGCACTACATGCGGGATAGATGAAATATTCGACATGTACTGCATAAGCGAAGGCGAACTGCAATTCGACAAGGTCACACAAGAGCCCACTTTCGAGAACGACACGGTCATGCACCTCATGGAACTCATGAGAACATGGATCGCAGAGGATCTCGCACTGAAAGGTACCTTCGCGATGAGTGAGCAGGACAACATCACAGGATTTGCCACAGGCAGGTACGCGTTCACTGAAGTGCATGATTATGACCTCGTGAACTTCAACGACCCAGAAAAGTCTCCTCACGCAGGATGGTACCACTGGCTGCCTCGCCAGCCCGGAAAGACCGGAGACTGGCCATATATGGGCGCGATCTATGCCATAACTAGCCATGAGTACATGAAGAGGTCAGCGAACGACGCAAAGCGCGTAGAGCGTCTCCACCAATTCTATTCTTGGAAGGACAAGGAGGGCGATTATCGTGCCGGCAGAAAATGGATTCAACAACCACCATTCCTTGGCCAACCATACACAGCGTTTTACGATGACCCCGTGACCAAAGCGAACTGGCTGAAACAGACGTACACCGAGCAGGACTACGAGATCAGAAAGAAGGCGCACATGACGTGCGTCGTTCCTCCCGGCTACGTTGGCATGATTTTCTATTCCAGATGGCACGCTACTGTTATGGACTACATGCCAAAGATGTGTCTGGGAGAGATCACGCCACAGGACTGCATGAAGATTCTCGTGGACTCAGCCAACGCCCTTCGGAAAGAGTATGGCGGTCCAGAAATCTGGAAGTAGAAACTCCCATGAGCAAGAGTTCGGAATCGGTAAGGTCCAAGAAGGGTCTTACCGATTCCCAACTTGCCCTTTTTTTGATAGTTCCTCTTGTTGTCTTCCAGGCAGCGCTCAGCTTGTATCCGTCAGCCATGGCGCTATGGATGAGCGTGCAGAAGTTTGACCCGTCAGGTCAGTGGATGAGCTCCGCCGGCGCGGAGAACTACATAAAGGCATTTACGGACCCGGAAGTGGCAAAGTCCACACTGATCTCGCTCCAGTTCACGATCGAGGTGGTGTTGATTACCGTGTTGCTGGGAATGGGTGGGGCGCTGCTCCTCAATGAGCAGTTCAAGGGAAGAGCGCTGGCCCGAGTGCTTGTGATTCTTCCTTGGGCCGTTCCGGAATATGCGTCTGGAGTGATTTTCAACTACGTTTACAACGAGAATTATGGAAGCCTTAACGGTTTGCTCTATGCGTTGGGTGTCATACCCCATTATTTGCCGATCGTGGGCCAGTTTACGATCTGGGCCGTAGGCTTGGCCTATGCGTGGCACTATACGCCGTTGGCGATCTTCTTCTTTCTAGGTGCCCTTCAATCGGTCCCGGAGGACCTGTACAAGCAAGCAAAGATCGATGGGGCAGGGGCATTACGTAGATTCGTCGCTGTGACACTTCCGTATCTGCGCTATGCTCTATTGATCGTGTTGGTACTGGCAAGTGTTGACGCAATGAAGGGCTTGGACCTCATTTGGATATTGACACAGGGAGGGCCGGCCGGCGCGACACGAGTGCTCACCTATCATATATTCAGAGAAACGTTTCAGTTCAGCAACTTTGGGTATGGTGCTGCGATCGCGTTCCTGCTTTTGATCTTGATAATCGTACTCACAGCGGTCTACTTCGTCTTGTTGACGAGAAGGAGGTCCTAGGGTTGGCGAAATTGGCAAGAGTCGCCACGTATCTGCTTGTGATACTGCTTGCCATCTGGTCATTCTTCCCCATATACACCGTATTGATCTTCTCTGTGATGACTCAGGTGGAGACACTCGCGATGCCAACGCACTTCGTTCCAGAGGACCCCACGCTCATTTTCTACGGCAGGGTCCTCGGCCTTGTGGGTGAGGAGTATACCGGCGTCAAAATGAGATATGCGGTGCTGTTTGTCAATGCCTTCCAGAATAGCATCATTGTGGCCGGTGTGACAACGCTAATCGCGGTAACGGTAGGAAGCGTGGCGGGATATGCGTTTGCTAGATTCTCCTTTAGAAGAAAGAACACGTGGCTCATGTCTATTCTGGTGAGCCGCGCTCTGCCTGCTGCATCGATGGCGATCCCATTTTTCTACATGTTCACCCTAGCGAGATTGGTGGGTACCCACGTCGGTCTAATACTTACGCATATGAGCTTCGCTATTCCTCTAGCCACGTGGGTTCTTCTAGGATACTTTGCCAACCTTCCCCTAGAAGTTGAGAGGGCTGGCAGGATGGATGGGTTGGGCAGGCTGAGTGTTCTGTTCAGGATCGTGATACCCATGGCGAAGGGCGGGGTAGCCTCCGTAGGAATACTTCTGTTCCTCCTCAGTTGGAGCGAGTTCTTCTTCGCACTAATACTGACGGTAGGATCGCCTGCTGAAACGGTTCCACCAGTCGTATCCCAGTTGACCAGCATACTGGTAGGAATCGCGCATCCCTCTTTGCTGGCGGCTTCGACATGCATCAGCCTAGTACCCGTCATAATCATGGGAGTCATCTTCCAAAGATACATCCTAAGACTGAAGATAGTGGATCCAGTTACTGTAAGAGCCGGAGAGGAGATCCCGTTCGCATAGACGGGCATGTGGGCCCCCATAGGCCCACGCGTCGTTTTCATCTCCTCCTCGATAGCTCGAAGTGTCTCTGAGAACGTCAGGCTCATCTGCTTCGAGCTGCGTGGGCGGTGTTGTAGTCAGCAGCAACCTAGGGGTTAGGACCCGTCAATAGTGCACAATTTTTTTATCAAGCAGCTTGTCCTGTTGGCGGTACTGATCAAATTGTCCGGACAGCCGATTTACATCCTCAAGGAAGGAGCGACAGAAACGAAGGGCCACGATGCCCAACGCAGCAACATCATGGCTGCAGAAATTGTCACCGAGACCATTCGAACCACACTTGGCCCGCACGGAATGGACAAGATGCTTGTGAGCAGCTCGGGAGACATCATCATCACTAGCGACGGTGCTACGATCATGAAAGAATTCGGCGTTCAGCATCCGGCCGCAAAGATGCTCGTGGAAGTTGCAAAGACCCAAGACAACGAGGTCGGCGATGGCACGACCACCGCGGTTGTGCTGGCAGGACAGCTTCTCTCGAAAGCTCGGGGACTCATGAATCAACATGTTCATCCGACGATCGTGATAGACGGCTACAAGAAGGCTTCAGCTGAAGCTCAGCGGATCTTGGATTCCCTAGCTATCCAGGTAGACCCGGCCGACATCAAGACCTTGCATCAGATAGCCAGTACATCAATGGGAACCAAGACAGTAGCAGTCAGCAAGGATTTCCTTGCCCAACTCGCCACTTCCGCCGTAACGCAAGTTATGGATAATGTAGGCGGAAGCACCAAGGCGGACATCGAGAAGATCAAGGTGGTGAAGAAGCGCGGCGGCGGAATAGATCAGACGGAGTTGGTTCAAGGTATCGTCCTCGACAAGGAGATGGTTCACCCCGGGATGCCGAAGCGAGTCGAAAAGGCCAGAATTGCCCTTCTCAACACGAAGCTTGAGATCGATAAAGCCGAGATGGACTCCAAGATTACCATCAAGACTCCACACAAGATGAAGATGTTTCTGGACAAAGAGAATGCCATGATGAAGGAAATGGTTGACAAGATCGCCGAAACGAATGCCAACGTAGTGATGTCCAAGGGAATAATCGACGACATAGTCAAGCATTTCCTTGTCAAGCGAAGAATCGCAGGGATAAGACATGTCAGCGCCGCTGACATGGAAAAACTTGCCGAAGCGACCGGTGGGAAGATCGTGTCCAGCCTAAAGGATCTAAGCGCTGAATCCCTGGGTGAGGCCAGACTAGTAGAAGAGGTCAAGTTCGGTGACGACAAACTACTCTACGTTAGGGAATGCAAAGACCCAAGGGCGGTAACGATTGTCATACGAGGCGGTTCCGAACACGTCGTCGAGGAAGCTGAACGATCCCTTCACGACGCCCTTTGTGTAGTCAGAAACGCTATTGAGGATGGCAAGATCGTTGCCGGCGGCGGTTCCGTTGAGACGGAAGTGGCAAAACAGCTCCGTGACTTTGCGGTCAAACTCGGAGGAAGAGAACAGCTGGCTATCCAGTGTTTCGCAGAAGCTGTCGAAGCGATACCATTAACGCTCGCTCAGAATGCAGGACTCGACCCTATGGATATCATGATCGAACTTAGAAGGAAGCACCAAGAGCCGGAAAACAAATGGTACGGAGTCAGCGCGTACGACGGAAAGGTCACTAACATGCTCAAAGAAAGAGTGATTGAACCTCTTCGCGTCAAGCAACAAGTCATCAAATCAGCGACAGAGGTAGCATGCATGATCCTTCGCATCGACGACGTGGTTTCGTCCAAGGAAGAGAAGCCACTTCCTCGAGCTAAGCCGCCAGAAAGTTAGTTCATTTATCTAAGCAGTGCAGCAGGCAGCGGGGAACATTCGCCTCCTTTCTGCCGTAATCCGGGACTCTACTTTGCTCCGGTGTCGAAACCGCTAGCCCTGCTGGTTAGACGCAGCCCTGCTTCTCATGCCCCGTCTTTCATCTTTTCGCGTGCAATATGACACCACAAGCTGTATGAGAGAAGCTCCTAGTTAGCCACGTACTAGATGAGAGGGAGGAAATCCATGGTTACTGACTTGGCCGATTGGCAACTGGACTTCGCGCAAGTACAGCGGTCCCATTGTCGTGGGTGTCAAAGACGAAGATCCAGTTCAGAAAGCGATAGAGCTTACAGCGGGCAAGGGAGCAGACTTTGCAGTCGGAATGGGTGCGAACCAAGCCGCAAGGGATCAGGCATTCGACATGATGAGAATCCGCGGCACCGTGGTCACTATTGGCACTTTCAATGAAGCGGTCACGTTCAATCCCTTCTTCAAGATGACGCGCCGTGAGATGAAGCTGCAGAGCAGCATAATGCGCACCTCGGAGAATTGGCGCAGGATGAATCAACTGATCGATTCTCGCAGGGTCAACCTGAAACCACTGGTCACTCATGTCTTGCCATTACAGGAGTATCAGAAAGGCTTCGAATTGGTCAAAAGGTCACGAAGCGATGAAGGTCCTGCTGAGACCTTGAACCATGAGAGTCGGATTGAGAGAAGACTGCTTGAAGGAAGCCCCGCGCCTATGAATCATGTCTGCCTACGGTACGTTGCTTGCATAAGATGCTGAGAGAGCTCCTCGATTAAAGGATTTGCGTCGAAGGGAAGGGAAAATCGAAAGCGTAGGGCGAGCAGTAGTTCATCGAGCTAGAAGCTCTCTGTTGAGTAGGTACTTCGGTTGCCGACCTTCCAAGACCGCAATCACATCTTGGGCTGCTGTTAGAGTGATAAGTCTTCGAGTGTTGATCGCTGCGCCAGTATGGGGGAGAAACACGACGTTTGGAAGCTTATCGCCGAGCTTGTAGAAGGGCGAGTTGGGGGTAGGGGGCTCCTCTGACAGGACGCTGAGACCTGCTCCACCGAGTCTTCCTTCAACCAAGGTCTCATAGAGGGGTTGCTCCTGAATGATCGGGCCGCGGGCCGTGTTTATCATGACCGCGCCTTTTTTCATCAGCGATATCTCTCTTTTGCCTATCATGCCTCTCGTTTCAGGGGTTAGAGGAGTGTGTATTGTCACGATGTCTGAGCTGCCCAGCAACTCATCCAAAGCAACATACTGAAGATTCCACTCCTTTTCCAGATCTTGTCTTCGAATCTCGTCATAATAGAGGACTTTCATCCCGAAGCATGCTGCTCTCTTGGCGACTTCGGCACCTATCTTTCCAAGGCCGATGATTCCTAAAGTCAGTGGATAGATGTCTAGGGCGATTGCTGATGCCATCTCAATGTCATATCCTCCTTCTCTGACGTGTCTGTTCAGCTGAGGGACTTTTCTGAGCACACTGAGCATTAGTGCAAATGTTTCGTCTGCAACTGCCTTCGCAAGCTCAGGAATCGGTGTCCACGTGACGTATATGCCCCTCCGTGTAGCGGCAGCGAGATCAACACTCTCGTAGCCGACTCCGATTCTCGCAATTATCTTCAACTTCTTGGCAGAGTCCATGACCTTTGCGGTGTAGGGATCTATGCCTGCGAGAACAGCATCCGCATCTGCAAGCTCGGCGATCAGCTCCCCCTCCGTATGAATCCTCCCCAGGATGTTCACCTTCAGTTCAATGTCATGTGCCTTGAATGTCTCGACAAGATCTGCTAGGAACTTGGTCGAATCTCCAAGGCGAAAGGTGAACAAACACTTCTTCGTCATAAGATTCACGCCTACGACCAACTGTCGCGAATCGATATTAGCCTTGCGACCAAATTCAGGGATTGAGTCGCCTTCGTGAATCTACTGTCGATACCTTCCACGAATGCTCATTCATGCGTGCATTCGTCCTGCGCGGCCTGATCGTCGCTTGTGAAGATGCGTCCTAGGATTCTGCCAATTCAGGTTCGTCAGGACACTCGACGTGGTGATTTGGATGTCCGACTCGTGCGCCGGGGGATCTCCCTCACTCAATCAACAGTCAAATCCCGTGTCACCGAAGCACCACAGAATTCTTCTGGGAGGTACTGTCTAGGCATCATCGTCTCAAGTCTTGTCTTGAAGACGGCTGCGATAGTTGGCTAGCCTCTGACTTCGAAGTCGCAGCCTAGGTCTTCAGCAATCTCTCTGCACTTGTTGACATCTATGCCTTCGAGGTTTACGACAGTCAACCTCACTTCAGAGATGTGCTTCCTGCAAGCTCTGGCGAAATCGAGTACGCCCTGATGCGATCCGGGTAGAGAAGGTCTGCAGAGCTGTTCATATTTCTCCTGAGTATCGGCATTGAGGCTTATTGACACATAGTCAAGGCCAGCACGACTCAACTCCTCGGCCACCTTCCTGTCCGGGTTCCTCAAGTTAGCCAAGCCGTCAGTGTCTAGGCGAACCTTCAGATCTGGATAGCTCTGCTTGATTCTCTTGGTCAGACCAAGAACCGTGTCCAATCTAGTAGTGGGTTCGCCAAAGCCACACCAAACGGCTTCCCTATCCGACACCTTGACCTCATCCTCAAACGCAGTCCAGATCTCGTCGTCGGTCGGCTCTCGATCGAGCCACAACCTATAGCCAGAAAGACCAGGGGACGAGTTCCTGACACAGAAGCGGCAACTGTTCGAGCATCGGTTGGTGATATTCAAGTAGATTCTATGAAGTCGAGGAGAGTATCGGTAGACAACTGACCCGCCAGGCACGTCCGTTTCACCGCATCGCGACTAGACGCTTCCTAGAATGAGTACGAATTAAGTATGGCTTAGTGCCTGTTTTCTTTGACTGGCGGATGCTATGGTAAGGATAGAGATCAGCGTGATGCCTCCTCTTGCTGCTTCATCCTCTCTCGGTCCAACAAGCTCGCAGAATATCAAGAAATTTGCGCAGATGGCCGACGAGTATCGGTTCAACGCGATCCTACTCCAAGACCATATTGGAATACCGCAAACTGAAACCTACGATTGCTTCATCACCCTCGGCGTGATTGCAGCTCTGACTAAGAAGACCCGTCTAGGAACACTCGCCACTCCTCTTCCGCTGCGCCATCCGGCACTCGTGGCTAAGGCGATGGCGACCGTGGACCAGATATCAGGTGGAAGGGCGTTTCTCACCGTCGGAGCGGGTTGGATACAAGACGACTTCAGGTGGTA
>Ga0315314_1003475_pt1 | contig 12307 bp, 9 predicted proteins | sample TDP9_MG_FD_203631 | JGI IMG/M metagenome (GOLD analysis project Ga0315314, IMG submission 203631) | Freshwater sediment microbial communities from Lake Towuti, South Sulawesi, Indonesia - TDP9 | ecosystem: Environmental > Aquatic > Freshwater > Lake > Sediment | place: Indonesia: South Sulawesi...
TCAACCTTCCTTTCCCGAAGGCGGAAAGAAAGAAGGGAAGATGCCGCAGCTTTCCATCGCCCTTCGGCGGGGTGAATATTTGCAAAAAGGAGAAGGCCTTCAAAGCTTTCCCGAAGAGGGAGCGATTCTTGAGAAGGTACTGGAAAGCGATTCTCTTGGAAAGCGGCAGGCCCTTCTGCTTGGCCAGTTCAGCTCGTACCCCCAGGATGAGCTTGCTCTGGTCAACACCGGCCAGGCAATTTACTTTACAGGCTAAGCAGAGCAGGCATTTAGAAAAAAGGTCCTCGGTGTAAGCGGAATAAGGAACTCCTCCTTCGAGCAGGGCTCGGGCAACTTCCGTCTTTCCCCGGGCACTGTACGTCTCCTGCTTAAGCTCTCTAAATACCGGGCAGGCCCCGGCGCAAATTCCGCAGCGTGAGCACTTCAGCGCCTCCCGGAGCATGATCTCGGTAGGATACATTTCCAACTCCCAAAGAAGTGTCAGTGTGAGTGTGAGTGTCAGTAAGAAATTTTTCCCCTCACGCTGACGCTGTCACTGACACTTACGCTATCTAGATAAAGATTTAACCAGGCCGCTGAGCATCCTGCTGATCTCATCAACTTCCCCCCTCAGAGTTAAATATTCTTTTTCCGATAGATATCCCAAATCCTTGGCCAGCAAAAAATGATATTTCAACTCGCCTGCAGAGCCTTTAGCGATACCAACAAATTGTCGGTATTCCGCTCTGTTAAGACGATGACTTCCCTCCATTAGATTGGTAGCAATAGACGCAGCTGCCCGTCGCATCTGCGAAACGAGGCCGAACAATTCGCTTTTTGGAAACCGTTCTGTGATTTTATAAACTTTAATTGTCAGTCGATGGCTTCTTTTGAATACCTCAAGATCTTCCACACTTTCGACCTTTATATTTTCCATGCTATTCCCCCCTCTTTTTACTCACACTCACACTGACACTCGCACTTTTCTTAAACAAATTTCCCTGGATTCAGGATTCCTTCCGGGTCGAAGGACTTCTTGATGTTTTTCCAGACCTCCCGCTCTGCCGGAGTGACTTCCAGGTGTAAGAAATTCTTCTTGGCCAATCCAATGCCATGCTCCCCGGAAAGAGTCCCTCCCAGGGCAATAGAAGTTTCGAAAATTTCTTTCACCGCGTTATCTACCCTCTCGGATTCTTCCTTATTTTGCGGATCGTAAGTGATCAGCGGATGCATATTCCCATCTCCCGCATGGGCCAAGAGGTAAATGGGGATGCGGTATTTCTCGCGAATCTCGTTGATCTTCCGCACCATGGCCGGGATCTTGCTGATGGGTACGGTGGCATCCTCGGTGAGCATCATCTTGCTAAGCCGAAAAAGAGCTACCGATCCGGTTTTTCTGGCCACCCAGAGCCGGTCTGCTTCGGCTTCACTCTCCGCCAGCTTGATGTCGAATGCTCCTTGCTTTTCGCAAAACTCTCTGGCAATCCGGGCCTGCCGATCTACGGTTTCAGCAAAGCCATCCACTTCGATGATCAGCAGGGCTGCGGCCTCAACAGGAAGGCCAAGTTTAAAGTTTTTTTCTGTGATGCGAATGTATTGGTCGTCCATCAGCTCTAGGGCCCGGGGGAGAATGCCAGCCGCCATAACTTTGGAGACAGTCACGCTGGCGTCATCGATGGAGCGGAAAGCAACCAAAAGCGTACGCCGGGCTTCGGGTTTGGGGATCAGCTTGATGATGATTTTGGTGATCACTGCCAAGGTTCCCTCAGAACCGCAGATCAGGCGGGTCACATCATAGCCGGTAACATTTTTGATCGGCCGGCCCCCAGTCTTGATCACCTCCCCTGAGGCCAGCACTGCCTCCAGCCCTAAGAGGTAATCCCGGGTCACGCCGTACTTCACACACCTCGGCCCGCCAGCGTTTGTACCCACATTGCCACCGATCTGGCAGATGGATTGACTCGCCGGGTCCGGCGGGTAAAAAACTCCGGCCCTTTCTACCGCCTCCTGCAAATCCTGGGTAATCACCCCCGGCTCGACAATGGCCAGACGATCTTCTGGGCTGATCTCCAAAATTCTATTCATTTTGCTCATGGCCATGACGATTCCGCCGTGCTCGGGAGTACACATCCCGCTTAGCCCTGTGGCTGATCCCCGGGGAGTGACCGGAATTTTTTCCCGACTGGCTACCTGCAACACCCGGGAAACTTCTTCGGTTGTCGCGGGGAGGACTACCGCATCCGGCTTTCTCTCCGCGAAAACATCGTGGGAATAGACCAGCAGATCTTCGGGAGCAGTGAGACAGCGATCTTTGCTCACAATATCCCGGAGCTCTCGTATGATTGATGCTGCCAGCATGGACAGTCTCCTTTAAATCTCTTACGCTTACTCTGGAAAATTTTAAAATTTTATTATTTGTACAAATCCCTCTTATCGATGACCCGGCGGGCTTTGAACTGGCTCCTTTCGATTTTACCCGGATCGACCAACTCAACACTTCCCCGGACGCCGATCACGGATTTTAGCTTCTCTTCCATCTCTTTCTGCAATTTTTCCAGAATCTGGGGATTAGTCTGGGCTTTAGCGGCTATCTCCTTGTTGTATTCAGCCTGCACCATCAATTCATCCATGGCTTTTTCCCGGGTGATAATGATGCGGAATTCTTCTCCAAACCCAGGAACGGACCGCAGAGCCCCTTCCACGCCGCTGGGATAGATGTTCTCTCCGCGGACGATGAACATATCGTCTACCCTTCCGTAAATGCCTTTGGGGAGCCGGGGATAGGTTCTACCGCAGGGGCAGGGTTCATTTGTCCAAGTGGCCAGATCAGCGGAATAGAGTCTGATCATCGGCTGGGAAGTTCTCTCCAGGTGGGTGTAAACGGGAACTCCTTCCTTTCCATAATCTACAACTTTCTTCGTTTCCGGGTCTACCAATTCTGTATAGACAATGTCCTGCCATAAATGCATACCGGTGCGAAACTCGCATTCTCCGTTGGTCATCCAGGGGGTCATCTCTGCCATGGTCCCTGAATCAAAGCATTGGCAATTGAAAGTTTCTTCGATTTTCTTTTTCGTCGCCGGGATTCCAGCGCCCGGTTCACCCGAGAAGAACATAATCTTGAAATTAAAGTCCTTTGCTGGATCGTATCCTTCTTCCCGCGCTCTCTCGGCGAGATACAGAGCAAAAGAAGGGGTTCCATAGAAAGCCGTAGGCTGGATGTCCTTGATCCATCTCAGGGCCATCAACGTTTGTCCTGGCAATCCCGCCCCAAAAGGGAAACAGGTCAGCCGCAGCCGTTCGGAACCGGCCAGCGCTCCCCAGCTTCCCAGGTAGAGGCTGAAAAAGGAGCCGATAAAAACCGAATCCCCTGGCCGCAGCCCGAAGGCCCACATGATCCGGGCATGGGCATTCCCGATTCGTTCCCAATCGTCTTTCCCGATGGCAAAGGCCGTCGGTTTCCCTGTTGTGCCGGATGTCCCGTGGACGCGGAAGACTTGGTCCGGGGGAATGCAGAGATAGCTCCCGAAGGGAGGATTTTTAGCCTGTTCCTCTCGAATTTCATGCTTATAGACCAGAGGAATCTTTCTGAAATCCTCCAAAGTTTTTACTCGATCGGGATGGATACCGGATTGATCCCATTTCTTCCGGTAGAAGGGACCGCGTTCGTAAGCATAAGCGACCTGGGCCTGCAGTTTTTTCAAGATGATTTCATCTCTCCCGATCGGATCCATGGTCTCCAGCTCCTTAAACCAGTAGCGCTGCTCTGGGGAAGGAAAGTAATCAATGTCGTACTGGGGAGGCCATTCATTCGGGTTCTTAATCATCTCATCCCCCTTCATCTTGTTTGGTATTATCAAAATCTAACCTCCTGCCCGTGGTAGGCGAGCGGTCAATTTCTGGAAAAGTGGTCGCCGACCCGGACCTTTGCGGAATCCAGTCGGTCTCTTTTCCGAATGGTTTCTTTCCCGCCGATTCTGCTGCGCTCACCCCCTGGCCCCGGGCCGAAAAGGGTTAAAAACTTATAGCCTGATTATTAATAAAATTTGAAGAAAGTGACCATTAGTAGCACAGAGAGATTATTAATTTTTTATCTATATTTACCACACCCATTTTCAATTTCCAACCGGAACTCATGAAGGCTCCTCGCTTTTGCGGGCGTCCACGGTCTCCAAAAATCCTTGAATCCTCATCTTGACCTGGGCATCTGACCAGGCCCGGGGGTCCACCATGTCGCTCTCGAATATGAGCAAGGGCAGACCGATTTCAGCCAGCTTGTTCTTAATGTATAGTTGGCCCATGCTCGTCGCCCGACAAGAGCGAGTTCGGTGGGCGATGGCCCCGTCCAATTTATACTCCAAAGCCCAGCGCTTGATAAGTTCTGGACCGACACCAGGATGAAAGACTCCAGGATTGCAGATGTCGGGATTGACTTCCGAACCCTGCCTTTGCTTGTACTGGGCTGTCTTCCAGGTCCGCTCCACCAATCCCTCCAGGGGATCGGCCAGATCCACCTCTATTGGTTGACCGACATAATAAGTCGATTCCACGCAGACCACCGCCCCCAAGGTTTGCAGGTAGTTGAACAGCCCCATGTTAAACCAGGGAGGAATTCCCAGCCAGCAGAAACGGTATTTTTCCTCCGGGATGACCCCGATGCGCCGGTCCACTCGGCCCTTGACCTCTTCGTGGAGTGCCTTGTAGAAGTCTACGGCTTCTCGTTCACCCGCGAGATATAGGAAAGGAATGATGGCCGTGAAATAGTCTTCGGAACCCATGGGGCAGGGAATAGCTTGGCGAAGTTCTAATATGGCATACCAGTATTTCATAGCCTCCTGGGAGTTTTTCATGATTTCCCGGAAGCGCTCCATGTTCAGCTTCTTCCCGGTTTGCTCTTCTAAGAAAGCGATCTGAGCCTGAAGAGTGGCGCGGATCTGGGCTTTGTAGTGTGCGGTTATGCGTGGATCTTCCAGGTCGGCATCATAGGGAGGGCTAACCGGGTCATCATTGAAAATGGGGACGTTAAGGAAATGAGTTCCAATGGCCTGGAACCATTTATACCTGGGCTCGCATATCAGCCCTGAACCCAGCAGGAGATTCGGGTTGCCCATGCCCCCGAGAGGGGCTTCAGCGGGAACCTGCCCTAACTCCCGGCAGCGGCGCAAATACCCCAGAGTGTTCCTTACATAGGAGCAGAGCTCATTACTATACCCTTCAGCCTCCGCCTCCTGGCAAAAACCCATGGCCACCTGCTGGGCCGCGCATAAAGTGCCGTAATTCTCCGGCCATTCTCCAATTAGATCGAAGGCCTGTAGAATCTCCGCTCCCGTACCGAGCATGTTCCAGACCAATTGCGCGCGGGGAGCCTGACGGCGCTGGCCCCGTTCGTAAAAGCTGGGGATGTATTTTTTGATGTTGCGCACTGTTTCTGTTGACTTGATCGCCCGCGTCATTTCACTGTAGACCTGGTTCATGGTTGATGATCCTCGGTGATTCTCCCTGGCTGATCTTTCCAGCTTCTGCCAAGGTCTGTTAGCTCAACAATTCTATAAAGGCTTGAATCCGGGTTTGGATGGCTGCCGAGTTTGTCAGTGTGTAATCATCGTCGATGATTAATGTTGGGAGCCCTTCTCTCTTTAAGTGATGGCCTACATCCGGAGCATCAAATTTGTGAGGATCACAGAAAGAGTAGATATACAGGATGACTCCATCGGCTTTGTATTCTTGGGCTAAATTCGCGATATACTGGAACCGCTTCTCATGCGCCCCTCGGTCTGTGCGGGGGCAGAGGAAAGAGTCAAAGTAGGCCGTAGCCAGTCCATCCCATAGGTCTGGGGTCTGCGGAATATCATGCCTGAAGCTGCGGGTTCCGATGCAGGTATCGTCCGTAACGACGTAAGCATCGCTCTCCTCGATGATCTGGATAAGGCTGGAGTCGTCACATACACTTCCATAGATCATCAGGCGGGCGGTCTTCTTCGGTGGCCGGTGACTACGGAGAGAGACTTCTTCGATGACTTCGTGTAGAAGACTGTTGAATTCTTCCACGGGTAACCCCATTCCTGCCACTAACACTTGCAGAGCCTCAGCGCCGGTGAGCAGGGGTGGTTTTTCTTTCCGCAAGCTGTAAAGCTTCCGCAAGAGAGCCCGGCAGGTGTTGTATTCGGCGATCGTCTTCTTCAGCTGGTCATCGCTGATTCTGTTGCCGGAGAAATTCTCCATCTTTTCCCCGAAGAAGATGAGCTCCCTTTTGAAGAATTCCTTGGACCAGGGGGTAAGGGTGTGGGGAACATTGACAAAATAATGAAAGGGAGATTTTTTGCTTAAAGTCCAGATCCCGTAAAGGCGCTGAACCATGTCACAGCTATGGGACATGACCAACCCATCGAGGAAGTCATATTTGCCTTTGAGATCCTGGTCGAAGAGGTTGCGTATATAAGGGCAGCCGAAGGGCTCCACGAAAAAATGGGCATGGGTGATTGATTCATTAAGGTCGCCGCGCAAGCGGTAAGGAAGAATCCCTGCGGCCGCCATGATCTCTGGTGGGGCAAAAAGGCATAAGTAGCCCAAAACCTTCTTGCCCTGGGCTCTCAACTCTTGCGCCCGCTTTCCTCTTTCTACATAAAGTGCCCTTACTCTGGCCAGACCTTTTTGGGCATCCATTTTTTTCCAAATCCTATCTATGCTGGTTGAATTACTCATAGGGTACTTCTGAAGGGTTACCTTGAAGAGATAGGAATTCAAAGAGATCGATCCATTTTAGCAGAGACAATCTTACGGATGGAGGATACGATTTCTTCCCTGGTGGCCCCCGGCATAAAAATCCCATCAAAACCAACTTCTTTTAGTTTGGTAGCATCGGCAGGTGGGAAAACCCCACCGATGACAAAGGCCACTCGACCTTGGAGTCCTTCTTTCTTCGCTTCATCCATCAGCTCCCCGCCCAGCGTGAGGTGGGCACCCCCTAAAGAACTTACCCCGATGACGTCAACATCTTCTTGAATAGCCGTATTGATGATCTCCTTGGGAAATGAATTCCCCAGATAAACGACTTCCATGCCGGCATCTCGCAATTCGTTAGCCACGGTGATCAATCCTCTATTGTGGACGTCTAACCCGAGTTTTGATAACAGTACTTTTATTTTCGCAGCCATCTCGCCTTCACCCCTACCTTCACCCTGTGGAGTACAGAAGTTTACTCCACAGGGAAATTTTTTAACTGCCCTCACCAAAGCAGCGGTGGTTTCCAAAGGCCAAAAGCTCTTTTAAATACCTTAAATATTTCCCCTTCCGAACAATCGACTCGGGCACACTGAAGGGTGTAAGGCATCACGTTCTTTTCCTTCTTGCAGGCCTCTTCCAGGGCGAGGAGAGCACTGCTGACTTTCTCATTGTCCCTTTTCTCTCTCAATCTCTTTAGCCTCGCCTTCTGCCTCTCTTCCACTCCCTCCGGATAGCGAAACACATTAATCGGGGGCAGCTCTACAGGGGTTTTATAGATATTATAGCCCACCAGTTTTATTTCGCCTTTCTCGATCATTTTCCTTTCATGGTTGAAATATTCGGCGATCTTTTTGTGTAACCAACCTTTTTCTATTGCTGTTACATAACCTCCCATCTTCTCCATCTCATCGACTTCCTCGAGAATTCGCCTTTCAATTTCATTGGTTAAGGCTTCTACGTAGAAAGAGCCTCCCAGGGGGTCTACCACCTCCGTGACCCCGGTCTCTGCCTGAATGATCTGCTGGGTGCGCAGGGAGAGCAAGGCCGCCTCCTCTGTGGGCACGGAGTAAGCTTCATCATATGAATCCACATGCAGTGATTGGACACCTCCCAATACAGTAGCCAAAGCATGGTAAGCTGCGCGGATGATGTTATTCAGGGGCTCTTCCCTCAACAGGGAAACGCCGGATGTCTGGACATGACACCTCATCCACATCGATCTGGAACTTTTGGCCTGGAATCGGTATTTCATGATCTTATACCACAGTCTCCTCACCGCTCTTATGCGAGCAACTTCTTCGAAGAAATCGCTCGCCGGAGACCAGAAAAAAGCTAACCTCTCTGCTACCCAATCGATCTCATGGCCTCTGCGGAGCATCTCCTCAAGGGTTTCAATGGCATTGGCTAAAGCCACGGCCATCTCCGTTATCCCGGACGTTCCGAACTCCCGCAGATTGTAGCCATTCAAGGTGACAGAGTTCCAAAGGGGGGCATTCTGCCGGATGAACTCGATGTTGTCGCACTGGATCCGGAAGCAATCTTTCGGGGGTATGTATTCCAGGCCACTGCGTACCACTTCTTCTAAGGTAATATCATTCTGCACACTCCCCCGGAGTTTATCCCAAGGGATGCCTCTCCGCTGAGCCAGTACCAGGTACATAGGAAATAGAATGGCTGTATTTGAGGGGTAATGGGTAACCAAGGAAACGGTTACCTTGTCGAGGGGGATGTCTTTGAATATCAAGTCCATATCTTCCACCGAATCAACGGCCACTCCCGACATGCCTACTTGCCCTCTGGACACAGGATCATCGGAGTCGTACATCTGAATCGTCGGCAGGTCGAAAAGCACATTGATCCCCGTTCCCCCTTGGGCTATCATGAATTTCATTCTTTGGTTTGTCTCTTCCGGTCCCCCAAAGCCCGTGAGCTGGCGCATGGTGAATTCTCGGCCGCGATACATGTTGGCATGTATCCCTCTGGTAAATGGTTCTTGGCCTGAGTGACCCAGATCTTGCATGTAATCAAAATCGAGATTGCTGAGGGGTGTATAGAGCATTTCTCTGGGAATATCCGAGCCTAAAATGGTTCGAGGAGTGACCTGCCAGTTCTTTTGATCTTCCTCTCTCACGGTTTTATCTTTCCACTGCTCAAACTCCTGGCGCAGTCTTTCGAGGGCCAGGGGATTATACAGAGGGACACGTTTCTCTCCGGCCAAACTTTCTTGCAAGATCTCCTTCGTCGTTCTTTTTTTCTCAGCCATACATAGCCATTCCTTTGTCAGACAGGATGAAAACAATTAGTCACCGCGCATCCCCTTAGCGGCAAAAGTCTTTTAAAATCCCTGTAGGGCGTGCTCAAAATCTTGGTGGTGTCAAGACCCAGATGACTTCGATGAATAAAACTCGTCCCAAAAAGACTAAGCGAACCGATGACCCTCTTTAAAAACTGCCCCTAAACCCCATTAACCATTAGAGAAGGTTCATGGCCTGGAATAATGAATTCGGGTCTATAGTCGCTAATGACAGCCTTTATTTTATAACTGCTGTCGTAATAATCATAATAGTTATAAATGAGACTGGAGGGAATGAAGGGACCATATACGTCTGGAGCCGGCGTAATCTTATGCTTTTTGCCATGCATATCGGTTATTGTATCCTGCTTAGAAAACGCCATACAGTACAGATGAAAATGGTCGCCCACAATTACCTGAATACCTTTCTTTGTCCGAACCGCAATGGACATGCTTCCTGGCGTATGGCCCGGCGTTTTGTAGACCTTAATCCCGTCGGTCACCTCGAAATCTCCATCCACTTTTAGACAGTCCATGCTCTTTAGCTCTTCCACGAGCGCAGGATCATAATCCCGGCGGATATTCATGACCGGTAAAGGGTCCAGAAGAGTCTTCCACTCGTCCCTCTGAAAAATCAGACGGGCGTTCTTGAACATCGTTGTATTGGCAGCATGGTCATTGTGAAGGTGGGTAAAAAGAATGGTATCTACGTCCAGGGGATCAACTCCAGCATCTGCGATCGCCTTCTCGAGATAAGCACGCCCAGCTTGGGCAGGGTACCCTCCCCAAGCCTTGCCATCAATTATAAAGCTGTCAGAGATACCGGTATCTACCAAGATATTTTGTTTTCCTTTTTGTAGAAGGAAACCTAAATAGGGTATTTCCAGGACGAGATTAGGATCTAAGGGTGGTGTTAAGGCAGCTTTAGGTAGGATTGTTTTTCCATAATAAAGGACTTTTATATCCCAGGCGCTCATTATTTTATCCTCCTTGGTAAAGATTGGTTACTGACCTGCGATGATATGAAAAAGCCTTATTGATTGGGGCTATATCTTCTTTTCAAAAGATGCGCCCTTTCCAATGCTTGATTCATTATGGGTGCCCCCTGCGCTCTCGCAGACAGCGAATGATAAATGCGTCTCGCCTTCTCTTCACCTCATCCGCGCTGCGTTTCGACCAATCATAGAATCCCTTGCCCGTCTTGGCGCCCAAGTCACCATGGGCAACCTTTTTCCGAAAGATGGGAAGACAATCGGGGATGTTACAAAGGTGGGGCGCTACGTAGGCTTGAATTGCTGAGACCATGTCGAGACCTACAAGATCGATGTGATCCAAAGGACCATAGACCGGAAACCGCAAGCCAAAGCTATTCTGAATAATCTTGTCCACATCTTCGGCCGTGCACACTCCTTCTTGGACCAAATAGGCAGATTCGCGGATAAGGGCATGAAAAAGTCGATTGCCGGCTTGTCCAGGAAGATCCTTGCGCACCAAGATGGGGGTCTTCCCGCATTCCTCTAACAAGTTAAACACGGCTTGCCCAACTTCTGGTGCACTTCGCTCACCGAGGATCACCTCGACCAGCGGTATCAGAAAGGGCGGATTCCAAAAATGGGTGGTCAATACCCGTTCGGGGTGGCTGATATTAGCGGCGATTTCTGTAATGCGAATCCCTGAGGTGTTGCTGGTAAAAACGGTTGAAGATGGGCAGACCTTGCCGAGATGACCAAAGAATTCTCGTTTGACCTTAAGGTCTTCGATGATTGACTCGACAACCAGATCTGATTTTGCCGCCTCTTCAAGAATTGTCATCGTTCCCGAAACACGGCCTTCTATTACCGAAGCCTCGCCCATCCCCAACAGCTCATTATCTAATAGGGTCTTGACATTTGCCCGAAAGCTCCTGAGGCCCCGATCAACACTCTGAGTTGATCTTCCGGCGAGCTTTACCTCCAGACCCCCCTTCGCCAAGGTCAGGGCAATCCCGGGCCCCATCATTCCCGTTCCCACAACAACAGCCCGCTTGAATCTCTTTTCTTTCATTGCCCGATACCCCGTTATGATTAAATGTCCTAACAGCCACCCATTCTCGAGCAAAATTCCAAATTAATTTTTGCTCTCCTCTTGTTGGCGGAGAGCGCGCCTTAAAAATTTTCCTGTAATGGTCTTGGGAATTTCGGGGACGACCTCCACCAACCGGGGGTATTTATATGCGGCCATGCGCTTCTTGCAGAATTCGATCAATTCTTCAGGTGTAACTTTGTCTTTAAAATTATCTTTGATAGCTACAAAAGCCTTCACTGTTTCACCCCGATAAGGATCGGGAATACCGATGACCGCTGCCTCTCTTATCCCTGGATGCTCGTAGAGAACATCTTCTACCTCCCGGGGCCAAACTTTAAAACCTGAGACATTGATCAAGTCCTTTTTCCGGTCCACTACATAGAACCACCCATTTTCATCCATTTTCCCCACGTCCCCGGTGTAAAGCCAGCCGCTGCGAATGGCCTGGGCCGTCTCTTTTGGCTTGTTCCAATATCCAGGAACGACCATCGGGCCTTTGACCACGATTTCTCCGATTTCTCCGGGAGGAAGCTCCTCTTCTCCGGTTTCCAGATCCATGATTTTTGAAATTGTATTGCATATAGGGAGCCCAATAGAGAGAGCCCCTGTTTCCAAGTCCACAGGGGCCCGAGTTCCCCAAGGGGTAAAATGAGAAGGGGAGTTAGTTTCTGTCAACCCGTAGGCGTTATGAATATAGGCTCCGCATATTTTTTCAAAGTTCTCCACAACCGCGGGAGGGACTGGTGCCCCACCCGTATAAACCTTTTTCATGGTAGAGAGATCCCGTTTTCTAATGTCGGGATGATTCATCAAGGAAATAAAAACTGTAATAGACCCCAAAGTCATCGTGGCTTTCCACCGTTCGGTGAGCTTGAGAGCTTCTTCGGGGTCGAAACGGAAGAAAAGAATAATGGGCACCGCGGCATAAGCTGCCGCTGCCAGATAGGCTACCTGCCCGGTGACGTGAAAGAGGGGGGCGACTCCCAATATGACATCTGGAGAGGCAAGTTTGAGAGAAACAACATAAAACATGGCGTTGAAAACGATATTTTCGTGGGTGTTCAAAGCACCTTTGGGGGGGCCGGTCGTGCCGGAGGTATAGGTAAAGTAAGCTACATCTCGGCTAAAGATTTCCACTGGCTTAGGGGCCTGGCCCTGATATCTTTTCAGTAGATCCATAAAGTCAATGGTTTCCGGCCCCCTTACACTTTTTTCCTCTTGGACCATCCTGGGAACGGGTTCATCAGA
>Ga0315314_1003476_pt1 | contig 12307 bp, 13 predicted proteins | sample TDP9_MG_FD_203631 | JGI IMG/M metagenome (GOLD analysis project Ga0315314, IMG submission 203631) | Freshwater sediment microbial communities from Lake Towuti, South Sulawesi, Indonesia - TDP9 | ecosystem: Environmental > Aquatic > Freshwater > Lake > Sediment | place: Indonesia: South Sulawesi...
CTTAACTGTCTGGGCGCCTGCTCGCTCGTATTGTACACGCTTTCTGCGCCGCGCGCCAGTTTCTGCCCTTTAGAATGGCGGGCCGCGCCATGGCCAACTCGCAATGACATGGGCTGAGCAGTCACGGTTATTCTATAGAAAGGGGTGAAGATCAATGAAAAGTAACTACAAAATGCAGAGGGGTCCCCAACTGAGGGCGCTATCCGAAGATCAGATCGAGGAATTACATCTGGCAACCTTGGAGATTCTGCGCCGGACGGGAGTGAATGTGCTCGAGGAGGAGGCACAGGAGCTATTGAAGAAAGCAGGGGCCGAGGTGGATGGGGAGAGGGTGAGGATTCCAGCTCATCTAGTAGAATGGGCGATACAGGTCGCTCCGCCTAGGGTGGTCCTCTGCGACCGAGATGGCAACCCGGCCATGTTCTTGGAGGATAGCAGGTGCTATTATGGCACAGGCTCAGATACCCATAACGTTATAGATCCTTATACGGGAGAGAGAAGGCCCGTTGTGAAGGCGGACATCGTTAACGTTATGAAGGTCTGCGATCATCTGCCCAACATAGACTTCGTAATGTGCATGGGTATCGCCCATGATGTAACGGAGTCCATCTCAGATTTGCACCATTTCGAGGCGATGGTCGGCAATACCAAGAAGCCCATCGTCTTCACGGCCTGGGGTTTAGATAACCTCAGGGACATTGTGGAGATGGCAGAGGTGGTAGCTGGCAGCCCGGACGCCTTGCGACGCAACACCTTTATCGCCCTGTATGCTGAGCCTGTTTCTCCCCTGCAACATATCCGAGAGGGGACAGAGACGGTTTTGTATATGGCGGGAAAAGGCCTGCCCGTGGTATACACTCCCGGCTTGATGGGAGGAGCCGCCGGCCCTGTCACTTGCGCTGGAGCCCTAGCCCAGGGCAATGCCGAACTTCTAAGCGGGTTGGTGATCGCTCAGCTCAAGCGGGAGGGAACGCCCTTTATCTATGGCGGCGGCATTGTCTTTATGGATATGGCCACTGCTGTCATCGCCTATGCATCGCCGGAATTCCTGCTCGCTACGGCGGCGCTGAACGACATGGCCCATTACTACAAACTGCCCATGTTCAGTTTCGCTGGCTGCTCCGATTCCAAAGTCTTCGACCAGCAGGCGGCCTTAGAAGGGGCCGTGTGGGCGCTCTCGGCCACCCTAAGCGGCGCCAACCTCATCCACGACGTGGGCTATATCGAATCTGGCCTGACTACTTCCTTCGAGATGCTGGTGGTGATGGATGAGGTGATCGGCTGGGTCAAGAGATTCATGCAGGGGGTGGAGATAAACGAGGAGACTCTGGCCTTGGATGTCATTGACCAGGTAGGGCCAGGGGGGCACTTCCTGGGGGAGGACCACACCTTGCGCCACTTTAGGGAGCATTGGTATCCCAAGCTCATCGATCGGGGCAACTATAACTCCTGGGTGGAGAAAGGGAAGAAAACCTTGGGCCAGAGAGCAAATGAAAGGGTGAGGGAGATACTAGAGACCCACGTCCCCGAGCCCCTGCCCAAGGAGACCCAGAAGAGGATTGCGGCAATAATCGAGCGGGCGGAGAAGAGGGCTAGCGGGCGGACAGAATAGGCCTATCCAAACCCGTGAAAGTCTCACAAAGTCTTATCCCTCGCCACTCACCCCAAAAGAAGGGGAGGGCCAGTTAAAAGTGAGCCAAGCCGGTTTGACAAAATGGGGCTATGGGTATATAATATCATTAGTTTGATGGGCGAAGCTGATCGACCAGACATAACGGACTGGCCAAAAGTGGCTTCAGAGCACCTTAAAAACGCCCGAAAAGGCCGAGATGCTCGGAAAAGGAGCCTGAGCCAGCTACAGCCAGCTAGGGCGAGATTGAGCGAGTTTTCTCCCTTGAGAAAGGGGCCCGATTTGGGCTGAAAGGGGCTGAAAAAGGAGATGCTCGGAAGGCGCTTCAAATTGGCCAGAAAAAGCGAGCTAGAGCCAGGAAAGGGGCGAAAATACGAGCAAAAATTGGAGCAGTTGCAAAGCTAGACCCGATGAATAGGGGATTGAAACAATTGAGAGAGGGTCTTGGGCTGGTATTTTGGTTTTCTAGTGTTGCAAAGCTAGACCCGATGAATAGGGGATTGAAACCCGCGCCGCACTCGCGTAGCGGGTAGAGTTGGTAACATTGGTTGCAAAGCTAGACCCGATGAATAGGGGATGGATAGAGGGGGCAGAGGGGACAATGAAATGCGACAGAGGGGGCAGAAGGGGTATCAGAAGATCCTCGCTTGGCAGCGGGCCCATGCCCTGGTCTTATTAGTGTATGAATTGCTCAAGGGCTTTCCGAGGGAGGAACTCTTTGGGCTAGCAAAGCAACTGCGTGATGCAGTGATCTCTGTTCCAGCCAACATTGTCGAAGGGTATAGCAGGGATACGGCCAAGCAATACCTCTATCACTTGAATGTCGCTAAGGGTTCCTTGGCAGAAACGGAGTACTATCTGGAACTGGCGCGGGACTTGGGATATGTCAAGCCAGAGGATTACGAGGAGGCCGAAGCACTTCGCCGCGAAACGGGCTACCTTCTTCACAGGTTGATGCTCTCCATTGAGAAGAAAGTGGAGGAGCAACAATCAGGGCAAGGTGCCCCCTCTGGCTCCTCTGACCCATCTGCCCCTCTGGGAAGCCAGACCCGATGAATAGGGGATGAAGCAATTGCCGATTGACGATTGGCGATTGATGATCGAAAATCGGCAATCGGAAATCGAAGATCGGCAATCGCAAATTGAAACTAGCGCGACGGCCTCGCTTTTTCGGAGGTGGAAGACATGTGTGAGGCGACCGTCTATCTGGTTAGGGAGGGCCGGGAGGAGGAGATCATGCACGATGTGGTGGTGGTGCAGCCCGAGGGCGATCTCTTCCTGCTAGCCAACCTCCTGGGCGAGCAGAAACTGGTGCGGGGGAACATCAAAAGAATCGATTTCCTGAAGCACACCCTTCTCTTTGAAGAAGTCGAGACGCCGGTTTCCCCATGATCAAAGCAGGGCCGGGAAAAAGAATAGGCATGAGAGAAGGAGACCATGAAGGTCGGGAAGGCCGAGACTTGAAGCCCCGGCTAGAGGCTATTGACCCTCGTGGTCTTTTTCCTGCGCGGGAGGGAGAATGAAGATCTCCGTGATAGCCGACATCCTGGCGGCTAATGACACCATCGCCAGAGAAAACCATCGGCTCTTCGACGAGCACGGGGTGGTAGTGTTCAACATCATGTCCTCCCCAGGGGCTGGCAAGACGAGCCTCTTGAAGCGTACTATCCCCGCCCTTAAGGATGAATTTCGCATCGGCGTCATCGAGGGCGACATCCAAGGCAGCCTCGACGCCGAAAGGCTCGCCCGCTACGAGATACCCATCGTCCAGATAAACACAGGCGGCGAGTGCCACCTCGATGCCAACATGATCCGCAACGCCCTGAGGAGCCTGAACCTAGCTGGCCTCGACCTCCTCTTTATCGAGAACGTGGGCAACCTGGTCTGCCCCGCCGAGTTCAAAGTGGGCGAGGATGCTAAGGTGATGATCCTCAGCACCCCCGAGGGCGACGACAAGCCGCTGAAATATCCGCTGATGTTCCTGGAGTCCTCCGTCCTCATCATCAACAAGATTGACCTTTTGCCCTATCTCGATACGGACCTGGGAAGGCTCAAGCGGGCGGCGCTGGGACTCAACCCCCATCTCGTCATCTTCGAAACCTCCTGCACCACCGGTGAGGGGTTGGAAGCCTGGTTCGATTGGGTGCGAGGGAAAGTGAGGAGCAAGCTCGCCGCCAACCGCTGATGGAGGCAACTGAACAGCCATTTGAAGAGGCCATGAAGGCCGCGTGGCCGGCTTGAAAGCCGAGCCGTCTTCATGGCCCCTTTTATTTTCCGGGTGACCTATGGGACAAATCACATCTGGCGAGTTAGTCAAACTGCGTATCTTGTTACCTCATTGGATCGAGCATAACGAGGAGCACGCCGAAAGCTTCCGAACGTGGGCGGGGAAGGCGCGGGAGATGGGCCTGGGAGAGGTGGCACAGCGGATAGAGGAGGCTGTAGAAAGGATGGAAGCCTGCAACGAGGCCCTGACTGCCGCCCTGAAGGCGCTGGAGGAGGATTAAGCCTCAGAAGAGGCGCATAGAAAAAGGAGTTCGAAATGCACATCCCAGATGGTTTTCTGAATGCTGCCACGGCGGCGACCACCTATGTCGTTTCCGCCGGAGGCGTGGGCTACGGCGTAAAGGAGGCCAATAGGAAGCTGGGCGACAAGCACGTGCCCCTGATGGGGGTGATGGGCGCCTTCATCTTCGCCGCCCAGATGCTTAACTTCACTGTGGTCGGAGGGACATCGGGGCACCTCATCGGCGGGGCACTGGCGGCCATCCTCCTGGGCCCCTGGGCCGGGACGCTGATCATGGCCTGCGTGCTCATTGTCCAGTGCCTGATCTTCCAGGATGGCGGCATCACCGCCCTGGGGGCCAACATCTTCAATATGGGGCTGGTCGCCTGCTTCGTGGGCTACTACCTCTACCGGGCCGTCACCTCGCTCCGTGGGGAGAGCAAGACCGCGAGGCTCGTCGGCGGCTTCGTCGGTGCTTGGTCGTCGGTGTTCATGGCCTCCATAGCCTGCGCCGTAGAGCTGGCGCTCTCGGGCAAGTTCCCCCTGGGGGTGGCCCTCCCGGCCATGGGGGGCATCCACGCCCTTATCGGCATCGGCGAAGGGCTGATCACCACAGCGGTGCTCGGCTTTGTGATGGCCACGAGAAGCGATCTGCTGGAGCTGGCAAAGGTATGAACCCCTCACCCCCTCCCCCAGCCCCCTCCCCTCTCCCAATTTTGGGAGAGGGGAGGGGGTGGCGGCAAAGCCGCAGGGGGTGAGGTGAGGGCCACAATTCGCACAAGGAGGCTGCCATGAAGTGGTGGCACATTGGCCTTATAATCGCCCTGGCCATAGCGTTCCTCTCGCCGCTGGCCTCCGCCTTCCCCGACGGATTGGAGCGGGTGGCCGAGGAGAACGGGTTCATCGAGGATGCCCTGGAGCCAGCCTTCGAGGTGATCCCAGACTACGCCTTTCCCGGCGTGGGCAACGAGGCGCTGGCTACAATTCTGGCGGGGTTGGTGGGCACCCTCATCCTCTTTGGCCTGACCTACGGGCTGGGGACTCTGCTGAAGAAGTGAGGGGCGGGGTAACGGGTAGGGGCGGATTTCAAACCCGCCCCTACTGGAGGGTATATTATGAAACACGGCTTCATTGACAAGTACAGCGACCTGGATAGCTTCGTCCACAGGCTCGACCCGCGCACCAAAATCCTGGCCACCTTGGCTTTCATTTTCGCAGTGATGGTCACCCCTCCCCTTCCCTGCCACACCTTCGCCCTTTACCTGGCCCTTATCGTCGCCCTTGCCCTCCTCGCCAAGTTGCCCATCCTCTACGTGCTGAAGAGGTCATCGGTGGTCTTGCCTTTCGTCCTGATGATGGCCGCCTTCCTCCCCTTCTACAAAGAAGGAGAGGTGGCAGGCAGCTACAATGTCTGGCTTTGGCAGCTATCGGTCACCTACGGCGGATTGGTCGTCCTCTGGAACGCGCTTGCCAAATCCTGGCTCTCGGCCTTGAGCATGGTTCTCCTCTCCTCGACCACCCGCTTCCCCGACCTCTTGAAGGGCCTGGAGCGGCTGGGGGTGCCCAAGGTGATGGTGATGATCCTCTCCTTCATGTACCGCTACATCTTTGTCCTGGCCGACGAGGCGATGCGCCTGCAGCGGGCCAAGGACAGCAGGGGCGTAGCGACGCTCCGCCCCTACGGCGGGGGATGGGCCTGGCAGGCTAAAACCATCGGAAACATGGTCGGCACCCTCTTCGTCCGCACCTACGAGCGGAGCGAGCGGGCCTGTGGGGCGATGGTCGCCCGCGGCTTCGACGGCCACATCCACACGCTGAGCGATCTTCGCTTCGGGCGGGCGGATCTGTGCTTTGGGGTCGCCTTTCTCCTCTCCCTGGCCCTGATCGCTTTATCCCAGCATTAAGGAGTTGGATTTGGAGAAAGCGATAGAGATCGAAAACCTTTCTTTCAGCTACCCTGATGGACAGCAAGCGCTGAGGGATGTCAGCCTCACCGTGGACATCGGCGAATCGGTGGCCATAGTGGGGCCCAATGGCGCGGGCAAGTCAACCCTCCTGCTCCATCTCAACGGCATCCTCAGAGGAAACGGGGCAGTGAGGGTGCTGGGACTCTCCGTCGAGGAGAAGCACCTCAGGGAAATCCGAAGCAGGGTGGGGCTGGTCTTCCAGAGCCCCGAGGATCAGCTCTTCTCGCCCACCATCTTCGACGACGTGGCCTTCGGACCCATCAACATGGGCTGTTCCGAGGAGGAGGTTCGGCGACGGGTGAAGTGGGCCATGAAGAAGGCGGGGATGAGCGGCCACGAAGGACGCTCGCCCCATCACCTCAGCGTCGGCGAGAAGAAGCGCGTCGCCATCGCCACCGTCCTCGCCATGGGGCCGGAGATCCTGGCCATTGACGAGCCGACCGGCAACCTCGACCCCCGGGGGAGGTGGGAGCTGATTGAGCTGCTGCATAACCTGCCAATGACCAAGCTGATCGCCTCCCACGACCTGGAGGCGGTGCGGGCCCTCTGTCAGCGGACGGTAATCCTGGACAGGGGGCAGGTCGTCGCCGACGGCCTCACCCGGCGCATCCTGTCCGATGTCTCCCTCCTCGCCTCGCATGGCCTCGCCCCACCGATATTGGAGGGGGGCAGAAACGAAAACTCTCTCCGAAAAATATAAGAGCAGGCATAAACAGCACAAGCGCAATACTCCCAACGAGAACTCTCTCCGGAAAATATGGGAGCATGCACAAATAGCAAGGATGCATTACTATGCCAGCAAACGGAGAGAGTTTTCGTTTGAGGCGCACTGGACATCTCAGCGGAGATGGGGTAGAATAGTAGAAATTAAGGGCGTGATGTGGAGTGCGAAGTCTCTGACTTCGCGCCCCGACGATGGAGTAGTCGCGCTCCAAGAATGTGAAGCGGCAGGTAACCTATGCGAGGGGCTAGCGGCAATATACTTGAAGATGCCCTGGCTTTTCTAAAGAAGGTGGGCCTTTTCCTCCTCGTCATATTGATCTTCGTCGTCGGTTTGGCCTCCTATGCCTACGAGTTGAGGCTGCCTGCCCTGGGCTTCAGCTGGGACGGCAGGGGCTTCGTGTCCATGGTCTATGGCGGTGGGCCAGCGGAGCGAGCGGGTTTGCAAAAAGAAGACCTCTTCCTCCAACTGAATGGGGTGCCGTGGAAAGAGCGGGATGAGTTCAGGGAAACATGGGAGGCGCTTGAAATAGGGCAGGAGGCCGTGATCACCATTGAACGCGATGGCCAAAGGATGTCCTTGACCCTTATCCCCGAATCCCGCTCCCCATTCCTCGAAGGCTACGGCGTCTACTACCTCATCGCCCTGATATTCTTTCTCTGCAGCCTGCTGGTCTATTTCGCACGGGGCGGGGACAGGGTGGCGAGGCTATATCTCCTCTTCAGTTTGGTGGCAGCGGTGGCCATCTTCACCAACGTCAGCGTCTCCTTCGTGCGCTGGGCCGCCTTCCTTCAGCGCCTTGGCTCAGGCCTGGTGGTGGGGCTGTTCCTGCACCTCTCCATGGTTTTCCCGGAGGAGAAGGGGATGAGCAGGAGGTGGCGGGCATTCATCTTTCCCCTGATCTACCTTCCCGGACTGCTCCTGGGCATATCCAACGGCTATCTCCTCGCCTTCCGCATCGAGGGGCAATTTAACTGGCTCTTTAAACTGCTCTTCCTCAACCTCGCTTTCGGCCTTCTGGAATGGATCCTCAGCCTGAGCCACACCTATGTGACCACCCCATCCCCGGAGATCAAAAGGCAGTTAAGGGAGATGACGGTGGGCATCACCATGACCCTCCTGCCCTTCATGGTTATGTTGGTGGCCAATATTTGGGCGGGGAGGGCGCTGGTGGAAGTGCGGATTCTGATGACCTCCCTCATCGCCTTCCCCCTGGCCCTCACCTATGCCGTCCTCAGGCAGCGGTCAGCGCTGGACATTGACCTTCTGGTCAACCGTGGACTGGTCTACACGGCCTGGGGCCTGACCCTGACCGCCATTTACCTCCTGCTGGTGGCGGGCATCAGTTGGCTACTCGGCCTAGAGGTTCCCTGGAAAGGGCTGTTCGTCGCCGCCGTATCCGCCCTGACCATCGCCTTCATTGCTGCCCCATTAAGGGGGAAGCTGCAAGCCCTGGTGGACCGCCTTTTCTACCGCAGGTGACGTGGAGGGAGTTATGGAGATCACCTTCAGGCCCATCGGCTACGTGGAGAACGAGTTCGATGAGCCCGCACCGGGGGACGAGATCCGCCAGAGGGAATCGCGGATCATCGTAGATGAGGATCTGAGTGAGGGGTTGGAGGGCATCGAGGGTTTCGAGAGGCTGCTTGTCGTCTTTTACTTCCACCGCGCCCCGAAGGGTTACGCCCTGCGGCAGCATCCCCGCGGCGATGCCTCGCAGCCCAAGCGCGGGGTCTTCGCCCTGCGCAGCCCCCACCGTCCCAATCCCATCGGGGTGACCGTCGTTAACCTGGTGGCTGTGGAGGGGAACGTCCTGGTGGTACGTGGGTTGGATGCCCTGAATGGCACGCCCATTCTCGACATTAAACCCTTTGGTAACTATTCAGGCTGTCATTGCGAGCCGCCGCAGGCGGCGAAGCAATCCCCCAATTACTCCAAGGAGATTGCTTCGCCTCCGGCTCGCAATGACCAGAAAACCCGTTTTAGGCCTTCTGTGCCGCTATCGGAGCAGAGGCCTGAATAGTTACACCCTTTGCTTAGGCGCAAGACGGCCACAGCCCAGGGTTTTGTAGTGTTTGATGTCGCTGAGGGCTTCCCCTGCCCGATGACCAGCAAAGCTGAAAGGAGGGAAGGTTCACATGATGAGGTTACACACAACGAAACCCAGGCTGGCGTTGGCCGCGCTTGTCCTGCTGCTCTTGCCCACCCTCCTCTACGGGCCGGCCAGGACATGGGCTCAGATCTATTGTTATTGGGCGGCAAGTTATGGAGGGAAGGAGTCGGAGTATGCCTACACCTCTAGTATTCAGCAGACCTCTGACGGCGGCTATGTAGTGGCCGGCGAGACAGAGTCCTTTGGAGCGGGCGACTGGGATATCTGGATTCTCAAGCTCGATGAGGACGGCACCATCCAGTGGCAGAAGACCTACGGGGGGCAATCCCATGATGAGGCTTCCTCCATTCAGCAGACCTCCGATGGCGGCTATGTGGTGACTGGCCAGACGTTGTCCTTTGGAGCGGGCCTGTCGAGTGTTTGGGTTCTGAAGCTCAGGGAGGATGGCACCATCCAGTGGCAGAAGACCTTTGGAGGGCCGGAGTGGTGGGCGTCGGAGGGGGCCTGGTCCATTCAGCAGACCTCCGATGGCGGCTATATCGTGGCTGGTTTCACGACGTACTTTGGAGTGGGCGGACCCATGGATTTCTGGGTTCTGAAGCTCAGAGAGGACGGTGCCATCCAGTGGCAGAAGACCTTTGGAGGGACGGGGTTCGATGATGCCCGGGCCGGGTCCATTCAGCAGACCTCCGACGGCGGCTATGTGGTGGCCGGCCGGACAGACTCCTTCGGAGCGGGCAGATCTGATTTCTGGGTTCTGAAGCTCAGAGAGGACGGCACCATCCAGTGGCAGAAGACCTACGGGGGGCGAGCAGATGATCAGCCCCATTCCATTCAGCAGACCTCCGATGGCGGCTATGCGGTGGCTGGCTGGACATACTCCTTTGGCGCAGGCGACTGGGATGTCTGGATTCTCAAGCTCGATGAGAACGGCACCATCCAGTGGCAGAAGACCTATGGAGGGAGGGAGTGGGATGAGGCCCGCTCTATTCGGCAGACCCTCGACGGCGGCTATGTGGTGGTCGGCGGAACGGAGTCCTTTGGCGCGGGCGGATCTGATTTCTGGGTTCTGAAGCTCGATGGGAACGGCGCCCTCCAGTGGCAGAAGACCTATGGAGAGCGAGCATATGATGACGCCATGTCCATTCGGCAGACCTCCGACGGCGGCTATGTGGTGGCCGGCGCGACAGAGTCCTTTGGAGCCGGCAACGAGGATCTCTGGATTCTGAGGCTCGATAAGGACGGCAACATCCCTGAATGCCCCCCCATGGCGACCTCCAGCGCTATCGTCATGGACACAGAGGTTAGGGGTGTTAACTCCACGGCAAAGACCTCTAGTTCACATGCTACAATTACAAATACTCATATACACCCAGCAGATTCAGAGGCATTGGTCAGCACCCAGTGCTATCATGAGATCACACCAACACCGACGCCTACACCCACCGTCACACCAACAACCGGCTACCGCATCTATTTGCCCCTTATCACGAAGAACTACCAGTGAGCAGGGATAGAGGGCCCCCTCCGTTGCGGAAGCGGGGGGTTTGCCTGTTGTGGATGTGAATGCTCTCGCTGATACGGTGATGTGGCGTAATCTGCTGAAAACAAATAGATGAGGGGAGGAGCCAATTTCCCCATGACCAGCAAAGCTGAAAGGAGGGAAGGTTCACATGATGAGGTTACACACAACGAAGTTCAGGCTGGCGTTGGCCGCGCTTGTTCTGCTGCCCTTGCCTATCCTCCTCTTGGGGCCGGCCAGGATATGGGCGTGGATCAATTACTATTGGGCAGCAAGTTATGGAGGGAAGGGGTGGGATGACGCCGAGTCCATTCAGCAGACCTCTGATGGCGGCTATGTGGTGGCTGGCTCGACAGACTCCTTTGGAGCGGATGGATCTGATTTCTGGGTTCTGAAGCTCGGAGAGGATGGCACCATCCAGTGGCAGAAGACCTTTGGAGGGAGCAAGTGGGATGAGGCCCGGGCCATTCGGCAGACCGCCGATGGAGGCTTTGTGGTGACTGGCCGAACAGCGTCCTTTGGAGCGGGCGACAGGGACATCTGGGTTCTCAAGCTCGATGGGGACGGCACCATCCAGTGGCAGAAGACCTATGGGGGGAGGGAGTGGGATGAAGCCAAGTCCATTCAGCAGACCTCCGATGGTGGCTATGTGGTGGCCGGCGGGACAGAGTCCTTTGGAGCGGGTGACAGGGACATCTGGATTCTGAAGCTCGATGGGGACGGCACCATCCAGTGGCAGAAGACCTTTGGAGGGACGGAGTGGGATGCGGCTTGGGGCAAGCCCATTCAGCAGACCTCTGATGGCGGCTATGTGGTGTGCGGCCAAACAGCGTCCTTTGGAGCGGGCGAGACGGATTCCTGGGTTCTGAAGCTCGATGAGAACGGCACCATCCAGTGGCAGAAGACCTATGGAGGGAGGAAGGGGGATGAGGCCTGGGCCATTCGGCAGACCTCCGATGGCGGCTATGTGGTGGCTGGCGAGACAGAGTCCTTTGGCGTGGGCGAGTCGGATGTCTGGGTTCTGAAGCTCGATGGGAACGGCACCGTCCAGTGGCAGAAGACCTATGGGGGGAGGGAGTGGGATGAAGCCGAGTCCATTCAGCAGACCTCCGATGGCGGCTATGTGGTGGCTGGCGACACGTGGTCCTTTGGCGCGGGCGACGAGGATTTCTGGGTTCTGAAGCTCAAAGAGGACGGCACCATCCAGTGGCAGAAGACCTTTGGAGGGAGGGAGGGCGATGAGGGCGAGTCCATTCGGCAGACCGCCGATGGAGGCTTTGTGGTAGCCGGCGAGACAGAGTCCTTTGGCATGGGCGACTGGGATGTCTGGGTTCTGAAGCTCGATGGGGACGGCACCATCCCTGGATGCCCCCTTATAGCGAACTCCAGCGCTAGGGTAACGAACACAGGGGTTAGAGGTGTTGACTCCAACGCAATAACCTCTGATTCATATGCTACAATTGGAAATACCTATATAGCTCCAGCAAATTCATGGGCCTCGGTCAGCACCCAGTGCTATCATGAGAGCACACCAACACCAACGCCTACACCCACCGCCACACCAACAACCGGCTACCGCATCTATTTGCCCCTTATCACGAAGAACTACCAGTGAGCAGGGATAGAGGGCCCCCTCCGTTGCGGAGGCGGAGAGGGCTTGCCTGTTGTGGATGTGAATGCTCTCGCTGATACGGTGATGTGGCGTAATCTGCTGAAAACAAATGAGTCTGGCTAAAAACTGTGGGAAGCCGGAAGACTGGTTGTAGGATGACAACAGCGAGTTGAAAGACATCGCTCCTTGTGCGATAATGGGATGGCACTATCCACCCATTATCCGAAAGGAGGCTA
>Ga0315314_1003477_pt1 | contig 12306 bp, 11 predicted proteins | sample TDP9_MG_FD_203631 | JGI IMG/M metagenome (GOLD analysis project Ga0315314, IMG submission 203631) | Freshwater sediment microbial communities from Lake Towuti, South Sulawesi, Indonesia - TDP9 | ecosystem: Environmental > Aquatic > Freshwater > Lake > Sediment | place: Indonesia: South Sulawesi...
TTTGACTTGCGCGAGGGTTTTGTATTGGTCGTATTTTTTCTTTGATTGGAGGTTTTGTTTCTGCAGGATGTCTAGCCAGTAGTCTATTGCGCTTAGTGTGTGGACAAATATGTTCTTCATTGAGTGGAAGCTTGCTTCTCGGTTCTTGGTGAACTCCTTCCATGGTAATTTTGTGAAGGTTTCGAAGTATCTGTGTCTCACGGTTTCATTGTATTCGAGGAGTTTTTTGATGTCAACCATTTTTGACACCTTAACCATAATGCTAGTGTGAGTTTGTTATTAAAACTATGAGGTTGATGTTTGAACACGCTGGAGTCGTAGTTTTGCGGTGATTTATGAAAGAACTGACCATCGCATCTGAGGGGGTGTGTTTTAGGTCTTTGTTGGTTTCTTTAGCATTGAGCCAATGTAGAGTCCGACAAAGGTGAGAGCGAGCATAAAGATGACTAGGATGAAATCTTCCGAGAGTATTGTAACAGGCACAATGGTGAACGCCTTCTTCGGACAAAAAGCGTAGAAAAGCAGGCGTCATATTTGGAGCCTACTAGTATCATATAATAGACCTAGGGGGTAGGCTGTGAGAGAACACAAACCGCAAACGCCTGAACTGTCTAGAAGTTGTTGAACACGCAAGACCAGACTTTTTTTGTTTGGCTTTCTCCATTCTGAGTCACTCAGCTCTAATACGCGCTTGGCACTCCTGATTCTAGACTGGGAATTAGGCAAAAATGTCATAAATTAAATGCGAAAATACTAAACATGCGTAGAGTGAATGTATATGCCGATCAAAGACGAAGCTGAACAAGAGCGTCTTTCCACAATATTTAGCGCCTTGGGCAATCCGACCCGACTCAAAATCTTGTCAATAATCAGCGAGACTAGGAGGCCACTGCACATAAAGGCAGTTGCCAAAACCCTCAAAATGGATTACGCGGGTGTTTATCGTCACGTTAACGTGCTGAAAGAGGCTGGTCTGTTGCAAATTTTCGAGGTTGGACGTTCTCGAGTGCTGTCTGCCCTCCACATGGACGTAATGAAACAAATAATCTCGCTGGCGAAACAAACCGAAACATAAGTATTCTTCAGCAATACGTTATGATATTTTAGATGTGAAAAAATTAAGTCAACATCAAGTGTCAAAGGAGTTAATTTTGGAACTTTAGTATACCGAGATCTTTGGAGGGAGAGGAAATGATAACTGCTCTCGCTGGAGGTGTTGGAGCGGCAAGATTTCTGCAGGGTTTGATTACGCTTGTTTCTGAAGAGGAGCTGACGGTGATAGTCAACACGGGTGATGACATTGAACTTTTTGGTTTACATATTTCTCCTGACCTTGACATAATTATGTATACGTTGGCTGGGATTGTTGATGAGGAAAAGGGATGGGGCATAAAAGGAGATACATTCCTTTGTCTTGAGATGCTTCAGAAATATGGTTGCGAAACGTGGTTTAGGCTCGGAGACAAAGATCTCGCCACACACATCGAAAGAACTTATCTTCTAAAAAGCGGGCTCAGCCTTTCACAAGCCACCCATAATCTCCGCCAAGCTTTAGGGCTGAAGATGAAAATACTCCCCATGACCGACGACAAGTTTGAGACAATCGTCATTACTGATAAAGGGAAAATGCATTTTCAAGAGTATCTGGTTAAGAGAGGCGCACAAGACAAAGTAGTCGGCGTCGAGTTTAGAGGCATTGAAACAGCTCTACCCACAGTAGGCGTCATGGATTCGATTTTAAACTCAGATGCAATTATCATTTGTCCCAGTAACCCAATTGTAAGCATAGGCACGATTCTTTCATTAAGAGGCGTCAAAGATGCGCTACTGAAGACAAAGGCCAAGGTGGTGGCGATAAGCCCGATAATTGGTGGAGTCCCCGTTAAGGGACCTGCCGATAAACTGATGCGAGGCTTAGGGTTGGAGGTTTCTGCTTATGCAGTCGCAGAACTTTATAAAAATTTCCTTGACACCTTCGTAATAGACTCTATGGACAAAACTCAAAAAACACGAATCCAAACTCTAGGACCCGACGTGATTGTAACCAACACCATTATGAAGAGCCTACATGACAAGGTTCAATTAGCCGAAGTGGTTTTGAACCTGATCGAAAAGTGAAGATACAAAATCATTTTCAAGAGGACTTTATTCAAAAAAAGAATGTATTATGATAAAAATGACATATTAACGTAGAAAAAATATAAAAATAATTGAGCATTTATGGCAATGTCTGTTTGGGAGCTCGTCGAAAAAGTGGATCTGTGCTCATGCCCCTCTTTGCAATTGTTCCTGTGAAAGCACCTCCAAAGTCGAAGGCGAGGCTATCGGTCGTTCTTAATCCACAAGAGCGCCGAACCCTCACATTGACCATGCTTGAAGACGTTTTGAAGGCGTTGAAGTCTTCAGTAGTCGACCAAATTGTCGTGATAAGCTCCGATTTTACTGTTCAAGCGTTGGCTAAAAAATTTGGAATTGTATATCTTTCAGAGAGCCAACTGGGACTAAATCGAGCTATTGAGCAAGCTACGGAATGGTGTATCCAAAACGACGCAGAATCGGTTTTGGTTCTTCCTGCGGATGTTCCGCTTATTGCACCAGAAGACATAAACCAACTAGTTAAGTTAGGCTCTGAAAGAACATCCGTGGTTATATCCCCCTCTCAGAATGGAGGAACAAACGCCCTGTTACAAAAACCGCCGAACTTGATACCCGCCTGTTTTGGACCACAAAGCTTCATCAAACACGTTAACATAGCGTCAGCTGCAGGGGTGGTAGCTAAAATCTACGATTCTCCAAGAGTTACCATGGACATCGACTCCTTAGAGGATTTAGAGAATTTCCTAAATATTGAAAGCAAAACATTATCTCTTCTATTTCTAGAGCAAATTAAGATGCGCCACCGTCTCGGCTAGCTAAGTTTTGTACGCTATCTATACATATTGGTTCGAATCGCGAGTAGCAATATCAAACATACACTGCTGTGATTGTTTCTGAAATTGTTCTTGAAACTATGTTGTAGTAAGACGCAAGATTTAAGAGAAAGCTCAATTATCTAATGTATAGGAGAAGCACAATGGTACACATGAGAATATCTGGCGTTAAAATAAGGATGCGTAGGGGTAAGCCTAAGGTTGAGGCTATTCCTCCTGCTCCGCCGTTGTCTATTCCTCGTGGATACAATGTTGTGGAAAGGACTAGTCTTTACGAACCCTTTGCCCATGCCGTTATTGTGCAGAATCCTGCGACTGGTGAGTACAAGTACATTTTGGATGAGTTGTTGTTAGACACTTTTGAGCGTGAGATTTACAACAAGATTTTGGAGGTTTTATTGGCTGAGATCAAGTCGCCCAGAGAGGAAATCAAGAGTCCTAGAGAGTTTTTTGATAATGAAGCCAAGAAGATTGTGGACAAGTACCGCATTAGCTTGGGTTGGCTTCCTGATGTGTCGTGGTCCAAAATCATTTACCACGCAGAACGAGACTTAGTCGGCTTTAGCCAAATCGATGCGCTCATGCGAGACCCAAACATAGAGGATATCTCTTGTGATGGTGTCAATAAGCAGGTCTACATTTGGCATCGAAAGTATGAGAATCTGGAAACAAATCTGTCTTTCAAAGAGGATGAGGAACTGGACAACCTTATTGTTAAACTGGTCCACATGTCGGGCAAGCATGTGAGTTCGGCTTTTCCAATTGTTGACGCTTCACTGCCAGGCAAACACAGGCTCGCAGTATGCTATAGACGAGAGATCACACCCTTCGGCACAACCTTCACAATTAGGAAGTTCCGTGAAGACCCGTATTCAATCATTGACTTAATCAACTTAGGTACAGTTACCGAAGAAGTTGCTGCGTATTTCTGGCTTGCCCTAGAAAACAGGGCATCTATCATGGTGCTGGGTGGAACAGGCGCAGGCAAAACAACTGCTCTAAACGCTCTGGCCTGTCTGATTCGTCCAGGTAGCAAGCTTCTGACAATTGAGGAGACAGCTGAACTTAATCTGTCTCATGAGAACTGGGTTTCACTCATTTCTCGTCAGAGCTACGGTTTGGGTGAAAATCACAGTGGAGAGGTTTCGCTCTTCGATTTGGTCAAGGCATCGATGCGGCATCGTCCAGACTACCTTATTGTTGGTGAGGTTCGAGGCAGCGAAGCATATGTGTTGTTCCAGGCTTTGGCAACTGGTCACGGTGGCATGTGTACAATGCACGCCGAAAGTGTAGATTCGGCGGTTAAAAGGTTAACTCAGAAACCTATGGATATTGCGCCCGCGTACGTCCCGTTAATGAATGTTATTGCTGTGGTTCAACGAGTGCATTTGCCTAAGGCTGGTGAAATGAAAGTGTATAGGCGAATGACATCGGTTGAGGAAATAGCTGACTATGAGAAATACAAGAATGCTTTCAGCTGGAAACCTCCAACCGATTCATATGTTTCATCGGTAAACAAGGGAGTCATGCTTCCCAACCTTGCCAAGAAGCTAGGCCACACTGAGCAAGAACTTATGGATGAGATTACGAGACGCACAAACGTGTTGAAATGGATGCGTTCCCATCACATACGCAGCTATCGTGATGTCGCTTCTATTGTAGCAGAATACTATGCAAGACCGGATGAGTTCTATCAGAAGAGGGTGGAAGCATTTGCCACTAGTCAATAGCTTAGAGGCTTGGTCCTACCGCATCTTCGGAGGCATAGCGCCTAAGTTTTTGAGCAATGTCTTCGAGTTCAAAGGTAACCTCAAGAAGGCAGGAATGAAAATCTATCCCGAAACATATGTTACAATGATGTTTTTCACGGCTCTGTTAACCGTGCCCATCACCCTCATAGCCTTAGTGCTTCTGTATTTTTACAAGCTTGTGTTTCTGGTGTTTCTGGTTCCTATACCAGTTTTTATAATGATTGTTTTCATGATTACGCCTTCAATGAAGGCAGGGGAGAGAGCTAGTTCTTTGGAACGGGAGATGCCCTTTGCTGCGGCGTACATCACCGTTATGGCAACAGGCGGCATATCGCCTTACATGAGCATTAAGAGGTTGTCTAAAGTTGATTTGATGCCTGCCACGCGGCGAGAGGCCAGAGAAATAATGAGAGATGTTGAAATCTTTGGTGTAGACCCGTTGTCTGCTCTGGAAGACTCGGCTAAAAACCATCCGTTGGATATTTACCGAGACTTCATAGCAGGATACGCTTCAACTGTCATAACTGGCGGAGACATCAGCCACTTCTTAGAGGCCAAAACTCACGATATCTTTAAGGCACGGTCTTTGAGAATCAAAGCAGCGGCTGAACGCTTAGGCACGTTGTTAGAGTCTTTCGTCATTGTAATGGTTTTGATGTCGCTGGTCTTTTACATTATGTTCAGTGTTGACGCAATATATAGTACAGGCGTAGCCATGTACTCGAGCATGATTTTGTACACTTACGTTTTTGCTCCAATGTTGTCCCTAGTCTTCATATATTTGGCTCATGACATGCAGCCCAAAAGCCCCATGACCGAGTGGAGACCTTATAAGGTCGCGGCTCTTTCATCCGTATTTGCTGGGTTGCTCTTTCTATTACTGACAGGCCTTGGAGGGTTTGTTCAAGTTCCGATTCTTAACTCTATTAAAAGTGTTGTTGACCTGCCCACGGCGCTCGCGGTCTCACTTTTCGTGGCAACTATGCCTGGTGCTATTATTTATAGTCGAATGGCACGAAAAAAGGCAGATGTTGAGAAAGGAATAGCAAGTTTTCTAAGAGACCTAACCGAAATCAGAAAGACAGGCATGGCGCCAGAAAAATGCATTGAAAACCTTGCAAAGCGAAACTATGGCGAGTTTAGCAAAGACTTGGAGCGGATTTCATCTCAGCTTTCTTGGGGTATCCCGCTCAGACAGGTTTTCATGAATTTTATTCGGGGAACCAAGAGTTGGTTGTCTCAGCTGGTGATATTCTTGTTGGTTGAAGGAATCGATGTGGGTGGGGGAACCATTGCGATGATAGAATCTCTCACCCGATTTAATAACATGACTCAAGAGGTTGAAAAAGAGAAAAAAATGAATTCTAGGCCATTTCTTCTAATTCCATACTTCGCCGCAATCATGTTAATAGCAACAACCCTTTTGGTGCTGATATTCGTGGGCAAAACCGCGAGTATGGCGGCGGAAAGTGCAAGCAACTCAAGCGTTGACATTGCTGGTACATCATTAATGTTCAGTGTTTCGGTTATGGTGCACGTTTTCATGATTGGGCTTGTTGCTGGTAAAATCAGTGAGGAATCCATTGCAGCTGGTTTCAAACACTCAGCTCTTTTGGTAATCTTAACCCTGTTGGCTTCTGTTTTAATTCCAAAGATGGTGAGCTTATGAAAAGTCTCAACTTATTTAGTTTCATTCATGGAGGTGCGTTGACAAAATGAGGATTAGAAGGGTCTTCAAGATGATTTTCAATAAGAGGGCGGAAAGTGCTGTGGTTTCTGCCGTGATTTTGACTGGTGTTGCTATTGCTCTGGGCTTCTCGGTGCTTCTTTGGGGGCAGAGCAGGTCTATGGACTATGCTACTAATTACGGTCAAACGACGGATGCTGAAATAGCGAAGTTGAAAGAGAAGCTGACTGTGGAATACGTTTTCTATAATAGTACCTCCAAAACCATTCGCGTTTTCCTTTTGAACTCCGGTGCCATAAATGACACGACTGTCCAGAGTGTCTACGTGAGAAACACCACGTGGGACCGAGTTACCTCGAGTTCACCGACTCTAAAATCCTTCAGCGGGGCATCAATCGCTGATCAAGACTTGGACATGAAGGAAGAGGGCTACGTTGACTTTGATTTATCTCCAGTCGCCCTCACGGCGGGTAAGTATTACTCAATCAGAATTGTTACTGGAAGGGGGTCTGTATTTGATTCGGATGTCATTGCGTAGAAAAACGAGGTTTGGAAGTAAAAAGGGTGTCTCCACCGTCATCACAACAGTGTTTCTAGTGTTAACAGTTTTTATTTTATCTACCAATATATTCATTTGGACTCTTACGCAGAACGCATTGTATAATCAAGCTGTGAAAGCCCGTAATCAGCAGGATGCTGATCGCCTTACTGAATACATCATAGCTACAAACGCAACCTATTTCGCTCCTTCTACGGGCACGGTCAACGTGACAGCTGACCTTATGAATGGTGGCTCGATTTCGGCTCAAATAGTAACCCTGTGGGTTCTGGATGCAACTCTGCAGAAATACAATGTTACTGACTTGAAGGCGAGCAACATCAACCTCAACCCTGGAGACCGCCAACCCTTATCTAGGGCAGTGCAGATACCCGGTGCAACCTCAGCTGACGCGTTTAGTGCTTGGATTGTGACCGCGAGAGGAAACAAAGTAAATCTTGCAACAGTTCAAACTGTGATAGTAGCAGATGTAGCCCAGGGAATAGGCTCTATGGCGCTAAACTTTTACGCATTCAGGTATTTCAGGTATAACTCTAGTGTTAGCACCAAGTTGGCTAACTATCCAGGTGGCATTACTAGTTTCAGCGTGCCAAGCTCAACCTTCATAGCATTTGGTGCAATGTTGACTAATCTTGATCCGAGTAAACAAACAATCACACTTAACAAGTATTCAGAAGTGTGGATATACTTCCCGCAGGCACCAGGTCAGAATCGTCTATGGTACATTGTAAACGTTGATTCTAACGGAAATGTTGCTTCTTCATATTCTCCAGTATCTATAACATACAGAGAAACAAAAATGATTATTTTCGCATCGAGTGCTGTAGGGTCATTTTCGTCGTCTTCTAGGGTCTCCATACTACGTTCGGACGACTCTTGTGCTCTTAATCTTTTGCTACTTGGGACAATTGGAGCTCGTGATTATGCACAAAACATACCGTTTGTTTCGTTGTACGTCCAACCATAAAACCTTCAACAACCTTTATTTTCTCTAATTCCAGAGCAAATGCACCTTCTCTTGCTACATGAAGCACACTAATGTCAATTGATGCCGAAATATGATTGATGAAACCGTTTGGATTGGTAATAATATGGCTTTTCTATCCTCGTACATTTTTCTTCGGATGTGATTTTTGTGTTTATTATGGATTACTTTTGTGTATTTTTTCTTTTTTTTATGAATTTCTCGATTTCTTTTTCGAATTCTTTGATGTCTTTGAGATTGTGTCTAATTATCTCTAGAACTCTTTTGTTGTCGATTTCTCCATACCTATGCACTAGTAGGTTTCTGAATCTAGCCATGTCTTCCAGCTTGTTGACAAGCTTTTTCCCTAAAATTCCTTCTTCTTCAAGAACCTTAAACATTTCGCTATACTCTTCAGCTCTCCTAAAACCTTTTACAGAAATTATGTAGTTAGCAATATCGATGCAAGCTTCTATGATTTCTAAGAGCGAATACTTCGCAGCTTGGATGTCTCTATAGCTCTTTAGGAACTGCTCAAGGCTGAGAGTTTTTATTTCTTTTAGAAACTCGAGGTTACGTTCAATAATATCAAATTTGCCCTCTATTACATCCCGTTCTATGCGCATCCTAGTAACCTCTCCATTCTCTGCTTGTCATATTGTTCATGGAAAGGCTTGAAATCTATGTACCCGTCTATAACAGATGTTTCGAACTTCACCCTTTCCTTCTCATTTCTGGACATCATAACCTCTCCATTCTTGATTACTTGATGAAGGAAGCGGTAAGACCTGTTGTTAAGAATTCTTATATCCACCTCTCGATCTAACCTGCATTTTCTTTTGATCTCTCCAGCAATCCGAGCTGGATACAAGGCATCTCCCCTGAAGCCCGCCTTCAGGAGTAGTCCGACATCTAAATCACTTGTCTTGCCCCGGTTACCCCTAACTGCTGAGCCGTATAGATAAGACACAAGTATCTCCTCGTGTTCCTCCAAGACCTTTCTGATTTCTTCTTTTAGTTTATTAACATCACTCAGACGCATAGACCAGTTCACTCATAATAGTTGATAGAGGGTTAAACTTAAACACTCTCCAAGAATGCGGATCCTCTCTGGGATTTGGAGAAGATCAGCAAACTAAGGCATAAACTTTTGAAAACGGTAAATCGATGCCGCACACCAAAGCATCAGATAAGCCTACGTCAACGACACTCTTGAACAATTAGATGTTTTCCTTGAAGCAGGTGGGTCCAGTTGAAAGTGCGGGGGGTGGGATTTGAACCCACGAAGGCCTACGCCACAGGGTCCTAAGCCCTGCTCCTTAGACCAGGCTTGGAAACCCCCGCTTTGTATATAGTGCAGTCTGGTAGTCTTTGAGGGCGAAGTATTAACGACTTTTATCAACTTAAGAATTCTGGGAAAAGCATACTGTTAGGCTAGGGGTCGATGAAAAAGGCTTATTTTCAAAGGCAGTTCTCTCAGATAGGAAGCGTGGGGCTGTCGGCTAGCTTGGTCTAGGCTATGAGCCTCGGGCGCTCGTGACCCCGGTCCAAATCCGGGCAGCCCCACCAACCAACTTAAGTTATTAGGTGAAGAGCTTTCGTTGGTTAGCAACAACCTTATATCGAGATTCACTGCTCAATCGCACATCTCACTCAAATCATGTTTCAAAGGGTAAGAGAGGAATATCAAACATGATTAAGGACCTGTCAGCTTTCTACTCAAAAAACGCTCGAAACATGAAACGCTCTGAAATAAGAGAACTTCTGAAAGTCACTCGACGACCAGACATCATCTCCTTCGCCGGTGGGTTACCCGCTCCTGAAACTTTTCCAGTCAAAGAACTTGAGGAAATCTCATGCCAACTACTACGCGAAAAAGGAGCCACAGCACTGCAATACGGACCAACCGAGGGAGAAACAGCCCTACGGGAAGAGCTCGCAAAATGGCTATCACACGAGAAAACTTCAATCAAGCTTGAAAACATCCTAATAACAACCGGGTCACAGCAAGGATTAGACATTATCTCAAAAGTTTTCTTAGACCCAAACGACATCGTCCTGCTTGAACTGCCCACATACATCGGCGGTCTGCAAACTTTCACAGCTTACAGAGCAAAGATGATAGGTGTTCCTCAAGATGACCATGGAATGAGAATCGACCTCCTAGAAAAACTGTTAGCCAAACTGACGAAGAAGAGCAAGAAACCCAAATTCATCTACGTGGTCCCAGATTTTCAGAATCCCTCAGGCGTCACGATGTCGCTTGAAAGACGAGAAACACTCCTTCAGCTGGCTTACAAATACGAAATTCCAATCGTGGAAGACAGCCCGTACCGAGACCTCCGCTTCGCAGGACAAACCGTGCCAGCCATATACAGTTTGGACACACAAAACCAAATCATCGTGCTTGGCACATTCTCAAAGCTACTTTGTCCCGGACTGAGAGTGGCATGGATAATCGCACCAGTCGAATGGATGGACAGAATGATCGTCGCAAAACAAAGCATGGACCTCTGCTCCCCCAGCTTCACCCAACTAATAGTCGCAGAATACATGAAACGAGGACTCCTACCCGCACAGATTGAGGGCATACGAAAACTCTACGCCAAAAAACGAGAAGCAATGCACACAGCCTTAAGAAAATACATGCCCAAAGGCGTCAAATGGACCCAGCCAGAAGGCGGACTATTCCTCTGGGTCAAATTACCCAAGAAAATGAGCACAACAGACCTCTTCCCAAAAGCCATCGAAAACAAAGTAGCCTACGTCATAGGCTCAGCCTTCCACTGCAACGGCAAAGGACACAACACAATGCGCATAAACTTCTCCTACCCAACGAAACAACAAATAGACGAAGGCATCAAACGCCTAGCCAAAATGATCAAAGAAAACATGTAACTCAACTCCAAACCACCATACCCACTTTCACACTAACCACACTCAACAACACAGTAGAAGAAGGTATAAGGCGCAGTTAACCATCTTCTTAGAAAATTAAACGCACAACCCCAACACAGCAACATTATGGCAAACGTCTAAACATCACTTTTCAGCAACATTGAAAGTGGCTTTCGGCAACATTAAAAGTGCCCTAAACCAAGCGGAAACAGAGCAAAAAACAACAACCAAAACCAAAAACAGAGCAAGAAACACAAGCAGTTACGGCGCCCGTCGAACACAAAAAAATTTTTTCTCACACCCATACTAAACCTAAGCTGCTTCTCGAGTTACAGTTAATATCCTAACGTAATCAGCCGTGTCATCGCAACTATCCGCAACCTCTTCCAATGACTGCAAGAGGTCTTTGAGTATAAGAAGCGTAGCAGCGTCCATTTCTCGTCCATGCTTGAGCAACAACTCCTTGGTTTTCATGTAGTGCTCATCGATACGAGTCTCAGCCTCGTCAACCTTCTGCGCTAACGCTCTAACTTCAGCAGTGTCTACTCCAAGTTTCTCAATGCTTCTCCTCAAAGTGGTTGATTCTTCAACCAGGTCTTTGGAGATTTCCACAAGTTCATTCCACACATCCTTTGGCATTTGAGCCTCGGCTAACAGTTTAAGGCTTCTGCCCGAGTCCTTTACATGATCAGCCATCACATCTAAGCGTTTGACCAAATGCATGATGTCTTCTCTATCTTTCGATGGCAAGCTTCCGCGGGTCAGTTCTTCAAAAACCGCCCTTCGCAGGTCATCTATTTCGGTCTCAACTACGAATAGGCGTTCAATGCTCTTTTTGGCTTCAGCGAATTCCTTCTTCGACGCCGCAACCATCGCCCTTTCAAGTTCAGTTACTGTGTCTATGGCCAAAGTCATCTGTCGGTAGGCCATGTCTAACACTTTGGATTTGCGTCGTTCAGCGAACCATTTTTCCAAACTGTTTTTGCACCACCGTAAATCAAATTGTATAATACAGTGACAATTACCTTAAAAAAATGCCTATGTTTTCAGAGTAGTTTTTTCGGCTCCTTTGAGTCATTCTTCTGCTCTTATACCGATTAGCATATATTTTGGTTGTGTTATCTTGTTTTGGGCTTACAAAAACGCTAGGATGCGCTTTGTCTTGCCTCAACCTTACGACATCATCATCGTGGGCACCGGTCCCGCAGGCATATTCTCCGCCCTAGAACTCACCAAAAACAACACATCCCCGCCACTCAAAATTCTCATGCTAGATAAGGGCCCCGACCTAGAGAAGCGCAGGTGCCCAGCCAGTCGAGGATTTGGATGCGTCAACTGTGACCCTTGCACCCTCCTGCAGGGTTGGGGAGGAGCAGGAGCCTTCAGCGACGGCAAACTCGACCTCTCAACAGAAGTAGGTGGTTGGCTAACCGACTACGTGACCAGAGAGAAACTAGCCGAGTACATCAGTTATGTTGACAGCATCTATCGCCAATTCGGCGCACCCGAACATGTTT
>Ga0315314_1003478_pt1 | contig 12304 bp, 14 predicted proteins | sample TDP9_MG_FD_203631 | JGI IMG/M metagenome (GOLD analysis project Ga0315314, IMG submission 203631) | Freshwater sediment microbial communities from Lake Towuti, South Sulawesi, Indonesia - TDP9 | ecosystem: Environmental > Aquatic > Freshwater > Lake > Sediment | place: Indonesia: South Sulawesi...
GACGTGGTGGAGGTGGAGGTCGAGGGGATCGGCACCCTGAGGAACCGGATCGTCGAAGAGAGGCCCGAATCGACTGGATGAGCGGGCGGACGTGCCCGAAGCACTTACTTTTCTCTGATTACTTTACTTTAGCGCATTCCTACATTTCTCTGTCTAACACGGCATATAATCGACCCGTTTTTGTTCATGATCCCCTGCCTCCCTTTTTAATCTCGAACTCGCAGTAGGGGTCCCCCTTGCTCATGCATTTGGTTTCGCTGCAGAGGGACTCCTGTTCCAGGGCTTCGGAGACAACGCCTTTCCAGTATCCACTCAGGTACCAGCAGGCGGACTTCTCTGATTTTCCCCATGCGATCGCGAGGGGGTTGTTCTCCACCCTGATGGTTACGTCTCCGTTTCCCTCGTCGTACTTCTGGAGGTTGGGCGCGCCCCAGCCCGTGACTCTGTTCTGGTGGATGACGTTTTCCAGTATCTGGCGCTTGCTGAAGAGGATTCCCTGCTCCCTTAGGGCTTCGGTTCCCCTTGAGGCGTCACGGCGACCCTTCTCCTGTCCCATCATGTGAACCATTGTGAAGCCCGCGGTGCTGAAGGTGGCATTCAACACCTTCATCATGTCGACGAAGGCCTCGGGGGTCATGATGATCACACGTTTCTGGAGGCCCATGAAAGGCCCCGTTGCCTCCCCGCGCTCAGGGCTCAATTTTACTTTCTGGTTCTTTTCCATTTTTACTCAACCTCCTTCCCCTTTTGTTTCACTGTTTTCCCGCGCCCGTTCTCTCTTCGGCTGTTTCGGGAACTTAACTTGGTTAAGAAGCTCCCCAGTTCCTTTTCAAGCTCCTTTTCGTTTGCGGCGTTGAAGACTGTTATGCCGTACACCTGTCCGAGGGAGGCTAAGTCCTCACTGTTGGACAGGTCGATGAGGAGGGCCTCAGTGGGCTTTACGTCAACTTTCTTCCCCAACAGGGAGACCACGTCGCTCTTCTTTCCACCGGTTGAAACGTCGATGACGAGGCGAACCCCGTCTCTCTCCGCCACAACGTTGAATGGGTGCTGGACGCCCGAGGCCCCTGGCAGGTGGGCGTCGAGTTGGGTGGCGAAGCCCCCTTCGCGGAGGGCCCTCCCGATTGTCTCAAGGAGGGGTGTTTCTCTCCCAATTTTGCCCACAGCCTCTTCGGTTATCCTGTACTCGTATACTTTCACGTATCGGGCCTCTTGGTGGGTGAAGTCTCTTCGGCAGTTCTGACAGACGTGGATGATTATGGGCGCGTCAAAGCGGTATCCACACTTTTCACACTGGTAGCAGGTCCCTATCAACAAATACTTGAGCCCCGCGTAGGCCGCTGCCTCGATCTGCCGGTCATGCTTTCCGGCGACTCGCTGTTCGGTTGTTCCTTCCTCGAGCGTGGCTTGACACCCCGAACAGACCAGGGATGAGCCCTTTACGAACTTGTTTCTCGGGCCTATGTACCCGCATTTCACGTGTTCCAGGAGTTCGGTGTATTCCACGTTGATGGAGTGGCACCTGGGACAGGTGTACTTCGAGTAGACCTCTGGGGAGCCGCAGTCTGGGCACATCAGGACCCGGTCGAACAGTTTGGATTCGAGGGCACCCCGGCTTTCCAGGTCCTTCAGTACGGCGGAGACCTTACTTGAGTCGGTCTCCTTGAGGCCTTCCTCGACCTCGGCGTAACTGACCCCCGTTTTCTTTATGGTGGGCTTAAGCTCCAGCACACCCTGTTTGATCAACTCACCTAGGAGAGCTTGATCTGTTTTTTCTCTCTGGACAAGGTTTTCTCTTTGGCTCATCCTCTGCTCTCCTAGAAGCTCAAGACGTTAAAGAATAGGAGGGTGATGGCCGAAAGGATGACTGAGTGGCGGAGACCAGCCGCCAGGGTCCCATCCCCGACCTTTCCAGCTACCAATCCTCCGAAGACGGATTCCATGATCGACGCCCAGAATAGGATGGAGTGATAATAGTTGATGTCCAAAACTCCCTCTAGAAACGAGGTTCCCTGCATCAGGGAGTTGCTTGACATCTTGGACAACGGGGTTAAGAATTGGTGTAAAAGGACGTAGGCGACGATGAGGAACACGAGGGTCGCCGTGTAGATGACCATTGTGTACGGTCTCATCTGGGCATAACTTTCCTCTCTGTACTGGTCGAGGCTGGAAAATAGATCGACGCTGGACTCGAGGACATCCATTACTTTTCCGCCCGTCTGATGGGCCTCAATCAGTATGGAGCAAAACCGTAACGCGCCCGGTCGTTTCAGGCGGTGGGCAAGGGAAGTCAGGGCCTCCTCCCAGCTTACCCCTAAAATGAACATGGCCATGGCGTGCTCAAGCTCTTTTGAGACAGGCCCGTAGTCCCTCTGAGAGGCCTCCTCCAGGGCCCTCGGCAGCGTGATCCCGGATCGAACCGCCTCGGTGACATCTCGGAGAAGCCTGGGTATGTTTCTGTCCACCTGTCTCCCCCAGGCGTAGTTGTTGTACTCCACCACGGCCGGGAAGAGTAGGGCGATGACCAAGCCGAAGGCCATGGCGTTGTTCACTCTTTGGCTTAAGGGGATAATGTAGGGCTCAAGCGGAGTGTAGACTCCCTGGAGGAGGGGAATAAGAACAAGAAAGCCGCCGACTGAGGCCGAAACCGCCCAAACAGCCATTCTATACTTTCGTGTGAAGTACAGTCGCTATTCCTCCTCCGGCAGAACCGCGTCCAAGATGATCATGAAGGCCGCCGCGATCATCGGGATACCCGCGAAAGCCAGGAGGTTCAGCTGAGCCACAGGAGACAGGCCGAAAACGCCTCCCCCGAGAATCGACAGGAGGGTTAACATGATTATGAGCATCACCGGGCCCACGATCATGGCGGTGATGTACGTCTCTCCGATGTACGTCAAGGTTCCCAGGGTTCTCTTCAGCTGGTCCCGTTTCACCTGGAGAAGTCTTTCAACCTCAAACATCAGGAGGCTCTTCATGTCCCCACTTGTCTTCACAGTGTTGCCGATTCCCATCAGGATTTTTGAGAAGGCGTCCGAGGGGCTGCGGAGCGAGAGGTCCCTCAGCGATGAGACCACGTCTAACCCGAAGACCTTGATGTTCATGATCAGCCTCTTGGCCAACATCTGTATGGGCGGATGGCGCTCAACCTCGGCTACGCGTTCAAAGACTCTCTCAACCGAGATGCCTCCCGCGGCCAGAACCCCCATGTACCCCACGGTGTAAACGAGGTTTGAGTCTATTTTTTTCGCCATTTGACCACCGCGGTAGAGTGGATAGAGGATGAAAACCGCCAAGACGAGGCATGAGGCGGTCCATGAAGAGGAAAGGATCGCCGCAACGTAGCGAAGGGGTGGTAAGCTGAATAAGAGACCGTGCAGTAGGGCGGCAACCGCGCACGATGAGACGAAGGCGACCAGGGAGACAAATAACGTGAGGGACAGGTAAGACTCGTAGAACAGGGATATGCCACTTCGCCTGTAGACTTGCTCGAAGGCCTTGAAATCGGGCAGTTTGGGCAGTATGCCCTTAAACAGGTTGTAACTTAACCTCGTCAGAGAGGGCCTCCCCCCCAGTTTCACCATCCTATGTCGAGCCTCGCCGTGTTGTAGACATCGCCGGGGTTAAGGTAGTACCTCCTCACCACGTTGGCCACGTCGCCGTAGCTTCGGATGTCCCTTTCAACCATCCACTTCAGGATGCTCTCCCGCCTCTTCAACTCCCTCGAAAGGTCTTCCACGGGGATGTGCCTGAGTTCAGAGATCCTCTGGAAGACGTAACTCTCCTCTGCGCTGCGGGCGTTGCTGATGAAGGTGTCGCTGCCGGCGTCCCACTCGTACACCTCCTTGAACAGCACCTTGTCGGTTGCCTCGTCAACCCCTGTGATCTCCGATACCCTCTGAACCCGCCGGACAACGCTGTCCCGAAGCCTCACCCTGCCTATGAAGGCGATCACGTTCATCATCGGGATCAGCATCCTGGGGATGTCCATGGGCCTTGTCAGGAGCCTCTTCACCACAGTCTCCACGTTGTCGGCGTGGATCGTGCAGAGGCCCCCGTGGCCGACCGCGATGCTCTGAAAGAGCGTGTAGGCCTCCTCACCCCTGATCTCGCCCACGATGATGTAGTCCGGCCGCTGCCTCAGGGAGGACTTCAAGAGGTCGAAGAGCGTCACCTCCTGCACCCCGGCCTGGAACGAGGGCCGCGTCACCATGGGTATCCAGTTCTCGTGGAGCTGGAGTTCACGGACCTCCTCGATGGTGACGACCTTCATCTCGGGCCTTATGAAGGTGGAGATGGAGTTCAACAGGGCGGTCTTCCCCGACGCGGTGGCGCCGCAGACTATGATGGACCGGAGGTTCTCGACGAGCACCCAGAAGTAGGCCGCCATGTGGGGCGAGAGGGTGCCAAACTTTATCAGGTCGACCACGGTGAACGGGTTGGCCCTGGTCTTCCTTATGGTGAAGGTGTCACCCCGCTTCGAGACCTCCTCCAGGGTGAGGTGGACCCGGAAGCCCTCGGGCAGGGTCCCCTCGAGGACCGGCCTTGAGATGGATATCTGATGCCCGGCCCTGTAGGCCAGCCGCGTGATAAAGGCGTCTAGGTCTTCCCTGGAGGCGTACATGACGTTGCTGGGAAGGGATTCGTGGTATCGGTGCCAGACGTAGATGGGGATGCCCGTGCCGTTGCAGCTGACGTCCTCGATGTTGGGGTCCCGGATGAGGATGTCGATGACGCCGTAGCCCAGGAAGTCCCTCTTCACGTAGTAGACGAATTTTTCAACCGATTCCTCTGGAATGCCGAGTTTGAAGGTCTTTATTGCCCCTCTGATCTGCTTTGTCAGGTACTCTTCTATGAGTTTTTCGTCCTTCAGCACGGATAACGGTACATTGGCTCCTTCCCTGAGGATCATCTTTAGCCTAGTGAGGGTCTGCTTCTCCTCCCCAGACATGGTTGGCTCTATAACTAGGTACTGAAGCTTTCCTGTCTCCTTCTGGATCTCGACCCCAACGTATCCGAACGGGGCGTTGACCGGGTAGAATTCCCTAAAGGTGAGGGGCGTCTGGGCCGCAGTTTTTGCGCCTTTCTCGGTCTTTTCAGTCAGCATCTAGTCTCATCACCGCTTTGGCTCCTGCGTTATCGTTTTCTGTCCCACAAGGTTTTCGACCTCAACGTAAAGAATGAAGGTTTCACCACTCACTTTCGTTGACTTGATCTGCACGGTGTACTCTCCATTGGTGTTGGTGGGCACCCAGTCAGGATTAGTTATGCCGTTGAAGGCAACGCTTGAGCCATTGGCGTAAATGGTGAAGTATGTGGGAACTGAAGCGCCAGCTGCACTAGGAATCTTTATCGTGTACGATCTCCAATCGGCCGACGTTTTGTAGTAGGGTATCGTGTCGGGGCCAGTGATCGTTAATGGATATAGATCGTAGTCGATGGTGTTACCTCGTTCGGTTACGAGTTGAATAATATAATGGCTTCCCGAGGTGACCGTGACGCTGGAACCAATGTTTGTCGCGGTTTCATCCGGGTCAAGGTACTCATCTAATGAATAATACAGCTGAGTGACCGGGGTTGATGTTTCGTTGAAGACGCCCAAATAGATCAGATGAATTTGAATAGAGCCCTCATTCTTTACCGTCACGTTCAGCTTGTCCGCGCCAGTAATTGCGATCTCTTTGATCATGATCTCTTCTTGGCTTCGCTCCCAATCCAACTGATTCATGGCCTCCAGGGTCCTGTTATAAGCATCAGTCGTGTTTGCGTTGAGGAGGTAGAACGTAAAACCGGACAGAAAGATTAGGACTATGAACACGCCCCCGACTATCGAGCCGGCCCCGCGTTTGTCTCGGCTAAGCCTTCCAACTGGCCACATCGGTGTTGCCCCGTTCACTAGCCACCGTTATCTCATAGACCTGGCCACTCTGGATCGAAACCGGGGATGCGAACTCTAGAGAGTTCAGCTCCCCCGTTCTCACGGTTTCCCCCTGTCCCTCCTGGTACGCGGAGACGGCTGTTCCTTCGATGTACACGGCGTCGATGACTAGGTCGATCTCGCCGTAGTTTAGCACCGTGACGTTCATCTGGCTGCTGGTGACCGCCCACCAGACCGCTGTCACTGTGAACTTTTCCTGAGCTTGTTCACTCCTAATGCTCATGCTCGACTGAAAGGAGCTTCCACTAGTGGAGAAGATGCCGAGGCTATACGAGTAGAGAGCGACCCCCAACGTGACGGCTATGAGGATCATCGTGAGGCTGCCCACGATCTCACTTACCCCCCGTCTGCCGCGCAGGAAGGAGCCAAACATCCGTCCGTCACCTCCCCGTTTCGCCGGTTTTCCGCAGCTGAAGAGGACCGGAGGAAGGAGAGGAGGTTTCTACTCGCCCTTAACGGATTGAGAGACGGTGGTGCCGTCCGTGGCGGTCACCGTCACCTTGTAAAATGTGTCTGCGGCCACGGTTACGCTGACCTCCAGGTACGCAACGCTATTCGCGGTGAGCGAGTGGCTGGTGATGGCGGTTCCATTCGCGTACTTCACTCCGTCAACGTATATGGATGAGGCGTCGAGTGTCAGGTCGATGCCGCCCACGTTTCTGACGTATATCTTGATCTTGTCGTCGTCGGCGTCGGCGTAGAGGGAGATAAACTGCAGTTGGCCGTAACCGGTCTTGGGACTCCTGGTGGCGCTTCCGAGCCAGCCCATGGCGTAGGCGTAGACGAGGGCACCCGCCGCGACGGCGAGCACCATGAGCAGGAGGGTGGCGATCACCGCCGAAACGGCCCTCCTCGACTCCAACGGACCTTTCAGCCTTGGACCGTTTCTCTTCATTTCTGTTCTCCTGACGGGTAGATACTAAACTCTGACTGTATCTAAGGCTGGTGTAACCGCTGAGGAGCCCCGTTAGTGACACATCATTGAAATTTGTATAATAGGTGATAAAGGCTGAAAGAGAGGAGAGAATCGAGCTGGGCTCCGAGCAGGGAGAGGCGGTGGCCAACTTCCTCGGGCTTCAGAGACGTGTGGTTATCATGACCCCGGAGGCACTCGTGGGGATGATGAAGGCCTTGAAGACGACATTCGGCACGGCCGGCCTCACCATGCTCTACATGATGGGGAAGGAGAAGGGAAGCCTAGACGCCGCCCTCGCCGCGGAGGCCCTGAAGGGGGAGGACATCCCTCCCACCAAGCGCCTCCTGCTGGAGACAATCATCCATCAAAGCCGGGTCCAGGGGTGGGGCCTGGCCCAGGTCGGCGAGTACGACGAGGAGAAGGCCGCCGTGACCGTTCGGGTGGAGAACAACCCTCTCGCGATCGCATGGGGAAAATCAGATGTCCCTGTCTGCCACTTCCTCAGGGGGTACTGGGCGGGCGCCCTCTCCGAGGCCCTGGAAAAGGATGCCCAGTGCACCGAGACAAGGTGCATGAGCAAGGGGGACCCCTACTGCGAATTCGTCCTCCAGAGGGTAGCCGAGTAGAGGTGAGCGCTCAGCAGGTTTATATATGGAGTGATGTATCGTATTTTTGGTGATGCAAAATGCATAAATTGAAAGCCAGGGTGCTCAGCGGGTTCCGCGTAGCGATCCCTGAAGAGGCTCGCCGACGACTTCCCATCAAGATCGGGCAAGAGTTAGACTTCGTCTTAGAGGGAAACCGACTAGTATACGAGGTAAAGGGGTTACCTGGAGACCCTGTCTTCACTATGCTTGGATTAGCAATAGGCGAAGAGCGAAAGCTACGGGAAGGTGAGGAGGCGGTGGTAACTGAGGTGGAGGAAAAGCTGAAGAGGAGTCGAGGATGAGGTTTGTAGACACGATGATCTTCGTCAAGTGGGGTCGGGCAACATTTGCCGAGGCGCTACGCAACGAGGAGGTCTCACTTTGCGGTTACGTTTTGGCCAAGATCCGAGACGGGGAAGAGGCTCTCACGAGTAGCTTAGTGAAGGATGAGGCTCTCATATGGTTCTCTCGGTATAAGGCCTCTAAGCTCGGCGACTTTGTCCGAAGCCTGATCGCGCTCACTCACCTAAAGGTCGTCAACCCGATAGTTGAGGATGAGCTTGAGGCAACTAGGCTTTACGGTCAGTACCCGTTAGGCGTCTCAGACTTAATCAACCTCTCAATCATGCAAAGGCATGAGGTACAGGAGATCCACTCCACCGACAAGGGCTTCGATCAAGCCCCAACCGTAAAACGCGTCTTCGAAAAACTCAAAATCGAGCCAGGATACCGCGAGTTCATTACGGAACTCAAGCGAGTGATCGAGCAGGGGTGAGCGCTCAGGCCCCGAGGGCCCTCCACATCACCCACAGCAGCGGGTCCCCCACGAAGACGGAGACCAGAAACCCGAAGGCTATGAAGGCCAGGAGGGGGAGGGTGGGCGAGACCCAAAACTGCTCGGGGAGCCTGCCCTCCGCCACCTGCGTCCTCACCCAGGCCCTGTCCGCCCCCTCCTCGTCCTCCTCAACCCGGAGGGACACCCGGAGTCTCCTGACCGACTCCCCCTCGGACTCGGCTACACTCTCGGCCAGGTTTTGGAACGGTGGACCCCTGAAGCCCTCCGCGTCGACCTTGACGCAGCTGACCATGACCAGGGCCTTCTTCCACCAGGGCTCACGCTCCAGGCCCTCGAAGAGGGCTCTCCTCCGGGTGAGGCGCCACCCCAGGTTCCAGAACAGGATGACGAGGGAGGACAGCGCCGCGGCCGCCACGGAGTTGAAGAAGACCGAGAGCGGGAAGAGGGGCGAGGTGACTCCCAGGAGAGGCTCGACGAAACCGGGGCCCTGGGGCATCATCAACGAGAGGGCGATGAAGGCCTTGGCGTCCGCTCCGCCGTAGAGCCCCAGGTAGAAGAGGGCCACGGAGAGGGCGGAGGAGACCGTGAACGAGCCGGCGAACGCGACCAGGTGAGAGGTGTCAAGTAGGGATTCGTAGAGGCTTAGGCCCGCGCCGAGCGGGTAGAACGCGACCCAGAGCCAGTTGGAGACCTCCCGGGTCTTGTAGTCCCTCACGGAGGCGTACGCCAGCATCGCCATGCAGGCCGCGAACTTCCCGAGGTCGAGGGCCCATGACAGGGGGATCACCCCGAGTCAGTAGGGCTGAACTCGCCTTTAAGCAATCCGAACCTCGGCCCTTCACGGTGAGTAATCTGCCTCGAAGGTTAGGTTGTAAACCACTTCCGTTCGACATGCGTCATCTTCGGATCAGTGCAACGGTCCGCCGCAAGTTAGGCCGTAAACTCCCCCTCGCCTCGCTTCCGGGGGGTCTCGGTTTTCATGTACATCAGGATGCTCTCGTCGCCGTGCCTGAGGGTCAGGAGGAACCTCGTGTCCCTGGTCGCCCCGATCAGCTTGGCCACCTCCATGGGGATGAGCAGGTAGAGGCTGTTCCGGAGGCGAATGGGCTTCAGGCTTATGCCGTCCACGTTACATCCGACCCGTGGGCCGATCCACCGCCCTAGACTGAGCTCAGGCGGTATCTAAGGCTAGTGTTACCCCAGGCCAAAGCGGCCGGTGACATCAGCACATGTCCGCAAACCCAGGAGGCGGGCCGACTCGCGGGCCTCACAAATGTGAAGGACTAGAAAGCTGCGAGGATGCGAGGGGATGCCGGCCTTCCCGGTCGAGGAGGCCTAAAACGCCGAAACCTGGCCGTCACTGGATGTATTTGGCTACCTTCAGGTGCGCATCGTGAAGAACCTTGGATTCATCCTCTTCAATCCGTTGGGGGCCGCCGTCACCCTGGATGCTCATCTGCTGGTTGAGCGTGGTCAGGGTCTCGTAGAGCGCCTCCAGCCTCTCAATCAGCCTGCACAGGTTCTTCTCGTGCTGCGCCAGCACGGCAGCCAGCAGGTCCAGGTAGCTCACCCTCCCCTCCTCTCCGGCGGTTGTCGTGCAGTTCCCTCCTGTCGCGTTCCTCATGTAGTTGGGCTCTTGCTGTATCTAAGGTTGGTGTTCTCACAAGTAGGGTGGACCGGTGACACTTCCAACGGCGCCCACCCTTACTTTTCTACGGAGGGCTAGACGACCGGCGTAATCCTCGGTAGTGGGTAACCACGGGAGACATCTGGCTCCACGACGTACAGGCCCGTCCTCGGTTTAACCCCGAGCAACAGGAGGGCCCCATGCTCCTTGGTGAGCTTCAGGTGGACCTCCGAGGCGTTGGCGGCCCTCTGGGTGATCCGCTCCATCCCGGGCTTGCTGAGGACCACGGCCAGGTTTCCCTCACGCCTGGCGCCGGTTGCCCCCCGCTGGACGACCGAGAGAGCCGCGGCCTCTCCGAACACCGCCTCCAGAGTGTCGATCCCGACGACCTCGAGGACGGGCTGTCCCGTCCCCCTCCTCAACTTGCGCCGTGTCTCCACCCACCTTGAATAGCCCTCCTCGGGGGTCTCGGCTTCGAGGGCCATGATGTACGGTCTGTTCTGATTCCCTTCGGGCTCGTGTTGCTCCGCGACCCTGAGAAGGGAACGTGTCTCATCTCTGCTGAGGCCGTATGCGTGGCACGCCCTCAGGACGCGGGCGGCGTCCACCCCGGCTGTGGGAACTGCCATCACGGCTCTGCCCTGAGAGACGAAGTTGACGGCGGTCGGAGCGAGCACCAGACCATACTCTGCCATCGAGACTTCTCTGCCTATTTCGACCAGCACAAGGCCCCCCCTCGGATACCCGCCGTTCAGCACCCTGTCCAGGTCCCGGCTCCCCGTGGAGAAGTGCGTCGCGGAGTCCGGGATCGGCTCGAATCTCTTGGGTCTCTGGACGGCCCTCGCCTCGAAAGGGGGGAAGACGTGAAACCCCTGCTCCAGGGAGAAGAGGAACGTGGTCTCCCTCAGCCTCGTCCCCCTCAGCTTCGCCACCTCCACCTCCCTCGCCGGCCTCCCCTCGACCCCTCTTCTCCTCAGGATTAGTACCCCGTCTGCCACAAACTCCTCCGCCCTCGGCCCCGTCCGCCCGCCGCCGGTGGGGACCTCCGTCACGAGCAGCGTTGTGCAGCCCGCCTGCCGGACCATCTTCCCGAAGATGTGGACCAGGATCCGGGCGTCGATCGCCCTCTCGAACGCCTGGGCCACGGCGGAGAAGGGATCTATGACCAGCCTGCTCGCCTCCAGCGAGTAGACCTCGCCCATGACAGTCTCCACGACGGCCTCCACGCCCCCCTCCTTCACCGTCACCAGGTCGAGGACCCTGAACTTCCCCTCCCTCTCCAACTCCTCGAAGTCCAGGCCAAGCCTCAGCATGCCCTCGAGGAAGGGCCTTCGCCCCTCCACGAAGGAGACGTACACGCCCTTCTCCGCGTAATCTGAGGCCCCGTGATATAGGAACTCGGCGGCCAAGACGGTCTTGCCGGTGCCGGGGTTCCCGGCCACGAGGATCACACCCCCCCTGGGAAATCCCCCCTCAATGAGGGAATCGAGACCTTGGACCCCGGAGGGGACGCGGTTGAGGTCCATGAAATCACCGGTCGCCATCCGGCCAATCCGACTTCAGGGCCAAACCACAGACACACCCCTGAGGGTCACGCTTCCAGCCTTCGAAGGTTACCCACCCCGGGCTCCCGTTGAGGCTCCGACGCCTTGACGCCGGGCGGACCGCTTCGCATGGGCCTCGCGAAGCCGGAAAAGAGCAGGAGCGAGACCAGATCGCACAGGGCCAGGGTGTCGGAGAATATCCCCACGTCCCTGTCGGAGTCCTCCCTGTAGTCGTCGGGCACCAGGTTCGCCAGGAGGAACTCGCGCCCGTCGACGCCGACGAACAGGATGGGTGGGGAAACGTCCATTCGCTTGATGTCGCACACGTAGCCCAGCTCCCGGGTGACGTTCCGGTTGAGGGACCCGATGGGAACCCCGATCCGGGTCTGGACGCCCCTCTCCGCCAGCTTGTCGAGGAGCTTGTTGCACGCCTTGTAGAGCAGGATCAGGCCGTTCTCGGTGGTCACGATGTCCACGGACTCCTCGGCGCGGGGCAGCATCTCCCGGGACTTCCGCAGGACCTCGCCCCGCCCCTGGATGACCCACACCCTCCCCCTCTCTGATCGGTTCGTCTCCTTCGTCGCCTCGTAGGTGCCCTCCAGGGAGGAGACGACGGAGCCCAGGTCGCTCGCCTTCCTCTTGAAGGATCGGAGGTACACCTCGAACGCGTCTGCGGGGGGCGCGGGCGCGAACCGTCGGGGCTCCTCGGGTACCTCGATCACCAGGCCCCGCTCAATCAGCTTCCTCAGGGTCCCGTAGACCTTGGTCCTGGGCACCCCGCACGCCATGCTGATCCTCCTCGCCTGGGCGGCCCCCTCCGTGATGAGGCTCACGTA
>Ga0315314_1003479_pt1 | contig 12304 bp, 11 predicted proteins | sample TDP9_MG_FD_203631 | JGI IMG/M metagenome (GOLD analysis project Ga0315314, IMG submission 203631) | Freshwater sediment microbial communities from Lake Towuti, South Sulawesi, Indonesia - TDP9 | ecosystem: Environmental > Aquatic > Freshwater > Lake > Sediment | place: Indonesia: South Sulawesi...
AGTCATCTATGCCATCCTGTTCACTTGGATCTACAATAACACTAATGGAAGCGTCTTCGCAACGATGATATTTCACGCCATGGCGAATCTAACAGTTGCATACATATTTCCGGTGTCTCAGTTTGGCTTGTCGCTGCCTATTTTCTTTGGCTTAATCCTGATGCCGCTCTTTACTTCGCTCATAGTAGTTATTTGGGGACCTAGGAGACTAGCCCGTTGAGTGCATGGTTGGTTGGATGGATGGATAGAATTTCTATACCCTCCACAGAGCGTTAGCCACTCACTCACCACAACCAACGCATCATCCAACAATGTCAACCACATGAAAGAAGAAGGCACTAAGGCAAGTTGACAACCTTCTCCCGAAATTAACCACCAGCACAACAGCAACATTGAGGTTCACCATACGATGAATTGAAAGTTGGTGTAGCAGAACACTACAAGCGTCAACAACAACATCAGAACACAAAGAACAGCCTAATCAACACCCCCAAGCGTCACTTTTGGCAACATCGAAAGCGGCTTTTGACAACATAAAAAGTGCCCTAAACCAAGAGGAAACAGAGCAAGAAACAACAATCAGAAACCAAAACAGAACCCAAGACATAAGCAATTACTACAGATAATCCTTAATGTATAAGATTTTAAACCGCTTTCTGGCAGTTTCGTAGAGTGTCTTGTCAGCCGTAGCAAGTGGGGCTCTTAACTCATCAGCGAGGAAAACATACGACGTATCATAAATCGTCAAGTCCAAATCGCATGCAATACTCAGTGCCTCCGCTGCCTGCGACCAGTTTAGTTCATGCAGTTCAATTCCCATATCGTTCAACGCCTTCAAGGCTTCTCTGGCGTCTGCCTCAGAAATCCTCTTCAGCCCTGCAGCCCTCCACAAGGCGTTAGCCACCTCCTGCACAACAACACTAGGCGCAGACAGTTCTATAGCTCCTGAAACATGATCCTCTTTAAGCCTCAAAGCCTTCTCCTGAAAGGGTTCACCCGGCAAGACCCATTTCGCAATAACACTAGCATCTACAACGTAAGACGGCGTGTCCTATCTCTCCCTGTCCTCTCGAATCCAAGACACCAACTCATCAGTGGACACAGGCTTGACTCGCTTCCTAACCTCATCTATCTTGACTGAAGCAGCCTTCACCTTCTGTTCCTCAATCTTCCTCTGAATAGCCTGCCGTATGTACTCGCTCCAGTTCACCCTAACCCGCTTCATCTTCTCCTTCAACTCATCCGAAACCTTCACAGTGACCGCACTGGCTTTACCCACAATACATCCCCAAGGTATATACCAAAGATATATACATATAAGCATTACTTTCCAGACACCCGAACCGCCCACAAAATCACCAATAACCAAACACACACTAAAAGAAGAAGACGCTAAGCGACTGTTCCCTTCTTCTTTTAAAATTTAGTTCCCAGCAGAGCAGTGCTATGTTAACAGTCACGTTTAACAACATTGAAAGTGGCTTTTGACAACATAAAAAGTGCGCTAGCCCCACCTCAAACAGAGCCCAAGACACACGCTAAATCAAAAACATAACCCAAAACACAAACAGAACAGACCCAACCCTAACCCCAAAAAAAATTTTCACAGCACATACTAACCTAGCCCAAGCTAACCCAAACTCCACCATCAACCCTACTACTTCTTACTCCGCCTCTTCATCTCCTGAGGCAGAGGAACCGCATACAACCCCTCCAACTCCCGCCTATGCAACGTGTTCATAGTGCAAAATGGAACAATCTTGCCCCCAGGAAACCCATAATGAATCGTACAACGCTCCACCCGCTCCAAGTCAAAGTTGTACGCATCCATAAAATGCATCAACCCAATCATCAATGTCTTATAATGGAACGGTTTAAGCGACTCATAATCGCCCTGCAAAATCGCAGGCATCACCTGACGCAGAATCTTCAGTCGAACGTTCTTGAGCGCCGACCCTCCAACCCGCAGTTTCGCCCTAGTCCTGTGCCCACGACGAATGTCCTCAGCCGCCTTGCCTAACGTATTAAAAAACGCGTCAACATTCGCCAACTGAGTGATAGGCACCGCCTTCCCCCTCTCAACATACAAATACGTGGCAGCTCCACAGTGAGGATGCACCGTGAATTCAACATGCGGCTTCATCTTGTACTCATTCAAGAACTCCGAGATAGGAACCACACACGGGACAGGATAGAAATCTCGTGCCTTAACAAGCCCATCGGTCTGTTCCTCAATTTTGTTAAGGGCTTCAGGAATTGTTATCCTTCCCTTCTGAACCTCCCACTGCTCGGTTCTGCCAGCGAAAGAGACAGGCTGAAAGTTGACGCAGCGGACAACATCAATGTTCTTAATCGCGAACTTGATTATGTCACCAAGCTGGTGGTCATTCATCCCCCTAACGATAACGGGAACCAAAACGAGACTGCGCATTCCAGCTTCGCGGCAGTTCTGTATGGCACTCAGCTTAACGTTGAAAAGCCACTTCGCATGCTCACGTTTGCCTTTTTCATCCAAATAACTCGGGGCTCTACCAACATAGGGTTCAGGCGTCACTCCGTCAAACGACAGATAAAACGTGTCAGCGCCAGCATCCTTGAGCTGACGAATGTACTCAACCCCGTCCTTCTCATCCGCGATTCTGATTCCATTAGTGTTGACTTCAATATGTCTGAAGCCCCTGTCCTTGGCCATCTTAACGATTTCCAAAAAGTCAGGTCGAACGGTCGGTTCTCCACCTGAAAGCTGAAGCGCCGGAGGCGGAACAGGCATGTTCGAGCGTAAATTATCCATTACCTCGCCAATTTGTTCCAGAGTTGGCATGTATAAATAGCCAATTTTACCTGCATAAGCAAAACAGATGGAGCATTGGAGGTTGCAGGCGTTTGTAACATCAATTATAGACAGAACCGTATGAGATTTATGATTAGGACAGATTCCACAGTCATAGGGACAGCCTTTCATAGTTTTTGTTCGTGGATTTAGCACGCCTTTGCCAATTCGACCGTATTTTCCGAAGCGTTTGTAAGTCTCGTAATCAGCCCAGTACACGTCTTCAAAGTGTCCATGCTTGAGGCAGTCTTTGCTGAGTATGACCTGTCCGTTTCTTTCCACGATCGAGGCGTCGAGTCGTTCTAGACATTCGGGGCAAATGCTGAGCGTGTGCTTTAGAACATGCGACTCCGCTTGTGGTGGTTTTTTCAACGTCTGCAATTTGACACCACTGAGAGTTGTAACATTTAACTACTAGGTCTCAGACAAACACTATAAGAAGGTTTCCAAACCTTTCAGAAGGTGAAAAGGTTGACAGCCCCATCAGAAGGAATTGGAAAGCGAGCGTATGAGGTTGTCACAGGGTGAAGAAAAATGTCAACATTGCCTGAAGACATCATCAGTCAAGACGCGAGGAAGGTTCTGAGAGACCTTGGACTCACTGACTACGAGACGCGTGCCTACCTTGCCCTGCTTGAAAGAGGAGTATTGACTGCGAGTCAGGTCAGCGAAAACGCAGGTGTTCCATATTCGAAAGTTTATGAAACATTGACTTCACTTGACCGCAAAGGCTGGATTGAAACCGAGCAGGGAAGACCCGGGCGGTACTTCCCGAAAGCGCCGACTGATGCATTAGCAACTGCTAAACTGCAACTTGAAGAAAAATTGAAGATGTGGGAGAAAACTGTCTCAAGCGAGTTGCAGCCCTTTTACGAGAAGCGGGAAATCAGAGAGAAACCTGACATTTGGATTCTGAGGGGCGAGTTCAGCACAATTGCTAAGCTGAGAGAGATGCTGGAAAAGACAAAAAATGAACTCATGGTTGCCGCACCCATTTTTCAAAAAGCCTTAGCTGATTCAATCGTGCCTATCTTGCAGCGGCTGCAAAGCGGCAACGTGAAAATCCTTTTTATGGTTTCGAAACAAGCAACGGAATGGAATTTGAAAGAACTTGAGAGCGTCGCGGAAGTGCGGGTGAGAGACCACATGTTCGGTGGCGGCGTCATAGTCGACGGCAAAGAAGCGATTCTGTTCTTAGGCGAAGACAAGCCAACGTTGGTCATCTGGTCCAATCACGTGGGACTCGTGCAGTTTGCTAAAGACTATTTTCAACACCTCTGGAACTCCTCAAAAATAACAAGTTCAAGCAAAGGATAGGATTCTTCCTGTTCTAGTCAAAAAAAATGCAAACGAATTTTCGCTTTTTTGGAATAAAATAAGCTCCTCTTAGATGTGGATTCCGAATTCAGACTCGGAATTAACAAGGTTTATTTCAGAAGTTTCAAAACTAAGCGTTTTCAGAGGATAGAATCAAATGTCTAGAAAAAACTATAAACTGAGCGCCTTAATGTTGCTGCTGTTAGTTCCGTTGTTCTCCTTCTCCACTCCGATGATGCAATCTGTGACTGCTCAAGCCGGAGGTTCGACGAAGCGTATATTGTTCTACCTGCACAATAACACTGCTACTCCTTACGTGAACGGTTACCAAACCTTCTATATAATGAATACTACACAGCAATGGTCAACCACTCCAGCGACTGTGAAAAATGTTCAAAAACTGAATCATTACTGGTATCTCTTTCCAACGCTTGCTTCCAACTACACGCTAAGTGGAAAAATCTCCTTCGGCGTATGGATCAACGCCACAGGGGTTACGCCATCTGGGACCCCAACATTGACTCTGTATGAGCGCGACTTTAGTGGCACGGAAACCCAAGTCTATTCTAACAATTTCGGAAGCACAACACTCTACAATGTGCCCAGCTACTTGAACCTCACAATTCCAGACACCACAGACATAACATTTCAACAAGGTTCATCCATCAAACTTGTTCTCGAAATAGTTGTAGGAGCCTCAAACCAAGTCCAAATATGGTTTGACACATCTATCTACGACAGCGGACTAATTCTGGAAAGCGCCGACTACATGCAAGTGTCTTCAGTGAAGACATACGACGCTGATGGCGTAGAAAGAGACATCTTCTCAGTCATCTGGAACGACACTCAACGTAAGGTAACTATCAGGGCAAACATCACCGATGCGTTTGGCGGATATGATATCTATCGAGTTGAAGTCACAGTGATGAACCCTGCGAGTCAAGCAGTAGTCTCGAACCAATCTATGAGCAAGTTTTCTGGGACCTCCTTCAGTTTTCTAAACGGCTATGAATACACTTGGGCTTATCCCGCTGATGCAGTCTTGGGCAACTACTCCGTCACTGTTACAGCTGTAGACAACACGGGCTATGCTTATTACAATGGTGCGATGGGTGTGTATGGAAGTTATGGACCCTATGAAGAACATGGCTACACATCGTTCTTCATGGGTTCACCGTTCTTCGTTCAAGTTAGAACGTTAGACGCCCATGCAAGCATATTGAGCAATGCGTACATTGAAGCGGTTTCTTCAGGCGTGACGATTGGAAAGGGCTACACGAACGCATCGGGATGGTGGACTGCAACCCTGTACAGTGGCTACTATAACATTACAGTGTATTGGCAAGGAACCTTGGTCGCCACCCAGCCATTAAACGTTACTGAGTCCACCAGTCTTACCGTGACATGCAACGTCTATTATCCTGCGCTCAAAGTGGTCGATGATGTAAACAGCATACTGCCAGAGGCTCAGCTTTATCTTACATCTCCAAACGGAACAACCAACATAGTGCCCTTCTACACCGACACAAGGGGCTTTGTCAACTTGACACAGGCCCCAGTGGGAAGCTACCAACTCAAGATACTTTGGAAAGGCGTAGTCGTGTACGATTCAACCTTAACCATGAACTCAGACGGACCATACACAATAAACACGCATGTCTACAAGATAACAGTGAAAGTTCTTGGGAACAACGCGATTCCAATTTATGGAGCATACGTGATAGTCTATACGCAATCTCTGGTGGGATACGGCTTAGAGATCACAGATGCCACTGGAGAAGCAGTATTCAGGCTACCAGAAGGCACATACAGAATTGACACACGCTACAGCTCAGTATATTGGCTCACCGCTGTAACGGCCAACGCAATTGAACCAGCGGTTTCAGTGACAGCTTCAACCACGAAAACCATAACTCTAGCAGATTACCCACCCGCAATATGGACGACGACAGGATTCTGGGTTCTCATGGCGCTAGTGGCGATTTCAGTGTCTGCTGCCATCTACATAATGTTCCTAAGCGGTAGGCACATTCCAATAGTGACCAGAAAAAAAGCGTAAAATAGCTTCCGCTCTCTTCTCTCTTTTTTACTTAAGCAGGTCCTTTTCCGAAGGTGACTGTTTTATCAAACCTTCTTTCATTAGCAGTTTTACAGATTCTCTGGCGTTTTGGATTAATGCCACCGCTCGTTCGTAAAGTTCTTGCCTGCTCGGCTTGATTCGTGCCACACCCTGTTCTATGGATTTCAAGGCGCATGCCACAGCCTCTCGCGGAAATACCTCCCACTCTTCCATCCTAGGCAGAATGTCTTCCTCATGCATTCCTCGTTCCTCTGCGAATTTTGCCAGTTCCTGCGCTGCTGCAATGCACATGTCGTCAGTTACGGTTTGTGCCCTTACGTCTAAAACGCCTCGGAATATAGCTGGGAAACCAAGACTGTTGTTGACTTGGTTTGGAAAGTCGCTTCTGCCCGTCGATACGATGCGAGCTCCCGCTTCTTTTGCTTCCCATGGCCATATTTCAGGTATCGGGTTTGCACAAGCGAAGACTATTGAGTTGTTGGCCATCGTGCCTATCCATTCCTTCTTTATTGTGCCCGGTCCAGGCTTGGAAGCAGCCACGACGGCGTCTACTCCTTTGAAGGCTTCGGATATGTCGCCTGTTCTGCCTTCGGCGTTTGTTTTCTGGGCCAGTTCGTATTTCCACGGGTCTTCGTCTTTTGTTATGTCTTTTCTGCCAGGGTAGATTAACCCTTTTGTGTCTACCAGCATTATGTTGCCTGGTTTCATTCCCCATCTTATCAGGACGTAGGCTGTTCTGAGGTTGGCTGAGCCCGCGCCCACGAGTGTAATTAAACTTGTCTTCGGGTTTTTGCCCACTAGCTTGAAGGCGTTCATCAGGCCAGCTAAGATAACTGTAGCCGTTCCCTGCTGGTCATCGTGCCAAACTGGAATGTGCAGGCGTTCCCTTGCCTTCTCAAGAACATGGAAACATTTTGGTTTCTCTATGTCTTCTAGGTTTATGCCTCCGAAAGACGGCTCAATAAGCTCGCAGGCGTGGATTATTTCTTCAGGGTCTTTGGTTCTTAGACAGATTGGAAAGCCATCGACACCGCCTAAATATTTGAATAGGAGGGCTTTTCCTTCCATCACTGGCATTGCTGCTTCGGGACCGATGTCGCCTAACCCTAGCACACGGGTGCCATCAGTTACCACAGCTACATAGTTCCAGCGGTTTGTAAGCTCAAAGGATTTGTCTGGGCTTGCTTGGATTTCTCTGCAAGGCGCCGCCACGCCCGGAGTGTACCATATGGCGAAGTCGTTTGGGCTCGTGATGGCGCATTTGGGCATGACTTGGACCTTGCCTTCATAGAACCTGTGAAGCGGCGGAGACAACATTGAAGGCTTTTTCGCTTTCGCCAACAACTCATCCACTGTCGGTTTTCTTTCCTCTTTATGAGCTTTAGACTCTGACAAACCTAATCATCTCTCAAACCTGTGTTTCTGAAGGGAAGGTGTTTGTTATCCGATGCCAAATATAAAGATGGCTGTAAGTTCCAGTAGCAGTCTTCCTCTCCAAATGTGCTGAAGACGCCCACATTCAAAATCATAATACTGGCTTCATGGCATATTTGAAGCCTAATTTGTAGAATGCAGAAAACTACAAGGGTAGACAAGGCTGGTGGACAGGAAGCCTCAACGAAAACTTGTTGATGACACTAAGGACAATTCATCATCATCATCATCACGCACACAAATCCACCAGCCCTATTCAAAGCTCATTGAAAGCTGAACACAAACAGTCTGCAATTCCGTGTTCAACTACTTCTGTTCACGCGCCACCGCAACAAAAGAAGTTATTATTAACAGTTCTACGGGCAAGTTAATAACACCTGAAACAGAAACCAGCCCATTTATCGCACGAAAGAAGAAGGCACTAAGCGATTGTTCCCTTCTTCTTTTGAAATTACTTTTCCCATAGCCCTGCAATGTAGGATGGTGATGATACTAGGAACGATTTGTCACCACCGCGCACACAGATTCTTCTTTTGAAAAGCCAAACCCAACGAGAAAATAATGGAGAAACAGAGGGTATCACCCTCAACAAATCCATTCAAGAACTGAGAAGCTTCGTTGAACCTAAAAGGCACGCATAATCGACAAAAAACGCAACCTTGTCTAGTTGAAAAACAAAAAAGAAAAGAGGATTTATGGACCTTTCTTCGTGATTTCCTGAACTATACCAGCAGCGATGGTGGTGCCCATGTCTCTTATGGCAAATCTTCCCAACTCAGGAAAGTCAGAGTAGTTTTCCACAGAGATGGGATGTAGGGGTTCAAGGCGGACAAGCGCAGCGTCTCCTGTCTTCAAGAACGCAGGCTTCTCCTCAACAACCTGTCCTGTCCTAGGGTCGAGTTTCCTGATCAGCTCTACAAAGCGCACGGCAACCTGACCCGTGTGATAGTGCAGCACTGGCGTGTACCCTGCGGCAATAGCAGTGGGATGCAGTATTACGATGATTCGTCCAAGGAATTCTTTGGCAATCGTTGGCGGATTATTTGTATGTCCTCCAACGTCTCCACGCCTGATGTCGGTCTTGGATACGCCTCGAATATTGAAACCGATGTTGTCGCCTGGTTCAGCTCTGGGCACTCTAACATGGTGTGTTTCAATGGATTTAACCTCTCCCTGAACGTTTGATGGCATGAACACTAAGATGTCGCCCTCCTTGAGCACGCCTGTTTCAACGCGCCCAACTGGAACAGTGCCGACGCCTGTAATTGTGTAAACGTCCTGTATAGGCAGTCTCAAAGGCTTGCCGGTTGGTTTTGGCGGAACCTCAAAGACATCAAAGGCTTGAAACAGAGTAGGCCCCTTGTACCACGGCATCTTCTCGCTGGGCTTGACTAGATTATCGCCCGTCCAACCAGAGGTGGGAACAAAAGGAATCTTATCCACATTGTATCCAACAGTCTTGAGCAGCCTGCCAATCTCGTTCTTGATTTCGTTGTAACGCTCTTGACTCCAGTTCACTGAGGCGTCGTCCATCTTGTTAATATCCACCACAAGTTGGCGCACACCTAACGTAAAGGCTAAGAAAGCATGTTCACGTGTTTGTCCGCCGGGTCCAATTCCAGCCTCAAACTCGCCCCTCTTGGCGGAAACAAACAACACTGCGCCGTCAGCCTGGCTAGCACCCGTCACCATGTTCTTGACGAAGTCCCTGTGCCCAGGCGCGTCGATGACTGTGAAGAAATACTTCGGCGTTTCAAACTTTAGAAAGGCAAGATCGATGGTTAAGCCACGCTCACGCTCTTCCTTAAGTTTATCGAGCACCCAGGCAAACTTGAATGTTTCTTTGCCCAGCTTTTTGGCTTCTTCTTCGTAGGCCTTAACTGTCCGCTCATCAACGGTTCCAGTTAGATAGAACAGGTGGCCAGTTGTGGTTGACTTCCCGTGGTCCACGTGTCCCATTATGACAAGGTTTAGATGCGGCTTCTCAGGTTTGCTCATCTTTTCCTTCTCCTTCCAAATTCTTTACGGTTTCCTATTTTTGTGGTGAAATTCGATTAACAACAGTCGCTTCCATTATATATCTTTTTTGAACACTTTAACTGACCTGAGAGTAAATGTGGAGAGATGCGCTATGACAGGGTTGATTGCTGAAAACAAAGTGATAGAATGCAGAGTGGTCATCTTTGACAAAGACGGCACTCTGGTTGACCAGCACCTGTCATTGCTCAAGTTGGCAAAAGCACGCAGAGACAGCGTCCGAAAGCATGTTGGAGAAAAAACTGTTGAACTCTGGGAAAAAATTGTGGGCGTCAACTTGAAAGACAGACAAATTGACAACAATGGACCTTTGGCGACAGCGCCACGTCGGGAAGAGCTTTTGGTTGCAGCTGCAGCCTTTTACTTGAACGGTTTTTCATGGAGTGAGGCTCTGCAAACTGCTCAAAGGGCTTACGATGAAGCAGACGAATCCATGAAGTCACCCTACGGCATGATTCTCTTAGAGGGCGTGAAAGAAACTCTCCAACAGTTAAAGCAGCATGGACTAAAGCTGGCAATCGCGTCCACCGACATACACAAGTGCACCGAAGAATCATTCAAAGCTCTGAGAATAGCTTATCTTTTCGATGCAATAGTCGGAAGTGACGATGTGGCGTTTGGAAAGCCGTCGCCTGATATGATATTCGAAGCCTTAAGAAAGACCGATTCCAAGTCAAACGAAGCTGTTATGGTCGGAGATTCTATATCAGATATGCTGATGGGAAGAAACGCAGGGGTTAAGGCGTGCATAGGTGTTCTAACGGGGTTTACTCCCCGAAAGAAGCTTGAGCAATTAGCCGACATAGTTGTCACCTCAGTCGCGGAGCTACACGCGCTTTGAAACATCTCTAGACCACAACTTCTTAGGGAGCGAGACGAGTCAACCCTATGTTTTTTCAGATTGGTAAAGTGTGAATTCTCTCGACACGCTGTGTTGGGATATCTTCGTCTGTTGCTTCGTCTTTCTTCGCATTCGCAGTCTGACGAGTATGATTGTCGAAATAGTCGCAACGGCGACTAATGTCATTGCGATTGGGATGCCACGCGTATAGAGAAAACTTTGACGCATTGCTTCGTTTACTACTTCTTCAGTCTGCTGGTGGGCATCTACGACCGTTCTCACAGACTCGACATAGTCCCAGTCGTAGAAGAGCTGAAGTGAGTTGCCCAATTTGCTTATGATCGAGTTCAGTGATTCTTGGTTCCCATATCTGTTTAGCAAGTCACTAGAATTGGCGAGAAGCTCGGTAGCCTCTCGGTAATATGATATGAAGCTCATTCTTGCTCTAGCATCTTTACAGAAGGCACAGAATTTGTTAGTGATAGCTCTCATTGAGCAGATAACTTTCGGATACCCTAAATCAAAGCGTGCAGAATGGTGTGCGAGGCTTACCCAGTGCCCAATTTCATGTCTCAACTTGTGAGTCACCAACATCGGGCCGCTTTCTCCCATCAACTCGGCTGTCCCGCCTTGGTATCCCATAATCACGATGTTGTATGGAAACCAAGATATCCCCGGGCCTATTCCTGCAACTCCGGCAATGGCCGTATCGTTCCTTAACTGCAAGAATACCACGGGGATGACAGACTTGTCCTCTAGGTCTGTCAGGTTAAAGTAATCCTCTACATGCGCGAACAAATACTGGCTAATCGGGTCATGCTCGCCTGAGTCTTTCTCGACATCCCATATTACATTTCTGTCTGCTTGAATCGCGAATCTGCTTCCGTTAGCCAGAGTGAAAGAATAGCTGAGAGTTGTGGACAATTCTACAGTTCTGCTTTCTATGAAACGGCTCAGCTCCTCATCCATGGGTCTGGTTTGCAAGGTTACTGTCCAGTTTGTCCATGGCATCAGGTCTTCGAATGCTTTCTCGATTCGTTCAGGGTACAGCTCGTTACCCGTTCCGTTCAGCCACAAAATCCTAACCTCGTAATTTTCATATCTCTGCATGTCAGCTGCAATCATTCGGGAGTCTGTCAAGCTCAACGGGTTAACAAACGCATCGATTAGACTGTTGCTAAACAATTTGATGGCAGTGTCCGTTACCACGTTTTTCGTTGGAGTCTCCTCTATAACATCGCTTAAGTCGAAGTACAACGTTCTCCGTATACCTCCAAAGTATGGCGGAAACGCCCAATACTCGGATGACACACCATCGAAAAAGTCGGTTCTGCCCAGAAAAAGGTCCGGCCTTTCTTGAACATAAAACCAAGAATGTCTAACTCCGACGTCAGGGATCAGCATGAATACTATGAGGTATCCACGTTCTGGGATTGCCAGATACTCCAGCTGCGACAACGAAGCGTCTAAAAGAGTTATGTTGTAATAGGCTATTCCGTCAGATTGGTAGGAATTATTGGTTAAGGAGCTCATAACGTCAGTCGGGAATTCGTGAAAAGCGACAGATACGTTGAGATTCCATATCATGTTGTTTGGATAGTCAAACTGAGTGAGGCTTTGGGTTATCCTTGACATAAAACTGCTTTCGTCAACATAAAGAGAAGGCACTCCGAGAAATACAACCCGCATGTTTGCAGTCTGAGCCAATTGGATTGGAGGGAAATCAGACTCGCTCAAAGCAAAAACTGTGGCGTGCTCAAGTGCG
>Ga0315314_1003481_pt1 | contig 12291 bp, 11 predicted proteins | sample TDP9_MG_FD_203631 | JGI IMG/M metagenome (GOLD analysis project Ga0315314, IMG submission 203631) | Freshwater sediment microbial communities from Lake Towuti, South Sulawesi, Indonesia - TDP9 | ecosystem: Environmental > Aquatic > Freshwater > Lake > Sediment | place: Indonesia: South Sulawesi...
CTGTTTCTTTACGGACGCCTTGAAGGCTCTTTCATCGATTTTCCCAAATAAGTGCTGATCGTCAGTGCCTCCTCTCTTTAGGCGTCTCCTTAGTATGATGTCAGGATCAGCTCGCAGATGAATGAAGTAGGTCTTTCCTGAAGCGAAGCGAAGGAGGAGTTTAGATTGACTACTTGAAATAAACTGTAAGTCCTTCAGGAAATGGAAAGAGACTGACACGATGCTATCGATAACCAGTCTATCCGCTACGAGTTTCTTGCCGAGCCAGACAGGCACTTTAACATCGAGTAACATTTTAGGAATTATGCTGAAGAACTCTATCCATAACCACACATGTCTGTCAAAGTTGCTGTTGAGCGGCGGCGTTAAAAATCCGAATTTATGGAACAATCTCCAAAGATAAAAGTCAAAATGATTTGGATTAAATCCCCTCACATGTTTGCCTTTTATGCCGTTTCTATTAAGGAAATTCGTCAGTAACCTCGCCTGGATCGATTTGCCAACCCCATCCACTCCGCAAAAGGAGATTATGTCATGCGTTGATAATAACTCCTCATATCAAGATGTGTGGCAACTAGTTGGAACTATTATATAGGCTCAGCAATCGCTCAGCATATTTATCCGGGTCTTGGTTTGAGGCCACCCATTTTCTTCCCTTGAGCCCCATTTCGATAGCTAGTTCTGTGTCACTGAGCAAGATTTTTACCTTCTCGACGAAATTCTCCACGTCAAAGGGTTTTGCAGTTAAACCACCCCTTGACTCTTGAATCTGCTCAGCTTGTCCTCCTAAGTGGAAGGCTACGACAGGTCTTGCTCTGCTGAAGCTCTCGGTGACGGTGGTAGGGGACATCTCGTTCCACAGGCTAGGTACGATGGTGACTTTGCATTCATCCAGAAGTTTCCTCTTGACTTCTTCAGACACATAGCCTCGATATATCAGGCTTTTATGACCGTTCGTGGATAAATATGTACTCAAGGGTCCAGAGCCTATAGCTTCAATCAGAGCACCATCCAGCATGTCAGCTATTGAAGGGAGCAGATGGGCTCCCTTCACATAAACCGGCCTGCCTGCGAAGAAAACCTTACACTGAGGACAGCTGTTCAGTGTAGCCTCATCTCTTAAGAGGGATTCAGGGGCAGGGTTCCAAAGATGGTGGACAGTAACTCCGATAAATTTTTTGAGCAGCTTGGCAAACCGGCGTGATGGAGAAATGATAGCATCGAAGCTTCTCAGGAATTGTGACCATCTGTTCATCGAATAGAAAATTTTTGAGGCATCCAATGTTTTGTGCACGAAACCACTCTTGAAGTGGATTAGGCACTTGAGACAATGGATATTGAAATACGGCTTATTGCAAGGCGTCATACTAGGTGTCTGGACGTATGAGGCTGTGGGGCATACGTAACCGTAGTTGTGGGTTGTGAGGACGAGCTTCGAGCCGTGTCTTCTGGATAGCTGGACGAGAAGATCGGCATAATAAAGTTGGACCTCGTTTACATGCACTATGTTGGGCTTAAATTTGAAGAGAACTTGATCCAAGGGTTTCTGATACCTCATGTTGACTTTGATGTAGTCAGATAGTCTTACTTCAGGAACACCGCCTAACTCTATCCAACCGTTGCCTCCTCGAACCCGGCATAGCTTCACGGTATCGATTCCTTTAGCTTTCAGAGCATTGGCTACTGTATCGACGTACCTTTCGGCACCTCCTCCCATTCCGTGGTCGTTAAAAAGGAGCACTCTCAAATTTCTCACATTTGATAACTACGCTTAGCTTTCATTGCAGCCATTGGGGTATGATATTTTTATTAAGACGGGTCCAATTGTAGTATCTTTTGACACCTTCTTTTAGTTGGATTTTGGGTTCCCATTCCATCAGCTTTTTCATTAGCGTGGTTTCAGCGTAGCCTCCGAAGGGGTCGCCTTTCGGTCTCGGTCTGTACTCTAGGGGTGCCTTAGTGTTGGCTATGTTCATGATGTTTGCTAGTTGCTTGATGGTGGTTGGCTTGCCGGTGCCTATGTTGAAGACTCCGGTGGTCTTTGAAAATAGGGCTTTTACGTTAGCTTCAGCGACGTCTTCAACGTAAACGAAGTCGCGAGTTTGACTTCCGTCATCGAATATGGGGGGATTTTCATTTCTCAGCATTTTAGTTATAAACTTATGTATGACTCCTGCATATTGACCTCCATGCATTCTGGGTCCATATGCATTGAAGTACCTAAGTGAAGTAGCCTTAATTCCATATTCCTCGGAATATTGGAGGGCGAGTTGTTCTCCCATGAGTTTGGTAAGGCCGTAGAGATTGGCGGGCTGTGTAGGATGGTCACTTTCTATAGGTAGTTTAATGGGCTCTCCGTATACAGCTACACTCGAAGCGTAAAGGAACTTGTCTATATCAAATCTACGTGTTATCTCCAATAGATTAAGCGTCCCCTGGACGTTCGTTTTCACTGCTAATATGGGGTCTTTATTAACTTCATCAAGACTAACCACGGCAGCGAGATGGATTCTATAACTTGGTTAGAGATATCCTAATCTCCTTAGCCTTTCCCTTATATCCTTCTTCTCTTCAGGGGTGTATTCCAATGAGTACACACGTGCAGGTTGCTCTTCCCACTTTTTTAGAATGATGGTTAGTGCCTGGAGTACATGTGCGTTCTGAGTTTCTTCTTCATTTGGTGACATTTTATAAAGTGTTAAGCTGTTCTTTGGAACGTTGTGAATTAGCTTAAAATGATCTTTGATCACAGCTCTAAAATGGTTAGGTGTACCCTTTATTCTCAGGGTCTTACTTCCCTGCTGGTCTCTGATCCAGCCTATCTCATCAATGCCTCTGAAGCATTCGGCTCCTACCCAGTCTGGTAGATTCTTAATGCACTCTAACAATGGTTTTCCTTGAATTATGTGAAGAATGATGGAGCCGATGTCCTTAATGCTAACCATTTGAGAGATATCTATTCTGTCTTCAGAGATTGAGTTAGGGTCCCTGATAACAAGGGGGACATGTAACAGGGTGTTGTATGGAAAGCCGACTTTATGGCCGAGTAGGTTGTATTCGCCAAGCATTTCGCCGTGATCGCTAGTTATGATTAGGGCGGTTCGTTCGATCAGCCCATGGGATTCGAGAAGTTTGATTAGGTCTCCTAACATGTTGTCTAGATAATTGAGGGAGTATCTATATCTTTGTGAAGGATTGGGATTCTTTAGTTTTTGCCTCATACGGTCAATAAGCCCTTGTGAATGCGTAGAATGATAGTCGTGAACATCCATGTAATTGATGAATATGAAGAAAGGTTCCTCAGCGTTTGTGAACCAAGTTTTGATGTGTTGATTAATTTTTTCGGCGCTCCTGTATGCAAAGAGAGGAAAGAGGCCTGAGATAGTCCGATAGTACAGCCATCGGAAGCCCATTCTGAGTATTCGTTTAAGCCCTGAGACAGGGTCATTCAGTTTGCTGGGTATCCAGCGTCTCCATGTTATTTCGTAGAACTCTTTGAAGCCTCGATTGAAGCCAAGTAAAGGACATACGATGGGGTTGGCTGAAAACGCGACGGTAGCATATCCGAATCGCGACAGGTCTTCAACAAAGCTAGGCGAAGTAAAGTGTAAAGTGCCGCCTTCACCAACATGGGTTCCATGTTGCGATGGGTATAGTCCGCTAAAGAGGGATGCGTGTGAAGGAAGCGTCCAAGGTGATGTGCTAAAACAGTTGTGAAAATAGGCGGAACTTTTGATGTTGTCCAGATTGGGTGTGGTATTGTTATGGATACCTGAGTAAGAACAATAATCATGCCTTACAGCGTCAGCAACGATCAAAAGTACATTGAGTTTATTTCGGGCGTATCTGTCAGAACTTCGATCTCGATAAGTGGCGTTCACGCGATACTTACCTCAAATTTTGAATGAAACAGCAGCTAAAGTCACTCCGACTCCGTAGGCTAAACGAGCCAGCGACGTACATCTCACCGTAGCCTATTTGTTAGTGAGGCGAGTTGTGATGTGCTTATCAGCCAGAAAATCGGAGAAATCAGCCGCATCGCTAAGATCCACTCTTCTTCTTGCTAGTGTGGCCTTGCCGGAGCCATCAGGCCTGAAGATGATCATTCTGTTGTTTGAACGACGTTGACTGAGGGGCAACATTACAACCAATGGGGTATGATATTTTTGTTATGGCTGACCCAGTTGTAGTATCTCTTGACACCATCTTTCAGTTCGATTTTAGGTTCCCATTGCATTAGCTTTTTCATTAGTGTGGTTTCAGCGTAGCCTCCGAAGGGGTCGCCTTTCGGTCGTGGTCTATACTCTAGAGGTGCCTCATCATCGGCTGCATTCATTACGATTTCTGCCAGTTGCTTGATGGTGGTTGGCTTGCCGGTGCCTATGTTGATTACTTTGCCTGTCGTTGACTGCTTTTCGGCGGCTAGGATTGTTGCTTTGGCTATGTCGTCGACGTGAATGAAGTCTCTGACCTGTGATCCATCTCCAAATATTACTAGTGGCTTGTTTTTTAGGAGTCTCATGGTGAAGATGGCGATGACCCAGCTGTGGCTTCCTTTCTTGGGAACTTGTGGTTCTCCGTAAACGCTGAAGTATCGTAGGGAGGTTGTCTTTAGCCCGTATAGTTGGTGGAAGAGGAGGGCTTCGTATTCTGCCCAGAGTTTGGAGTTGGCGTAGGTGGAGATGGGGTTGGGTTTCATGTCTTCTGAAAATTTAGGTGGATTCTTACCATCCTCTTGAAGTTGTTCACCGTAAATCGCTGCGGATGAAGCAAAGATAAACCTGTCGACATTGTTATCTTTTGCTGCTTTAAGGAGGTTAAAGGTGCCCAAAACATTAGATTTAAAGTCCTTTTCAGGGTTCCATATGGTTGCAGCTACGTCGGCAAACGCTGCCTCGTGGAATACTATGTTAACATCTTGCATGGCTTTATAGGCTACAGTGTTATCCCTAATGTCGCTAGTTATTAACTCAATATCGCTTAACAGCTTGATACCAAAGTGGTTAAGCTGATCAAATGGGTACGCGGAAAGGTCATCTAATACTTTGACGGCAGCACCTAGTTGAGAGAGCTTTCTGGCAATGCGGCTTCCTATTAACCCTGCTCCACCCGTAACTAGAACCGTCTTTCTAGCCCAGTTCACAAGATCTACCCTCTAACTCTCCAAATTGTGTATTACAAACGCTAGTCTATTGACACTGTGCACTAGAAGAGATTTACTTTTCTAGTTTCGCGTAGAGAAGTGCCTCGAGGTATCCAAGGGGATGGACGATTTTTTCTATCGTGTATCCAGCTTTTTTGAGCAAAATTACTACGGAAGAAATATCTTCTTTTCCGATCTCCACAATTACGTGTTTGATAATTTTGTGAGAAAACGCTCTCTCTGCACCTTTTAAGACAAGCAACTCAGCGCCTTCAACATCAACTTTCAATATATCAACTCTGTTTATGTCTAGTGTATAGATCAATGCGTCTAACGTAACGGTTTTGACTTTTATATTATCTACTACATACTTTTCTCGTTGAGGATCTCTTTTCAAAGTTCTAGAATGTATGAAGCTGCCTCCACTATTCCATGCAGAGTCTATAATGTGCAGTGTGATTTCACCATTTGAATCCGATATTGCAGCCTGTATTGGAACTATGTTTGTTGCTTTATTTAATTTGATGTCTTTCAAGAGAAGAGAATAATTTCTAGGATTGGGTTCTATGGCAAACACTCTACCAGTGTTTCCCACTGCCTTTGATGATTTCAAAGAATATGTTCCTATGTGCGAACCAACATCGATGATTACGTAGTTACGTGTAGGTTTGTATGTTTGAATTAATTCGTAAAGTCTGCTTCTATAGATCTCATGGATAATCGTCCCTGTTCCATAATCATAGAGAGGCCACAGAATCTTACAACCATCAGGCAAGATTACGAGTATTCTAATTTTTCTCAAGACAGGGAACAGTGCAAAAAATGTACTCCAAGAAATTTTTAATTTTGATAGGGTCAATCTTATAAGTCTTAATATGTTCTTAGGGATGAGATAGGTAAATAGGAACAGTGAATTGTATACAAATTTTGAAGTTACATTAAACATTTGTCAGGTTTCCTTTGAAGTTTTGAGCGCCCTCGTCATATGGGCAACTACTATTCTTGATGTCTCCGATAAAGTACTTTTACAAGTATCAAGATACAAACTGGGGTATTGTTGTCGTAGAAAAGAGGCATGCTTCTTCTGAAAGTATAAATAGTCAACAGGTTCAACGTAACTACCTCTCTGCAAGTATCTATTTTCCAACTCATTATACGGCGCATCCAGATAAACCAAAAGGACATCTCTCTGTTGCGCGAATCTTAGAAGAAACCTAATGCACTTCAGCGTCCATGAACGGGAAAGTCCAAAAAAATGAGCGACATGAAACATGTTCAAGCAAGCATCAGGTATATACCTCTCAACAATCACAATGAAGCCGAGTAATGACGGGATCCTCACACGAAACAAATCGACAACCAACGTGCTCAAAACGTCAAAAAGCTGCCATAGCTTCCCCACGCGTTGTAATATGGCCTTGTCAACGAAAACATATTTGCCACCATTAGGATAATCATATTCGTAACGTCTTCCTAAAACAATTAGCAATTTGATTAAGAGAAAGGCAAACAAATGGTTATTTCTAATAACTGCATTGCAATGTTTTATTCCCTGAGCCTTAAGCCAACTTGCCAAATATTGGGCCTGTGTTGTTTTCCCTGCGCCCTCGGGTCCGTCAAAGATTATTAGTCTCGGGATTTCAAGTTTCAAGCAAAGTTCTCCCGCTATTACATAAGCCCTCGTAGTTGGTAGTCGGTTGTCCACTGCAGATACCCACGCATAAAAGCTAGATACTTGAGAGTTATGTACGGGATTATTCTTGGTTCACCAGTTTCTATAGCCGAAATCAAGGACTTGCCCGATTCAATTGCAAGATTTTTGATACAACTTGTCAAGCCTGTGATCGTGTCTGAACACCATGGTTTGAGTCCTGCCTTCTTAAGGTATCGCCATGTGCTCATTTCCCTTGCAGCTTTCGTCATGGCATCCTCTAACCCTGAAGGGGAGTAATGTTTTGCCACAGGCATGTCAAGGATTCTCCACTGGTAACCTCTTTGGACGATGTGCCTCATCAAGTAATAGTCTTCGCCTATGTGTAACCAGTGAGGAGGATTCCAGTGCTTAGCCGCGTTAGTTCTTATTAGCGTATTGTGTGTATACCCTCTTACACGATTAGTATTCTGACTATGCACCTCCAATATTTGCCGCTTGCCGATTCTTGCAACTCTTGGTCGCCATTTCCTCTCTTGCCACAGTATCCATGTTCTTAGAATCGGATCAGCTGGGATATCGGAGCCTTGCACGGCTCCTACCCTATCTTCTACTAAACTCGTTACCTTTTTCCACCACCCTGGTAGAAGCTCTATGTCACTGTCCACAAACGCGAACCAATCCGTCCTCACTTTTTCTATGCCTTCCTTCCTCGCAAGACCCAAGCACTGCTTACTTGAAACCACCAACGCCTCAGGAAAAACGGTTTTTACTACCGAAACCGTCCCATCCTTAGAGAAACAATCTACGAGAATTAACTGTTTTACTGGAACTTCTCGCTTAACTGAAATTAGGCATTTTTTTAACCAAGGCCTACAACTATTCCTTGTTAGCATGACAACGTCCGTTTCAGTGATCAATCTTAAACTCCTGTTTCAATAATTGCTAAGCTTTTATAGGGGATGTCTCAGTCGCAGATCTCCGCAGTAAGGCATCATACGGCGTTGAAGCTTCTCGTCAGATATTGTCCGCATGCGTTGAACCTTTAGGTGCTTCTTCCAGATATCTGGGAAATTGGCCAGAGACCATAATATGGCGCCTATGATTTCCGAAAAATATTGATAGTTCCCCTTAACGAGCCAGTGTAAGATGTATCCAAGATATTCAAGGAGGACAACCGGTGCCACCTTGACTAGTGAACCAAGAGAATAGTTTTTGAGCAGCATTTGTATTCTGTTCTTCTTGATGTGGAAATAGATGCCAGCTCTCAGCTTTGACCTATGGCCCGTAACAGTTTGACTTGATTTATGGTATATCTTTACAGATGGTGTGAAAAGGATCTCGTAGCCCTTCATCAGGATCCTCCAACAGAGGTCGACCTCATCGTAACCAAAGAAGAAGGTGGGATCGAACATGCCCACCTCTTCAAAGATGTCTTTTCTGAAAAGGGCAAGTGCCACCCAAACAGGCGCAATCTCATCGTATCGTCCCTCGTCTCTTTCACCGAGTCCCCTAGTAAGAATGTTTCCGTACCTGTCCATGAAACGACCCGCCGCCGCAACACTATCAAAAATCTTCCTGCTGAAGAAGTTCATGTACTTGCCGTCGACCGCTCCCAGCTCGTCGTGCTCTATCATCATAGCCACCAAATCTTGAAGCCAAGACCTTTCCACCTCCATGTCGTTATTCAGTATGGCAACGTACTCCCCTTTGGCGTGCTTTATTCCAGCATTGTAGGCTGCGGCTGAACCCCGATTTGTTTCATGTCTAACCACATTTACAGATGGGAACATTGCTTTGATGTATCCGACGCTTCCATCCGTGGAGCCGTTGTCAACAACTATCACCTCAAAGTTTGGGTAGTTTGTTTCCAAGACCGATTTGAGGCAAACCTTCAGATCTAAAAAACCGTTATAATTTGGAATAACCACGCTGATGAATGGCCGTTTAAACTTCAATGATGCTTTGATACCTTTCTTTTTATAATGAGGTCGCGCCCTAACCCCTTCAATCTGTCTATGCAGGCTTTATAGCTTATAATAACAGGCCGAGCGTTCAACATTAGATTTTCTAGCGCCTCCTTCCTAAAGGCTACCAGACTCTTCCCCGTTGAGCACGCTACTACGCCCGACCCTTCGCTTATCGTCATGTAGAAGTTGAAGTTCACATTGAACCCCTCCACATGTATTGGATACCATGTTTTCAGATCTTTAGACATTACTATGGCTTGAGGAGAGCCTAATGCAGCAATCCATAGACCGTTGTCTAATAATTTAAGATCACACATTTGAGCGAATCTAACCCTCTTGTCCAGCCACCTAAGAAAAAATGATTCCCACGTGTCCTTCCAAGGGTAGATGACGGAAACGCCTCCTCTCACTATTCCGCTGTCCATGCCGAAGACTATCCTATCCTTCAACACGACTATGGGTACGAGCTGCCATGGTCCCTTATAGAGGGGTTGCCACGTCTTCCCATCGTCTTTTGATACCGCGACTCTCACAGTATTTCCATCTCCAAGTGTAGTTATCAACCAGCCCCTAAAGGGGTCATAGGCTAAGTTGTGAAAGTGCGTGGATTCCTTGTCCACCTGAATGTTAGTAGCCAAGAGACGCCAGTCCCTGTAGTTCTTGGTTGACAGCCATATCCCTGTGGGGCTCCTACCGTACTCCTGAACGTAGATAGAATTTTCTTTTCTGGCCACGTGCCAGAAGAAGTTGGCTGGAGAGTTAGCCTTAAGAACTGGCTCAAGCTTGCCATGCTTCAAGGCGATGAGTTGGTCATCTACTGCTAGCAGGTAAGCGTCCTCTTGAGTATTAAGTATGAAGCCCCTTGAGCCCTTCAGTCTGACTAGCTCATCTTCAGCCTTCAAGCTCTTGCTAAGCAAGATTAGGGACAGCAGGCCCCTTTTCCTCACCAGCGCGAGTATCCGCCCTCCAACGGCCATCACGCTTAGAGCGGGTACGTTACTGATTAAAGGCAACTTAGAGCACTTTTAAGGCTAATACGTATTTCGCCGCTCGTTTGCCCAGTATCCTGTGATAGAGTGAGGCCAGCAAGTGAAGAAAGCTATTCCACCTGGAGCCCCACATTGTCACACCTCTCCCGTTGCCCACATTTATGAGCACAAAGCCCCTGAAAATGGACGAGTACACATCATAACCCTTCATGAGGCCCCCTAGCATAATAGGGTTGGAGGGTCCAGCGACGACGATTAACGCACCACCTACGGCGACACGCTCAATATCGGAGAGCGTCTCGTTAAAATTCCTCAATCCATGAAGGACTTCAATAGACAGAATCGTATTAAATACCTGTGCCCGAAACGGTAAATGATATGCATCTGCACATATAACTTCATCATAAATTCTCAGGTTCTTAAGAGCTCGTAGCTTTTTAACAGAAATATCGATTCCCACAATGCAAGCCCGTGGGGTCGCATATGTTCTCGCAAGGAAGCCCCAGAAGCCGAGTCCACACCCAACGTCTAGCATGAAGTTTACTAGGTGTGCCCTAGACTTAAGTAAGCCACAAACCCAAGGCTCTAAGCCGGGGCTGTGAAAGTGAAAAGGATATTTCCTATCAGGAACAAGGTTGGAAGACAATTAACTGAAAACCCCCAAGGACTATTGCCTAATCACGCGCGTTATTATTGGAAAAAACGTTAATCATCTATTTACCGAGGTAGTAACCTATCGTTTTCTCTAAAATATTAACGCCGGATGTAGTATGCTTTGTATGATCCATCAGAAAATACAATATCATATTCACCATTCTCAATTGCCTGCAACGTTGCTTCTTCATACCAACGGCTGGCCCATAGCTTGCCGAGATTATCATAGTTCATGACAAGCAGCTCATCAGATTTTACAGTGGAACTAAATATCTCTGTAGGTATGGATTTTGCAATTAGGGCCTCAAAACCTATCTCCACCCTTGCATCGACGCGATACTTTAGGTTTTGCGACGCATGTTGCACTAAACTTTCCGCAACAGCCCAGCTCCTTTTGTTTGCCAACATCATAACTTTATGGATGTCCGGCGAAACCGCTGGGTCCTGCACAGCATAAAATGAGGCTGCCACGATGATAAACGTAATCATTAAGACATTGAACTGTTTGCGTTTAGATACTGTACCCTTAATGGCCAATATTGAAGGAATTATAAGAAGGGGGTACCCCGAGTAGAACAAGCGGTGATAGGAATAGGGTGCCATCCGTGAAGTTAGGCCAACTATCAAAATAAGCAACCCAGTTAACCCCATAAATACCCCCGGCTCTCTTATAGAACTGATCCCTCTCCCACGAATCTTTACCAACTTCAAAAGTATGAACGCGCCTGTAAGAGCGGGAAAAAGAACCCATGATAAAGCAAGTTCAGGTGGAGCCTGTTGGTACCACATAGGTCGGGTTGATTTAAAAGGTTGTACTTCTCCAAAAAATAGATCGACTAGGCTGGTGGTAAGGGATCTTCCCGTGGTGACCACTTGTTCTAACAGAAGGCTGAATGTCCAATAAATAATTGTGGCTACTATAACGATCTTAAACGCTGAGCCAAGTAATTTAGGTGGATGGGAATATCCCAACAGTTTACCCGCCAGTAGCAACATTCCCACACTAATTAAAAAGAGGAGGGGATAGATCGCGTGAGTTATCACACCCACTACGGATATCAAAATTACTATGGTTAAGTTCCTCCTATCCAGATTCTCCTGATAAAGTGCTTTAATTACGATCGAGAAGGAGATCAAGTATAACGCTATTGACAGAGTATGAGGTATGAATGCAATAGTAGATACTGGCGGTGTAGAGAGAAAGAGAATGGGTGCCAGCGTAACTAAAGATAGGAATCGTACATCTTTATTAATGCTTATCCTTGCCAACATAAGGACGCCTAAAGCGGTAAGTAACGTAAGAGACAAGACCAGCAGAGGATGAGTCACACTCAACATGTCAAGGCCCGTGATCATAAAGACCGTGGCTTTGAGGAAGGGAACGATGTGGAAGAACTGATAGTGAATGTTTTCAGGATACCTGTAGGAAACCCAATTCCCATCTTCAATAATTCGGAAGGCAAACCCCGTGAACCTTCCCTCATCTTGAGTAATAGGCATAGGTCCGCTGATCGCTAGCGAAACAGCCAGAACTATCACGGGAACGGATACTGCGCAGAAAGACATCGCTGGTCTTTGATGTGTCTTCGGTAAGGCCATAGTGTAGACAATGCTTCCTATCAGCAACGCGTATAGGTAGAACCATAGGGAGAACCTTTGAGCAGTAAGAATGGAGTATGTGGAGGTGACTAAAAATAGGAAGTACAGAATCAGGGTACCCCTATTCAATAACGCCCTCAAGAAAGACGATTTTTCGCTGACGCTTGGACCTAACCTAAAAAGGTTGGCTATGAGAGCCAGCAGAAAAGTGATCACTAGAAAAATGAACAAAGCTTGTAGAAAATTTATCAATTAGTACACATCGCCTAGGTAGATAAGGATAAC
>Ga0315314_1003482_pt1 | contig 12290 bp, 17 predicted proteins | sample TDP9_MG_FD_203631 | JGI IMG/M metagenome (GOLD analysis project Ga0315314, IMG submission 203631) | Freshwater sediment microbial communities from Lake Towuti, South Sulawesi, Indonesia - TDP9 | ecosystem: Environmental > Aquatic > Freshwater > Lake > Sediment | place: Indonesia: South Sulawesi...
CAGATGTACAGAACCTACTCGCGGAGGGTTACAGTATCTCTGCTGTTAGACCGATCATCAAATCTGTAGTTCAGGCAGATGGTAGCGTCGTTACAAAAGCTACAAGCGCGGTCGTAATGCTGGAGAAGGATACAACAGGTAGAGCGGCCGTATACGTTGACGTGACGAATGGGAAAGTGACGAAGATAGTGATCTTAACAATGACTGTGATCGAAAAGTCTTAGATGTCATGCATACATGCAAGCCATAATGATGTCTGCGGAGATGCGGCCATGGTAAAGCGCTAACTCCTCATTCCCCCTTTTTTGGGCTTAAAATCTAGGTGAAATCAGAAGGGATATGATTGGAACTTCCTCAAAAACCAAAAGTGAGTAAAGATGTCAATTCCGAAGGATTTTACCCATCTTAAAGCAAGTTATAGGGCGATTTTCTTCAGTCCTGTTTTCAGCTCGGCGACGCTAGTGGGAACGGGGGAGAGATGTTGAAGGTGAGAATCGAGAAGCCCGACCGAGTAGTTAACGAAAAAGGGGAACATGTAGGCACAATTCTGAGCAAGGGGCTCATGAAGAAGGAAATCTACTGCTTTAAATGCAATAAGACTGTTTCAAGCCTTAAGCATTACGACGATGAACATTAGTTTTCTATGGCGTTGTAAGAATGATCGAATACCTATAAAATAAAGTGCTCTGGAGATGTCTATTTTGCATAATTAGGTTATAGGGGATGGATTTGGGCATAATTCTGAAAAACTCTTAAAAAGCCATTTCTTAATCGAGAAGACGCCGGAAAGAGGGACGATAGAAATGGATGCAGCCAAAGCAATGGTCTCGGTATCAATGGTAGCTGCCGCCGCTATTGTAGGAGGGCAGCATCCTACTAACCATGTATTAGCGGAGGAGGGGAGAGGAGTAGCCTATCATATCCCTATTCATCGGACCCTTACCGATGGACAGAGAGCAGCAATTAGGCTGAAAGTGCAAGAAATTAGAGAGGCTGAAGCTAGTCAGGAGGAAATTGAAGCCGAGATAGATGTGATGCTGCAAGAATGGCGGGATCGAAGCTCCATCACCAAGGCCCTCTTTTCGGCTCAAATTGCCGAGTATTGAGAAAGGTGGATCAAATGGGTGTCTTAACAAGGGCATTAAGAAACGTTTCGAGAAGGAAAATTAGGGTGTTGTTAGTGGTCATTGCCTTGGGGTTCTCCATGGCAATCATGATCTCTATTCCCGCAAGCGTCGTGGCAAACCAAGCAGCTACCGAGAAACTAAGTGAGAATTATGAAACAATGATAGAGAATATGCAAGAGGAAATCAACAAGACATTGACATTGATAGAGTGTAGTCTTTCCCCAGGGTTCGGACAAGGGTTCAGACCGGGGTCCATGCCTGGAGAAGAACTATTCCTAAATGAAACTGCCATATATGATATCAGTTCCATTGAAGGTGTTAAGGATGTTTTGCCTTTTCTTGAAAAGACCGAGGGAACCATGCAAACTAGGGAGACGCCCAGAGGCACCTTCACCATTCTTGTACCAGACTACACAATCGTGGGTGTCCCTCTGAATTCGTCTCTCATCGACAACTATCCTGTCCTACCAACGGACATAGTTGAGGGAATAAACCTACGTGAGGGAGACAGTGGAGTCGTCCTACTAAGTTTAAGCAACACAAAGTTTTTCGGAGCAGGAGTTGGTGACGAAGTGAACATTTTGGGAAGATACTTTACAGTGATCGGAGTCTATGAAACAGCGGATACTCTCGGGTTACAAAAGTTGTACATGAATATCTTTGATGCTCAAGCAATAACTAACCTTGAGGGAAAAATAAGTAGACTAGACGTGTACGCAGAAGACCAATCCTATGTGGATGGAATCGTCAGCAAAATAACCGATCTGTATCCGGAGTTCTATATTACAACGTATGAAGAACGCCTAAGCCAACTCGATAGAATGAAGGAAACATATAAAAGTATGCTGCAAAATGCTGAATCGACCCTCAGCCAGACGCAATCTGTCGCCTTTCAAGAGATTGTCATAGCGATTGCTGCCACAAGCCTAATCGTTCTATTTACAATGTTATATACCGTGCGTGAGAGGACAAAGGAAATCGGCATACTCAAAGCGATAGGCTTCAGCAACTGGAACGTCATGAGCCAGTTCATGCTTGAAGGAATACTTATGTGCTTAATGGCGGGAGTAGTCGGCGTTGTCATAGGAAGCGTTGGAGCACCCCTTCTATCGTCGCTCTTACTTCCTATTAGCCCATTTCCTACACAACGGGGGTTTCTCCTCGGGCAAGCCGTAAATCCTGGAACGTTTCAGTCACAGCTTGTTACGACCGCGCCAGACCTACAAACGATGTTGATGGCATTTGGAGTAGCCGTGCTGCTTGGAGCCTTGGGCAGCCTATATCCCGCATGGAGAGCGTCCAGAACAAGCCCTATGGAGGCGTTGAGACATGAGTGAATTGGTTCTAAAGACAGAGAAACTGGACAAAGTCTACAAGCTAGGTGGGCGCAAGGTTCGAGCCCTCTCTGACGTAAACCTTGAAGTAAAGAGGGGTGACTTCATTTCGATCATGGGACCCTCCGGCTCTGGCAAGACGACGCTGCTGAACATGTTGGGCTGCCTCGATAGACCGACCCACGGGAAAGTTATTCTTGATGGCGTAGATGTCACAGAGGTGCCAGAGAAAAAACTCTATGAAATAAGAAGGCACAAAGTTGGGTTCGTGTTCCAGACTTTCAACCTAATGCCATACTTGAACGCCATCGAAAACGTGGAACTCCCCATGGAAGGCACGAAAAAATCGAAGGATGAAAGAAGAAAGAGGGCTCACGAATTGTTGAACATGGTCGGTTTGTCGGGACGAGAAGAGCATAGGCCGAATCGATTAAGCGCGGGAGAGCAGCAAAGGGTGGCCATTGCACGAGCATTAGCAAATAATCCCGCTGTTGTTCTGGCTGATGAACCCACAGGAAACCTAGATGAAAAAACCAAGTACGAAATCATCAGATTACTGAGCAGACTGAATATTGACCAAGGAACCACAGTCGTTATGGTAACCCACGACAGCCACATGGCTTCACAAACAGGCAGAATACTGTTTCTCAGCGACGGGATACTGAAGAAAAAGGAGAAGAGCGGTCTGCACCTTGAGGAAAAACTCGTTTGTCCCCGATGCGGTGGCAGTATTCAACCAGATTTCGTTGTGTGTCCCCATTGCAGGGAAGAATTATGAACAGAGAAGACAACGAAAGGGTGGAACCTCGAACCAAAACAAAGCTCCACTCTATGCTCTCAAGAAGCGTCGGCGAAAGGGCGGAAGTTGAACTGGACAGTGGAGAAATAATCTACGGCACATTTGACGCCTTTGAGATGTCGAATCCGGCGATTCTGGGCATAAAATTGGAAAAGGGGTACGTTTTCATCAACTTCAAACACGTAGTCAGAATGAGGGTAGCGGAAGAACGACAAAGCTCAAGGGGGCTCCAAAACTTTGACACAAAAGGGCATTCACCGCAAACTTAGACTATACATGGGTCCTCCAAAGGTATCGACAGAGGCAGCCTCATCAAAACGATGGATACACGTCTCGTTTGTGATGCGCGCGTGTGTCTCAGAAAAGTGAGTAGGTGAATGAGTGCTGCGGAACAGTTTTATGTTAAGAGATTAGCGTGTATATAAAAGGAGAGGCTGAGGTATCTGTGGGTATCAAAAGAAGAGATGGACAGGGCCACTCTGTGATTAAGTGAAAATAGAGGAACCGGCGGTGGAGAAGGAAAATCTGAGCCCACAGGAAAATGAGGAAAGCGCGGAAGCGGATGTTGTCGAAATTCAAGGCCTAAGAAAAACTTATATCATGGGCAAGGTTCCGGTGCATGCTTTAAGGGGGATCGATCTTAGGATTAGGGCAGGCGATTTTATTGCCATCGTTGGTCCCTCAGGCAGCGGAAAGTCAACGCTCCTAAACCTCATAGGCGCCCTCGACAAGCCAACTGAGGGAAAGGTGCTCATCGACGGCGTCGATGTTTCCACCCTGAACGGAAATCAGCTCGCCGACCTGAGGCGCAAAGTGGGCTTCGTTTTTCAGTTCTTTAACCTAATCCCTAGACTCAAGGCTCGGGAAAATGTGGAGCTTCCCTTGGCGATAGCGGGTGTCGGCAAAGGGGAAAGAAGGAGGCGTGCCGAAGAGTTACTGCGAACAGTTGGTCTGGAAGGTCGTGCCGACCATAGGCCAACGGAGCTTAGCGGCGGTGAACAGCAGCGGGTGGCCATCGCCCGAGCCTTGGCAAACAATCCGCGATTCCTTTTACTGGACGAGCCAACTGGAAACATTGACACAAAAACGGCGCAGGGAATCATCGCGCTACTTAAGAGGCTAAATGAAGAAAACGGAATCACCGTCATTGTGGTTACCCACGATCAACGCATAGCTAACCAGGCAAAGAAGGTAGTCTACCTCCTAGACGGAAGAATAGAACGAATGACCAATCCTGGAGGAAGCGACTGAAATGAAGGTTCTAGACATTTTTTCCTACGCCTGGGACGGCATTCGACTTAGGAAGCTTAGGGCCGCCCTCACTACACTGGGAGTTGTCATTGGGGTTGCCGCTATCGTGGCCCTTTTGTCCCTCGGGGAGGGCTTCCGAGTTGAGATGACCAGCCAGTTTGAACGCGGCTTCGCGTTAAACACCTTAACCGTCACTGCCGGTCGGGGCTTTGGTTTCGGAATGGGCGAATCCGCCTCAGAGTTCTACCTAGTAGTTAACGACACTAGGGCAATTAACCAAATAGATGGCGTCAGCATGGCCACGGCCGTAATATCCAAGTCAGTGAGCATCGCTTCAGGCAACAGGACACGAACAGTTACAGTAGTAGGCGTGAACTTTACCCAATACTCGGAGATTTACAGCAGCACCTTCCTCGCAGAAGACGGAACAATACCCCTCAGCCCGACGAACGACACGATAGTCTTAGGCGCACGGATAGCCAATCCCTGGAGGAATGGCACCATACTCGCCAAAGTAGGCGACGACATCAACCTGACTTGGGCGACTGGGCCAATCAGCAAACCGACAATAAAGAGTTACGTGTTTCATGTGGCGGCTGTCCTTAAAGAGATCGGCGGCTTCGGAATCGGCGGGCCCTCGGACAATCAGGTTTATATCCCAATATCAACAGCCCAAGCCATCTTCGAAACCGACCAAGTCAATCAGATATTGATTCAACTGGTTGACAGCAGCCAAACAACCATAGATTCCGTAACTGAAGCCGCAGAGGCGCTGTTCGATGACAAGGTTACCGTGATGTCGCCCACAGCCATGCTTAATACAGTCTCAAGCGTGTTTTCAGTGATAGAACTGTTTCTCGCGGGAATAGCTGGGATTTCGCTCCTGGTGGCGGGCATAGGCATCATGAACATCATGATCGTCTCCGTCTTGGAGCGCACCCGCGAAATTGGTATCCTAAAGTCGCTGGGCATGAAGGATCGAACCGTCCTAATAATCTTCCTGAGCGAGGCCGCCCTGATCGGTTTACTGGGCGCGGTAGTAGGAATCACCCTCGGATGGGGCTTAGCAAACGTTGTTTCAAGGTTCGGCTTCGCCATGATGGGCAGTGTAGCAGGAGGCGGACAAACGGCACAGGTGCACGGTACGGGGGTTAGCGGCGGCTTAACCATAACACCCATTTTGACACCAGGCGTGTTACTAGGAGCCTTAGTCTTCGGCGTTGCAACCAGCGTCCTCTTCGGTTTATACCCAGCACGGCGCGCATCAAAGCTTAATCCCGTGGAAGCCCTGAGGCATGAATGAGAAATAAGCGTTTGAAGGGCTTAATATTAGAGTCATTTTAGAAGGATATTCAAACTTCCGCATGTTACTCTGAGCCTTTTTCCCCAAGTTTTTCGCTCATCAGTTGCTCCTCTAAGTGGAGGAGGAGTCCGACGCGGCGTTCCCACCTACTTAGGAATCGGTACTGGGCGAAAAGGGCGTAAATGCTGTAGACTAGAAACGCCGCGGCAAACAGCAGAAAGACAAAATCAAAGAGGGGCGGCTTGATTGCGCGGAGGATTGAGGGGATTAGGAAGACCAGGAGGGCGCCACATGTGATCATACCTATAAGAGAGCCCATTTTGAACTTGTCCCACTCCCGGTCCAGCTCCGTCAGGAAGTCGTGTAAGGATTTCAGGGGATAGAGCCTCTCGGGTTTTTCCTCGCCCATGTTTTATCCTCCTATCAACGGTTAAGGGAAGACTTGATAAAGGTGGTGCACCAAAGGTGCATATGCTTACAATATGGAGGGCAGGGACCCCCGCAACTCGTCATAGATTTTCCTCCCTTCAACAGTTAATGAACAGTATCCGTCATCCGTCTCTTTCACAAGGTTTCTCTCCTTGAGGTAGGATAGATGCTTTAGGAAATCGTCGTAGGAAAGGGACGTGGCCCTCCGCCATATGTAGGTTCGAAGCTGGGGCTTCGGGTTATAGAACAGGAACTCTAGGATCTCGAACCTGATCTGAACCGCACCCTTCCTAATTCGAGGCATCGGGAGCACCCTTAAACGGATGTTCACATATTTTCGCGGAACAGCCTTAAAACACTTCCACCGTTCCAGACGGTTCTTAACGAAAGGCTCTTCTGTTACAGGCCCTCGCGCGCTAGAGGCCTACGAAAGGATGACGCATAAGTTTTCCAACACGGTTTTCATAGCCCACGGCCAAGATGGTGGAAGGAAATTTCCAGCAAGGTGGACCCCAACGCTGATCTCCACGGGAAAGGTGGAGTCGGGGGGAGGGCGGACCGCATGCTGCAGGCTCAGTAAGAAGGATCCTTTCTAAACCCTTCCCTTACCGCCTTAGCTAGTGCCTGTGATGATTACGTCGAAGCTGAAGTCTCTTATTCCCGTTACTCCTCGGGAAAGCGATAGGATTAAACTAACTTGAATGACTCTAGCCCGTTTGATGGACTGACCGTCGTAATCCCAACCAAGAGTAATATAGCTTGAAGCGTCAGGAGGGTTCCAGTTGGCCGTATCCAGAGAGAGGGTTATGGTCATGTCCCCCGTGTTCTTAATGTAAACTGTGACTTTCTTGGAAGATCCGGCTTCAACAACTCCCCAGCCTATGGAAGACACCTCATTAACGCATAGTCTCTCCCAATAAATTTTCACCCCAACGGTCTTAACCGGACTCCGACTTGCAAAGGCACTTGGCATCAATAAACCATTGACAAAGAGTGCTGCAAAAAACATAGCCACAAACAGGACAACAAAAACCCTAACTTTCCCTTTAACGCCCATCTGGACACCAGATGTAGATGGCTGAAGTCGATTTAAAATTTTACGAAGTCAAAATCTGGATAAAGAAAAAGAATTTTACATACTACGATTGCAAACCATCCGCAAAGAACTCGCCAAACCCACCTAACAAGAAAAACGGAAACACCTACGGAGAAAGCGGAGTTTGAGAAAATGGCCTTACTCGCCTCGGCAGGGGTTGTGGTTCTAAAAAGCTTACCTCCAAAAGGTTGAAAGCAATTAATTTTAGAAAAAAGGAGGAGTGGGGGTATTCCCTTAACTTAAGTGAAGGATAGAAGTCAAACTTAAGATTGCTTTAAATTTAACAGTTGACTATACCTTTAAAGATTTTGATTTGCGGAGGAGGTTTAGGTGGAAGAAGATAGAGTGCGCAAACTCCGTTTTAGGCAGCTCTCCGTCTTATCCAAAGTTGACGGAGAAATTAACGCCCTAAAACACTTGACGGAAAAAACCATGAAGGACTTAACACAAAGCCAAAAGTCCACGGCACCAAAGGAAGTCTTCGACAACATGCTCTTCCTAATCGAAGACATGGCAGAAACCATCCGCGGATACATGCGGTCCAAAGAATAAGGCTTACTTCCAAAGCCGCCTATAGACTTTACTGCGGGGAAGGCTTCTCGTAAATAACGGCGATGGGTTCGCCCCGGTCCACTAGGGCGTGCATGGCTGGCAGCTTCACGTCGGTGTGAGGTCGGCCCCTTCCGATTCTGAATATTACGCCGTCCATGGGCGATTTAACATCGATTTCCTCAAGCCTTAAGGTGTCGATGAGTCCACCCAGGGTTTCTCCTTTCTTTACTTCCGCTCCTGGGTCCTTAGAGGGCAGGAAGAGGCCCTCCACCGGCGACCGCACCTCCACGGGGGGAAAACGCTCCACCACAATTCGCCTTTTAGGAGGCTCCGGCTCCCCTTCCACCATCCCCAGATATCTCATGAGATTTAGGATTCCCCGATAGCCTTCCTCCACGCTTTTGGGATAAAGGTCCCATTGGCCCGAAAGCTCCACCGTTATGGCTGGAATCCCCCTTTCTGTTGCCACGGTGGTGAATATCTTGGCCGCGGGTCCATATTCCGGGCGCTTAAACAGGGAAAGGAACGTTAGGCCGAAGGCCTCAGCCATATTCAAGGACACCTTATTCCACTCCGGGGCTTGGACGGAGGAGGCCGTCCACCTGTCGTAGGCGTGGAAGTCCACGGCGTAGTCCGCCTTAACTACGATTTGGTTAAAAAGCGCATGGGACATCCTTTCCGCCTCGTTTCCCTCCGGATCGCCGGGCCAGGTCCTGTTCATGTTGTGGGGACTATCCGAGTAAGCCTCTTCGGGGCCCATCCCCGGCCAGTGCCGCCTCGCTCTCAAAGCCAGGGGACTGGCCACCGGAACCGCGACCACCGTGCCTGAAAGGCTTGAAGGACTCTGCTCCTTCAGCAGTTTTGTTATGGCAGCTATACCATTGAGTTCCAATCCGTGTTGGGCGGCCTGGAGATAAAGGAGGGGGCCGTCTTTGGTTCCGTTGAGGATTCCCACGGGAATCTCCACCCTGGTTCCGTCGGCAAGGTCCACCCCCATCCTGCCGAAGGCCCTTTCTCCCCTCGCCGCCACAGCCGATCCGATTTTCATCATCGCCCTAACCTCCAACTCATACAGGTGCCGTAAGGCTTTAGTGATAATCTATCTTTAAAAGTAGTTTATGCATTCTGTTTATAAAGACCGCTTGGGGAAGGAAGGGTTGGTTCTCATCTCTACGATTGGATATGGAGGCAGAAAGTTTGAGGATTTCCTTTCCCTCCTGAAAAAGTATGGGATTAACCTAGTGATTGATGTTAGGCGTTTCCCTAAGAGCAAATACACAGAATACGTGAGGGAAAATCTGGAGAAGGAGTTGCCCAAACAGGGAATAGGATACGTGTTTATGGGCGATACCCTAGGCGGCTTTCGCAGAGGATACCAAGAATACATGAAAACAGAGGCCTACATGAAGGGAATAGAGGACCTTTTAGACCTGGCCAAAAGGAGGAGGGTCACCATCTTGTGCCTTGAAAGAAGCCCTAAAAGCTGTCACAGGCGATACATATCCCAAACCCTCCAAGACCTGGGCGTCCAAATCCTCCACATCATTAAAGACAACGTGACGCAGGGGGAAGCTTTCAGTTAAAGGGCGCGGTAAGAATTAAATAGTTCTAGGCTCTGATCCTCAAAAGTCAGTTAAATAAACTTTTATAGGTATACCTGAATTATACGCCGAGGGACCTGTATGGAATGGAAAGTCAAAATATTAGAAAAGGGCAGGGTTACAATACCTCAAGAATTAAAAGACCTTTTAGGCCTCAAAAAAGGTGAGGAGGATGTTGTGGAGAGAACTAAAGGAGTTTTGAAGGGGGTTGAGCCCGAGTTAACTTCTGAAGAGTTGGAGGAAGCCTTCCTCGCAGCCATGGCGTCAAAGATTAAGTAGTACTAGGTTCTAATCATTAAGGCTCTGGTGGTTGGATTAAGTTGGTGGAGAAAGAGCTCTTCCAATTGGTCCTAGAATTGGTCGAAGCGAGCAGGGCGCATGAAAAATACAGGGATGCGGAGTGCATAAACCTGATAGCCAGTGAGGGCTTGAAATCCCCCGCGGTGAGAGAAACCCTGGGTTTGACCCAGGACTTGGAGTGTAGGTATGCCGAGGGTGAAAACGATTTGGAAGGGCACGTCAAAGCACGGCACTACCAGGGACAAAGATACATAACGCGGATTGAGGATTCCTCAGCCGACCTGATGAAAAATCTGTTTAACTGCAATTGGATCGACCTAAGACTTGTTTCAGGCACCCACGCAAACCTAGCCACCTTTAAGGGTCTGTCCATAAAAACAAAAAATGAGAGGATGGTGGTTGCACCCCTCAGCTGCGGGGCCCACATCTCCCACGACTACACAGGCCTCGCAGGGAAGATCATCGGTTTAGAGACCATCGACCACGCCTACGACGTAAAGGAGATGAACATCGACCCGGATAAATCTGCCATAATAATAAGGGCGGCGAGACCGGGAATAGTGACCTTCGGCGGAAGCCTTTTTCTTTTCCCCCACCCAGTAAAGGAACTGAGTGAGGTCGCCAGGGAGGTTGACGCCTATGTGGTCTACGACGCCGCCCACGTTCTGGGATTGATAGCGGGCGGACAGTTCCAAGACCCGCTAGGAGAGGGGGCGGACTTCGTAACCGCTTCAACACACAAGACCTTCCCAGGACCCCAGGGAGGCCTAGTTTTCGCTAATCGGAGGGATGAAAAAACGGAGGAGGGGATAAAAAGTGTTCAACGCGCCATTTTCCCGTTAACTACGTCAAACACGCACCTTGCAAGGCTGCCCGCCCTGGGCATCGCCGGGCTGGAAATGAAGGTATTTGGCGTAGAGCTGGCGAAGCAAACGGTTGAAAATGCTAAGGCTCGGGGGAATGCCTCTTCGAAATGGGCATAAGGGTCTTGGGAGAAAATAAGGGTTTTACAGAATCGCATCAGATTGCAGTGGACGTCCGGGAGTACGGCGGCGGAAAAAGGATCGCCGAGCGGCTTGAAGAAGCCAACATCATCGTTAACAAAAACCTCCTCCCCTACGATAATCCGAATGACAAAGAAAACCCTTCAGGGCTTAGGATCGGCTTTCAAGAGGTGACCAGGAGGGGATTCGAGAAGGGCGACACCCAGCATCTGTGTGACTTAATGACAGATGTTATAAAGGGGAAAAGGAAGCCCCTTGAGGTGAAGGAGGACGTGATCGCTCTGAGGCAGGCTTTTAAAGGAATTGAATACGGCTTCCAAAGCATAGAAGAAGCCCTAAAGTTTTCACAAGCATGATTAAATAATTATTAAGCCTCTTGCGCTACAGTAGGGCTAATTTATAAAAAGATTGATCTTATGACCTCTGCGATGGTGTCGGCGATCTTTGAGAACGTTTTCGAGCTTGTTTTTATTGAAAAGTCGAAGTCTGTTACATCGGCGCAGTCTTTATTAAAAAACCCTTGGATAAGGTGGTTTCTCTCCCTGTCGCTCCTTTCAACGTCTTCCCTCGCTCCTTCTACGGGTACGCCTCTCCTATCGGCCACGTGTTTTATTCTGTCTTCTAACGGGGCGTTGAGAAAGATCTTTATCATGTCTCTTCTGTCCAGCAGCATGAAGGCCGACCTACCCTCAACGATTACATTGTCTCCCTTAAGGGTCTCTTCAAGCTTCTCTTTAATGATTTTGTCCATGTCGATCTCGCCGGATCTGCTTAGGGATTCAAAATTCTTTATGGATTCAAAGATGCTGCTAGTGTTCACAGTCTCCAACTCGAATTTGGAAGCAAGAATCCCAGCCACTTCGGTGCAACCCGAACCGAGATACCCGCATAGAGCAATCTTCATCAAATCACCACTTCGCTTATCAGTGTGCCTTCTTAAAAAGAATGTGGTTTAAATTATAAATTTAAACCTTTTGACGAACTGACCTTTCTCAGTAACAAATTTTCGGAAAATCGAGTAACAAAAGTATGGAGTGCCAACTTTAGAGCACGGGAGAAGAACCGAGACGTTAACTCTCCTTCTTCCCTGTCTCCTCCGTCTCTTTTTCACCCTCTTCTGCGGGAGCCGCTTTTCTCATGACCCTAAGCCTTCTTCGGTAGTAGGCCAGAGGGTGACGTACCTGCCTGCAGGTTTCCTCCATGGCTGGGCAGACGCCGTGGGTTCGCAGGGTGTTGCATCTTGGGGGAATATACCTGGTTCGGGAGCCCTTTCTGCCCGCGATGTGTTCCACCTGATAGCGGGCAATCCTTTCATTAAAGTCGGAGGATGCGCGGAAGAGGTCAACTATTTCGTCCACCGACATCCCAATGTTTAGGAGGAAGGAGGTTAGGGCGAAGCGGCCAAGATGGGAGGCGCGGCGACCAGAAGCCGTGGCTTCATACAAGGCTCGGATGCAGGGGGGAAAGGCGGCCATCACCACGCCCTTGGGAACT
>Ga0315314_1003483_pt1 | contig 12288 bp, 9 predicted proteins | sample TDP9_MG_FD_203631 | JGI IMG/M metagenome (GOLD analysis project Ga0315314, IMG submission 203631) | Freshwater sediment microbial communities from Lake Towuti, South Sulawesi, Indonesia - TDP9 | ecosystem: Environmental > Aquatic > Freshwater > Lake > Sediment | place: Indonesia: South Sulawesi...
TTGCTGAGGAGAAGAAGCTGACGATCGTGCTCCACAAGGAGGTCGTGCTTTATGGCGGAGTGGATGTCACGGACGAGGTGCTGGAGAAGCTGAACGCAGAGGGTGCCACCAAGAAGTGAGTCCTCTGTAGGGCGGGCATGCTACTCTGCGAAGTAGCACTTCGCTACGTAGCACGAGTGTCGCCGCAGGCGCATGCCCGCTGCTAGCTCAAAAGGAGGCGCCGCGCTGGCGGCAATGGTCATGAACCTATGCGAGCTGGCGCAAGCACTGGGAGCGGAACTGGTCGGAGCCGAGGGAAATGAGAAGGTGCTGGGGGTGTGCGGGGTGGAGCACGCGGCTGCCGCTCATGTGGCCTACGTGGAGGATGAGAGACGGCTGGCTGAGGGGGAGAGGGGGCCAGCGCTTGCCCTGATAGCGCCGTTAGAGATACGGGATGCTGCGAAACCTCTGCTGCGGGTGGCCAATCCGCGGCTTGCCTACGCGCGGGCGGCTGCGCTGTTGCACCCTCCGAAGCGGCTCCCGGCGGGAATCGCCCCCAGCGCGAAGATCGGCCGGAATGTTGAGCTTGGCGAGGGGGTGGCAGTGGGGGCCTACTCCGTCATTGGCGAGGGGGCGAAGCTGGGGAGGAGCGTGCAGATCCATCCCCTGGTAGTAGTGGGCCGCGAGGTGGTGGTCGGAGAGGAGACAGTGATCTTCTCCCACGTGACACTCTACCAGGGGGTGCGGCTGGGGGCGCGGGTGATAGTGCACGCCGGCAGCGTCATCGGCAGCGAAGGCTTCGGGTACGCGCAAGATGGGGATCGCCATGTGCTGGTCCCTCACCTGGGCACAGTGGTGATCGAGGACGACGTCGAGATCGGCGCCAACGTTACCATTGATCGGGCCACCACCGGAGCAACGCTGATAGGGAGCGGGACCAAGATTGATAACCTGGTGCAGGTGGCCCACAATGTGAAGATCGGTCGGAACTGCATTCTGGCCGGGCAAGTGGGGATCTCGGGGAGCGTCAGGCTCGGCGATGGTGTGATAATGGCAGGGCAAGCAGGCATCATTGACCACGTCTCCGTGGGAGACGGAGCGCGCGGCGCGGCAAGAGCGGCGATCATGACCGATGTGCCAGCGGGGACTGTGGTTATGGGGTCACCTGCCCGACCGCGAGGGGAACAGTTGCGCATTGAGGCTGCCGCGCGACGCCTGCCCGAGCTGGTGCGGCAGGTGCGCGAGCTGGAGCGCCGACTCTCCGAACTGGAGAAACGCCTGGAGGATTCTTCCGGATGAGGCCGCCGCGACTCTGCTCTCTCTGATTCCCCGAAGACTGACCGTCGCGCTGTAGCGCGGGTGTACCCTTCGGCTTCGCTCAGGGCAGGCCCACGCCCGCCGCGGTCGCCGCGAGGCGCTGCTGATCGCCATTGACAAGGGCCGCGTTGCGGCCTACCATGCACGAAAGAGTTACCCAGCCTTACACTACGGTTGGGACATAATCACACAGGAGCCCCCATGAATCTCAAGGAGAACTATCTCGCGGCGGTCCGTTTCGGCCACCCCGATCACGTCCCGCTCGCCAACGAGCCAATCTTCCACTTGTTTGAGCTCGAGGGCAATTTCCGCATGGATGACTGGACCGACCTGTGGGGGGTAAGGTGGGAGGTCGGCCTCGAGGGGACCGTCCCCTTCCCAAAGGGCAACCCGCTTCCCTCTCTCGACCGCCTTTCGGATTTCCGCTTTCCTGACCCCCGCCAGCTCGTGCTCAGCGATGACACGAGGGACAAGCTCCGTGCGGTAGACCGTGGCCAGCAGCTTATCATCGGGCAGCTCATGTACCTCCTCTTCGAGCGCGCCTGGGCGATTATGGGTATGGACAACTTCCTGGCCGCGCTGATCACCCATCCCGCCGAGGCCCACTTCTTCCTTCACGGCATCGCGACCTTTGCCCGCGGCGTGTTCGACCGTTACCTTGAGCTAGGAGTGGATGGCGTCAGGTTCAGCGAGGATCTGGGCAGCCAGCGCGCTCTGATGGTCTCACCAGCGATGTTCCGGGAGTTCATCCTCCCAGAATACGTCTTCTGCTTCGAACGCGTGCTGCGCGAGGAGAAGATGGTCATGTTCCATAGCTGCGGGTGCATCGATGCCATTGCCGCCGACCTCGCCGCAATCGGCGTCACTGTGCTCGACCCTGTTCAGGCCCGTGCCAACGACCTGGAGAAGGTTAAGAGGGACACCTTTGGCCGCATGGCCTTGAACGGCGCCGTCGACACTAGCATTCTGGCGCGTGGCACGCCCGGGGACGTGCGCGCCGAAGTCATCCGAGTGATGGAGATCCTCAAGCCCAGTGGCGGCTACATGTGCGGCCCCGATCAGAGCATACCTGGGATACCTGCCGAGAATATGGACGCGCTCTGGGAGACGGCACGCGAGGTTGGCCGCTACTGACTGTGGATGTCAAGGCCGGTTGCAGGTGTCGAGCGCTCGCACACCAGTGATGCTTCCGTTTCCCGCGTGCGGCCTTGCGCCGGCCGGACCAGCACACGCAGTGCCATCTGAACTATACAGGAAGGTCTTCAAAACAGCCTGGTGGCATCTGCCTCGGTCGCCCATCGGGGGTATGATCGGCCGCTGTCGCAGCCGGATGGAGTTTTCAGGGGAGGATGGGAGTCTATCAGGGCCTGGCGAAATGGATGGCGCGAAACCAGAGGAGGCCATGAACCACCAATCCGACCTGCCCGAAGTGCGCGGTATCGTAGCGCATGGCCGCTGGGATATAGGTATCCGTGTCAGGACCAGGAAGGGCAAAGGCGTAGCGGTGCACAGTAATCTGCGCGGCGCGGATTGCGTCCAGATTCTCCTGCGCTACCCCTGAAATGTAGCTGGCGACTGCCACATACCAGGGGACTTGCCATCCCGCGTCAGCGCGTGACTGATAGATGATGTTCAACATGTTCTGGAGGGTCCGCTGGGTGGAGAAGCCGCTGGCGGCATCCGACTCCCCTTGGTGCCAGAGCACCGCGCGCACCCGCCGACCCGTCAGCGCCCGTTTCAGACCATTGTAGAGATCTCCGCCCGGTTGCCACTGTTCAGTCGTCGTGCCACCGACTGCGGTGTTGATGAAACCAATTGGCACGTGTTGCGAGAGAACCAGGAGTTCGCCGAGCACAGGCCAGGCGCAGCCGGCCGCAAGCGGACCCGGCAGGTTCTCTGGAGAGGTCGCCAAGCTCCAATCGTCCGAGTCGGTCATGATCGAAACCAGGCCGGTGCGATCGGCAAGATACCCGTCACCGTAGCCGGCCGCATTTGATTGGCCGGCAATTACGAATACGTCGCCGACCCCGAACGGCGCCAGCCGCTGGCGACGTCGGCCCGCTGCGACTGCGATCCAGTACCATCCCCCCTCGGGTATCTCGAAGCTTGCCGACGCCACGCCGGCGGAGCAGGTGAGCTTCCTCCGGGCAACGACTCTCCTCATGCTGTCGAGAACGAGTGCCTCGTTCTCAGACCCGGGGAGGCCTGTGATCTCTACAGGCAGGACAGCTTTCCCGCCCTGCCGTTGACAGACTTCGTACCTTCGGGGTTGCTCGACCCCAATCCCTTTTGTCAATGCTGTCTCTCTCCTTTCATCTGTCCGCAGTTGACTGGGCTGTGTGCACTCCAGACACTTTGACCCTCAGATCTGAACAAAGTTGAGCACACCTATGGGTGTCAAGCACATTTGAGACCGCCCCAGGGCGCCAGCCTGAGGCACTACTCCCCCGTTCGACGGGCGCCCAGGACTGTGGCCGACCAGGCATGGGCCGCGCATGTTCTTCAGCATATAAGGTATACCTAGCCCACCGTGCCGAACGCGCTGCCCAGGCCCGCCCGCCTCGTGGGGTAGGCTTCGTAACAGCGGTTCCATCTGCGCTTGACACTCACACATAGTTGTAGAATGCTGGAGGCAGGGACAGAAGTCAAGAGACGGCGGCACTCCCTTCGACGGCGTTTACCCTGAGCGAAGCCGAAGGGCTCAGGGCAGGCAGGGTAAACCCGCCTGAGGCGGGTAAACTCCGACCTCGCCCTACAGGGGTTTGAGGGCGGAGTAGCGGAAGCTGGTCCAGCCGGCGCCCGCGCTGGTGTCCTCTCGCACGTCGAGCACCCGGGCACCGTTGTCTTGGAGGAAGGCCACCATCTTCTCTCTCGGGATCCCGTACATCTCGATGGGGTGGCCGTAGCGGAGCTTGTGGTAGGCGAGGATGAGGGAGTGCGGGAGGAGGCGGCGGAGGAACTGTCGCAGCACAGCGGCTGGCCGGCCAGCCATCTGGAATACGAGCAGGCCGCCTGGCTGAAGCACTCTCAGGAACTCCTTGATGTACCCCTTGGCATAGTACGGGGGCATGTGCTGGAGAGTGAGAAGCGAATAAACGAGATCGAAGCTGTCATCGGAGAAAACGCGCAGGTCATCCGTATGATTGACACGGTACTTGCAGCGATCACCATACCGGTTGTACTTGCGGGCCAGCCCGATCATGGAGGGAGCAATGTCAACCCCCCACACTTCCTCGAAATGATCCGCCAGAGGCTGGGACAAGCGGCCTACACCGCAGCCGAAGTCGAGGGCCTTTCTCCTGGGAAGGTTGACGCGCAGGGATTCGATGTAGTGGATGAGGGCGTCAATCTCTCGCGCGCCTGTTTCAAAGAACTCCTCGGCGTCCCATCTGTTCCCCCTCTTATAGGGGTCGGTGAGCACCGCCCAGAGGGGATCGGTCCTGGCCAGCTCATCCCAGTTGCGTTGCAGGCGTTTGAGGTTCATGGGTTGGTGCTAGGCGAGGGCGATTCGCCTGCGGGAGCCTGCCCTTCGACTTCGCTCAGAACAGGCTCCGGGGCTCTCCTACTTTCTTCCGCGCAGGGTTTCTCGCAGGGTCATCCAGATCAGCCGCGGGACGGTCCACGCGCGCGGCAGGCGGCTGGGCTGGCGGAGCACGCGATAGAGCCATTCCAGCCCGGCGCGCTGGATCCACTGAGGGGCGCGGGGGACCCGGCCGGCGAACACGTCTAGGCTCCCGCCCACCCCGATGGCCACCGGCGCCTGAAGCTCGTCGAGGTGCTGGCGCATCCACTTCTCCTGCTTGGGCGCGCCGAAGGCCACAAAGAGGATGTCCGGCTGCGCTCCGGCGATCTCTCGCACCACCCCAGGCTCCTCCTCGGGCGTGAAGTATCCGTGGTGAGTGCCCACGATTCGCAGCCCTCCATAGCGAGACTGCAGCGACTCCGCGGCCTTCTCCGCGACCCCCGGTTCAGCGCCCAGCAGGTAGATGGCATATCCGCGCTCCGCAGCCCGCTGGCAGATCTTCTCCATCAGATCCACGCCGGAGACCCGCTCTGTCACCGGCAAACCCAAGACTCGGGCCATCCACACCACGCCGCGGCCGTCCGCGGTGACCATATCTGCGCCGCGGACGATCTCCTGGAACTCGGGGTCATCGCGGGCCCGCACAATGCCCGGGGTGTCGGAGGTGACGATCATATGGGGGGACCGCTCTTCTACGAACTGCTCCACCCGCGCCAGTGTCGCCTCCATATCAATCCGCGCCAGGGGCACTCCGAGCATGTCCACTCTTTCCTCCCCGGTCTGGCGCGGCTCGGCCCAGATCCGGGAGAGGCAGAAGAAGAAGACGAATCCGAGGGTCAGGGCCAGCGCGAGGATCGCCAGCTTCATCAGAAAGGTGACCTGCACGAGCAGCACTAGGAGGAGGGCCACTGCGCACAAGTAGCATGTTGCAGCTTCGAACAAGAGCACCGTGCGTGCGGGGCTGAGGCCGGTGCGGAGGAGGGCCTCGTGCAGCAGCTCACGGCGCTGGCCCAGAGCGAGGCGCTGGCGTCCTTTGCCGGCGCCATAGATGATGGCATAGGTGGTTTCTCCGACAGGCACGCCGAGAGCGAGTAGCGGGACGCCCAGCACCAGAAACGCGGTGTTCTTCAGCATCCCGATGATGGTGATCGCCCCCAGCGTGAACCCTATCGCCCAATGCGCTGAGCTTCCCGGGGCCGGGTAGTCGCGCCGCAGGCCGCCGGCCGCGGCGGCCGCTAACACTAGTCCCAACAGGCCGGCCGCGGGCGCAGAGGGCGATGGCCTGACCACCAGCGCGGCCGTCGCGAAGGTCACAGAGATGATAGTGACCACGCCGAGGGTGAGCCGCGGCAACCGACGGCAGAGGACAACAGCATAGACGATTGCCAGCAGCCACGCCGCGCTGGCCGGGGCCGACCAATGGCCGAGCTGAATCATGTGCGTGGTGAAGGGAGGTTTGACCTCGTCCACGGCGATCCCCAGCGACACACCCACCGACGCAATCCCGAGAGCGAGCACAACCTGTATCAGCCGGGGCAGCCCCAGGATGTCGTTGCTCATCCCGGCAAAGCCAGCGAGGACCGCCAGGACGGCGGCGGCACGCAGCTCTGGCGAGCTTCCGCCCAGCAGGAGGAGGGGGAGCACAAGAGCGAGGGTGATGCTGAGGCCAGAGAGCGCCCACTGGCGGCGAGGCCTGGCACCAGGCGGCGGGCCCTCCCGGGCCAGTTCCCGCATGCGGGGGCCGGCCAGGGTGGGGGTCAAGAAGGAGATCAGGAAAGCGAGGCCGATCATCAGCGCGGCCTCAAGGAGCCGGATATGTGCGGTTGAGGCCTCCAGCGCGTGCATGACCCTCACCCGTGGTCGGGCAGGCTGCTAGGTCCCCGCCTGATAATCTGCCAGATAGGTCTCCTGCTCTGGCGTGAGCTTGTCTATCGCGAGGCCCATGGTGGCCAGCTTCAACCGCGCCACCTCTGCGTCTATCTCACGGGGCACCGAGTAGACCCGCTTCTCAAGCGACCTGCCGTTCTTGGCCAGATAGGCGGCGCACAGAGCCTGATTGGCGAAGCTCATGTCCATCACGCTGGGGGGATGGCCTTCGGCGGCGGCCAGGTTCACCAGTCGGCCCTCGCCGAGCAGATAAAGGCGACGGCCGTCTGGCAGCAAGAACTCGTCCACCATTGGGCGCACTCGCCGCTGGGATTGAGACATGTCTCGCAGGGCGGGAATGTCAATCTCCACATCGAAATGGCCGGAGTTGCACAGTGTGGCTGCGTCTCTCATGACCGCAAAGTGTTCGCGGCGCAGCACCGTGCAGGTTCCGGTGAGGGTGACAAACACTTCGCCCCAGCGGGCGGCCTCCATGATGGGCATCACCAGATAGCCGTCCATCGCTGCTTCCAGCGCGCGCACCGGGTCCACCTCACAGACCGCAACTATTGCCCCCATGCCTCTGGCTCGCATCGCCACTCCGCGGCCGCACCAGCCATAGCCGCACACCACGAAGTTCCTGCCAGCCAGCAGGAGGTTGGTAGCCCGGATGATGCCGTCCACGGTGCTCTGGCCGGTGCCATAGCGGTTGTCGAAGAGGTGCTTGGTATCCGCGTCATTGACTGCGATCACAGGATAGCCCAAGGCCTTTCTCTTTTCCATGGCACGCAACCGGATCACGCCGGTGGTTGTTTCCTCTGAGCCCCCCAGCATCTGGGGGAGCATCTGGCGGTGCTTCTCATGGAGCGTGAAGACCAAGTCGCAGCCGTCGTCCATGGTGATCTGAGGTCGGGTGGCGATGACCGCTTCGATGTGCCGGTAATAGGTCTCAGTGTCCTCACCCCGCACCGCAAAGACCGGGACCTCCGAGTCTCGGGCCAGCCAGGCAGCCACATCGTCTTGGGTGGAGAGCGGGTTGGAGGCGCAGAGGGCCACCTCTGCGCCCCCCGCCTTCAGCACTTGCATCAGGTTGGCGGTCTCTGTGGTGACATACAAGCAGGCACCGATGTGTATGCCGGACAGCGGCTTCTCTTTCAGGAACCTGTCCTTCAGTTGCCGCAGGACGGGCATGTGCTGGCTGGCGTATTGAATCCGAGGTCCTCCCACCTCGGCCAGTGCGATCTCTTTCACATCATAGTTCATGTCCAACCTTCTCCTCTGTCCCGGCTGCGGCCTCGGCGTCGGTGTGCATGAACTCCAGGATGGCGTCGGCGACGCGATCGAGCTGCTGAGCGGTGAGGTCTGGATATACCGGTATGGAGAGCACCTGCGTCGCCAGTCGTTCAGCTATCGGAAGGTCGCCTTCTTGGCAGCCAAAGCTTCGATAGGCCTCTTGGAGATGCAGGGGCAAGGGATAGTAGATCTCGGTGCCGATGCCGCGCTGGCGCAGGTGGCGCCTGAGTTCGTCTCTGCGCCGGCAGCGCAGGGTGAAGAGAGAGTATACGTGAGAGTTGTTTCGGCTGGGCGCGGGCAGCGCGAGTCCGCAGTCCCAGAGTCGTGCACGATAGTATGCGGCGTGGTGAATGCGGAGCCGGTTCCATGATTCCAGATGGGGCAGCTTCACGCGCAGGATGGCCGCCTGCAACTCGTCCAGCCGACTGTTGTAGCCCACGACGGGATGAACGTATTTCCTTCCGCCCAGCACCGAAGCGTCTCCCTGCTGTCTGAGCACCCGGATCCTTTCGGCCAGTGCGTCGTTGTTGGTCGTCACCATGCCTCCGTCACCGCACCCTGCCAGGTTCTTTGTGGGGTAGAAGCTGAAGCAGCCTGCGTCGCCCAGGGAGCCCAAGATCGCTCCCTCGCAGCGCGCGCCTGCGGCCTGGGCGACGTCTTCGACGACATACAGGCCGTGGCGTTGGGCCAGGTGCACGATCTCGCGTATGGGTGCGGCCTCGCCGTACAGGTGCACGGGGATGATGGCGCGGCTTCGGGGTGTGATTCGCCGCTCTGCGTCCTTAGGATCGAGATTGAACCCTTCGGGGAGCGAGTCTACGAACACCGGGCGGGCTCCGAGATGGCAGACCGCGGCCGCCGTCGCGGCATAGGTGAAAGAGGGCACCAACACTTCCTCGCCGGGCTTGATCCCGAGCGCGACCAAGGCCAAGGTCAAGGCATCGGTGCCTGAGGCCACTCCGACCGCGTGTTTGGCCCCGCAGAAGCGGGCCATCTCCTCCTCGAAGGCGAGGACATTGGGCCCCATCACAAATACCGAGCTATCGAAGATCTGCCTCAGAGCGGCGAGTATATGGGGCTGGAGCACGCGATGTTGGTGTCGCAGATCAATCAGAGGAATATCCGCGCTGGCAGGGCCTTCGACAGTGCCCGCTTTCGCCTCTTTCATGCCGCGCCTTTCCTCCTGTTGGGCAATAGCTTGTCCGCCAGAGGCGGACTTGGCGGGTCGAGTCATTGGGCCGCTCTGCTTCCGCGCTCAAGTATGCTCACAGTCCCCTGGGCATTCCAGAGACAGCCGGCGGTCGGACTCGAACCGACGACCGGCGGTTTACGAAACCGCTGCTCTGCCGCTGAGCTACGCCGGCCCACGCTCGACAATATCATATCATGTGGCCGCCTGTCAACGCAGTCTCTCTCAAGTAACCGCTAACACGCGAGGGGAGGGATTTGAGGGGAGTTCAAGAATCAGGCGGCGAGTGGAGTTTCGGCAACCTATCTGCACTAGCAGTCGCCGCCAGGTCAGCCGGAGCAGAAGAAGGGGTCTCCGTCTTCCCGGAGGTGTTTGCCCTGAACCCAGTCGAAGGGCATGCCCGCCGCAGCACCAGCGCAACAGAGAACCCGGCGCCCAGTGGGGGCACCAGCATTCAGCCCGAACCCGCTTCAGGAGCGCAAGGTCACTGCCTCATGAGGATCCGCGGCACCGCTCTCACCACCGGCTGGACCTGGTTAATCACGTAGCCCAACTGGGCGTAGGTGCGGAAGTAGTCATAGCTCATGAAGAGATAGCCGTCATGCCCCGGATCAGTGCCCCAGGAGTTCTTTACAATGAAGTACTCGTGTGGCTGGTCGTAGCCAACCACCAGCATCACGTGGCCGCCAGAGGCAGGCAGGGGGTTGCCATCCGGGCCGAGCCGAACGTCTATCTCGGCCTCCATGTTGCTGTCGGTCCAGCCGGCGACAAAGAGGCCGACCACGACGTCCTTCCCGGAGGCCAGGGCCGACCTGAGGTAGCCCGGGTTGTTGATGTAGACGCCGCTGTCCGAGACGGACTCATCCCGCCAGAGCGCGGTGTAGTTGGTGATGCGGTACGGCGCGTGGCTCTGGGCGTCATTCCGCTTCGTCGGCGCAGGGTTGCCACCATTGTTGCAGTAGCCCGGGAACGGCGACACCAGGTAAGGGCAGACGGTCTCCGCGCATACGGCATGCTCATACAGCACGCTGCCCCAGTCGAAAGCGCCCACGCCGTCCGACTTGCAGCCCTTGCCTGACTGGTTCATGAACCAGTAGTTGGCGTAGTTCTCGGAGAGGTCGAGCGCGCCGCCGCCATAGGCCGATTCCAGGCCGGCGATGGAGGCGAAGGCATAGCAGGTGCCGCGCGGGTTCTGGTTCTTGATCGAAGTCTGCTGCGGCCGCTGGTCAACCACATCAGGCAAGGGCGGCGGAATGTGGATCGGCTTCTTGAGAATGATATCGCGGTACTTGACCATCGGGCCAACGAGAGTCTGCGAGGCTTGTAGCTGCGCCTGGGTGGGATGATACTCCAACTGCGCCACCGGCAGCAATGGGAGCTCCATCCCCCGCGCCCGTATGTGCGGAATGCCGTTGCGGACGAAGTAGGTCCGCCGCAGCTCCCCTAGGTCGGCCATCTGCTTCGTAGTCCGCATTCTGGAGATCAGCTCGACCGGCAACGTCAGTGTCTTCTGTGGCACGCCGGGGATGATCTCCAACTGGGCCGCCAGTTGCGGGACGGCCGCCCAGACTGCGCCTGCGGCCACCACCAGCAGTGCCAACAATACGAACATGGTGAGGCTTCCTGTACGGCTGCGACACAACTTGGCCATCTCATCCTCCTTCGGCTCTTGGCTTATGATAGCACATCTCTAGCACAGAGCAACAGATCGAATGGGGCGTAATTGTTCACCCGGTGGTGTTATTAGTAAGGAGTAGGAAGACCTGCTATGAAGAGTCAAGACTTGGACATCGTACAGTTTCGCATTGACAGATTGCTCTTCGCTCTGCTATATTGCCTGCCGTACGCTTCCTTCGGAGAGCGAAGGGAGCGCATCTCTGGGCGAGGAGGCATCGCATGAAGAAGAGTGCTGTTCTGCTGGTGACCGCGAGCCTGTTGCTGTGCCTCGCGGTCGGAGTTGGCATGGCGGCCGACATCGTGACCGTGCCGACGGCCAACCAACTGAAGGCTGGCGAGATGGATGTGGCCGCCTACTACATCAGCGTGGATCAGGACAGCCTGATCGAGCCCCTGCAGGGCCTGGGCATTGACTTCGTGCGCTTTCAGACCCTGTATGTGGGCCTCACGGACAAGGTGGAGCTGGACGCGCACCGCGGCGATGTGGACGTGGCGGGCGCAGAGACCATCTGGAACGCCACCGTGCTGGTGCAGCAGGAAGACCAGCGCAGGCCGGCCATGGTTGTTGGAGGACGCGACCTGTCGCGCGTCTTTGGACACGCCTCGTATTTCCTCTCCGCGGCGAAGACTTTGAACCCGCCGGTCGGCGGGCCGCCGACTGAGCCCATCATCCGCCTTCACCTGAGCCTGGGAACCGAGGACCATCAGACGCTCTTTGGTGAGGGGCGGCATGAGGGGCTGTTCGGGGGAGTGCAGGCTTTGCTTCGGCCGAGCAACCCGGCGGTGGGACTGATTGCTCTCTATGATGGGACGGATGTGATCACAGGGCTCACCTTTGTTCCCGAGCCGGGCTGGCCCACCCTCAAGGGCGGCACCTTCGGGGGGCACTGGTGGGTGGGAGTGAGCTACACGTTCAACGCCCAGCAGTAGGTGAATCCGACGCGTGGCTGCGTGAAGGCCGAAAGGATTGGCCCCGCCCAACTGGGCGGGGCCGATTCGTTTCGGGCCTCTTGCCCGCTACCTCAGCGGGCCAGCATCAGCCTTACGCCGACCGCCACCAGTGTCATTCCGACCAGCAGGCTCATGGCGCGCAGGCTGCCGGAGGGCATGATGCGTGTCGCCACTGCCACCATGAAGAGCGCAAACAGGGTGCGCAGGGTGGCTTGAGGGAGACGCTGGGCCAGGTCGGCGCTGAAGTGCGCGGCCGGGATTGACCCTACAGCCATCGCCAGCGCCACCCAGAGGTTGAGGTTGCCTTGCTTCATGTAGCTGGCTACACCCACCAGCGCGGTGGGGACCATCACCGCGAGCGAAATCCCCTGTGCCATGTGCTGCGTGAAGCCGGCTATCAGCACCAGAAACGGTATCATGATGATGCCGCCTCCCACCCCGAAGAGGCCGCTGAAGACCCCCACCACCAACCCGAGCAGCACGTACTTGCCGT
>Ga0315314_1003484_pt1 | contig 12286 bp, 15 predicted proteins | sample TDP9_MG_FD_203631 | JGI IMG/M metagenome (GOLD analysis project Ga0315314, IMG submission 203631) | Freshwater sediment microbial communities from Lake Towuti, South Sulawesi, Indonesia - TDP9 | ecosystem: Environmental > Aquatic > Freshwater > Lake > Sediment | place: Indonesia: South Sulawesi...
GTGAAACATTTTCATAATTTTATCTAAAACTATAATTGCAGCACACCGCACTGCAGTGAAAGACCCTCTCGGATCAATTATCACGGTTCGAAAGACTTTATGCTTAAGTTTGCCCCCATCAGCTCGTGTAAATTCTAATCCATTCAGCACAATGCGATCCACAATTTCTTCATCATAGAGGGATTCAAAAGTGTATTTAATCCAGAAGGCGGGATCATTGAATTTCCCGTAGAATCGTCTTCGCCAGCGACATATTAGGCATGTGATAATCCTAAAAGTTTTAACGGTTTTTGGGCAATTGCCAAGTTTGCCTGCGCACCATAACTTTGGCAACAACGCTTTATTCCTCTAAAATTTGAACGTATTCTTTGGGAAACTGTTTAGCCCGCTTCCTTGAAACCATGAACACTTCGCCTTGTTCAAAGAACCGTTCATCAAACCCGAAAGTGCCAATTAAAACCTTCACTTTCACCATGTCTGTTAGTTCAGAGGGTCGTGGTTCTTCAGTAGCTGTTTCAAGCGTAACGGGTTCCTCAACGACAATAGCCTCCTTGACTGGAGTGACTGGTTCTTCAACCACGATATCCATTTTCTTTCTCTTAGGCAATCAATCACCTCACAACAGTTGTTTTTTTTACCCAAAAAAGTGGGGGAAGCAGTTTTGAGTGGACTGCGATAACCACGACTAAATTCCCGTTATCGTGCAGATAGCGTTGCTGTCGTACACTATAGGCAAACCGCGCACGTACACCCTTCCGAATAGGCCAGAGCCTTCCCTTGCACTTTGCACTTCAGTTTCTACGCTGAAATCTTCCGCAACCACATATTCGAACATGCCAACTGGATTCGCCTTTGTTAGCATGGCCGTGCCAGCCGTCATTGTTGCTGTTGGGTAAATTTCTCCCCCTATCCTCTCCTTAATCCAAGTCAAATAGGGAACAGCCGTGTTCGAAACGAATACAGCTGCCTCATTATATTGAGTTGGATTTAGACAGAGGTTGTAGGGTGGAAAAATATCGTCAGTCATTAACGCTGAGATTGCGTTGTTTATGGCAGCAGAAATGTTTGTTCCTGTGCCCCAGTCAGCACCAGCATAAGTGTTGTTAGCTGCCTTGTACAAGCCATTGATTTCGTATATTGTTCCGTCTCTGCTGAAGCCTAGAATAAGCAGCTTATCTTCTTCGAGGCCCACTTTGTAGCCAGCAGACTCTGCAGTTGTCGTGTTCAAGGGGGTTCCAGTCTGCCTTGAAGCTGCCAAATCCAGCTTGTTGATCAGAAATTCTTTGTGGACGGTTGGTACTGCCACCGTGGATCGTGTAAGGTTCACGATGTCAAGGGTTTCTCGTCCAGGCCAAGCTATGTCTATTGCTGCATCAGCTGCTTCTGTTAGGGTGTCGTAGCCAAACGTAGCTGTTCCAGCATCGATTTTTCTGATGGGCAGTAGTCGGCGTCCAACCAATTCTCTCCGTGCAGCGAACACTACGCGGTCAAGGATGTACTGTCCCTGCTCTGTGGTTAATGGTTCGTCTCTTCCTACATCTCTAAATTTATTCAATTTAGATCAGGCTCCTAACCATTATGTCGCCTGCTGCCGCGATTGTTTCTTCAGCGATTGCCACAATGTGGTCTGTTCCAGCTATACCACCCGACACTTTACCATCTGCTGCTGCCGCCAAAAGTTGCCCTTTTGTTAATGCTTTAGTTCCACTAGCCACAATGACGAAGCCGCCTCCATGCAAAACAGCAGCCTGAGCATCCTGCACGTAAATGGTGTCAACGGTTGCCGGTCTATGTTTTTTGATTGTTTGTTCGTAGCCAAGCCATCCAATGAATCCATCTCCAGCTGCGCCCACTACTACCCTGTCATCATTTGTGCCTTTCTTCACTAGCCTACCTGGATAGCAGTTTGTTACAGTTTGGATTTTCAAGATTTGCACTAGCGGGTGCCCTGCAACTAAGATTTGGTTTGTTGGTTTAGGTCCGTATCCTACGTCTGGCATGTTTAGCGGCCTCCCTTATACGTTTTGGAGATGGGGTCCCATTCGCCAACCGTTAGCTTAGGCTCCTTCTTTTTCTCTGATTCTTCGAGTAGCGATGAAACGCTTACGAAGTCTCTGGGCTTTGCAGTATCTATGGCTTTCTTCATGATGCTGAGGTTCTCAAGCGATTCTTTCATTAGGTCGCCATGCTTCATTCTGCCTTCGCTGTCGCGTTCAATTTCCACTGCTATCTCGTATTTGCGTGCTTCTGTAACTGCGTCTCGTTCCGCGTTGACGGCTTTAATGATGTCTGTGGCTTCTTTCAGCATTTTTGTTAGTTGAGTGTTTTTGACGCGCTCCATTTCAAGTTCCCGCACCAGCTGGGTCCAGTCTTTTGCTTTGTCGTCTTTTTTGTCGTCTTTATGGGCTTCGTTCCATGCCTGCTCGCATTCTTCGCGGGTTTTGCCTCCAGTCATGCACTGCGCGATGTACTCTTCCTTCTCTGCCATTCTGTTTTCTTCTCCTTTGGTTTTTGTGGTTTATTTAGTCTCGATATGCCACTTCGAGAAGGCTAGTTTGTTTAGTCAGCTCTACGCCATTGGCTGAAGGCTTCAAAATTTAGTCTCAGAGCCACGCTGAGAACCCATCATATTGGGAAATCTGTTACCGAAGTAACTTTCACGTATTTAAGTCTCTCGAGAGAAGACCACGACGAGAATCACTTGGAGTGAATGTGACAAACTTTTTATACAGGGTTTACTAAACTATCAAGTATGCCTTTCAAAGACCGATTAAAACAATTGCTGTATATGCGAAAGTATTCAAAGGAACAACGTGTATTAGTTAGCCGTTGTAAAGAAAAGGAGAAATTAAGGCGAGAATTATTAGAGAAAGCAGTTTTCTTTGCGCGACAATCAGACTTTCTCCAAGGCAGACGTAAGTACCCCATCAAAGTAATACTTGACTCTAAAGACGGAATATTACTGGAACAGACGTTTGTTCTTCATTCTGAAGATGCGTTGAAATCAGCCACATTGGCGATTTGTAAAGCGGAGGATGAGCTAATTGCAAATACAAAGGGGATAAAGAAAATTGGAATAATGGCGGATTTACAGATTTCCTTGTTAAATGATAAGCATGGAATTGTTTGGGAAAAGTTGAAGCCATTAAGATAATTGCCTTATTACTCAAAGAACCATCTTGCGGAGTCTATAGCCTTCTTCGCCTCCAAAAGCGTATTTTCAGTTGAAGGTATAGTTTCAGGTTCTTTTTGCGGTTTCTCGCCTCTTATCACATAGAGAATGTCTTTGCCATAAGCAGTCATTAATCGCTTACTAGCTTCAAGAACGCCTATCTTGCCAATTTCCTTGCAAATGTCACAGTTAGCCTCAGCAATCACTTGGTCGGCACTCTTGTCTTTGTGGCTTGTAAACCAGCTTTTCGCCTTCTCCATAGTCCAGCCCTTAGCCTTACTGAACAGGTAGGACTGGATGTCCCATTTTTCGCCATACTTACAGTAAATCGCCTTGATGCCTTCGCCTTCGCTGATTTCTATTGTTCTACACTGCTCTGAGGGCTCTTTGTGTCCGCTACGAATGTTTTCCTCAGTTTCTTCCCAAGGATCACCAGCAACCTTCACAACTGAATCTACTGCTATGCCGCAGAGAGGACCTGGGCAGCGTCCTTCTTCTATTGGCGCAGCCACATGGTCTATGAAGATGTTGCGTTGAACAAAATCGTATTTTTGTCCGTTCCAGTCTCCCGGTGTGCGGTCTTCTTCGTAGGTGAAGCCTATGCTTACTCCACGCATGTGACCGCTTTTTATTTGTTCAATTGTTGCAGGGGGAACTTTGTCTTTGAACCATTTAATATCGGCTCTTATGCCTTTTCGCATTGGACGTTTCGTTTTAGGGTCTATGAGGTTTTTAACGAATTTTGGGTTTTCCACTATGCCGTAGATGTCTTGGGTTGTTTGCAGTAATGCGGTTTCGGGGTGGGATAGAATTTTTACCCATCTGTGGTCTGCTGTCCACGCTGCTTTCTCCAGTTCTTCAGCTGGTTTGTAAGCCCATCCTTCTTTGTATTGGTGCACGATTTCGCTGGCTATCACCGCTGGCATAACCAAATATTGGTCGTCGTCAAGGATGATTTTGTCGTCTAGGATTGCGCGGTCGAAACAGATTTTTCTTTCCATTATTCAATCACCAAAGCATAAAGAAAAAATGAGAAATAGCGCATTTCAAACCATCCTTTAAGGTAAGCAATCGGCAATCCAATACCATTTCTCACCAATATCAGCAGTAACATAAATATTTGTTTCATCAGCAGAAGCACTTTCAATAGCGTTACTTGCTGGAGGGCTCAACAAAACAACTGAGGGAGTAGCAGCCAAATAGTGTGGAATAGTCTGTTGTGCACCAGTGCCCGTACTTGAGCCACGATTTTGAGTCAACAAATTAGCGAAAGTTCCTAGAATGCGAGTAGCTACTTTCGCGCTGTCATTTTCCCACATCTGTTGTTTGTATGGACTACTTGGTTTTGGAATCCAATATAAGCCTGTTGCGCCTTCGTCAGTTCCAGCATTTCCAATTACTAGATTTTTTCTACCGCTTATCCACGACTGTCCAGCTCGTATACCCACAATTTTGTTAGAGGTCGTTGTACCAGAATTGGCATGGGAAGCGACGTTAAGAACATCTACATACAGTTTCTTTGCGGCATTGAAAAACCGTATGCCATAATCGTTATTAGAAGCACTGCCAAACCAAAAGTGTATTCCAGAGGCTCGTTGTACCGTTACACCAGCAACCATTATACCAGTTTGATTAGTTCCGGTAAAAAGAAATATTACATCACGGAGTATCAAAGGTTCATATTGCGCGTAAATACATACACAGTTGTTAGAATCAGTACGCAACGCACAATTATCAAGAATCATTTTACTGCTGGGAGTTGGTGGGCTCGTATCTGATTGGGTTAGAATACCGTGAATGTAGCCTGATGTAAAGGTGTTGCTTGCCTCATAGAGTTCACAATTATGCCAGTGAGTAGTAAGGTAATCTAAATTGAAACATGGCTTGCTAGAGGTTATATTTTTCCAGCCGATAGCAAGGTGTTTAAAGTAAATGTTTGCACGGGCATTACTGCTTAGACTGTTTGTGAAAACCGCGTTGTTAAGAATAAAGCCGCTTTTTAATCCAGTTTCAAAATTGTTCCAGTCGCCACCATGTCTGCCGATGCCCTCAATGATCACGTCGTTGTCGAAATTTAGCAAATTTATATCAGTGGTTATGTTTATTACACATTTTAGTTTAACAACGCCTCCACCCTCTGTGTACAACGCATCGAGTACATTTTGGAAAACCGCGCCACCATCTGCTCCACTAAAATCTATGTTGCCATCTTCATCCATGGCATAATAATCAGAACCAACCTTGTAAATCGTATATGACGGAGTAAGTTTATAAGTTCCACCAGCCCCACCAGAAGGGACATAAACTCTTTTTGAAGTCCCATCCCACAATTTTGCTTCTTTCGTTGTGATGTTAAACCAGTCTTGACCCGGTTGCAAACCAGCCGTGTTGGGGTCAGAAGGATATACTGGGCGTCCGCCACCCCCACTGAACCTTCGTGCTTTCTGCAGTATTTGTTCAGCGGTCATGCCACCAAGCGTGTCAGCGTTCACTATATCTTCATTAACTTTCCGTTCTTCTTGAATAAGTTGTGGCTTGTTTTTTGCGCGCCATTCTTCCATAGTCTTCCGCGTCTTAGCTCGAATCTTCAGAAACTCTTTATAAGCGTCTTCTTCAGTCATTTTCTTCCCTCATGTTTCAACTTCCTTTAACAATTTCTTATTCTCCTGCATAACTAAGATACCATTTAAGGATGTCAGGTGTCCACTCGGTTATTCTGTGGAGGACGCAACGGCAATTCGGGTGAATCTTCGCCAGTATCGTGTTTTCATCTTGAATTTCTAAGTGTTCAAATTTGCTTCGCAGTTCACTGCCAAAGTAATATGGTGTTGCCTCATAGCTTAAGCAGAGTTCACACACCTTTTCGTCCAGGACTGCTTCGTACAGCCAAACGTCATACCTGCTGAAGAAGGTGACTTGCCTATATTCTTCAGGCTTCCGCTTTAGACTGTCCACTACTTGTGTTGCTTTTACTACGCTTACCAATTTCTGTGACAAGAAAACTGTCTCCCTGCTCCATAAACTCAATTGGGCTGGGCTGTTTTTTCTGTAAGGAAGCTCCTTCACCGTTTGGAAGAGGCTCAAGCTCATTCATTTTTCGCACTTCATCTATAGTCATGTATTGAAGCCGCGTCTCGTTAGCTCGTTCCTTCAGCAACTCTGCGTTAGCCTCATCAAGCTCAGTCAATTCGAAGGCGCTAACCCATTCAATCTTATAGGTGAGGGACTCCAGTTTAGGCTGTACATCATGTTTTATCCATCGCCTAACTTTAGCTGGCAAAGTATCAGCAATAGATGAACCTAACCCTTTAATCTGTCCCGCGGCGTACATGTGGTCAACTATCCAGCGGATAGTAGGTTCTAGGCTAGCTTGAATTCGGCTAATAACCTTATAGTATTGCTGCTGATTAACCTCTGAGCCAGTTAGGGCTCCAGCCTGTGCCCCCCTCAGAATGGGCTCTGGAACCCCTGAGCCAGCAGCTATTTGTTCAAGGTTGGTGTGGAAGAAGGGTTGGGGGTCTAATGCTCTACCTTGTGCGCCCTCAAATTTGAAGTCCATGTCGCCAGTGATGCCAATGTAGGTTCTAGCCATAAGATTAGCGAAGGCGTTGCTGTCAATCCATTCTTCCAGCTTCTCCTTAGTTGTGCCTGGTGGAAACTTTATGACTGGGAAGCCTCCGCCAGTGCGGTACATCCACTGCGATGCGCCCCATCTTATGTTGCGTCCACAGGTTAAGTCGTCCCAAATTGGATCTAACACGCCTTTGCCGCTAGTTCTGGTTTTAACTAGTTGGCAACGACTATAATGTACATATAGGAAGGCTCCAGCTCCACGCTCAATCTTGTAAACCACTGCCTCGCCAAACTTTTCACTGTTCTCATCTTCATCTTTAGTCCATACTTGAACCTTGGGCTTAGGATAGGCTGCTAACTGTAAAAGCTGGCTTCCTTCACGCAGAGGCTTCTCTAAATTTTGAACATCATTAACATCGCTGAAGCTTCCAACGAGTAAGCTCCATCCATAAATACGTTCATACTCCAAAGCCTTAGTTAAAATCTGTTTTGCGTTTAGAACAGTTAAAGCGTTCTGCACTGCCTCATCGATTTTGGGGTCGCCACCCTCACTTGTGGGATCATCAACTATGAACCATTTGTCAAAAACGTCAGCAGCCATATTAAAGGTTAAGAAATGGGCGACTGGCTCGCGACTCGCAGCAAACTCTCTGTCCGCGTCGGAGATTTCGTCTCCGAAGCCCACGCCCAAAGCCGTGCTGACTTGTGGAATGCGTATGCTACTGCCTTCGCTTGTGTCAGCTGCTGGATGAATGAAGAGTCCCCCGTCTTTAGTGACACGTATCCCTAAAGGTTTCGCTTCTTTTTCTTTACTCATCACCGTAACACCCAGGCAGGTTCAGGCGTCCTTAATTGCTCGAATGCACCGCTTACCGCGTCAACTTGGTCGTCATGCATTCCCTGTGGGAAAGCCTCAAATTCATCGAGGAAAGTGTTTATCCATGGTCCATTGACCAATTTGATGTTTCCAGCTTCAGCTGCACTACTGACTGGTGTTGCACGTTCCTCTTTTGGACCCGTGGTTTTAACTCCCCAGAAACTAAAGCCTTTGAGGACTTGCCTTGCGTAATGGTCAATATCAGATATTCCACTGGAACCTGGTTCTTGTTCCATGTATTGTTTTGTCTCGATTCCGTCCAGAATGGCAGTCTGTTTGATTGTAGCTTCAACTTCTAATGGGGCTCCTCTAAATCTAACTATGCTGATAATCCAATACTGCCCATTTTTTTCGCCAACTAAAGCGCCAACCGTGTAGTCAGGGTCTTTTCCCTCTTTCGGTTTTGTTGCCGCCTTATCCCAGTACCGAACTTTGCGGCAGTCTACTGGTGCTTCATTAACGATTTGGAACCATTCTCGTTGGAAGATGCTTCCCCCATGGCGGGCGGTCCAGTCGCCATCGAGATATTGTCTTCGCGTGATTGGGTCAAGTTCCTTTAGGCTTTCGATGTATTTTTCTCTGTCAAGATTTGCGTTATCGTCAAGCTTCGCAGGAATGAAGACTCTGCCATGTTTAGGGCCTTCCTCCAAGAAGCGTCTTTTCACCCAGTCGTGACCGATATTGCCTGGGTTGCTTGCGCTCCGCATGCGCAGTGGAATGTTAGTGTTTTCCAAGCGTCGCAGTCGACTGAATAAGTAACGGTATTGGGTCTCTGTGAACTGTGTGAGTTCGTCAAATGCGATGTACTGGAATGCTGCGCTTTGGTAACGATATTTGTCGTTTTCATATTCTAGGTTTCCAAAGGCTAGGTTTGCGCCAGATGGGAAATGCCAAATGTGGTTGATGTCCCATCGGGCTTGTGTGGGCTTCAACCATTCCATGCTACGAGCAATGAGGGCTTCTGGCAAGGCAAGATCGGAGTATGTGCGCCTGAATATTATTGCGTTGTATCCGGGAATGTCGACAAACATTAGGGCTGCCATTAGTAATGCGTCGCTTTTGCCTCCGCCTGCTGCGCCTCCATAGAGGGCTTCGGGGCACATGAGGCATAGGAATTCTATTTGTTTTAGAGTTAAGCCTTTACCGTCAGGTTGCGGAGTCCGATGGTATTTGGGGATCCAATTGTTTTCTAGCACGTAACGCTTGAATATCTCGCTCGCTTGCTGCTTCAATTGCTCTTGTATAGTCTGCGAGGATTGCAACTTGTTTTTCCTCTATTTTAATTTCTTCTTTTACTTCCATCTTGCGCGTAACCATTCTGCTAAATAGTTTGGTGATTTGCTTGTAAGCTTCAATTGGGTCTTCATGCAAGATTATGTTGTGGAGTCTTAGCCACTCTTCTTTTATCCATGTTTCAAATTCGCCTGATTGTACCCATGCATGTACGTCGCGGTCAATAGTTTTCTCTGTGACCCCACATTTTGTGCCTATCTGCTCGTAATTTAGTCCTATTAGTAAGCCATGTTTTATTTGGGGTAGACGCTTCAAAGTCTGCGTACCAAGACTCATTAACGTGCCCTCTTGAACGGTATCTTGTGCTTTTTTAGAAGGGATTCCAGATATGCTGTATAAGGAATCCCACACCGTGCACATTCTGTTCGCCAATCATAATTTGATTGCCATTTATGTTCAGGGCAATGTACTTCGCAATAGTATTTAGGTTCATCGTATTTGCAGAGCGTCATGATTAACCGTTGGTCACAAGTGGCACAATTTGTATATGCTTTTGCAGTCTTACATTTAGTCGCCCATTCTGTGGGAGTCATATTTTCTGCCCATTCAGGTAAAGTTTGAGTTTTCATGTCGTTCACTTTGTGTGAGGGGACATTTAGGGACCTTCCTTTAATGTGTGAAGGAGGTTACTTTATTTATTATCCAATTTCGTGCAAATCGCCAATCATATGATGTCAACAAACGTAGGAAATAGAGGATGCAGGATATTCGATAAGGTAAATATGGATTAAGAGGGTTATACCTCCAGAACAGAGCAAGACTGTTTTTGAAATTCATGTTGTTCGCCTCTTATGGTATTGTTGTGTTTGTGTAGAAGGTGAAGGTTCCAACGGTGTCCATGACTTTTATTATTTCGTAGTATCCGTTTGTGTCTGTTAAATCTGAGAGTCCAGTATCTACACCGTCGCAGTAGAGTTTAATGGTTTGATCAGTTATGACATCTCCGTTTATGGTGAGTGTTCCGTTGAATTTGAGAGTGTCGCCTTTTAGGCATGTTGTTGCGTTTACGGTTAGAGTGAGAACATATTCTTCCACGGTAACGGTGACTGGTGGGCTTATGATGTTTTTTATGGCTGCTCCTACGACTGCGCTAACTAATAGGACGCAGAGTAGTAGAATGGCTAGTTTGAGTTTACCCAACTGTTCACCTCCTTATGGTACATGGGCTGGCTCCTTCAATTTGGCTTCCAGCTTCTTCGCTTCATTATAATAGTAGTCTCTTTCAGCTAGCAACTGCTTATTCGCAGCCTGAGCTTCAGACAATTCATCTTGAAGCTTCACATAATTTTCTGAGAGTGTCGCGAAGTTGTCGCTGTAAGTCTTGGTTGTTTCTTGAAGGTTTGTTTGAGCGGCTTGTTTTTCTGTTTGAAGTTGCATGTTCTGGGTTGTTAAGTCTGAGCGTATCTGGTTAAGGTTTTCCTGCTGCTGCTGCTTGTATTGAGTAACATTTCTTGCAAGAGCAAGGATGCCAGTAATTATGCCGCCAATCCCAGAGGCAAGAGCTATCCACACTGTTTGCGGAATTCCTTTAATCCATTCAATGAGGCTTGACGGGTTTTGAATGAAACTTTGAATTGTTTGGAATGGCGAGAATCCGTAGTGCCAGCCTATGGCTACGCCTATGACAGCAACGAGAATAACAAGGAAAATAGCTGTCTTACTCATTTTTAATCCTCTGGCTGAATTTTAGCTTTAACGGTTCTTCTGTAAAACTTATGTTGACTTCTGCTTGGTTTCATAAACTTACCCATATCCAAACAACAGAGAATCGATGACCACAATCTCTACAAGCACATACATCGCTACCAGTAGTAGGGACATACTCAATATCTATAGAGCCACAAATAGGACATTTCATTTTTTCAAATACCTCAGTATGGCTTATTTCTGGCATTTCTTGCTTCCAGCATTCATGCCGCAATCGTGTCCTTTAACCATTTAATGAAATCATGCATTGACTCTTCGTAAGAACCAGCAGGCATAGGACCTTTTGCACCTCGGTCTACCTTAATTTTGTAGCCTCGCGCTGGATTCAATGGATGTAGTTTTGCTTGAATTTTGTTCGTTACTGCGTTTTTCTCTGTTTCAAGTGTTAGACCAGTGGGCCAGAATCGCACGTTTTCTAGTCCGTACCATGATAGAACAGCGTAAACTTCGGGAAAATATTGGCTCATGAAAACATGGGTTCCCTCTTTGGTCTTTAAGTTAATGTGTTTGCTTGCCAGAAACTTTTCTACAGCGTCAATCTTTGTTAAGAAAACTCCAATGCCTCTAATTTGTCTATGTAGGGGATTTGCGTGTTTATCCTCCATTTTGTATCCGAAAATCCCTGACAATAACCGCGCCGCATTCACGTCTGGAAGATTCAAAGGTGCACCAATCTCTTCTTCAAGACCGAGAGGACGCGTAACTGGCAAAATTAGAATCACAGCATCAGTATTCAACACATAATCATATATGAGGCCAGCGTCTTCCATCATTGGATCAATGTCGTATTGTCCCTTTCCAAACCGTTCCAGCATTGCCGTGAAGGCTTCACCACCAGTTTCGCAGAATGGCAATCTTATCTGCTTTTCACCTATGACACTGCCAAACCGCATTAAAAAGTCGGCTTCGAAGGTACGGTCTGCGGGAGTTCTCTCTGGAAACATGCCTTGGCGTAGTTCGCCGGCAACCTGTCTAATTCCGCTTGATCTTTCGATGATGAGAGAATAGAATTTTGTTTTGCTTCTAGGAGTGTTGGTTTCACAGGCATAGTTGATACATACGATTTCGAGTAGTCCCAGAATTGTAGTTTTGCCGCTTTGTTGCATGCCGAAAACTGATGCTCTACGCTCTTCTGCTAGCTTAGTTGGGAATTTTTGGAAAATAAGTTCTTTAGCACTTTGCAGGATTTCTTTACTCACTTTTCAGCACTCTCTTCCTTAACGGTTTCAGTGGCCTGTTTTGCTTCAGGTTCTATGGAGATAGTCTCTTTTGCTGGAGGTCGTGTTGTTGCACCTATAGGTGTTTGGCTTCGAGTGGCACCTAATTCTGGAGTGGAAGTTGTAGAAGCTATGGAGGGTGATCTAAGGTGTGGTCTGTGGGTGGCACCCCAAACCCATAGTTTGCGTATGCCAAGCCAGAATATTCCACCGAAAACTAGAACTCCCAGAGTGTAGGCAAGGAAGTATGTTCCGTTTGCGCTCACATAATTTGCTAGAGCCATCCACCTGTCAGATGCTACGGTGTAAACTGTGCCTCCTGCAGTCGTCAAAGCCTTAACTACCATAGCTTTGAAGTCTCCGCTAACTGCGCAGCCAAGTGTAATGGCGAAAGCCACAAGGAACAGAATGGCTACAAATATTCCTAGTTTTCTCATTTTATCTTTT
>Ga0315314_1003485_pt1 | contig 12282 bp, 12 predicted proteins | sample TDP9_MG_FD_203631 | JGI IMG/M metagenome (GOLD analysis project Ga0315314, IMG submission 203631) | Freshwater sediment microbial communities from Lake Towuti, South Sulawesi, Indonesia - TDP9 | ecosystem: Environmental > Aquatic > Freshwater > Lake > Sediment | place: Indonesia: South Sulawesi...
ACCGAGATGAAGGCCTGGGGATAGGCAGCCCGTACGCAGGCGAGGGCAGGAGTGCTCATCAGGGCGTCCCCCACCCAGTTCGCAGCATGAATCAAGATCCTCATCCTCTTCACTGGTCTCCTTCCCGAGGCTGACCTTTGGGCCTGGTCTTCCATCGCTCGTGAGGCCAAAACCACTGCTCCGGATACTCTCGAATGTATCCCTCCAGGACCCGGGTAAAGTGAGCCGTGTTCTCCACCAGATCCCTTTGCAGGTCTCCGCTTCGGGATAGGGGAATCTCCTCTCCCACCAGCACCTTCAGCCGATCGTGATTCCGGCGCAGGGTCAGGATGGGAAAAACCGCCGCTCCGGTCCTTAAGGCTAAAAGGGCCGGGGCATAGGTGGTACAGGCCAACCTCCCAAAGAAATCGACAAATACCCCCTCTCCTCTCATGGTATTGAGATCCATGAGGACGACCACGATGCCTCCTTTCTGCAGAGAGGAAAGGATCTGCCGGAGGGCATTCTTCTTGGGGACCGCCCGATTGCCGGTGCTGCTTCTCACCCCGGTGAGCCAACGATCCAGATAGGGATTATCCAGAGGCCGATATACCACCTCCAATGGATAGCCAATCAGGGGGGCAGCCAAGGCCCCCAGCTCCCAGGACCCCAGATGCCCCGTGATGAGGATCATCCCCCGGCCCTCCGCTCGGGCATTCGCCGCCCTCTCCACGCCCTCGAATTGCACCAGGCCTTCCACCGGCTCTTCCAACAATCTCTCGTATCTGCAGATCTCCACAAAGGCCGAGGCGAGGTGCAAAAAGGAGGAAAGCGCCAGCTCACGAATCTCGGTCTCACTTTTTTGCTTCCCCAGGGCCATCCGCAGATTGGCCAGGGCGATCTTCCGGTGGGGAAGATCGAGGGCGAAGGCCGCTCGCCCCAGGACACCTCCCAGGGCGTTGGCCACCCTCTGGGGCACCCGGGCCAGGATCAGCCAGGCAAATCGGAACAGGACATACTCGGCAAGGAAGCGCACTTTTGCGAATAGGCTCAAAGATGGGCCCCCGGGGTGGATGGCCGCAGTTGCTTCTCGGGTGGGTTTCACGGATTGGCAACCCCCTTGAGTATGGAAAAGAAGTCCTCCTCCTCTGCCAATCTCATCTCAATCCGGAGATAGAGGAGGGGAAGGGGAGATGGGAAAAAGTCCGCTGGGATGCGTACCGCATCCTTCTCGGTGGTCAATAGTGCATGTGCATCACCTGCCCGGGCCTCTCTCGCGACCTGTTGCAGTTCTCTCGCTGAATAGGGATGATGGTCGGGGAAGGGGAGGCTTCTGGCCACCTCCACCTCCAGGGAAGAGAGGCGGGAGAGGAAGGAGGAGGGGTTGGCGATCCCGGAGAAGGCGACGCATCTCTTGCCTCTCAACTCCTCCAGCCCTCTTCGAGTCTCTCCTGGCATTTCTACCCAAAAGAGAGGACGACGCTCTCCGATGAAGATGGGGGCCCGAGGATTATATCTTAGCAGGACCTTCTTGACTTCCTCCACGGCATCCTGCCTGTCCTCCCGAACGATGACCAGCACATCGGCCCGCAATAAAGCCTCTAATGGCTCTCGCAGAAGTCCTCTCGGAAATAGATGCCCATAGCCAAAGGGCTCCGAGGCATCGATGAGAACAATATCCAGATTCCTCTGCAGCGCAAGATGCTGAAAGGCATCATCCAACACCAAGAGATCGGCCCCCAGCTGGCGAATGGCCAGGCTTCCGGAGAGAAAGCGGTCCCTGCCCACGATCACCGCTACGGAAGGAAGTTGCCTGGCCAGGAGAAAGGCTTCGTCCCCGGCCTCTGCCGGACCGGCGAGAAGATGCCCTCCATCGGAGACGACCAAGGCCTCCCCGGGGAAGGAACCCTTATAACCCCGGGTCAAGATCGCCACCCTCTTCCTTCCCTCGGCCAGCGTCCTCGCGATTACCTCCACCAGGGGAGTCTTGCCCGTCCCTCCCAGGCAGATATTTCCCACGCTGATCACCGGAACGGAAACCTCCTTCCTTCGCATCCAGCCCCTGCCGTAGGCCAGTGCCCGGAGGCCCACCAGCGCCCGGTAGATCCAGGAGGCCACCTCCAACAGGAGGAGCCACAGGCGATCCCCAAGGTGAGAGGGGCCCTCTCGAATGCATTTCAGGGAATAGGAAACGGTTCGGTCCCCCACCCTCATAGATACGCCTTGAGCAAATCCAGCGTCCGTTGGGTGGCACCTCGATTCTCTCTCCGGAGGGCTCTGCCCCTTTCTCCCATGGCCTGTGCCTCCTGTGGGTGGAGCAGGAGCCAGAGAAGCTTCTCTGCCAGATCGGAGGCGTCCCGGACAGCAAGCGCCCCCCCTCTTGTGAGGAAGAGTTCGGCGATCTCCCGGAAATTCTCCATGTGGGGGCCAAAGAGGATGGGGACCCCGTAGAAGGCGGCCTCCAGGATGTTATGGCCTCCGATCTTTGCCAGGCTCCCTCCCACGAAGATAATGGTTCCCAGACTATACATCTTACCCAGCTCCCCCATGGTATCCAACAAGATGACGTCTCCATCCCTTCTCTCTCCCAGGCGGATTCGGCTCCTTCGGCTAAAGGCCAGTTTTCGCTGGTTCAGGATTTGCTCCACCTCGGCTACCCTCTCGGGATGGCGGGGGGCGAGGATGAGCAGAAGGTTTGTGATCTCTTTCTTCGCCCCCCAAAAGGCTTCAATGGCTGCCTCCTCTTCGCCGGGGTGTGTGGAGCCGGCGATGAAGACGGGCACTTCATCCCCGATCATCAGCTCCCGCAACAACCTCGGCCGGGAATCCTCTCCCTCCTCCTTCGCATACTGGTCGAATTTGAGGTTCCCCGTCCATTTCACGGAGGCCGGATCGGCTCCCAACTCGATGATGCGCCTCTCATCGGCCTCGCTCTGCATGCAGAGCAATGGCATACCCCGGACCATGCGACGAAAAAAAGGCCGCACCCTTCGATATCGCCGAAAGGAGGCCTCTGATATGCGCCCATTAATGAGCATACAGGGGATCCCCTGTTCCCTGCAGGCCCGGAGGAAATGAGGCCAGAGCTCCGTCTCCGTGAGCAGGACCGTTCGCGGGCGGATCTGCCTCAGGGCCCTCTGAACGACCCCTTGAAAGTCGAGGGGAAAATAGATGATGCCATCCGCCCCCGGAAACCTCTCCCGTGCCACTTGATTTCCCGTATAAGTCACCGTGGAGAGAACGATCCTCTCCTGCGGCCTTTGCCTCATGAGCTCGGCAATGAGGGGAGAGGCGGCCATGGTCTCCCCCACAGAGACCGCATGAATCCACAGGGGACGGGACCCCTTCAGCCTCTCCAACAATTGGGGGGAATAACGACCGAACCGTTCCTTCAGGTTGCGTCGATACTTGCGGAGGGTTGGGTCCTGGAGGAAAGAAATGGGAAGGTAGATCAGGAAGAAGAGGATGAGAAGGAGGCTGTAAAGGGGATACATCTCACTCGGAGGCCTTCCTCAATCCCTGCGCCAAGAGATCGGCCTCGATATCCTTCTGCCCGACTCTCCTCCTCCGGGAAAGCTCCCTGCTCAGCTCGTCTGCCAGGAAGGTGATGTCCATCATCCTCTGCAGGAGGATGCCTTGGATCTCGGCCATCTTCTCCTTATTTGCATTTGCTGGAACCAAAAGGGGTTTTCCCCAGATGAAGATGCAGGTAGCAAAGGGAAGGGGGATGACGAACTCATCCCAACTGTCGAGCACCTTTCGGGGAAATGCCCCGAAGGTGACCGGCTGGATCGGCGATCCTGTCAGCTTAGCTAACTCGACCACTCCCGATTTCACCTGGTGCTGCGGTCCCCGGGGGCCATCGGGTGTGATGGCCAAATGAAGCCCACTCCGATGAGCACTGATCATGCTCTTCATGGCAGCCACGCTTCCACGAGTGGCGGAGCCCCGGATGCTCTGGAATCCCGATCTCTCTGCATATCGGCTCACGAAATCTCCATCCCGGTGCTGGCTGATCATTATGGCTACCTCTCGCATGGGAGTGGCAAAAGGCATCATCAGCAACCTTCCATGCCAAAAACAGAAAATCGCCTGCCCTCCGTCCCCCAGGAGGCCCTCCGTGGCCTCCTCATCCTGGTACTGATGGTACATGCGAAGGGTTAGATGGAGGGCGTGAAGGAGGAAGGATCCCACGGCACACCCTGCATCCAGCATGAACTTCCCTCTTCCTAGGAGACGAGACAAATTGGCCATCTCTCAGCCCAGCCGAAAGGTGAGGAGGAGACGATTCCGCCTCAGATCCGGTTCAGGAGACATCCACTTTCATCTCTCTGAAACTGCAACTCGTAAAGCCGCCGGTAGACGCCATCCTCTGCCATCAGGGTCTCGTGTTTTCCGGCCTCCACGATCCTCCCTCCCTCCAATACGATGATCCAGTCTGCCCGCTGAATGGTGGAGAGGCGATGGGCGATGACGAAACTGGTACGATCCTTCATGAGACGATCCAACGCCTCCTGCACCAAGAGCTCAGATTCCGCATCCAGGGCGGAGGTGGCCTCGTCCAGGATCAGAATGGGGGGATTCTTCAGAATGGCCCGGGCGATGGCGATTCGCTGCCTCTCTCCTCCCGAGAGCCTGACCCCTTTCTCTCCGATCATTGTGTCATAGCCCTGCGGCATGGAGAGAATGAATTGATGAGCATTGGCTGCGGAGGCGGACTCGATGATCTCCTCCCGCTTGTGGTTGGTCATCCCATAGGCGATGTTATTGGCCACCGTGTCATCGAAGAGGATCGTCTCCTGAGTCACGATTCCCATCTGAGAACGCAGGGAGGCGAGGGCGACCTCTTTAATGTCGTGACCATCGATGAGGATATTCCCCGAGCTGACATCGAAGAAGCGGGGGATGAGGTTCACCAGGGTCGTCTTGCCCACCCCGCTGGCTCCAACGATGGCTACTCTCTCTCCTGCCCTCACCCGAAAGGAGATATCGGAGAGGACCAGGGCCTTTGCATAGCGGAAGCTCACATTGCGAAACTCCACTTCCTTCGCCATCCGGGGTAGCGGATAGGCATGGGGACTCTCCTGCACTTCTGGCTTGAGATCCAAGACATGGAAAACCCTCTCGGCGGCAGCCATCGAATGCTGGATGACATTGCTCACCCGGGAGAGGCTTCGTATCGGCCCATAAAGGAGAAAGAGGGCGGCGACGAAAGAGAAATAAGCGCCCGTGGTCGTCACCCCCTTGACCACCTGATACCCCCCGAACCAGATGACAAAGGCCAGGCCGATGCCTCCGATACACTCCATCACCGGGCTGGTGATGGCCTTGATCTGTTCTCCCTTCATGACCTGCCGGAAATAATTGGAACTGTGCTGGGTGAATCGTTTCGCCTCGTAAGGCTCCATATTGAAGGCCTTAACGATGTGCGCTCCGGTAATGGTCTCCTGAAGGTGAATATTGATATCGGCCATCTTCTCCTGCGCCCTCCTCCCTACCTTGCGCAGCGCTCTGCCAAAGCGGACCAGGGGAATCGCACATAGCGGCAAAACGATGAGGGCGATGAGAGCCAGCAGCCAGTCGCGATAGAAGAGCACGCCCACCAGGAAGAGGATGGTGAATGGCTCCTTCACGAGGTTCACCAGCACCCCGGCCACCGCGTTTTGCAGGATTCCCACATCGCTGATCACCCGCGATACGATCTGTCCAGTGGGCGTCTGCACGAAGAAGTTCAGGGAGAGCCCCTGGACATGTTCATACAGCTTGCACCGGAGGTCGTGAACCACCCTCTGCCCCACCCAGAATAACAGGTACTCCTGCCCATAGGTCCCAACGCCCTTGAGGAAGTAGAGGAGGAGGACAGCGAGGGGCAGGAGTTTTAGCATGGTCATGTCATGGCGGGTGAAGATATCATCCACCACATTTTTGGTCAGTAAGGCTGAGGCTCCGGTGGTCGATGCCACCAGGACCATGCAGAACCCTGCCAGAGCCAGCCGTGCCCGATAGGGCTTCACATATTGAAGGAGACGGCGGTAGATCTTCATGATGGACTGAGCGATTGAAGGAAATGAAAAACATGCAGGGCGGCCCGCCGGGAGGCCCCCTCCTCTCCCAGTCTGGATCTTGCGGATAAGAGCTCCTGGCGGATCTCTCTTCTCTTCCCGGGATCCTTCAGGAGCTCTCGCACGATCTCGGCAATGCGTCCCGGACTGGCCTGTTCCTGAAGGAGCTCTGGAACAGCCTCCTTGCCCAGGACCAGATTGATCAACCCCAGATGCCTGACCCGCATCAGGATTCTGCCCAGGGCCGCAGAAAGCCAGGAAAGGCGATAAACGATCACCATCGGGGTTCCCAACAGACCCGCTTCCAGAGTGGCGGTCCCAGAGGCCACGATGAGGAGATCGGCCGCATTCATCAGATCATAGGGACTGGCCTTCCACACCCTCCAGCTCTCTTCTCCCCTGGAGAGAAAAGCTGCCACGGCTTCATCCTCGATGGTTTCCGCTTGGGAGATGGCGAAGCACAAATTGGAATCATCCTTAGCGAGAAGGACAGCCGAACTCAGCATGATCGGGAGATGCCGCTTCAGCTCGCCCATTCGGCTCCCCGGCATGAGACCGATCAGGCTCTTTCCCCCTTCTACCCCCAGCAGGGAACGAACCTCTTCCCGAGAGAGAGTGGGCTTCACCTGATCGAGGAGAGGATGGCCCACGAAATGGACATTCATCCCGGCTTGCCGGTAGAGAGGCTCCTCGAAAGGAAGGATTACCAGGACCTTATCGACAAGGCGGCGGAGGGTTTTTAGTCTCCAGGACCGCCACGCCCAGATCTGAGGGCTGATGTAGTAGATGATAGGGATCTTCCTCCTCTTTGCCAATCTTCCCAACAGGAGGTTGAAGTCAGGAAAGTCGATCAGGATCAGCAGATCGGGGTGTTTCTTCTTCAGGGCCTGGAGAAGGGAGTAGAAGGAATAAACAATGCCCCGCAGAGATTCCAAGACCTCCACCGAACCGACGACGGAGGATTCGGAGCAATGGGCGAGGAGATGAACGCCCTCCTGAGCCATCCGCTTCCCACCCATCCCCAGGATCTCAACCTCGGGCAGGAGAATTCGCAGCTCCTTCGCCAGAGATGCGCCATGCAGGTCCCCCGAAGCCTCACCTGCAACCATCATGATCCTTCTTTTCATGGACCGATGATAATTTGCCGATCCGGCACTGTCAAGCGAAAGTAATGCTCGGCATCCTGGGGGCTGACCGGGGGCAGGCCCTCACGCCCCTATCCGAACTTCTCCTTGATCCGCCAGGCCACAGCCAGGGACTTCTCCCCCTCCTCTCCCGACACCATGGGTTTTTCACGCCACCTGACGCAGTGCAGGAAGCTCTCCAATTCGCTTTGCAGAGGCTCCCCCTTTTCCACGAAGATCTCCTCCTTCAGGATGTAGGGCAGCCCGTGGGGGGAAAGCCGGTCGGACTTCTCCTTCTTGTAACAGGAGATCTCCTGGGTAGCATAATTGAGGGCCAGGTAGGTATCCTCCTGGAATACTCGCATCCTCCTCATCTTCTCCGTGCTCACCCGACTGGCGGTGATGTTGGCGACGCATCCGGATTCAAATTGTAACCGGGCATTGGCGATATCCACATGGGGGGAGAGCACGGAGATGCCCACCGCACTGATCTGCTTGAGGGGCGATCTCTCCAGGCTCAGCACGATATCGATGTCGTGGATCATCAGATCGAGGACCACATCCACATCCGTGCCCCTCTCCACGAAGGAGCCCAAGCGATGGCACTCGATGAATTTCGGCTCTTTCACCAGGCCCTGGAGGACCTTGAAGCCATTGTTGAATCTCTCCACATGTCCGATCTGGAGGATGCATCCTTGGGTGGAAGCCGTCTTGATCAGATCTTTGGCCTCCTGCTGGGATGAGGCGATGGGCTTCTCGATGAGGGTATCGATCCCCTGTTCCAGAAACTGCTTGGCAACGCTATGATGGGAGACGGTGGGAACCGCAATGCTGACGGCCTGGACCTGTCCAAAGAGGGAGGCGGAGTCCATGTAATAAGGCACCTTGAGCCTTTGGCCCACCTCTCTGGCCCTTTTTTCATTGATATCTACCACCCCGACCAATTTGACGCCCGGCATCTGGGAGTAGAAGCGGGCATGGTGTTGCCCCAGATGACCCACCCCGACCACCCCTACCTTCAGCTTTTTCATACCCCGCGCCCTTCTCTCTCCCGCTCTCTCAATGCTCCTCAATCGGCTACGATGGCGATCTTCGCCTCCTCCGCCACGGAGAGCATCCCCTCTTGATCTACCGCAATCACCTTCCCCGCATCCAGGGCCAGCACGGAAGCCTTCACCTCCCGCATGACTTCTAAGGTGTCCTTCCCCACTACCGGCACATCGAACCTCAGATCCTGGTGCGGCTTGGCCACCTTCACGATCACCGCCCTTTCCCCTCCCCACGCTGCCCCCCGGCGGATCGCTTCATTGGTTCCCTCAATCGCCTCCACCGCCAGCACGGCGCAATTTTTGACCACCACGGTCTGCCCGATGTCCATCCCCGCAATGAGGCGAGCCATCCTCCTGCCAAATTCGATATCCCTCCATTCCCACTGACTGGGCGCGCGCCTGGTCAAGACCCCTTGAGGAACCAGGAGGCGGGAGACAAAGGGGGTACATTCCAAGACCTCGATGCCCTCCCGCTTGAGCTCATCACAAATCCCCTCTAAGATTGCATCGTCATTCTTTTCCTTCAGGCGCATATAGAGGAGGGTGGCCTTCAGATCCGGCTTGATCTGGGAGAAAAGATACCTTTTCTGGATCTTTCCCGCCATCACCGCCTGGGTGATCCCCTCCCTTTGGAGGGCCTTGATCAGCTTGCCCAGCTCCCCGATGTGGATCCAGTACAGCCGATCCACTACCTGGCTCAGCTCCGGCGAGGCCTCCTCCCGGATCGCCACCGCAATCACCTCAAAGTCCTTCTCCCTGGCTGCCTGAGCCACCAGGAAGGGAAAACCCCCCTCTCCCGCGATCAAACCGATCTTTCGCTTCATCTCACTTGGCAATGCCCCTCTTGGATGTCTTAATGAAATCCAGCAGGTGCTGGATCTCCGGGAGGGGCTCCACTTCCGCCTCAATCTTCTCCAGGGCCTGGGAGGTGTTGAGCTGCGATTCAAAGAGGATCCGGTACGCCTGCTTAAGGGCCTTCAGGGTTTCGGGGGAGAAGTTATGCCTGCGGAGGCCCACGACATTGATTCCGTAGGGCTTAGGCCTGATTCCCGAGACCATCATATAGGGGGGCACATCCTGGCCGATCCCGGAAAAGGCGCCCACCATGGTGTAGCTGCCGATTCGGACAAATTGATGAATCCCAGCCAGAGCGCCTAAATTGGCATAATCCCCAATCAGGACATGCCCAGCTAACGAGGCCCCATTGGCCATGGTAATGTAACTACCTAACTTACAATCGTGGGCGATGTGACAATAGGCCATGATGAAGTTGGAGTCGCCCAGGACCGTGGCTCCCGTCCCTTCCGCAGTGGCCCGGTGAATGGTGACAAACTCCCGGATGATATTCTCCTTGCCGATCTTTAGGTAGGTCTCCTCCCCCTTGTATTTCGAATGCTGGGGAGGAGTCCCCAGGATGGCATGAGAGAAGATCTGACAGCCACTGCCGATCTGGGTCCAACCCTCGATGAGGACCAAGGACCCCACCTGGCTATCATCCCCCAACTGGACATGTTCGCCGATCTGCGCATAGGGCCCAATACGGCATCTTTCGCCCATCTTTGCACCGGGGGCGATGATCGCGGTGGGATGGATTTCCGTGCTCACCGGCCTCCCCCTGGCCCCTGCTGATCTACAATCATGGTGGTGAGTTCGGCTTCCGCCACCAAGTTCCCTTCCACAAAGGCCTTTCCCCTCACCTTTGCATACCGGGCATGGAGGTTCAGTACCTCCAGCTCTATGCGCAGTTGATCCCCGGGGAAGACGGGCTTCCGAAACTTCGCCCTATCGATCCCCATGAAGAACATCAATTTATCCTCGGGGACATTCAGGGTTTTCTTCACCAGGACGCCTCCTGCCTGGGCCATGGACTCTAAGATCAGCACGCCGGGCACGACGGGATAGCCCGGGAAATGCCCCACGAAATAGGGCTCATTGATGGTCACATTCTTGATCCCCACGATCCTCTTCCCGAGCTCCATCTCCAGGATCCGATCCACCAAGAGGAAGGGATAGCGGTGGGGGATGAGCCGTTGAATCTCATGGATATCCAGCATCAGTCCTCTCCTATTCTTCGGAAGCTGCCGACTGCGCGGAGGCTCCCTTCTCTAATTCCTCGAGGCGCCTTTCCAGATTGCGAAGCCGCTTCAATATCTCGGGGATCCGGGGGAGGGAAACCGCTATCCTCCGGAAGAGATGGTGGGGAACCGCCGGACTTCCAGTTACGATGGATCCCGGCTTCAGGTCTTCCGCCACCCCAGATTGGGACCCCACCATAGAATGATCTCCAATTTCAAGGTGATCGATGATTCCCACCTGCCCCCCAAGGGTCACCCGATTCCCCACCTTGGTGCTTCCGGCGATGCCGACCTGAGCGATGATGATCGTATCCTGCCCGATCTCCACATTATGCGCAATTTGAACCAGATTATCGATCTTGGTCCCCCTGCCGACGCGCGTTTGGCCCAGGGTGGCGCGATCGATGGTCACATTGGCCCCGATCTCCACCTCATCCTCGATGAGGACGCCTCCGATCTGGGGGATCTTATGATAGCGGCCCTCTTGATCCTTTGCATAACCGAAGCCGTCGCTTCCCAAGATGGTCCCGGAATGGATGATGACGCGATCGCCCATCCAGACGCCCTCCCGGACCATCACCTGGGGGTACAGGACGCAATCCTTTCCGATACGACTCCCCTGCCCTATATAAACCTGGGGAAAGAGGATCGTCCCATCGCCAATCTCTGCGCCTCGCCCCACAAAGGTGAAGGCACCGATGGATACCCCCTTGCCCAATTGCACCCCCTCCTCCAGGCAGGCGGAGGAATGGACGCCAGGGGAGGGAAGGGGCTGGGGATGGAGGATCTTCAGTGCCTTGGCAAAGGCCAGGTACGGGTGTTCGGTGCGCAGGGTGGGCTTGGCCGAGGGGGGATCGGAGAAGGAGAGGATAATGGCCGAGGCCCGGGTCTCCTCCAGATGCTTCAAGTAGCGAGGATTGGCAACGAAGGTGAGATCGCCCTCTTTTGCTTCCCGGAGCCCCGCCGCCCCTTTGATCTCGATTTCCCCCTCCCCCTGCAATTGACAGGAGAGGGCATCCGCCAACTCGCTCAGCTTCAATTCATTCTCCTCCTTCGAATCCGCTCACTTGGTTTTGGCATCGTACAGGGCGATGATCTCCTTGGTCAGATCGATCTCATCGGCGCTGTAGAGGATGCCCGCCTGTCCCTTTTCCAAGACGAGGGTGTACCCCTTCCCCTTGGCATAATCTCGAATGACTCCAGCAATGTCCTTGAGGAGTTCTCGCACCAGTTCCCCTTCCTTCTTTTGTAGTTCCCGGTTGAAATCATCGTAGGTTCGCCGGAGATCTCGCACCCTGCGGTCTATGGCCTCCTGCTTCTCCTTGCGGGCAGCCTCGCTCAGGATGGAGGCCTGCTTTTCGAGTTCCCGCTGCAGCTTGCTGATCTCCTCCTCCCTGGCCGTAATCTCCTTCTGTTTCAGGTTTCGCTCCGCCTCCACCTTTTCCTTGGCCTGCTTTCCCGCCTTGGATTCCAGGAGGAGCCGCTGAACATCAACCGTGGCCAGACGGAGCGAATTGCCCGCCGCCTTGGCTTCGGAAAGGGCCATCATGGAAAATGCCAGCGCTCCTGCGAGCAGGGCGACCTTGAAGATCCATCGATTCATACTTCCCTTCCTCCCTGGGCTGTGGATTAGAAGAATGCGCCCACCATGAAATGAAACTCCCCCTGGCTCTCATCCTTTCTGCGATCGATCTTCCAGCCATATTCCAGACGGATGGGTCCGAGCGGTGAGAAGAATCGCAGGCCCACTCCCGCCCCCTGCCGCATGTCCGAGAGGCTGTAATCCTCCCCTTCCCCCCAAGCGTTGCCTCGATCATAGAAGAGGACGCCCTTGAAGTTCTCGATCAGGGGAAAGATAATCTCCACATTGAAGATCAATTTCTTGTTTCCCCCATAGGGCTCGCCGAACCTATCTACCGGCCCTATGTCCCGGAAGTCATAGCCCCGTACCGTGGTCGGCCCCCCCAAAAAGTATCGCTCCGATACGGGCAGT
>Ga0315314_1003486_pt1 | contig 12282 bp, 11 predicted proteins | sample TDP9_MG_FD_203631 | JGI IMG/M metagenome (GOLD analysis project Ga0315314, IMG submission 203631) | Freshwater sediment microbial communities from Lake Towuti, South Sulawesi, Indonesia - TDP9 | ecosystem: Environmental > Aquatic > Freshwater > Lake > Sediment | place: Indonesia: South Sulawesi...
GAGGTTGGAAGCCGTAACTGCAAGCAACAAGAAGGGGCGTCGCCGTGCCCAGGGCAAGTTGGCCCGCTGCAAGGTGGAAACCTCCCTGGCGATCCGCAAGATCCCCTTCCTGCCGACCAAGTGGAAGGAGTTCGCCCAGGAGATCGCGCGTGCCGTCGAGGAAGTGAGCCACCTGGAGACCGAGCTGAAACGGTTGCAGGACCGCAATGGTCAGGCCAACCAGTCCAGGATGAAGGAACTGCGGCGGGACCTCCGCAGGCGCGAAGCGCAGGCGGGCGCCACGCTGGCCGAGCTCAAGCACACCCTGAACGTAATTCGCCAGGGCGAGGCGGAGGCCGAGAAGGCGAAGAAGGACCTGGTGGAAGCCAACCTCCGCCTGGTCGTCTCGGTGGCCAAGAAGTACGTAAACCGCGGGTTGCACCTGCTGGACCTGATCCAGGAGGGCAACATCGGCCTGATGCGCGCCGCCGACAAGTTCGAATACCGGCGCGGCTACAAGTTCTCCACCTACGCCACCTGGTGGATCCGCCAGGCGATCACGCGGGCCATCGCGGACCAGTCCCGTACGATCCGCATCCCCGTGCACATGAACGAGAGCATGAACAAGTTCCTGCGCGCCAACCGCGAACTCGAGAAGGAGCTTGGGCGCGCGCCAACCAACGACGAGATCGGCCGCCGCATGGACATTTCCGTCGAGAAGGTGCAGAAGCTGAAGACCATCTCGCGGGACCCGGTCTCGCTGGAGACGCCGGTCGGCCGCGATGGAGAATCTGCTCTGGGCGACCTGATCGAGGATCGCTGGGTAGGCTCCCCGGTGGAGACGGTCATCGAAGCGAACGTCCGCGACGAGACCGCGAACATCCTGAAGACCCTTTCTCCCAAGGAGGAGAAGGTGATCCGGCTGCGGTTCGGCATCGGCTGCGAGCGGGAGCACACGCTGGAGGAGATCGGCCAGGAGTTCGACGTGACCCGCGAGCGAATTCGGCAGATCGAAGCCAAGGCGCTGCGCCAGCTCCGGTCGCCGGAGCGCGCCCGTCATCTGCGGGCGCTGCTCGCCGCCAGGTAAGCGCTGCCCGGAAACAGAGACCGACGGGCCGGGGGGAGTTCCCCGGCCCTTTTTGTCGCATCCGAGATGGATGGTATGCCGGTGCAGAGCGGGCCGCCCAGCGTGGTGATCGTGGGGAGGCCCAACGTAGGCAAGTCCACCCTGTTCAACGCCATTACCGGCCGGCGGCGCGCGATCGTCGGCTACGAGCCGGGGATCACGCGCGACCGCATCCACGGTGAAGCGCTTTATCGGGGCCGCCGTTTCGAGTTGATCGACACCGGGGGCATCGTGCCCCACGAATCGGCGGAGATCCCCAGCCAGATCCTCAAGCAGGCGCGCGTGGCGCTGGAAAGCGCCTCCCACATCATCTTCCTGATCGACGGCCGGACTGAGATCACCGCGGCGGACCGCGACCTGGCCCAACTGCTGCGGCGGCTCGGCAAACCGGTATCGCTCGCCGTGAACAAGATCGACGCGGCCTCCCGCGAGAGCCTGGTCCACGACTTCTACTCACTGGGCATCGGCGACGTCTTCCCGATCTCCGCGGAGCATCGCCTGGGCATCGACGACCTGCTCGATCACGTGACCGCGAGTTTTGCCGCCGGCCCGGAACAGCAACAGCAACGGGAGACCATCAAGGTGGCCATCATCGGCCGGCCCAACGTGGGCAAGTCCACCCTGCTGAATACGCTGGTGGGGAAAGAGCGCGCCATTGTTTCGGCAGTCCCCGGGACAACGCGGGATGCGGTCGATGAGCGCGTCCTGCACGCCGGGGTCGAGTACGTTTTCGTCGATACGGCAGGAATCCGGCGGAAGGGCAAGACCAGGCTGATGGCCGAGAAGCTGAGCGTGATCATGGCGCGCCGCCACATCCGGCTGGCCGACGTGGTCCTGCTGGTGCTGGATGCGACCGAGGGCGTAGTTGGCCTGGACGCGACCATTGCGGGATATGCACACGAGGAGGGCCGGGCCGTCATCGGCTGCGTGAACAAGTGGGACATCCGCCCGGAGACAAGCCGGCGCGCGTTCGAGCAGAAGATCCGGGACCAACTCAAGTTCCTGGATTACGCGCCGGTCGTCTTCGTCTCCGCTTTGACCGGCGCCGGAGTGAGGGCGCTGTTCCCGCTCATCCAGGAAGTCTACGAGTCCGCCTCGAAGCGGATTCCAACCGGCGAGCTGAACCGGCTCCTCCAGGACTTGAAGGCGGAACCCGAGCCGACGATCCTCTACATCACCCAGCCTTCCGTGCGACCGCCGACGTTCGTTCTGTTCACCGGCCGCGCCGCTCCCCTCCATTTCTCCCGGGAGCGGTTCCTGATCAACCAGATACGCGAGCGCTTCGGCTTCCGCGGCACCCCGATCGTGCTCAAGACCAGGCCGAGGCGCTCCTGAGGCGGACAACTCCGGCTATTCGGCGCCGGCGGCCGCGGCCTGCGCCGAAACCGGAACCGTCTTCGGCTCCAGTCCGGCCTTCGCCAGGACCGCGTACACCAGGAAACCCACGATGAAGCTGTAGACCACCGCCGGCTCCGCGTATCTCTTCAGTTCCGCAGAGACCGGCAGGAAGGGAATGATCCCGACCAGGAATCCCAGCGCCCACGCGATATAGCCGGGCCAATTGATGCCTGACCTGGGGCCCGCCCAGCGTTTTCCAGAGAGCAGGTAGTCGGCCGCCATCGCGCCGCAGATGGGACCAAAGGAAGCCCCCACGATCGTGAAGAACCCGATCAGGTCCGCCGCGACGCCGGTGATGGCCAGCACGATCGAGACGGTGACGCCTGCCATGGTCGAGGCCATGCGGGAAACCCTGGGAATCATGGTGGAGAAGCTGTTCCCGGCGATGAACGCACAGAAGCAGGTCGGCGCCACCGAGGCGATCGCAAACAGGAAGAACATGGCGGTCCCGAGCGTCCCGATGTTGCCAAGCAGCTCGCTGTAAGTGAACTGGCTGGAAGCGCTGGCCATGGCGGCGACCGAGAGGATCGGGAGCCCGGCGGCGTACAGGACGGGCAGCACGATTCCCACCAGGCCGCCCAGCCTGACGTCTCGCGCGTCCCGGTTGTTCATTCCGAAGTCGGCGCCAGCCGCGCCGGCGGTGGCAAAGAAACCGATTACGGCCGCGATCAGGGCGGTGAAGGCGCCGAAGGAGTCCGGGGTCTTCGGCGCGTAGCCGGCCAATCCTCCTCGCGTGTGGAGGAACACCAGCAGCACCATCAGCAACGGAATCAGGCTGAGGAACAGGGCGATCCGGGCGACGTACTTGATGCCCATCACGCCCATCAGGGCCATAGTGTAACCCCAAAGGATGGCCACCACGGCAAACAGCAGGGTACGCGGCTTCGGATCTGACCCGAACCCGCTCAGAATGTACTTGGTGGAAAAGAAGGTGCTGACGGCGAACCAGCCGACCTGCAAGAGCCCCATCAGCAAGCCGGGCATGGCGTAGCCCCCGCGCGTGCCGAAGGTCGAGCTGCCGACCACGTACAAGGGGTATCCGGTCTTCATGCCGAGCATGGCCGGCACGTAGTAGTACAACGCAAAGCTCAGCAGGCCGGCGACCAGAAGCGCGAGCAGGATGAGGCCGGCGTCGGCGCGGTTGGTCGTGATCCGACCCAGGCTCTCGTAGAAGGCCACCCAAAGGAAGACGCCCGCGTAGCTGGGTGCGGTGTTCACGTACCACGGGGCGCGCTTCTCGGGAGGGTTGGGGACTGCTTTGGCGATATAGTCGGGCAACATAAGGGCTCCTTAGCAACTAGCTTGTGGCTCGCGGCCTGCGGGAGATGCCCGTCCACAAGCCACGAGTTACAAAAATATACCACTTCGTCACCGGAGCCGGAGGGAGGAGTTCAGCCGCCTTGCGAATCGTGCTGGCCGGTGCCGGCGATCTCTTCCACCTTCGTGCCGCGGCAGTCAATGCGCTGCGGGATCGAAGCGCGCACGTTCATCTGTTCCTCGGTAGCCCCCAGGCCGCCCCGGCGGGCGGCTGGCGCGGCTTGCGCGGCGGCTGCCAGCGGCTGGGCGGCGTCTTCCATGATGCGGAGGAGCACGGTCTCCAGCGGCCCGGCCAGTTGCACCAGGTCGGGCCGGTTCAGCGTGCGGCAGAACTCGATCGGCGAGACCGCTTCCAGGCTGACGCGACCGTCGTGCAGGCAGACGGCGACGCGGCACGGCAGGAAGGCCGACCAACGGATATCCTCCGCCAGCAGAGCCGCATACAGCTCGGGGTGGCAGACGGTGAAGACGATCGCGTCATCGGCGGAGGGCGCCGGCTCCTTCTGGCGCAGAAGCTGGCCGATGTGAGTGACGGCAAGGACGCTGGCCTCGTGCCGGCGAGCGGCGCGCCGCAGCGCCGCTTCCATCGCTTCCAGCTTTTCGCTCGAGGCTACCTCCAGCATGACCGTGCACCTCCGAGGACGATCATAGCAGAGCAGCCGATCGGAGATCGCTCCTCAGCGCGTCACGTAGAAATCCGCGCGATCCAGGGGAGCGTGACGGATCTGGTGTTCCAGGCTGGAGTAGCTCAGGAAGCCGGCGTTGCTCCTCAGGAGCGCGGCCGCCGCCGCGGAGATCTCGAGCCGGTAGCAATCGGCGCGCTCCTTATATGAATACTCCAGGTATCGCGGGCCTGCGCCGGCGGCGAGGTCCATCAGGACTTGCCAGAAACTGGTTCGCCGCAGGAACCTTCTTCGTGCGCCGGCTTCGCGCGGGAGTTCGATCCGGCACTGCGGGCCGGTGAGGACGGCGCGCACGCACCTTTCCCGGGAAAAGGGGCGGGCGGGATCCGGGTCGGGGAAAGTGGCCAGAAGCGCTTCGAGGCTCACCGGCTCCGCTTCCCAGCCGGTCCAGCGGAAGCGGGAGGCGCCGCTGACCAGCGTTCCCCTGCGCAACAGTTCACGGATGCGTTCGACGTTCTTGCCCGTCACCCCCAGCATCAGCTCGATCAACCCGCGGACCGGCATCTCCTGCAACACCACGGGCGTCACCGAGATGTATTCGGCGGTCTCCGAGCTGAGCTTGACCCGGACGGTCTGGGGCAACCCCATCAGTTATGATCGTAGCGTAGACGGTCGCCTTGACTCCGCTGGCCCTGATTCTCCGAGACGAGATTTCCCGCGGTGGTCCCATCCCGTTTCACCGGTTCATGGAGCTGAGCCTTACCCACCCCCAATACGGCTACTACCGGCGGAGCCGCGACCCGTTCGGGAGGGAGGGCGACTACTACACCGCCGAGCAGCTCCAGCCGGTCTACGGCATTCTGATGGCGGCGCGGATCCGGGCATTGTTCGAGGAGCTGGGTGCGCCCGAGGACTTCACCGTCGTCGAGCTGGGCGCGGGGCGTGCCGAAATGGGCGCAGCCTTTTCGGCCTGGCGGTACGTCCCGATCGATCTCGAGCGAGGGGTGTTGCCGGAAAAGTTTTCCGGTGTCGTCCTTGCGAACGAATTCTTCGACGCGCTGCCGGTCCACTTGGCCGTCCGCCGCGGGGGAACGTACCGGGAGATGCTGGTGGGTTGGCGCGACGAGCGTTTTGTGTGGGTGGAGGGCGATGCCGTTGGCGGCGAGACCGAAGAATACCTCGACCGCTATACGGCGCTGGACGAAGAAGGGGCGCTGGTGGAGGTCAACCTGGATGCGCTGCGGTGGCTGGAACGCATTGCGCAAACGCTGGAGCGGGGATTCGTGCTCACGATCGATTACGGATACACCACCCCGGAATCAGTGCGCTTCCCGCGCGGGACTTTGATGAGCTACCGCCGGCACCGGGCGCTCGAGAACGTGCTGGCCGAGCCGGGCGAGCGGGACATCACGGCGCACGTCTGTTTTACCGCGCTGGAGCGGCATGGGCGGCAGCAGGGACTCGAAGCCCGGCGCCTGGAAACGCTGGCGCAGGCGCTGCTGGCGGCGGGGGAGCACGACGGCTTCGCGGCCGCTCTGGCGGCCGAGTCGGCGGCGGAGCAAGTCCGCCGCCGGTTGCAGTTGAAGACGCTGCTGTTCGGGATGGGAGAAACCTTCCGCACGCTGCTCCAGGAGAAGGTGGCTCATCGGCGCCGCCGGAAATAAAAAGGCCCCGAACCATTCGGGGCCTGTCCAAACCTTGTTCGTGAATCTGCCGCGCTACTTCTTCTTCTTCGGAGCAGCTTTCTTGGCAGCCTTCTTTTTGGTTGCGTTCTTCATCGACTGATTCTCCCTTAACATCAAATTTGCGACCTCGAAAAAGATCGCTGTGTGATTCATATATAAGGTTGTTCGATCAGAAAGTCAAGAAAAAAATGCACGAAGCGCCTCGATCGGGGTCGCATGGGGGAGGGCGAAACAGGAAAAAACGTCATGAGGACGAATTGTTTCGTTGACGAGCAGCCCTTCAGGAGCGGATCGGGCGTCCCGAGGCGTGCGGCGAAGGGGGCCGGACGGTCTTCCGGTCAGTTCCAGCTTGCTTCGGGCGTCCAGCCAACGATAGGATCACAGCTAATGCGGCTCCGGCGGCTGTCGTTGGCTCTTGCGCTCGCTGCTCTGTTCACCGGTTGTGCGGGGAAGAGGCGCGTCCCGATCGTGCTGGCCCCGGCAATCGGGTCCGTCGAGATCGGGATGGCCAGTTGGTACGGTCACCCGTATCACGGCAGAGCTTCCTCCAGCGGTGAGATCTACGACATGGAGAAGCTGACGGCTGCTCACCGTACCCTGCCGTTCGGGACGCGGGTTCGCGTGCTGAACCTCGAGAACGGGCGGGACGTCCAGGTCCGCATCAACGACCGCGGCCCGTTCGTGGAGGGGCGCGTTATCGATTTGTCGCGCGCTGCGGCGCGCGAGATCCGCATGCTGGGACCAGGCAGCGCGAAGGTGCGTCTGCAAGTGCTTGCCTTGCCGGAGCGACTCCCGCCCGGGGATTACTTCGCGGTCCAGATCGGCGCATTCCGCGACCGATCCAACGCTGAGCGGCGGCGCAACGCGATGGAGGCGCGGTACGGGTCAGCCCGGCTGATGCTTCGCGACGGGAAGCCCCCGCTCTGGCGGGTGCTGGTTGGGCGCGAGGCGACCCAGGCGGACGCCGCCGCGCTGGCCGAAATGCTGCGCGCCGAACTCGGGGCGGCTTTTGTCGTGAGAGTGGATGCGTCGCCAGCAAACCATTTATAATTGGAAGTCGCTGTGTCCAAAGTCGCCGCGGCTACCCCGCCCGTCCTGGTGGGACGATCGCCGCAGATGGAGGAGATCCTCCACAGGGTAGAAAAGTTGGGGCACTCGCGCTCCCCGGTGCTGCTGCTGGGCGAGACCGGAACCGGCAAGGAAGTGCTGGCGCGCGCCATTCATCACGTCAACCCCGTCGGCGTGTTCGTCCCGATCGACTGCGCCGCGCTGAACAAGGGCCTGACGGAAAGCGAGCTGTTCGGGCACGTCAAGGGTGCTTTCACCGGTGCGGTGGCCAACAAGAGCGGGCTGCTGGAGCTGGCCCGAGCCGGCACCGCCTTCTTTGACGAGATCGGCGAAGTGCCGATGGACATTCAGGTGAAGCTCCTGCGCGTGCTCCAGGACAAGGAGATCCGGCCGGTCGGGTCGCTTCTCTGGCAGAAGGTCAGCTTCCGGATCATCGCGGCGACCAACCGCGATCTGGCGCAAGAGGTCGAGCGCGGAAACTTCCGTCGCGACCTTTACTACCGCCTCAACGTCGTCACGCTGCGCGTTCCGCCGTTGCGGGAGCGGAAGGAGGACATCCCGGCGCTGGTGGAGCATTTCCTGGCGCGCTACGGCGCCAACCGGGTGCTGACGCAGGAAATCCTGGATGCGATGCTCTCCTATGAATGGCCGGGGAATGTCCGCGAGCTGGAAAACTGCATCGAACGCCTGCTCGCCGTCAGTTCCGGGCCAGAACTCCGGATGGCGGACTTGCCCACCAGCCTTCAGAACCATGTCTTCTTCAAGGGAACCAGGCCCGCGGCCGTCGCCGCCGAACCCGTTCGCCGGCCTCCCGCGGCGGCTCCCGGGCCGGAAGGCGAGCCGCCGGTCGTTCCACTCAAAGAGGTCGAACGGCGCACGATCGTCGCCGCCCTGACCTATACGAAGGGGGACCGGCTGAAGGCGGCGCACCTTCTCGGCATCGGCCGCACGACTCTGTACCGCAAGCTGAAGGAGTACCGCATCAAACTCCCCACGGCCTCGTGAGCTGACTTCCGGGCGGCCGTCCTGTATGGAGATCGCTCTCGACGCTACCTACAGCATCGGGAGGAACCTCTCGGGAGTCGGTCTCTATTCCCGGGAGATCCTGTTCGGACTCGCCGGCGCGCACCCGGAGGCGAAACTGGTCTTCTGTTACCGGCCGCACCGGTTTGCCCGCTCGCTGCTGGCGCGGCTGCCCCGCAACTGCCGCCGGGCTCTGCTCCACGATCGCCGGGCGCCCCGCTCGGCCGACGTCTTTCACGCGTTGAATCAGCGGCTGCCAAAGGCTCATTTGCGCCGCGTGGTTTCCACCTTTCACGACCTGTTCGTGATCAGTGGGGAGTACGCCTCGCCGGAGTTCCGAAGCAGGTTCCAGGAACAAGCCCGGCACGCAGCCGATCATTCCGACCGGATCATCGCGGTCTCGCAGTTCACCGCGCGTCAGGTCGAGCAGTTGCTTGGGGTCGAGCCGGCCAGGTTGCGGGTGATCCCGCACGGCGTGCGGTTGCCGGCGGAAGTCCCGGCCGACCAGGAGCGCGAGAACATCATCCTGCACGTGGGCGCGATTCAGAAGAGGAAGAACCTGGCGCGTCTGGTGAGAGCCTTCGAGCAGACTGGACCCGAGTGGCGCCTCGTGCTGGCGGGTTCGTTGGGATTCGGCGCGGAAGAGATCCTGCGGCAAATCGAGTGCAGTCGCCGCCGGCAAGACATCGAGGTCCGGGGGTACATCCCGGCGGAGGCCCGCGACCGTTTGTACGCGCGCGCCCGAATCTTTGCCTTCCCTTCACTGGATGAAGGTTTCGGCCTGCCGGTACTGGAGGCGATGGCCTGGGGGGTCGCGGTGCTGACGTCGAACCGATCGGCGCTGCCGGAAGTCAGCGGAGACGCCGCGCTCCTGGTGGACCCCACCGACGTGGAATCGATTGGCTCCGCCCTGAAAAGGCTGACGGGAGAGGAAGAAGTGCGCCGGCAACTCGTGAAATCGGGGAGAATGCGCGCCGCCTCTTTTAGCTGGAAGGCGGCGTTGGAGAAAACATGGTCCGTTTATGAGGACCTGCTGCTCGGGCGCTAATGGGAATCCTCGTCAATGGCGATCTTCAAGGCTCGCAGGAATTTCTGATCCTGCGAAGTCCATTTGATCTTGGTCTTCGAGTCTAGATCCCGCCCTTTGACCCGCTCGGCCCCGCCACGCGCCGCAGGCTCGGCAGGTAGGTCCCCTTCGGCAGCCTCATCTCGTCGGTTGAAACCGATGGTAGCTTCCAGAACCAGGAAGACGTCGTAGCCGGCTCGCCTGATTTCGCCGATAGCCGCCGCGATTCGGTCGGAGTCGGAAAGCGACTCGTTGATCGCGTTCCCAAGCTCCTGCATTAGATTTTTGAGCCGTTCTTCCATATGCCCCTTTCCTCAGGCAACTTTCGGGGACGATACCCTCACTGTGGTTGATGTTCCGCCCAGGCCCTCCGTTTCAGGATTGGGGCGGCCACACTCGACCTCCGCCTTGATTGTAGTGAACCCTCGGCTGTTTCACAAGGCCCATCTGGTTTATCGGCAGAGTCCACCGGGTACTAGAGGGAAACTGCCTCGTTTCACAGCGGAATCCCTCGGCTCCCCCGGGGCCTGGTATATCAGGGGCGGAGGTTCCGTCCCGTCTGCTACCATGAAATGGCGCCTCGAACGATGCTCTTTCGCATCCGCCAGTTCTTATCCTACGTTCTGCCGGCCGTGATACGCCCGGCCCGGATCGTGTGGAACCAGGTCATCGGCTTTGTCTTCCTGGTGCTCGCGGCTTCGTCGATCCCCTCGCTGGTGCGAGGCGTCCGCGAGTTCGACGGCGATGCGGAGAGTTTCTTCCGGGTCGCTCTGACCGTGGTGTTCGTGTGTTTGATGGGCGGCTTCGGCATTTCCTCCTTTCGCCGCGCACACAAGATCTCCCGCTCATGAAGCAGCCTCGGCCCGGCGAGTTCCCCTATACCCGGGGAATCTATCCGGAGATGTACCGCGCCCGGCCCTGGACCATGCGCCAGTACGCCGGCTTCGGTACTGCCGAGGAAAGCAACAGGCGCTACCGCTATTTGCTCTCCCAGGGAATCACCGGGCTCTCGGTCGCTTTCGATCTGCCGACCCAGATGGGCATGGATTCCGATCATCCACTGGCAGCGGGTGAGGTGGGGCGGGTCGGCGTGGCGATCTGTTCGCTGGCCGACATGGAGCGCCTCTTCGCGGGCATTCGCCTGGACCAGGTCACCACTTCGATGACGATCAACTCCACGGCCGCCATCCTGCTCGCGTTTTACGTGCTGGCCGCGGCGCGGCAGGGCGCTGATTTGCACCAGCTCTCGGGAACGGTGCAGAACGACATCCTGAAGGAATACGTCGCCCGCGGCACCTATATCTACCCGCCCCGCGCCGCCATGCGGATCGTCACCGATCTGTTCGCCTGGGCCAGCCGCGAGCTGCCGGAGTGGAACACCATCTCGATCAGCGGCTATCACATTCGCGAGGCGGGCTCGACCGCGGTGCAGGAAGTCGCTTTCACCATCGCCAACGCGGTCGCCTACATCGAGGCCGCGCTGGAGGCCGGGCTGGAGATCGACGGCTTTGCTCCGCGCCTCTCGTTCTTCTTCAGCGTCCACAACAACTTCCTCGAAGAAATCGGGAAATTCCGCGCCGCCCGACGCCTCTACGCCCGCCTGATGCGGGACCGGTTCGGCGCCCGAGCCCCGCGCTCGATGATGCTCCGTTTCCACGCGCAAACGGCCGGCTCGACGCTTACCGCGCAGCAGCCGGACATGAACCTCGTCCGGGTGGCTGTCCAGGCGCTGGCGGCGGTGCTGGGCGGGGCGCAGTCCCTCCACACCAACGCCCGCGACGAAGCCCTGGCGCTGCCCACCGAGGAATCGGCGCGGCTGGCGCTGCGAACCCAGCAGATCATTGCGTACGAGAGCGGCGTGGCCAGCACGGCCGATCCCACGGGCGGGAGCTTCTGCATCGAGCAGCTCACCGATTCGGTCGAGCAGGGCGCCCGGGCCTACCTCGAAAAGATCGACGCGATCGGCGGCGCATTGCGCGCCATCGAATCGGGTTACGTGCAGACGGAAATCCAGAACGCGGCGTATGAGTACCAGCGCGCGATTGAGCGAGGCCACCGGATCATCGTGGGCGTGAACAGGTTCCAAACGGAACAGCAGGAGGAGATCCCCACCTTCCGGCTGGATCCCCGGATCGAACAGGAGCAGGTCGAGCGGCTGCGCCGGTTGCGGTCGTCCCGCAACCCGGCGCTGGTTTCCGGGCGGCTGGACCGCCTGGAAGCGGCCGCCCGCGGCAGCGAGAACCTGATGCCTTTCATCCTGGACGCCGCTGATGCCTGCGCCACCGTGGGCGAGATCTCGGACCGGCTGCGGAGGGTATTCGGGGAATACCGCGAAAGCCGGACCTGACGCGCCCGACGCCGCTCCGCCGCCACCTTCAGCTCTTCACCATCCGGTTCGCGCAGGCGGGCGCCGGAGTGGCGTCTTCGGAGCGGTCATCTGCGAGCAGGATCCGCCAGCGCTCCAGTTGCTCGCGCAGGGCGCTCGCCTGCTGGCGATGAGCCGGAGCGTCGTACAGGTTGTGGCGCTCCTCCGGGTCCTTTTCCAGGTCGAACATCTCCCAGGCCTGCGGCTGCTGAATGTAGTGGATCAGCTTCCAGCGCTTTGTGCGCACGCCGCGGCACTTCGGCGCGCAGTGCGGGCCCGGGTACTCGAAGTACTCGTAGAACCAGGAATCGCGCCAGCTTCCCGCCTTGCCTTCGAAAATGGCCTTCCAGCTCAGCCCGTGGTTCTCGGTCTGCTTGGGCCGCGGTATGCCCGCGCAGTCCAGGACCGTGTGGGCCACGTCGTTGTTGAGCACCATGTGCTCGCGGTCCACCGCGCGCGGCTTGACGGCGGCCGGATAGCGCACCAGCATCGGCACGCGAATCGAAGGCTCGTACATCAGCCGCTTGTCGAACATGCCGTACTCACCCTGGAAAAAGCCGTTGTCGCCGGTGTAGATCACCAGCGTGTTCTCCGTCAGCCGCTGCTTGTCCAGGAAATCGAGCACGCGGCCG
>Ga0315314_1003487_pt1 | contig 12280 bp, 12 predicted proteins | sample TDP9_MG_FD_203631 | JGI IMG/M metagenome (GOLD analysis project Ga0315314, IMG submission 203631) | Freshwater sediment microbial communities from Lake Towuti, South Sulawesi, Indonesia - TDP9 | ecosystem: Environmental > Aquatic > Freshwater > Lake > Sediment | place: Indonesia: South Sulawesi...
CTGAGTAGTGGAGAGAAAAAGGCTTGCTTGCCGCGTACGCCTTCAGGATGCTGGACACAACATCATAGTGCCTGTCTTTGGGCTGAAAACCGAAGAGGAACTCTGTTTCAACCACAAAACCTTTTCCCAAGTCATGTCGTCTCTTTCAAAAGCTGTTCCTTAGCCCGCTTTCGTTCTTCTCTGTTGTACGTTATGTCTCCGATTAGCTTGGCGAGAGCTTCATCAATCCTTTCTGGAACCGGAATTAGAATCACGTAGGGGAATCTGGCCAGCAGGTAGACCCTTTGTCCGACCTTTACGGGAATCTTTTTGCGTACGTCCTGCGTGATGGTCACACGGTATTTCGGACCTACTTCCACAATGGACATACCATCATCCTTGTCTGGATCTAGTGGGGTCTCGGGATACTTAAGTGTTACCAATGTGGAAAAAGTGTCACATAAAGACCGAAAGCATCCCAAACGATAGGATTGCCACACTCATTATTGCTGGAATCAACAATCAGTGTAGCGAAACATAGCGGGCTTTGGAGCCACTGACGAGAGTTCGAATCCGTCCTAGGCTACCGTTGTGCTTGGTAAGAGCAGTTCTGTTATTTTTCGATACATCTCTGGAAGATATATTTGCAAGCGAGGTACACGTCACTCCGTAGATGATATGTTCAGCCGGCCGCCTTCAAGGCGTGAGCTTGCTGTCCTTCATTTCTCTGTTTTCCTGACTTCCTTCGCCGTCTTGACCTTCGAGGTAACCCTCACCAGAATCTTCTCAGTGACCTACTCGTACCACTATACTTTCCTCGCCATGTCGATCTCGCTCCTAGGGCTAGGGTTGGGCGGAATCACAGCCCATCTTTTCAGCCGCAAAGGCACTCTGGAGAATGCCTTCACAGATCTGGCCTCAGCCTGTCTCCTGTTTTCGCTGCTAGCTTCCCTTCTCACGGTCATAGCAGCAACTGCCCTCTATGCCAACTTGGCTGCCAGTATGTGTCCTGAGAGATGAGTTAGTGGATTCTGGTAACCGAACACCCAGGCAAGCGTATAGATAGTTAGTGGAAAACCATACATTTCAGTGAACAAGGCTATCACAAAGGCTAGGTAGGCACTGCCTGAATGCCGTCCAACCTTCTTCTTGAGAGGTATGGCTAACGCAAAAAGGCTAAAGAGAATGACATTGATGAGGACGAGGTCTTAGTATCCGTAGCCGTACTCCAATCCATGACCATATTCGGGCAAGATCGAGACTCCCTTTTCGAGGATGCGGTTTCAACCGAAAATCGGTTTCTCGTCCGTCTCCTCCCTTTCGCGCCTGTATGAGTTGGCGCAGTCTCTGCAGCAGAAGGTTGTCTCTTTGCCATCTATTGTCTCCGCGTATCCGCCTTCGTAAACTTTGCACCCGCAGTGGGCGCAGACGTTTAAGCTGGGTTCGATGGCGGTTGAGACGAGAGCGGCGAAACGTTTGAAAAGACGCCTACACAGGTTCCTCCCATCCTCCGTGAGTTCGTACACCTTTCTGTCCTTTTCTCCCACCGGCTTTACCGTGTATTTCACAAACCCTCTCCGTTCTAGGCTTTGCAGAAAGGGATAGACAAGGCTTGGGCTCACATCCTTTCCCAGCCTCTTCCTGAACCTGTCCAGTATGCTGTAGCCGTGAGACGGACCTTCGTAAAGAATTGTCAGTATATAGAAACGCGCGAAATCTGAGACCAGCTCGTCGATGTCTGACTGACTCATTCTGCCACGCCCCTCCAGATATATCTTAAAAAGAAAGATTTATGCTTTTCTGCCAGCTCGCACTGGCTGGATCGTAGGAGGAGAAGGCAAGAACTGGGCAAGGGGTGACGGAGGCCGTAACGCTGTAGTGCATGCACCTTGATCGCTTAAGATTGAAGTACCCAGCTCACTATGGGATGAGCAGATGTCAAGTTGGAGTGCGATTATCGAAAGGAGATATGTCTGAAAAAGACATATTTATATGGAGCGCACGCGATTATTATTGTGAAAGATGCAAGGGTGAAGAGAGATGCCTAGGGATCCTGTATGTGGCATGGTTGTAGACGCGGACCAGTCTATCAAGAGGAAGATTGGAGACCGAACGTACCATTTCTGCAGCGAAACCTGCGCCAGAACCTACGAGCAACCTGAGCGGGAACTGAAAACCATGAAACGGAGGGTTGCCCTTGCACTCTTAGGCGTAGTAAGCGTCGCCGCCTTACGCGTCATAGCCATGATGGGCCTCGCAGTGGCAATAATGACACTGAAGATCGCTGGAATCTCAGCATGGGACCTAGCCTTCTTCATTCTGTCAACACCGATCGTTTGGATTGCGGGATGGAGCATCCATCACGGAGCGTACCTGGCTCTTAGAAACCGGTCGGTGAACATGGATGTGCTGATAACCACTGGCGTGCTAGCAGGTTGGGGATATGGCGCGGTCAGCGCTTTCTTTTCGTGGCTTGGATCTGAAGGATTCGGCTATATGGAGATAGCCATAGCCATACTCGCCTTTGTGCTACTGGGGAAGTTTATCGAAGAAACCATAAGAAGGAAATCAGCCGCAGCCATAAGGAAACTGCTTGAACTCCAACCGACGATTGCCCGGGTCCAGAGAGATGGACAGGAGATTGAGGCTTCAATCGATGAGGTTCAAGTTGGAGATGTACTCGTTGTTAGACCGGGTGAGAAGATACCGACAGACGGTATAGTCGTAGCTGGCTATTCCTCAGTGGATGAGAAGATTATCACTGGAGAAAGCCTCCCTGTCGAGAAAATCGCGGGGAACGAAGTCATCGGCGCCACAATCAACAAGACTGGCTTGTTAAAAGTCAGGGCCACCAAGGTCGGTGAAGACACGGCTCTAATGCAGATAGTTCATCTTGTGGAAGAAGCGCAGGCTTCCAGCGCACCCGTTCAGAGATTCGCAGATCGCGTCGTCAGCTACTTTGTGCCAGCCGTCTTCACGGTCGCCGGGATTGCTTTCGCATACTGGTTCATCTCTGCGGGCTTCGCCTCCGCTTTCCTCGTGCTGTTAGCTATCCTCCTTATTGCATGTCCATGTGCATTGGGAATAGCCACACCGACTGCGATTCTGGCTGGGGTTGGGAAAGGTGCCGAGTATGGAGTGCTGTTACGAGGTGGCGAATATGTCGAGAACGCCAGGAAGTTGACCACGGTGGTGTTTGACAAAACTGGTACTCTGACAAAGGGCGAACCTTCAGTCACTGACGTTCTGGCATTTGACGGCTACAGCGAGAGCCAAATTCTGGAATGGGCAGCGGTTGCTGAGAAAGGGTCTGAGCATCCTCTAGCAGAGGCCATAACCAAGGCTGCGGATAGATCAAGTTTGAATGTTCCGGACGCCGACTATTTTGAGGCTGTTCCTGGACACGGCGTGAAAGCTACCATCAGGGGTCATCTAATTCTTCTGGGCAACCGTAAGTTTCTTAGGAACAATGGCGTCGGGATCGAGAAAATAGAAGACAGAATAGTCTCGCTTGAGGAAGAGGGGAAGACAACAATGCTCCTTGCCGTTGGCAGTCAGATTGCGGGGGTCATAGCTGCCATGGACACGCCGAAAGATAACGCAGCCGAAGCCATAAAGCAACTTCGGAGCATGGGGCTTGAAGTCGTGATGCTTACGGGCGACAATGAACGGACAGCGCAAGCAGTTGCAGAGCAACTGGACATAGACAGGGTCATTGCCAACGTATTGCCCTGGGAGAAGGTTGAGGTCATCAAGAAACTTCAAAGCGAGGGTAAAGTCGTTGCGATGGTGGGTGACGGCGTCAACGACGCTCCAGCCCTTGCGCAAGCCGAGATAGGCATAGCCATAGGCAGCGGAACGGATATTGCCAAGGAAACCGGAGGCATAGTTCTCATAAAAGACGACTTGCGCGACGTGGCACGAGGCATAACGCTCAGCAAGGCAACAATGAGGAAGATCAAACAAAACCTTTTTTGGGCTTTCATATATAATGTGGTCTCCATCCCTGTGGCGGCAGTTGGTTTGCTCAGTCCCATATGGGCAGCTGGAGCTATGGCGTTCAGTTCTCTATTTGTGGTAAGCAATTCGGCGCTGCTCAGACTGCTCAAGCTCTAAGGAACTACCTCAGAAGATAAGAAAGCGCCCACAATGTTGTTCACGAAACACTGAAATATCTGGAAGGAGGAGACAACGATACACCCTAGACTTGCGTGTAAGCAGCGATTCGAACGAATGCCCCGGGAAGTCTTAAATCTTCTCGGGACCCTAGTATCGCTTTGGTGGATTCTGAGTGGGCGACGAGGTTATGCTTCGGAAAAGGGCGAGTCACTGGAGAGGTGTGCTAACAGAGAGCGGCTTTCTATTCTTGGACTCGAAACGGATCGTGTTCATGCCCGACAGGTTTGACATCCGAGTGGAGAGGTTGGAGATAGACCTTGATGACATAACTGAAGTCGTCAAGATGGACATTGGCCTGTCAAACGAGATGCACCTCAAGCTGAAGGACGGTCGCCGGGAGCGGTTCGTGGTTTCGGGAAGAGATGAATTTGCCGACGCCCTAACAAGGCAGATGGCGCGTAAACAATGAGTCAGGAAATGCACAGAGCATTGATCCTCGCTCCTCATCCGGCCCAGGTTCACTTCCCAGCTGTTTAGGCGGAGTCCAGCATTCGTTTTGCTTAGTTGGGGTCGTTTTGCGGTTGAGAAGGTGGTATCGGCAAAAATGGCGGGCAGTTTCAGATCTTTCAAAAAGAGGAAGAAAATGCCTTCATTCCACTACACCTTCCCATCCCACGGCGGATTGGGCGTCTAATTTTTTCGACAAATAGATTTAAATTTCTATACCGCCCTTTCTTCATCAGTTAGTTGTCAGTCAACAGCTAGAAAAGCATGTTTCATCTACGTCCATCCTAGGGAGGATCGAGACCGTTGAAGTACGTTCGAAAGCGAGATGGCAGGTTAGAGGAGTTCGACAGCGAACGCATAACCAAAGCGATATGGAAGGCTGCACGAGCCATCGGCGGAAAGGATAGGGAACTGGCTAAGCGTCTGAGCGATCAAGTGGTTGCGGAGCTAGTCAAGCGTTTCGGCGATGATGGCGTTCCAACCGTTGAGGAGATTCAAGACCTCGTCGAGAAGGTTCTGATAGAAAACGGACACGCTAGAACGGCCAAGGCTTACATCCTATACCGAAAGCAACACCAAGATCTCAGGGATCTCGCCGCCCTCTTGAGTTCGTCTGATCTTGTGGAGCAGTATCTGGATGTCGAAGACTGGTACGTTCGCGAGAACTCTAACATGAGCTACTCGCTTCAAGGGTTGAATAACTATCTCACGTCCAAAGTGATTGAGAAGTACTGGTTCAGCAGAATCTACCCACCCAACATAGGAGACGCTCATCATACTGGCGATATGCATATCCATAACCTTGGAGTTCTAGGTCCCTACTGCGTAGGTTGGGACCTCAGAGACCTGCTGCTTTCGGGTTTTGGCGGTGTCTACGGGAAGATTGAGAGCAAGCCCCCCAAACATTTTAGAACTGCCCTAGGACAGGTTGTCAACTACTTTTACACGTTGCAGGGGGAAGCTGCGGGCGCCCAGGCGTTCAGCGACTTTGATTCGTACCTTGCGCCCTTCATCCATTACGACGGTCTAGACGAGAAGGAAGTGAAGCAGGCTCTTCAAGAATTCTTTTTCAATATGAACGTTCCAACAAGGGTTGGTTTCCAGACCCCCTTCACCAATATAACCCTCGACCTTAACCTTCCCGACTTCATGAAGGACGAGCCGGTCATCTTCGGTGGTGCTGTACTCGACGAGGTTTACGGAGACATGCAAGAAGAGATGGACATGTTCAACATCGCCTTTGCAGAGGTCATGGGTGAAGGAGACGCAAAAGGCAGAGTGTTCACGTTCCCGATACCAACCTACAACATAACGCACTACTTTGACTGGGACTCACCAGTAGCCGAAAAAATATTCGACGTTACCGCAAGATACGGGACGCCTTACTTCTCAAACTTCATAAACAGCGACATGAAACCTGAAGATGTCCGCAGCATGTGCTGCCGCTTGAGAATAGACAACAGAGAGCTGCGAAGACGTGGCGGAGGGCTGTTTGGAGCCAGTCCGCTTACGGGGTCTATAGGTGTCGTTACGCTTAATCTTCCTAGAATGGGCTACCTTGCGAGCGACGAGGACGACTTCTTCCAGAGGCTTGAAGGTCTTATGGAACTGGCAAAAGACAGCTTGGAGATAAAGAGGAAGATACTTGAAAGGTTCACGGACATTGGCTTATACCCGTATTCAAAGCATTACCTGCGTTTCGTGAAGGAAGCTTATGGCAGCTACTGGAAGAACCACTTCTCCACGATCGGGCTGATCGGAATGAACGAAGCCCTCCTTAACCTTTTTGGCTATGGAATAGCGACTGCTGACGGAGCAAAGTTCGCGATAAAGGTTCTAGAGGTCATGCGGGGAAAGCTGTTGGACTTCCAAGAAGCAACTGGAAACCTTTACAACCTAGAGGCTACGCCAGCTGAGGGAACATCCTACGCGCTTGCTCGTATTGACAAAAGCAAATATCCCGATATCATAGTTGCTAACGAGAAGCATATCTCACAGAAAGCTGAACCGTTCTATACCAATTCCACTCATCTCCCGGTTGATCACACGGGCGACCTCTTCGAAGCTCTAGAGCATCAGGACAGCCTTCAACCGCTCTACACAGGCGGAACGGTCTTCCACATCTTCCTCGGCGAGAGAATCTACTCTTGGGAAGCTGCAGCTGAGATAGTGAGAAAGGTAGCCAATGTCTCTCAGATACCTTACTACACTCTGACACCTACATTCAGCATCTGCAGAACCCATGGCTACATAAGTGGAGAACACAAGACGTGCCCGCATTGCGGAGCTGGATGCGAAGTCTACTCGAGAATCGTGGGTTACCTGAGGCCGGTTGACCAGTGGAACGACGGCAAACAGGCTGAGTTCAGAATAAGAAGAACCTTCGACAAATCCGTTCTCGTGGAGATACCTGCCTAGCGAAGGATCAGAACCTATGAAGTTCGGAGGCTTCCAGAAGACAAGCCTAATAGACTTTCCAGGCAAGATCTCAAGCATACTCTTTGCGACAGGATGCAACCTCCGCTGCCCCTTCTGCTACAACCGGCGGCTGATTATAAGACCTAAGCCCCCGTTCCTCTCCGAGGAAGACGCTTTCGAAATTTTAGAGTCTAGGAGAAGATACGTGAGCTCGGTTGTCATAACTGGCGGAGAGCCCACCTTAAACGGAGACTTGGACGCTTTTGTCAGAAGGCTCAAGGACCGAGGGTTCTCGGTGAAACTGGACACAAACGGCTTCTTTCCCCACATGCTGGAGAAATGCCTGCCCTACCTTGACTACGTAGCCATGGACGTGAAGACTTCTCTGGGGAAGTATGGGCTTATGGGCGCAAAGGGGACAGAGGGCTTTCAGCGAAGCATTGAACTGCTCAAGGATGGGAGAGTCGACTACGAGTTCAGGAACACGGCGGTCCCCGGCCTCGTCAACAAAGAGGACATCCCGGAAATGGGCAAGCTGGTAGAAGGCGCGAAGCGCTTCGTTTTCCAGCAGTTCGTTCCAGGGGAGACCCTGGACAAGAGGCTTAACGATGTTAACCCTTACCCGCCAGAGGTCATAAGACGCTTTGCCGAAATCATGAAAAGCTACGTCGGCGAGGTCGTGCTGCGGATCTGACTTGCCACCTGTAACGTCTTCTTTTCCCCAACCTTCTCCTTAAGGAATTTATGGATTGCCTGGGCTGCCTGCTTTCCACCCGCCATCGCCGAGATTACGGTGGCATTGTCAGTCACGATGTCGCCGCCAGCAAATACGCCAGGCATATGCGTTTCACCAGTCTCTGGGTTGGCGACGATTGTCCCGTGTGGCGTGACTTCTACCTTATTCTCTCCACGAACTGCTAGGGGGTTGGGTTTCTGGCCAATGGCAACAACGACTGTGTCGGCGTCTACGGTGAATTCAGATCCTTTCAGCGGAACGGGTTTTCTCCTGCCCGACTCGTCGGGTTCTCCGAGTCCCATTGTCAGACATTCGACCTTTCTGACCCATCCCTTCTCGTCTCCTAAGAAGCGAACCGGAGTCGCTAGGAAGATGAACTTGATTCCCTCTTCCTTTGCGTTCACAACTTCGTCACGTCTGGCCGGCATGAGATCTTCTGTCCTGCGGTATACGACCGTGACCTCGCCTCTGAGTCTCAGGGCTGACCTTGCAGCGTCCATGGCCACGTTTCCACCGCCGATGACAACGACCTTCTTCCCAACCTTTATAGGCGTGTTGGACTTGGGAAACTCGTAAGCCCTCATCAAGTTGACCCGGATGAGAAACTCGTTTGCGGAGTATATTCCGTTCAAGTTTTCGCCTGAGATTCCCAGAAACATGGGTAGCCCGGCGCCTGACCCTACGAAGACCGCGTCAAAGCCTGTCTGGAAAAGCTCGTCCAGCTTCACGATCTTGCCGACTATGATGTTGGTTTCGATTCTGACCCCAAGGCTTTCGACATATCTAACCTCGTCTTTCACGATCTTCTTCGGCAGCCTGAACTCTGGTATCCCATATATGAGAACCCCGCCAGAAGCGTGAAGAGCCTCAAAAACCGTGACCTCATGACCCAGCTTTGCCAGTTCAGCAGCGGCGGTTAGACCAGCCGGTCCGGAGCCTACGACAGCCACTTTCATACCTGCTGGCTGAACACTTTCAGGCTTTCTGGACTTTCTTCTGCTCTCCTTATCTGCTACGAACCTCTCGAGGCCGCCTATGTTGACCGGTTCACTCTTCAAACCCAGGACGCATTTGCCCATGCACTGATCTTCCTGAGGGCAGACTCTGCCGCAGACGGCTGGTAGGCTGTTCTTCTCACGGACCACTTCTAGGGCTTTCTTGGGCTGGCGTTCGCGTATGTGTTTGATGAATGCTGGTATGTCTATCTCTACTGGGCAACCTTCGACACATTTTGGAGCTTTACATTGAAGACAACGACTCGCTTCGGCTATTGCTTGGTCCTCTGAGTAGCCCAAGGACACTTCCTCGAAACATCGGACCCTCTCTTCAACCCCGCGCTTAGGCACAAGTATCTGGGGTTGTTTGTGAGCCGTTGCAACTTCCTCCCTTCACTGGCGCCAGATTACCCAATTGAGCGACGCCTTCCTTATTAACATTTTTCGGGAGGCGAACATGTCTTCGGGTCAGAGTTCCTTGGTCCCGGAGATGGCTTCATATCCTTCATGGCAGTTCCGGCGGGACCGCTGGTTCTTCTTCTTTCTCGGAGAGGAACTCTACGGCTTGAAGAAGATTCTTTACAATGCTCAATAGGGATAGCAGAAGCGAAACAGCGAGTACAGCTTTGAAGTCAATGGTGAAGGCAATGCTCATCTCGGGCGGCAAGGGTAGTTCAGGAGACGACTGCAACGTGACAGTCAACAACCCGCCGTCTGTTATGAGCACGAGGATGGTCATTGATATCAGTGTCCTTGCGATGCTCAGCACATATTTGAGAATTGTTCCCTGCAGGAGCTGGATGGCGACTTCGAACCCGATGAAGATGATCAAGAGATAGGATAAACCTCTCTCCTCAATGGGGAGGAACTTCATGAATTGTCCACCGGCACCTGCAACATAAAGCAGTAGGAGCATCTCTCCGCCCATGATGAACCCCCATGCTGCTGCCCTTAAGACTCTTGGAAGTAGGATTCTGACCCAGTCTTTCGCGGTTCTCTCTTGCTCTTCAGCCTCAGCCATAGTCTATCCTTCCCATTCCGAAAGTTTGACCGAGCATGGGAACCTCCAAGTAACCTTCCACGTAACCCTTTCCCGTGAAGTCCAAGGGATTAGCCATGTGGGTTGTTAGGTCAACGGCTCCGCTGAACCTTGAACCCGATGGAATATTGATTTCTCCCCTTCCTGAACCAATGTAAGCGTCGTTCTCATTGTAGATTCTGAAGTTGAAACTTCCAGCTACGTCGAAGAAGGAATGGTTCTCCACTTCTAGGATAACGCGCAACAGTAGATGGGTTCCGTTGAAATCGGGACTCACCTCTCTGATATTGAGACTGTAGAGCGGGGCTCCCCAAGGCACCGACATATTCAACAAGGCGAGCTGGAAGCCCAAAGCGTAGGCATATCTGAATCCCATTGAGAGGTCGATCTTGAACTCGGCGTCGTTGAACAGCAGTTCAGTCATGTTTGAAAGGATATCCTCGAGGCTTAGGGACAAGTTGTGCAGAGCTGACTCAGCCTGCCCTTTCCTTATCTGCCGTATCTTGGTTCTGGCCTCTGTAAGAGTCCTTCCGTCTTGGAGCTTCATCTTAGTCGCTACTTCGAAGTCCGTCATGTCGTAGTAACCTGTGTTGTTGACCGTGACAGGCACGGAAAAGACCAGACTATCATCAGAAAAGCTTGTCTGGAATCCGCCGACTGCTATGCCTTGTCCCACCATGAGCGTCTGGAACGCCGAGTAGACAGCTGTCAACAGAAACGCAAGCAGCAGAAGCATGGATATCGTTATTGCCCAGCCGATGGCTCTGACACTCTGTCTCATGTGGTTTTTCCCTCTCTTTTGGTCGCTTTTCCGGGAAGAACCCACCGATCCAGATCGGTTCCGCTACTTCCTAACTTCGACTTGCGCGGTCTGCTTGACTTCTTTGACTCTGGTTGCTTCTTCGCCCTCTTTCGGCAGCGAGATTATGATCTGAACGCCTCTTCTCGTCAGGATTGAGCCTATCCATCCCATAATGCCGAGGTAGAGTGCTCTGATTGCGTAGGTAATCAAAGGAGCCAAGGCTTCGCCGAAGACATTCATCAGGTCTTCCGATCCAGCGATCTGAAGGACGCCGATGAGAAGCTGATATGCGCTGGCTAATGTGAAGAGGAGCACCGCCACGCCGATGAAGAGGACTGCGAACCCTGACATTTTTGTGTTATCCATGGGTAGGAATACCTCGGACTAGATTTGCGCTTTGATTATTTAAGCTGAGTAGAACTCTTCTACTATATTGGATATCCATACGTCCAATAGAAGACCGCGGACTATGCGCGAAGAGTTGCTGTTGGTCCTCAGGCTATCTCGTTAGTTTTACTCCGGCAAGTTTCTCCATGGCGACGATGGCAGCTTGGGTTCCCTTGTCTCCCATCTCCTCTGCCTCAACCGCCCTCAACATCTGCTGGACCAACGCTGTTCCCGGCAAGGGTAAGCCTAACTCAGCTGCAAAGGATAGAACAAGCCTAAGGTCCTTCTGCTGGTGCTTTATTTTGAAGCCAGGTCTGAAGTCTCGATCCACCATCTTCGGTCCGAGGTTCGAAAGCATCCACGAGCCAGCTGCTCCCGCAGTCACCACATCCAAAAGCTTCCTGAGATCTAAGCCGGCTTTGGCTCCGAGCATCAATCCCTCGCAAACGGCTTGTATGTTGAGCGCGCATATCACCTGGTTGCACAGCTTCGTCGTCTGGCCCATGCCTGAAGGACCCATGTAAGTGACCCTTTTTCCGAGAACTCTGAAGATGGGTAAGCATTCCTTGAAGGTTTCTTCTGGACCTCCGGTCATGATGGACAAGGTCGCTTCCTTAGCGCCGACTTCGCCTCCGCTGACAGGAGCGTCCAGCATCTTCACGCCTTTCTTTGAGAGTTCCTCGGATAGTTTCTGTGCTACTGTGGGCGAGATGGTGCTCATATCGATCAGAACTAAGCCGGGACGGGCTCCCTGGATTACGCCTTCCGGTCCAAGGATAACCTCTTCCACATCCGGAGAATCAGTAACCATAGTCACTACGATGTCGGACTTCTCAGCCACTTCCTTGGGCGAATCAGCTCGAGAGGCTCCTAGAGCGATAACCTCGTCCATCTTCGGCTTGGTCCTGTTCCAGACCGTCAACGGGTAACCAGCCTTTAGAAGGTTTAGAGCCATGGGTTTACCCATGACGCCTAGCCCTATGAAACCGATCTTTTTGGCGGTCATTTGACACAGCCTCCGAAGAAAGATAGCGATCACATGCGATAAAAAGCCTTTCATCTCTTAAGAGGAAGAATGGTTCAGTCAACAAAACCCTTAAGAATCCGCGGCGTAAGCTTGTATGAAGGCGGAGACGAGACGGGCGGGTAGATCAGTTTGGAATGATCGCGGCGTTGGCATCGCCGAGGTCGAGGGTTCAAATCCCTCCCCGTCCACCATGTCATTGCTTCTGTTCATGTCTTGATTGTCGTACATTAGTCCCTCTTCCATCAACAATACTTGCCTCCAATATTGAAGC
>Ga0315314_1003488_pt1 | contig 12278 bp, 13 predicted proteins | sample TDP9_MG_FD_203631 | JGI IMG/M metagenome (GOLD analysis project Ga0315314, IMG submission 203631) | Freshwater sediment microbial communities from Lake Towuti, South Sulawesi, Indonesia - TDP9 | ecosystem: Environmental > Aquatic > Freshwater > Lake > Sediment | place: Indonesia: South Sulawesi...
CATTGGACGAAGGCGGCAGTCACAGCAGCATCTATAGCGTTTCCGCCTTGCCTCAGAACCCTAACACCCTCCTCCACAGCAAGCGAGTGAGGGGCGACAACCATGCCCTTCAAATCAACACACATTGATTAGTTATCTTGGACAACCATTAAAAAGGTTAATCACTTCGGCAAGCCCTACTTCAGAGTCAGAACTCTGCAGTTTCCTTCTATATAGGGACTATCATACCTAGTTTAGAACTAAGAACTTGACGTGTCTGGCAGAACGAGTTGACCGTGAGTCTTATATTGCGTGTGTTGACCCGTTAATTAGGAGAGGCTTGTAAATGAGTAAAAGTGTAACCATCGCAGGCGTTACCGCGGAGCCTGGAAAGAAGGCGCACGGCGCTGTGTCAGTGCCAGACCTTTTCGCCGACGGTCAGCCGATGGAGATACCCTTCATAGTATTCAACGGCAGCAAGGCGGGACCGAGACTCCATATACAGATAGCCCAGCATCCAACGGAAGTCCATGGCTTGGAAGGCGTCTACAATGTGTTAAGCAACCTAAACCCGAAGAAGCTCTCGGGCATCGTGACCTTCAGCCTGCCAAATCCAGTCGGCTTCAGGTTTGCCATGTACTTCGGCAACCTCATAACGCACGACATCAACCGTGTTGGGTACGGCAACCCCAACGGCTCTTTGATGGAGAGGATCGTCTACTCTTGGTGGGTGAACTTCGTCAAGGACAAAGCAGACTATGTCATAGATATCCATGGAACACCTCCTGAGACCTTCGTCTACTACGAGGCTCACGGCGTCTCGCCTGAAGTGCCCGAGAAGGTCGCTGTGAGGTCTGAGAGGATGGCGAAGCTCTTCAGCGCTAAGATTCTCATGAAGCAGATAGACCCCTATGGCGGTGGAAAAAGCTTCCGCGGCGCCTGTGTAGACGATGGCATACCTGCAATCGTTCCCGAGGTGGCGCCTGACGGTGCGAAGGTTACGGAGAGAGGGTTGCGCAACATAATGGTTGACCTCGGCATGATCGAGGGGAAAATCGAGCTTCCACCTAGGCAGTACATCTTGAAGTGGGTGGCAGATCCGAGGGCTTCAGCGGTGAGAAACTCCAAGGCAGGGGCTTTCATACCCTCTGTGAACATTGGCGAAACAGTGAAGAGGGGAGACAAGGTCGGCGTGATTTACAGCCCAAGAACACTTGAAGAAGTGGAAACGCTCACGGCGCACAGAGATGGCTTCATCTCTTCGATACGGGCATATCCCATAAAGAGCGTCGGAGAAACAGTGATGTCGATAGAGGAGATCCTTGAAGTAGTCGAAAACCCCTAAAGGAAGCGCCTACCCCTTTTTTATGGCATCCAGCCAAGGACTGTAAACTCCGACTATATGAGGAACTCATCTCCGAGTTCTACGTGGATTATGCCGCATCTCAGGCAACGATAAGCCCTAAAGTACTGGCTCTTCATAGGACCCCGGATCAGCGTTGAGAAGCCTATGGGTTCTCCTAGGATTCGACTAGCCAGGCCGAGAGGAGGTTCGTCCCTTCTCCAGTAGATGCCGCTAGGTCCGTAGAGGTTGCCCTCCTCCATGGTCTGACCGCATCTTGGACACTCCTTCGATGCCTTAGAAAGGGCGAGTCTCTCCTCCGTTCCCTCTACCTGTTTGTGGGGTTTGGTCCGCGAGCTTGGGCGATGCAAACGAGTCACGACCATGAGGACGAGCAGCAGAAGGATGGGAACACCAATAAGCTCGAGAGACATCCGATTGAGTTCTTTGTTCAAGGTCATCTATAAAGGTTACATAACCATCGGACTTGGCTTGGCCCAAGAAGAACACCGTGAAAAACTTATCTATTGGTTCCAGGTTTAGACAGGTGATCGAAATGGTGTTTCGTGGAGTAAACGTGATCGATTTTCATGTCCATTTCCCCACGAGCTACAGAGGAGCGCAAGATGCTGGTCCGTCTAGGCTTCTGGAGAAGTATGGTGCGGAGAAGCTTAGGCTGCTAAGGGAGCAGTCTCGACAGTATCGGGATGAATGGAGGTGGGTGTATGGGTTTGATCCCCCCGAGACAGAGACGCATACTGACGAGGAGCAGGCTGAGAGATGGGTTAGGGATCTTGACAAGAAGGGTGTGGAACGGGTGAACTTCGTCACTGGCGGAGGTAACGAGAACTTGGCGAAGATCGTTAGGATGTATCCTGATCGTTTTACAGGGTTTGCTCATCACAGCATGTTTTCAGAGGACGCACCAGCTCAGCTTGAGCGGGCGGTCAAGGAACTTGGCATGAAAGGTTATAAGATCATTGCTTCGTCTCAGGCCAGACTTATCGACGACAAGTCCACTTACCCCTTCTGGGAGATGGTGGATAAACTGGAGCTTCCAGTGGTCATACATTTCGGCGTCCTGGGAGGAGGGGGCAGTATACCTTCTGGTGATCTGAGAAACATGAATCCTATGATCCTCTGGGAGATAGCCAAGATGTTCCCGAGGATCAACTTCGTTGTGCCCCACTTCGGAGCAGGCTATCTTAGAGAGCTTCTCCTCCTCTGCTGGTTCTGCAGGAACGTCTATATAGACACCTCAGGGTCAAACCAGTGGATGACTTGGATGCCCTTCGAACTAGACCTGAAAAGCCTCTTCAAGAAAGCCATTGAGAGCGTGGGACCAGACAGAATAGTCTTCGGAACTGACTCGAGCTACTTCCCTAGAGGCTTCAGCGTAGACTACCTAGAAGAGCAATTGAAAGCCTGTCGACTGCTTAGGCTGGAAGAGAGTACCATTGAGAAGGTCTTCTACAGGAATGCTGCCAACCTCTTGAAACTGGAGACATAAAAAGGGAAGAGTGGCCAGTGCTTAGACGAGGAACGTCTTGTCTTTTTCTCTGCGTCGAGTTATGTCGCCTCTTAGCGCAGCGACCTGTCCTTCGTGGTGCACAGCCTCTAGGAGATAGGTCAAGATCATTGTCAGTCTCTTCCTCTTGCCGCGTCCAAGGTCTATCTCGGCGTCAAGGTCCGCTGGGCTCAGGGAGTCTATACCACTGAGAACCGCTGCTTTTCCCCTCTCCAAGTCGCTCATAACCATCTGCAGGGTGGGATTGCTGTTAGCGTAGTCGTCGGGCCAACCCGCGGGTTTGTAGTTGGGGTTAGCCTTAATCATTCTCGGTATACCGACGTTCCATTGCTGGGAGAGGTGGATTAGAATCCACTTTATGTTGTTTGACTCAGGCACGGGACGCCATTCGATCTCCTTTTCAGTCAAATCCTTAAAAGCCCTGTCGCATCGTCCCATGGCATTCTCAGCAACGAGCTTCAGCATCTCTTTTTTCTCTGACATTTCGTATCGCTGGATCATAGAAGTGGTTTCGAACTAATAAATCTAGACTACTGAACATTGTCGGTGAGCACGTCTAAGAATGGCGCTCATGCCCTTGTTGGTGAAGCCTTTATGCTGCTCCTCCGAAAAGGTTTGAGGTGGACTTTGACTGATAGAAGGGACTATTCTTTGTCAGGGGTTCTTCGACAAATGCCTCAGCGTATTGGCAACCGCCCTGGACGCCTCTGAGCTCCGCCTTCAGCTTTGTGAACCTTTGGTAATAGCTATCTGGGAACTTCGCTAGTTGAGAGGAATAGCATTCTATTGCTTCCATCTTCCTGTTGAAGGCTGTCGTTGTGTCCACGATAACATGGGCATTAGGAATCAACGTGTTGACCTCCATCTTCAGCAGTCTCTTCACGACCCAGGACTCATCATAGGCCGTTGTGTGGGCTGCCCACTCTATCGCTTCCTTCACCAGCTTCGATGCTAGGCGGTGTTCTCTATGATAATCGAAATCCAGATGGGTGATCACGATCTCAGGGCGTGTCGAGACGATCACATCTGAGATTCTGCTCACTCTATCGTTCTTACTTGAGATCTCAACGTCGTTGAAGATTGTGGGTTCATGTATGCCCAAGATCTCCGCTGCTTGTTGCAGCTCGTGTCTTCTCTCATCGTTTGGGCAGGTCAGACATAGAACCCTCACAGTCTTTCCCATCCTTGAATGTAGCGCCAACGTCCCACCGCAGCCAAGAGTCTCATCGTCTGGATGTGCTGCGATGACCAGAAGCCCTCCTTCTATCATGTCAACTCACTGCTTATATAGTGGAGTACTGCTACCTCTTAGATTTAAAGGGGTTCCCGATTGAAGCTGGGCATCGTCTGTTATCCAACCGTCGGCGGCAGTGGTATCCTAGCAACCCGGCTCGGGGTGGAACTCTCAAAGAGAGGACACGAGATCCATTTCATCTCCTACGAGAGACCCTTTGCAATACAGGGTGTCGATCCTGAGAATGTTAAGGTCCATCTTGTCTCTGTTCTTGAATATCCGTTGTTCAAATATCCTCCCTACACAGTTTCTCTTGCCTCAGAAATCCTTCAGGTCTGTCACAAATTCAAGCTCGATTTGATCAACGTCCACTACGCCATTCCCCATGCAGTATCAGCCTTCCTAGCAAAAATGTTCACACGCGTTCCATACGTCGTGACTCTTCATGGTTCTGACGTGACATTGTTGGCCTCAGACCCATCTTTTCTCCCGATAAATGCGATGGTCTTGGAAAACTCAGATTGTTTAACAGCGGTCTCGGAGTATTTGAGAAGACAGGCGCATGAGACAATACGAATAAACAAGGGCGTCTCGGTGATCCCAAACTTCGTGAACCCCGAAGTATTCAGACCGGTTAAGGCTAGTGCTACCTATGGACACTTGAATCGACAGCTCGTCGTAATCCATGTCTCTAACTTTCGTCCCATAAAGAGAATCCAAGACCTCGTGGAAGCTATGGGCATCGTCACAGGGGAAGACGCAAATGTTCGACTTATTCTTGTTGGGGATGGACCGGAGAGGCAGAGGATAGAGCTTCTTGTGAAGGAACTGCGCTTGCAGAATCATGTTTTGATGACGGGGTTCAGGAGCGATGTTCCTGACCTCCTCAGGTGTAGCGATATCCTCGTTCTGTGTTCAGACAATGAAAGCGCAGGTTTGACCTTGCTTGAGGCCATGAGCAGTGGGATCCCAGTGATAGCCACTAAGGTCGGTGGAGTACCTGAGATAGTGATGGATGGAAGAAACGGATTCTTGGTAACGCCCAGAAGTCCAGAGGTACTTGCTGAGAGAATCCTGAAGTTGAAGGCAGACAGAGAACTTAGATTTAGAATGGGCGAAGAAGCTCGAAGAACAGTGCTTGAACATTTCACAGCAGACAAGGTCGTTCCCATGTATGAGGAAGTCTACAGACAGACCGTGTCCGGTTAGAGGTTCGCAAAGAACATCGATGATATCGGCGTATACCTGTTGTATTGGCGGAGGAAGACTCCGAGAAGATCGTCAATCCCAGCTACTGTAGCGAGATCCAGCCACAGCCAGCTGACCTCTTGTCCAAATCGTTCTGGCTGAAACCTGCCGAACGCTGAGGATAGGTAGAGCTCAAGCCTTTCACGAAGCCTTTGCTTGTTGCGCAGGTCGTTGATTATAGCTGCCCTATTCTCTGCTGGCTCTCTCAGCCTCTTCCCGAGGAAGGCTATCTCGTCGTTGAGCTCCTGTAAGTCCTGCAGAAGCTTTTCATATGTCAACTCGATGCTCTTCCTAATCTCCCTGTGAGCATTCATCACTTCACGAGCATCTTGAGTGTTTCTCGCTTTGACCCATCTTCCCAACGCTGAGAACAGGTCTTTGTTCATGAGGGTGCCTAAGCCTTCCTTGTTCAGGTCAAGCGAGTATTTCTCGTTCCAGGGTGCATTGTAGAAGGTTCTTGTATATCTCATGAAGAGAGGGAAAGGAATCTTGAGGCCTTGGGAGGCGGGTATCGTCTGGGCGCTGTAGCTTGTCTCGCCTGGTCCACCGACATGGCATATAACGGGGATTACTGAGCTCACTATGATCTGTCGAGAATCAACTCTCGGCGAGATCCAGTCCCCTATCTCAGAGAGGTCTGGGTGATCAGCCTGAAAGGAGAAGGAATACTCTTCTTGACAGGAGGGGCATTTTCCAGATACGTACGCTTCTGAGGCATTGGACCCATGGTGATATGTCAGCTCGATCCTTCTTCTATTGCAGGTGTCATTCATACATTCAAGGAAGAAGGGGACGTATGATCTGTCTCGTAGTTCTATCTGAGGCCTGTATCCTGCCTCCTCAAGAAGTCTAAAAGCCTTGTTTAGTCCTTCGATGAATCTAGTCCTGTTTGGCTCGGAGAGCAGCTGTTCATAGCCATGCTGGAATAGACGGCGAGCTCCTGCCAGTGAGAAGGCTAGGATAGGCACCCCTAAGTCGGCTTCTAGGTCGAAAAGGGAGCCAATTATCTTGATTGACCATTCTGAGACGTTTTCCGATGAATAATATGCGTTTCGCACGAGGGTTAGTGCGTGTTCTAAGTTCTGGAATTTGCTGTCCCGATCCGAGGGTTCTGCGTCTTTTAGCAAGACTTTGTAGTTCTTCTTGAGCTTCTCGATGGTCTCCTTGAACCAACGCTCCGAGGGAATTGACATTCTGTATATCGGGACTCCGTCGAGACTTGGGTCAGCGGGTAGTGAGATGAGAAGTCCCTTGGGGAAGTTGCTTGGAACCCACATGTTGAGGAGCTCGTTCTGAACCGCGTCGTAATCCGCCACATAGTAAAGGGGCACGAGACCCGAGGAGTTTCCAAGCTCGCAGAGCCTTGAGATGCAGGCAACCTTGTTCAAAACATAACTGGGCCCACCTAGGCACATAGGCTGCTGCCCTGCTTCTACGACACCCTGCTCCAGCTGGTCGATGCTCTTCTCGACAAGTGAGGTTAGGATACCCCATCTACGGAGTTGAGCCTTCATCGCTTTCTTTAGCTTCTCCAACTCATCGGAAGTATCTCCGAGGTGGCTTCTCAGTCTGATAGCATGTTCCGCCGCCTGACCTAGGTTAAGTGGAATATAGTTCCAAAGGTATTCTACCAGCTCCTTGCCTTCGCCCGTCTCGACAAAGTTTGAATACAGCCGATGAGGCGGCCTCAGAACCCTATCCGAACCTAGTCAACCCCTGATTGAACCCTTTCTTCTATTGAAGTCTCTGAAGACAATAAAAACCCTTTGAAACATGATTCTGCACGAAGATTCTCAGGCGAAAGAATATGCCGGTCTGGGTGCACTCATATGTATTGAAGTAAAGAGTCGGGGTGGCGACTCTTCAACCTCTCATACCTAATGCAGAGCCTCCAGAGGATGAGAAGCCCAACAAACCAGAAGGCTGCTGTCGTCCATAAATCCAGTAGCAAGAACTTCTGAGTCATCCAGCCTGGCTTGAGACGGTATAGCCATAAATGGGTTAGGTAGAAGAAGAGAGGCGTTCTGCCGAAGGTTGAGATAGCACCTGTGAGACCTTTGTCGAATCCTGCCCTGCCTTGAAGGATAAGACCTAAGGCCAGTAGAAGGCACATTCCACCGAGAGTCCAAAGAAGGAAATCAAGACTTGGCGGGTACTTAGCCATGTAAAGCCAGTCCTGCAGGGAGTCTCCAAGCCTCGGCAACAGATTACCGTAACCGTTAATAAGCCTTACGAAGAACCACAACACCAAAGAAGCTAAGCCGCTGGCTAAGACAGAGCTCGTCAGCCTTCTGGTGGTTGTCCAGTCGTAGGTTGTGAGGATTGTGCCGAAGTACCAACCCAAGCCCATGACGCCCAGCCACGGGATTATCGGGTAGAGACCTACGAACGGATATCGCTCATAGCTGGGTTCATGGATGATTACTCTGAGGTAGAATCCTCCTGGTGTGTCCTTCGGTATCCAATCTAGGTTGAGTAAGGGATGGGCAACGATGATGAGGGTCGATAGGGCTAAGATGAGGAGAGGAGGCAGTCGCCTGAGGACGCCGAAGATGATGAGGCACAAGCCTATGCAGGAGATGACTCCGAAGTAGAGCGGCGACGTGCCAAAGGCCGCTGATTCGACGAAGACCGCTAGGAGAAGCAACACGCCGCCACGCTTGGCAATATGCATAGCAATGCTCTGCTGGGACTCGCCTCTCTCCACCCTCCGAGTCGTCGAGAGAGCAAGAGAAGTTCCAGCGAGGAAGATGAATATTGGCGCACAATAATGCGTGATGAACCTGAGGAAGAACTGCGTGAAATTAAGGAATAACGGCCTAGCACCCATCAACCCTTCACTGCCGCGATGCCCCGGGTTCCAGAACAAGGATACATGGTCCCATGCCATGAGAACCATAGCGACTCCACGAACGAAATCTATGAAAGGAAGACGCTTCACAGTCTTCTGTGTCAAACAGGCATCGACGCTCTTCATTTGAACCACATCTGGCAGTAGATCAAGGATTCCGATTCTCTCAATAAAAGGATTCCCCACGTAAAGTGCTCGTCACTACCGTCCAGAACTTTCGTGAGTATCTTCTCAGACATTCTAGCATAGTCTGTAATGCTCTTCTTGTCCAGCAAAGTAGGATATATCTAATCTGTTGACCACGGAGACTCCGGCACAAGAGGCATTATCTTCGAGATCCCGGTCAGGATCGTTGTCCCAAGTGTCGCTGGTCGATCTAGCTCCTCAGAGAATCAGGCCTTTCTCCGCTTTGAATCCGTGAATAGGAGAGGTGCTGTGAGAGTGATTTGAACCCAGTTCACCGTGGAGATGTCCACCACAAGAAAACCCTTTCGTTTTTCCTCCATTTGGGAATCCAAGGCGGATAGAGCCATCATTCATCTAGGCGTGTAGAAGGTTATTTGATTCATTCGTTGTAGACATCTTCACGCTGGAAGTTCTGTATACTACCTTCATCATTGTCGATGTCATTTGGTGAGTATTTCTGATGAGGAACGTTTCGTTAGCATAGATTCGCTTAGAAGTCGGATTGGTTATCTCTTAGACTGTTTCGTCATCTAGGAAGATTGCTTCTTTGAGTTCCTTGAAATGTTTGTCTCCAGTGACAACTTGTGTGGATCTTGACCTCGCTGTTGCTAGGATGATAGAATCAGAAATTCCCCATCCTTTCACCCTTCTTTTCATGGTATGATTGATTTCCCCGGATAAGATGGCGATGTTCTTCTCCAAAGGAACGATCAAGGTAAATGAAGTTATGAAGGCCAAGTCCTCATCAAAGTGATTCCATCCTTCCCTCAGATACTTTTCCCTGAGCTCAGCGATGGTTATTGTAGTTGTCGCTGCTTCTCCACTTTCCACATATTGTCTGGCCTTCTCACCTATTCGTGTTCCTCGAAAATACTCTATCCATGCGTAGGAATCGATTACATATCTAAAGCTCATGGCTCCGGGCCTCATCCTCTGGCCTGAAAGGCGTCATTTCAGGATGCGCTCCAAACTTTGACTTCGGGATTTGACGAATCCGTCTAATAAGGGTCTGAATCGCCTCGTCGAGGCTGCGAACGCCGAGTTCAGCCTTAAGTTCCTCTAGAGCTTGAAGAGTGCTCCTCTTAACCTCGACCGTAGTTCTTGACATAGAATGGATTCACCTATAACTATGTCCTATGGAATTCCTTAATTAAGCTATCGGAGAGGCTGATCCCCAAAACCTCAATAGGGAAGACTGTCCAAGTTGCTCAAATCAGGTATTAAACCAACTCAGTGTGATGACGGAACACACGAAGACGACGGACACAATCCACGTGATGCCCGATCATGCCCGTGATGCCCGAAGTATGTCCTTTTCCCCTAACCTTGTGTTCTTGATGCCTGATTTCTCAGTGACAAAGCTGATGAACTCAGATAAGTCCGGCATTCCCCACCACCCTGCCCACAGACTTCGGGTAGAACTTCAGATACTCTCTGATCTTCTTGTTTTTGGCTCCTTTTGAGTAGTCTTCGATGGAAGAAATAATCCGCTCTTCAGGGACGGACCTGTACTTTGACAGGTAGATGATGTCTAACAATGTCTTCTCCAGATCGGAGGATTTTGCTCCGTTCTTCTCCAGAATTCCAAAACTGAAGAGTGTAGGGCTAAGTTTAAGGAATCTTACCTTCTCCTTTGCCACTTTGACCACCTTTGGCCTGAAAATTTTTTCATTCACAATAAATATGGTGTCCGAGAACTCGTGAGTAACGCCGTTGAATCTCAAAGCGGTATATAGACCGAAGTACCACTTGATCTTGAGCTCGTCCATTCCGAGAGATAGCATCTTGTAGATATCCACGGCCTTCTTCAGAGTGAACTCCTCGACGGTCCTGACATAGTAGAGGCCCCTGAGAAGCCTGACCATGTAGCCGTAGGATATCATGAAGTTTATCGTGTTTGTCGTGTTAGCCCAGAATCTTTTACACACAGTCTCAAGGCTGACCCTTCTCACGGTCTTGCCGCCGTATTCGGACAGTATGTACTTCGTCAGGGGTTTCATATTTGTTATTTGTATTACAATATATAAAAACGTTTTTGATTGTTATATAGATTCGCCCTTGCGAAATATAATGAAATCTTTGGAAATAGCTGTACTATCCCATGACATATCCGACACCTCTTGGTTAAGGTAAGAGGTGTCAGGGTGCTATCGCTCAAAGAGAGAAGGACGATCATCCTCAAGCGGGTGAAGCACGGCTGGCCGGTGACCACAATATGCGCCCACTTCGGGATCAATCGCGACACGTTCTACTACCACTGGAACAGCTACAGGCTGCACGGTTGGGAGGGCCTGGAGGTAAAATCCAGGAGGCCGCACACGGTACACTCGACCCCGCAGGACGTCGTGGAGAGGGTGATGGAGATAAGAAGGCTGTACGGCTACGGCCCCAACAAGATAGAGGCCGTGCTCAGACAGGACGGCGTCAGCCTGGGGCACAACACCATACACAGGATCCTCGTCAAACAGGGCCTGAACCATCCCCTAGAGGAGCCGAGGGGGACTTGGGGAAGAACCAGGTTCGAGAGACCGAGCTCAAACAGCCTCTGGCAGACGGACTTCATGCTCACCGAAGAGGACGACTGGATGGTCACCTACCTGGACGACCACAGCAGGTTCGTCACCGGTTGCAGGATAGACCACGACGCAAGAGGCGAGAACGCCATCAGCCTTCTCAGGAGGGCTATAGCCATGTTCGGAGCTCCTACGCAGATCCTGACAGACCAGGGATCCCAGTTCGTAAACCCGAGGGGAGGTGCCATCCAGTTCCAGCGGTTCTGCCTGGACAACGATATAGAGCACGTGAAGGCGAGCGTGAGGAGGCCAACCACCATAGGCAAGCTCGAGAGGTGGCACAGGACCTACCAGGAGGAGCACAGCGGCTTCGGAACCCTGTCATCGTTCGTCCGATACTACAACTACACGAGGCCGCATCAGGCGTTAAGCTATTCAACTCCAGCTCAAGTATATTTCAGAGACCTGTCGGATATGTAGGGGGATAGTACAGGAAACACTTTAATCAATGTTATTATATCTATCTTCACGCTAGTCCGGGAATAGCAAGTTTGGATCAAACAGGGAGAAGGTGAGATATTGTCCGAAGATGAACCGCCTAGAGTCATGGTTGCTCCTACATTTGAGGATACAAAAAGCCCCGACTATCGCTATGTCTATGCCACTGGCGTTTTTGGCGGGATTGACCCTAATGGTACAACAATGATTTTCTATTTAGACCGCTTGGAGCTGGAAACAGTTAGCACTCCGCAACCAGGAGCTGAAAAACTGAAGAAAATATTAAGAGAACTGCAAGTCGAAATTTATATGAGTCCCACAACGTTCAAAAGTGTAGCAGAATGGATGAACCACCATATCCAACAATACGAAAAGATATTTGGCGAAATCCCAATGGCGCCGAAAAAAGAAGAGAAGCGGTTTCCCCCTGGTGGACTTATAACTTAGAGAACCTCATTCTGCTAGAATGTTTCTAGTTCTATGCTATTGATTCCCATGAAGGTGCTGAATATTAGGATGTAATTCGGCCTTTCTTCCATCCTGCGGTATGCGAATGGGAGATAATCACAACCCCTAAATAGATTTTACGTTTTACATACGGAGAGAAATTGTTAACCGAATTATTCCGCCTCTTTAGAAAGGGGGGTGATGTCATTTTTAGTATATCCTTGTTCTACGTGTATGATTAATATGGGTTAACTCGGAAAATTCCAACTGCGCATTAGCCTCGTAATAAAACCTGATGCGTATAAGCCCTAAAAAGAATCCCGGTTCAAAAAAGAAGCTTGAAAATTGCCCCATTAGAAATTGTTACGGAGATTTTTGAAGTAACGTGTTTTATATATAAAGATAGCAAAGAAGTATCGGAACTCTAGAGGCGAATTTGTCCTGTCCCAAGA
>Ga0315314_1003489_pt1 | contig 12272 bp, 14 predicted proteins | sample TDP9_MG_FD_203631 | JGI IMG/M metagenome (GOLD analysis project Ga0315314, IMG submission 203631) | Freshwater sediment microbial communities from Lake Towuti, South Sulawesi, Indonesia - TDP9 | ecosystem: Environmental > Aquatic > Freshwater > Lake > Sediment | place: Indonesia: South Sulawesi...
TCATCGAGCCTGCGCAGGGCATCTAGGAGCCTGTCGCGCTCTATCATGAGGATTTGCATCTCCTTCTTCGTCTTCAAGCGAGCCCCTTCCTATCTTTAGGCTGACGTTTAATTAAATGCGCGGCTAATCTTTAGTCATGCCGGAGCTCCCGTTCGATTGGGCAATTACGCTCGTGCTAATCCTGGCTCTGACTCTCTTCGTGGCCATGGTCATCATGTACAGGCTACGCACCCGAGCTGAAACCCGCCGACGAGTTGAGCTACGCGAGAGCCTTTCGCAGATGCTCAAGCGCAGGGCCGAGCTAGCGTCACCTCCCGAGGAGCTAGTTGCCTCGCTCGAGCGGGTGGCCAGCTCGGTGGAGAAGGCCGCGGGATCTAAGCAACCAGTCGTCCAAGTCCGGCTCGACACCACCATCGAGCTGAAGGCGGTCGCATCGGATATGTTGATGCTGCGCATGCCCACAGCGGATGGGTGGGTGACCCTCCATAAGTCCTTCGGAAATGTCAGGATCAAAAATGTGAAGAAAATTGCCCGAGGCTACGAGATCCACATCAGTAGTACATGAGGTCTGAGTGTAGATCCTCGACAGGCGCCCAGATGAGGTTCCTGCCGAGCTTAGCCTTCCTCACCCTGCCCGAGCGCTCGAGTTGCCTTAGGACTTGGCTGACATCTTGAAGTTTGCAGCCCAAGATGTGCGCTATGTCACGGGCCTTCAAGGAACCGTAGCGACGCAGGATGTACTCTATTATCTCGCCCCGTATCGTCATGGGCCAGAACTCCTCCTCTTCCTCCTCTTCCTCCTCATCAATGTATTCGTGCATCTCTTCCATTCTCCACCTTTTATTGTATGGATTTCGTGCTAAAAAGTTTATCCTGTATCATTTGTAGTTGTTTTGTTGAAGGGGAATACAGTCATTTATACGTTTTCTTTGGATCGAACACTTTTTTCAGCACTGGTACTAGCTTGCCCTTTTCGATTTTTCGATAGAAACATGACCGGTAGCCATCGTGGCATGCGCCGCCGACCTGATCGATATCGAACAACAGCGCATCGCCATCGCAATCCACGAAGACACCACGGACGTGCTGGTAGTGCTTCGATTGTTCGCCCTTCAGCCAGAGCTTTCGTCTAGATCGACTCCAGTAGTGCATCAGGCCCGTCGTCAAGGTCTTAAGCACCGCCTGTTTGTTCATCTGCGCGACCATGAGCACATCCTTGGTTTTGAGGTCGCGCGCCACCGCGGTTATTAAGCCATCCCTAAACTTCAGCGACTTGACCACCGCCTCCGCCTGCTCCAACGACGATCTCAAGTTCTCACTAACTCCCACTTGAACCAACCCTCCGCCTTTTGAACCTCTCGCGAATGCTCCGCGCATGTCCCGGCAAACCCTCGACCTCAGCCAACTTTTCAGCAACCTCGGCTACACGCCCTAAACCGCGCTCGGTCAGCATCTGCACGCTCGGCAACCTCACGAAGTCAAGCGCGGAAAGGCCTGAACGTCTACGGACTGCGCCTCCTGTTGGCAAAATGTGGCTCGGCCCAACCGCCAGATCGCCCGCGGCTACTGGAGAATATGGTCCGACGAACACTGCGCCAGCATTTTTCACCTGTTTCAACGCTCGCCTCGGCTGCCCGACCATCAGTTGCAGGTGTTCCGGGGCATAGTCGTTCGAGAATTCGATGGCTGCCTTTAGATTTTGCGCCACTGCGATGTACCCATATCTGCCGAGAGATTTGGCCATGATATCCCTTCGGGGGTTATCCCTGAGCATGTTTCGAATTAGCCTGCGGACCTCTGATGCCAGCTCCTCCGAAGTCGTAACCAAGACAGCTGCGGCCGCCGGATCGTGCTCAGCCTGTGCCAGTAGGTCGGCTGCGATGTAGACTGGATCTGCTGATCGATCTGCAAGGATTAGAATTTCGCTCGGACCGGCGGCGAAATCTATGTCGATGTCTGGTGAGACCACATACTTAGCAGCGACCACGTAAACATTGCCTGGGCCGACTATCTTGTCGACTTTTGGTACTGTCTTAGTGCCGTATGCCATCGCAGCGATCGCCTGAGCTCCTCCAGCCCTGAACACAGCATCGATGCCAGCTAAATCCGCCGCTACCAATGTTGCGGGGTCGACCTTGCCGTCGCTCCTCGGAGGAGTACAAACAATGACCTCTTCGACGCCAGCCACCCGCGCTGGGATTGCCGCCATGAGTAGGCTCGAGGGGTACCTTGCGAGCCCACCTGGCACATATATGCCAACCCTCGCCAATGGGCGCACGAGCTGACCAGCCCTAATCCCTGGCTGGAGCTCGACCATCCATTCCCGAGGCAGCTGCTTTCTGTGGAACTTCTCTATTGCTTGGGCTGCCATTTTTATCGCTTGAACAGCTCCAGCATCGACCTGCCCATAGGCCGCGCGGATTTCCCGGTTGGGTACTCGAATTTGCTCTCGGCTGAGCCTCACGCCGTCGAATCGCTCGGTATACTCAAGCAGCGCATCGTCGCCCCGCCTCCGCACTTCCACCACGATCTTGCGCACGCTTGGCATGACCGAAACGATGTCGAGCTCGGAGCGCTTGAGCAACCTCTCGTGCTGTTCCGGCGAGCACTTGCGCAGGCGCACGATCTCAATCGATTTTTTCAATCACGACACCCCAGTTGTGCTATAACCTCACGGAGATGCCCTGCCCGCGGAGGTAGCGCTTCACCTCGTCGACGGTGTAAATGCTGAAGTGGAAGATGCTTGCAGCCAAGGCACCATCAGCTCGACCGATCGTCAGCGCATCTCGGATGTGCTCGAGTTTTCCTGCGCCCCCGGAAGCTATGACCGGAAGGCCAGTCGCTTCGGCTATCGCGCGAGTACCTTCGAGATCGTAACCCTCTCGGGTGCCATCTGTATCGACACCCGTGTAGAGGATTTCACCTGCACCCAATGCCTTGACTCGCCTTGCCCATTCAACCATGTCGATGCCCGTGGGCTTCGTTCCGCCTGAGATGTAGACCTCCCATCTGCCCTTGCCCACCTGTTTCCCATCGATCGCGCTCACCACGCTCTTTTTCCCGAACTCCTTCGAGAGGTCCCGGATAAGCTCTGGATTCTTGACCGCTGCAGTGTTGACCGACACCTTGCTTGCGCCAGCATCCAATATCGCCCTAGCATCCTCAACGCTACGTATGCCGCCTCCTACCGCCAACGGGATCGAGATCCGTGCGGCAACCCTCCCCACAGCCTCAATCAATGTCGCCTTGCCCTCAGGGGTAGCACCGATGTCTAGGAAGACGAGTTCATCTGCGCTCTGTTTTTCGTATCGTTCAGCATACTCGGCTGGATCGCCCACTTCCCTCATGTTCCTGAAGTTCACTCCCTTGACGAGCTTGCCGTGGAGCGTGTCCAAGCAAGGAATAATTCTACGGTACATTAGATCACCCCTTTCGTGCTCGGTATCCCTGCCCTTCGGGGCTCCTTTCGCACTGCTTCAGCTAATGCCCTGCCAAGCGCCTTGAAAATTGCTTCTGCCTTGTGGTGGTCATTCTTTCCTCGAAGGACTTGGATATGCAAATTCAGCTTACCGTTTGCCGCTAGAGTTTGAAGCAGGTGTTCGATGAGGTCCGAGCTCAAGTCGTCCAGCTTTTTCTTCGCGAACTTCGCCTCTATCTCCGCATACGCTCGCCCACCTAAGTCGACGGCAACTAGCACGAGCGCATCGTCCATCGGCACAATCGCATCACCCATCCTTCGTATGCCTACCTTTGTGTGGAGCGCCTTGTTCAGAGCTTCACCTAAAGCGATCATCACATCCTCGGCGATGTGGTGCTCAAGGTCTCCTCGCGCCTTGATCGCCAAGTCAAAACATCCATGTTTGGCGAAACCGCTCAGGAGATGGTCGAGGAATTTAATACTCGTGTTTATGCTTGCCCTGCCCGATCCATCTAAATTTAGCCTAACTCCGACAGATGTTTCCTTCGTCTTCCTGTTCACCTTTCCTATCCTCATTCCGCCACCTCCATCGCCTGCCTCAAAGTGAGCCTGCCCTCGTAGAACGCCATTCCTACCACCAACCCAGCCGCCCCCGCCTCACGGGCTATCCTCACATCCTCGACCGAAGCCACCCCTCCAGCGGCGATGACCGGTATTTTAACAGCTTGCACGAGTTCTCGAATTGCCCCCGCCCTGATGCCAGCCATCTTACCCTCGACATCCACGTTCGTAAATAACAGCGACCCAACGCCCATGCGCTCGAACTCTTTAGCCAGCTCGACCGCCGGTTTCTGTGTGGGTGTGGCCCAGCCCTCTATGACAGCCCTGCCCGCCCGGGTGTCGATCGCCGCCGTCACCCTCGCCCCGCCCGCGAGTTCGACAAGCTCGCGTGCTAGCTCCGGCTTTTTTATCACAGCTGTGCTCAGTATCACCCTATCCGCCCCTATCCCGAGGAGTTCGGAAGCCCTTTCAATCGATCGGATGCCTCCACCGACCTGCACCCTGACATTTACACTTGCCAGCACTTCAGCGATCTTGTTGAAGTTGTCGCCCGTGCCCATAGCGGCATCTAGGTCTATGAGGTGTAGGTAGCGGGCTCCCTCGGCTATCCATCGTTGAGCAGCTTCTACCGGGTCGCCGTAAACCCGCTCGGTCTCGGGCCTGCCCCCCACTAGCTGGACGCATCGCCCCTTTCGGATGTCGACGCTTGGGATCACCAACATCATCATCACTTCACGGGTGTGCACTAGGGCAGGATCCGCTCGATGGGCATCACCAGGATGTCTCTGGCACCTGCCTGCTTGGCCTTCCGAACCACCTCGTAGACCTTGCCCGCTTCGACGACCGCCTGGACCGCCAACATTGGCTCCGCTGCCTCAACTCTAGAAACCGTTGGGCCGGCCATGCCCGGCACTATTCGCTTTATGGCTGGCAGCTTGGCCTCCGGCACGTTCATGAGGACGAGTTTTCGCCCCCTCGCCCTCATCACGCTCCCCATCGCAGTCGTTATGTCCTCGATCTTCGACTTTTTCTCCCTCATGCTCCGACGGTTCGCGATCAGCCGGGCCGTGCTCTCAAGGATGGTGTCGATGATCTGCAGGCCGTGCGTGCGCAACGTCGTGCCTGTGCTTGTTATGTCCACGACCAAGTCAGCCACGCCGATCAACGGGGTTATCTCTGCAGCCCCGGTGACGCGGGTGAGCTCGACCTTGACGCCTTTCTCAGCGAAGTAGCGGCCCGCGACATTTGGGAACTCCGTCGCCGCCCTCATGCCGGATTTTATATCTTTGGCAGACTTGATGCCTGATTTTTCATGCGCTGCGACCACGATTTTTGTAAATCCATAGCCGAGGTCCAACAGCTCCATGACATCGCTCCCGCTCTCGCACACCAAATCATAGCCCGTGATGCCGAGGTCCGTTGCCCCCTTCGCGACGAGGTCCGGTATGTCCTGCGCGCGGACGAAAACCAGCTCTATCTCCGGGTCGTTCGTCCTGGCGAAGAGCTGGCGGGACTCCCTATTGACGGCACCTATGCCCGAGTCCTCGAGCAGGCGGACCGTTGGTTCCTCAAGGTGTCCCTTTGGGACGGCAATTTTCACCAACATCTAACCACCTCTTTTGAATTGTTTTATCGCCGCCACGAGCCGCTCGTTCTCCTCGGGCTTGCCCACGCTGATCCTGACCCATCTCGGGCCAGCGCCCTTGAAGTTCGAGAGGTCGCGGATCATGATCCCCTTTTTGGCCAAGAACTCACACAGAGCTGGCGCATCCGTGCCGAGCGGCGTGACATCGACCATGAGGAAATTGGCATCGGAGGGCAGCACGCGCATGCCGAGCCTCGAGAACTCCCGACGCAGGTAGGTGCGACCCTTCCGGACCATTGTGATGACCTTACGCAGGTATCGCCTGTCGCGAAGTGCAGCGATTGCGGCGGCCTGCGCCAAGGTGTTGACGTTGAACGGCGCTCGGACCTGCTCCAGCGCTTCGATGAGTTCCGGGTTGCCGATCGCATAGCCGACGCGCAAACCCGCCAGCCCGAAAGCCTTCGAGAAGGTCCTCACCACCAGCAAGTTCTGGCTTTTTTTGACCTCCTTCACCACCGGATATCCAGCGAACTCCACATATGCCTCGTCTACAACCACCAATTTACCGACCTCCAGCACCTCGCGCAGCCCCTCTATATCTATGCCATTCCCCGTCGGGTTGTTCGGCCTTCCCATGAAAGCTAACCTCACATCCTCCATCGCTCGTATGAGGTCCGGAGCTCGCCACTCGAGGTTTGGCAGCTCAAAAAATTCGGGCAGGCCACCATTTATGCGGCAGGCGAGCTCGTAGATGCTAAATGTCGGCAGGGGGATAAGCGCCCTTTCACCAGGGTCCATGAAGGCCTTGCACGCGAGATCGACGAGTTCATCTGAACCATTGCCGAGGGCCACGCATTCGAGATCAACTCCGACGTAGCCAGCTATTGCCCGCTTGAGCTCCTCCGCGCGAGGGTCCGGGTACAAGCCGACTCGACCGGCCTCGGATTTAATCGCATCGATCGCCTTTGGAGAGGGGCCGAACGGGCTCTCGTTCGAGGCGAGGTTTATGGCTCCCGCTAGCTCCGCGCCGTACCTGCGCGCCAGCGGATACCTGATCCGCGACTTCAGCATCTCGCTCACACGTTTCGACAACATTTTACAACCCCTTTAACAACGACCTTGGATTTTTCATGACCTCTTCGGCAGCATTTTCATCGAGCCCCGCACACCTCGCGACAGTCAGCGCCGCCTCGAGCGTGAGCAATTCGCGTGGGCTGTGGGCGTCCGTGTTCACGATCAGCTTGGCCTTTGCCTCGCTCGCGACGCGCGCGATCCAGCCGTTCGCCAGACAATGCCCCTGCCTCGACGTGAGCTCGAGGTAGATGTTCGCCTCACGAGCTCGATCTGCCTGCTCCAGCGTCATCAATCCAGGGTGGGCCAAGATGTCGACGTCCGAACATGTCAGCGCCGCATCGTTGGTGCCGGCGTAAACGGGTTCGACCGTCGTTTCCCCATGCACCAGCACCAGCTCCGCCCCAAGCCTTCGGGCGAGCTTCGCCAGCTTGGCTATCGTCGGCACTGGCACATGAGTCAGCTCTACACCTTGGACGACCCTGATGTCCATGTATCGGTTCAGCTCGGACGCGGCCTTCGTCATGCCCTTCACGACCCATTCGATGTTCGAGCGGTCAACATGGTCGGTTATCGCGATCGCCCCATGGCCAAGTTGCTCCGCCCGGCGGGCCAGCTCGCTTGGCACGAGTTCGCCGTCGCTGAGCAACGAGTGGGTGTGCAGGTCGATGCGCTTCATCTTCCACCCCCGTAGAGTTTGTCATTTGCGGCGTATTTTTTCCACACGTAATTTCGTTCAAACGTCAGCTCGCTTGGCACGCCCAAGCGCTCGAGCACCTGTTGCGCCTCCTCCAGGCTCCTGGTTTGCACGAGCTCCTTGGCGACCTTGCTCACTCGCTCGAATATCACCCGAGGGTCGAAGTAAAATGTGATTGCGGATGCTGGCGTCAACATGACCTTTCGATAGTCACCCCGGATCCCAACTTCTCCAACTCTTCCCCTAGCAGCCTCGACAGCGAGCGCCGTCGCCTCCGTCTTGGTGTTCTTTATCACCTCGTCGAGCGCCTTCAGGTCATCTGGCGTCAGACCCCTGGCCCCCAGGAAACCCCCGTAGCCGGCGATCCGCGCGATGTTCTCGCTCAACTGCTGGAAGCCCACCTCTCCGTCGCTCCCGTAACCGAGCATCCCGAGCACGGATGGCACCTTCAGATTTACCATTGCAGCGAGCATCATGCTGTCCGCGAGCATGCTGCTCAGCCCCTGCTCGGTGCCCTCGGCTAGGACATCACCCCCAACGTCTATGCCCACGAAGAGGTCTATGCCGAGCTTCTCCATCGCCTCGTTCAAGCCCGAGATGACCCCCTGCACGCCTCTGTTCAGATCCACGAGCACAGTTTCGACGCCCAATGCCTCCGCCACGATGGACTCGGTGAAGCGAATTCCCTTGGTCGTCTGAGTTTGGGCGTTTGCGAGCCCGACGGTGTCCGAGAGCAGTTTAATGTTGACGATCTCGTCCATCCGGCGCGGCCCGGGCTCAGGGTCTACTACGTACCTCTCCCACGTCGTGCCGCCGAGCAAAGTGTTCAGGCCGAGCCAACGTAGGTAGCGAGCGGTGGGTATCGTCCCGACGACGTCGCCACCGCCACCTATGCCAATGACGAGCGCATAGTTCGCTTCATCCACGAGAGTCTCGAGGGACTTCGTCATAATTATCCCTGAGACCTTCAGCCGTTTTTGTATATAAATTTTACTAAATTGAGTGTTATGTAGAAATTATTTCCAAAATACCGAAAAATATAAATAATATACACAAAATAACATCACATCAGCCACTGCCCTCGCAACGGGGTGAAAATAATGGAATTGGACCCGACAGACAAAGAGCTGCTCAACCTGCTCCAGGCCGACGCCAAGTTGCCCTACGCGGAACTGGCAAAGCGGCTGGGCGTCAGCACGTCGGGCATCCACAAGAGGGTGAAGCGCCTCGTAGATGCGGGTGTGATAAACAGGTTCGTCGCGGTGGTGGAGCCGCAGGTCGTGGGCAAGAAATTGAAGGCCTTCATAGGCGTCTCGACAGATCCCGGGCGCTGCGCAGAGGTCAAATCCCAACTCATCAAGAGGCCCGAAGTGCTCGAAATTCACGAGGTCGCGGGGGAGCACGACTTGTTCCTCAAGCTGATCACGGATGACACGCTCGTCCTGAACGATATCCTGCACGAACTCGACTCCGTACCCGGAGTGAGCAGCACGCGCACACTGATAGTGCTCAAGACCGAGAAGGAGACAAGTGCCGTTCCCATCGGCTGATCCTGTAGACAATGGCGAAAATGACGATCAACGCCGCGATCATCGCCGCCGTTAGCAACGCAGCAAGGGTGCGATTCGGCTCGGGGTACTCTGGCCCTGCTGCGGCCTCGAGCGTCAGATCTCCACTCAAATCATCTAAACTCCCGCTGTATCTCAACACCGTTAGCCATGCGTCGCCCTCGAAGAGTTCCGCAATTCCCGAGCTGATATGCTGGAGGTCATTTTTACCTACCTCGAACTCGAGCGGGAAGTTGTCTCCGCCGACCTCGAGGGACAGGGTGCGAAAGCCAGCCTCCTGTACCGATCGCGCATCGGGCTTATCGCTCGTCAAAGTGTACAAAGTTATTTCCGTCGTGCCTGAAGCAAGCGAAGATATCTCGAGCGGGTAGTAGAGAAAATCGCTTTCAAATGTGTAAACGATGGGCTCATGACTTTTCGTGTAATCGCTCAGGTCGATGAGGTCAAAGACCCAGTATTTTATTCCACGTTGGATGTAAACCGTCGCTAGGTTTTCCAGCTTTCCCCATGAGATCCCCTGAGCCCTTGCTCCGAGGAAATTCTCAGCCCAATTGATTAGCTCTTGAGCATTATTCGGAGGCATAGGAATGGTGATGTCATGGGCGCCGATCTGCTCGTGAAATATTACCTCTAACTGGGGCGCATTTTCAAGCCCTGCCTTCCCGTAACCCCTCTGAGAGTACATATCTCCCACGTACCTCAAGAGCAAATCTTGGACCGCGATGAAGGAGTCAAACTTTCCCGCCTCAACCGTTGGCTCCGAGGGTAGCGGCAGTATCTCAAGCGCCCAGGTGTTATCGCTCCCGTATACATCCGTTGAAAGGATCAGCACCTCTCGCTCGCCATTCCAGGCCACTATCGCCTTTTGACCAGGCTCGTAGACCGAGGTTCCGGGGGGTACAATCATTCCCCTGTCTGCTGAAGCTGAGGGCACAACCAGCAGAAGGACGAAGAACCCGATGCATGCCAACTTGAGCTTGGCCATGTTCTCATTTTTGTCTGAAAATGTCTCTATTTAAATTTAGTTTCGAACATGAAACAATCCTTCATAAAGCTTAACTAGCTCAGATAATGCTTTTAATTTGGGAAAAAAGAGGGAGATTTAGTGGCCGTTAAGAGAAAACCCACCGGACCTGTCGTTGGGATCAAGGGCGTTGAGATCAAAATACCTAAAGGGAAAAAGGTGCAGGTTCGACGGAGAAAAATTGTAAAAGCAAAAAAAACCGCCCTTTTGGAATCTTTGCCCTTTTGGAATCTTTGGGTCGACACAGAGTTGGCGGAACTTCAGAAAAAGATAGCTGAAGTGGAGGCCGAGGCTCCAATGAAGAGGGAGGTTAAAGTTAAAATACCTAAAGGTGAAAAGGCGCGGGTTCGACGGGAAAAAGTCGTTAAGGTTGAAAAACCCGCCGTTGAAGGGCTCGAGGTCGACACCCAGCTAGCGCAACTTCAGCAGAAGATGGCCAGAGGGGAGCCCGAGGCCCTGAGAAGGTTTGAGGAACAAACGACCTTCACGTGCCCTGAAGGATACCAGGAACAGGCGCGCTATTGGATCACCGAACCCTACTCGTGGGTGGCCATCCTATTTAACCCGGAGAAAAATGAGCGTATGTACTACCTGGTCGAGCCGAGCCTTACGCCATCGGAAAAAAACATCCTCGAGATGCTCCACGAACACCTGCTCGATCGTCTGACCTACGAGGAGGCGGCGAAGGATCGAGACGCGATCCTCGTGAATAAGGTTAAGGAGCTCCTCAAAGAGTACGAGATGTCCATCGACGAAGAGAACGTCAAGAAGCTCATCTATTACCTGAAGAGGAGCTACATCGGGTACGGCAGAATAGATGCCTTTCTAAAGGACCCAAAAATAGAGGACATTTCTTGCGACGGGCTGGGTCTTCCGATCTTCCTTTACCATCAGGAGTACCAAAACATCAGGACAAACGTCGTGTACGACGATCCGATAGAGTTGGACCTTTTCGTCGGCAGGCTGGTGGAGCGGGCGGGGAAGCAGATATCACTCGGGAAGCCGACCGTGGACGCGACCCTTCCCCAGGGATATAGGTTACAGGCGACCATCGGGAAAGAGGTGACGACGAAGGGAAGCACCTTCACGATCAGGAAATACAGGGAGAGGCCGTTTACCCCAGTGGATCTCATAAAATATAGGACATTCTCTTCCGACATGTTGGCCTACCTATGGCTGGCGGCTGAGAACAAGAGAAATATAATAATTGTAGGTGGTACGGCGAGCGGGAAGACCTGTACCCTCAACGCGATCGCCCTGTTCATGCCTCCAGATGCAAAGATAGTTTCGATAGAGGACACCCGAGAGCTCTCACTTTACCAGGAGAACTGGGTAGCTGCAGTCACGCGCCCGGCTTACGGCGGGAAGGCCATCACCATGTACGATCTCTTGGCCCAAGCGCTGAGGCAGAGGCCCGAGATCATCGTCGTCGGTGAGGTACGCGGCCCAGAGGCTCTTTCGCTCTTCCAGGCGATGACCACCGGGCACACGTCATACTCCACGATGCACGCTGGTTCCATACAGGAGATGATATACCGACTGGAGGGGGAGCCTATCAACGTCCCCCACCACATGCTCGCCGCGCTCGACATCGTGTGCATCCAGCTCCTCACCCATTTCAAGGAAGTGAGGGTCCGTCGCAATCAAACCGTATTGGAGATCTCTGGAATTGACCAAGAGACAGGTGCCCTGAAGACCAATCGCCTGTTCGAGAGGGATCCCGTGACCGATCAGTTTGAAATGTTGGGGGATTCCATGGTCTTGACCGAGATCATGCGGGAGCGCGGGTGGAGCGCCCTGAGGCTTAAGACCGAACTCGAGAACAGGCGGAAGGTGCTCGAGTATCTAATCGAGAAAGATATAAGTGGCATTGAGGAGGTCTCGAAGATCATTCGGCGGTACTATTTTGAGCCGGAAAAGGTGATGAAGCAGGTGGGTTTAAAATAGAGTGAACTGGGAGCCCGGGTCCATGGTCGCGACTAGTAAGTTTGCATATCGAATATTCGGCGGTTGGACGCGGAAGCGCAAATATGGGACATTGCAGAAGGACCTGAGGAAGGCGGGGACGGCGACCACGGCGGACATGTATGTTTCCACCGCCATATTTTACTCCCTCGTGGCCTCAATCGCGATAATCGTCGGGGGCACCTTATTCGTGTGGATCATGGGTTTGATGACGCCCTTGATGCTGTTGTTGATATTCATTATTGGACCCGTCATCGGATTCGCGACTTACCGCTTATTCCTGTTCTACCCCGGGGTGGCCGCCAAGAATAGAGCCTACAAGATAGACATGGCGTTGCCCCATGTGATCGCTTTTATACATGCCATGAGCCGAAGCGGGGCCA
>Ga0315314_1003490_pt1 | contig 12270 bp, 12 predicted proteins | sample TDP9_MG_FD_203631 | JGI IMG/M metagenome (GOLD analysis project Ga0315314, IMG submission 203631) | Freshwater sediment microbial communities from Lake Towuti, South Sulawesi, Indonesia - TDP9 | ecosystem: Environmental > Aquatic > Freshwater > Lake > Sediment | place: Indonesia: South Sulawesi...
TCCGATCCGGTGATGCGCCGGCTCATCGAGGAAATCGGCCCCTACCGGATCGAGTTCCTCGAACCCGATTACGAGACGCTGGTCAAGGCAATCGTCCTCCAGCAACTCAGCGGCAAGGTGGCCTCCACGATCTTCAAGCGGCTGGTGGCGGAGGCGGGAGACGGGCGCCTGACGCCGGAAGTCATCCGGCGGCTTTCGCCGGCCGAAATGCGCGCCTTCGGGCTTTCGCAACAGAAAATCGCCTACATCCGGAACCTGGCCGAGCGGACGTTGTCCGGCGAGGTCGATTTCAAGGCCCTGGAGAAGCTGCCGGACAAGGAAGTCACGCGGCGTTTGACCGCCCTGAAAGGGATCGGCCTGTGGACCGTCCAGATGTTTCTCATTTTCGCCCTGCGCCGGATCAACGTGATGCCCTCGGGTGACCTGGGCATCCGCGCCGCGGTTCGCAAGGCCTACGGTTTCACCGAGCTTCCCAGGCCCGCCGAGATCGATCAGCTCGCGCGCAACTGGCGCCCCTACTGCACGGTGGCCTCCTGGTATCTTTGGCGCAGCCTGGAGGAGCAGGCGGGGCTGTAAGCCGGCCGACCCGCTCACCCCTTTGCGTCTTCGCGCCGGTAAGGCCTGGAAATGTAGCGCCGGGATTCCCTGGCGGCGTCGGATTCGGGCGCGAAGGCGATGGCGTGCTGGTAGGCCTCCACCGCCAGCTCGTGCTGCCCTTTCAGGTCGTAGATCTGGCCCAGCCGCATCCAGGCCAGCACCCCGGTGTTGAGATCCAGGTCTTCCACGTGGGCGGTCGCCTTGCGCATGTTCTCCAACGCCTCGTCGAAGTCCCGGTACCAGAACTGGATGTTGCCTATAGCGAAGTAGATCTTCTCCAGCGGCAGGTGGGCGTAACCCCGGGCCCCGGACTGCTTCAACGCCCGCAGCTTTTCCAGCGCGGCCAGCGCGTTCGTCTTCTCGCCCAGATCGCTGTACATCTGGGCCAGCTCGAAATGCAGCAGGTAGTTCCGCCGGAAGCGGTGGATCAGCTCCTCAATCAGAGGGATGGCGAGCTGCGGCTTCTTCTCGCGGCGGTAGACGGCACAGAGCAGGATCTTCGCGTCGAGTTTGTTGGTTCTGCCTTTCTCCGCGACGGTTCGCAGCATCCGGATGCCGTGCTCCTTGTTCCCGCGGAAGCCCACCAGAAACCCCAGTACGCGCCATCCCCAGGGCAGGCTGCCGACCACGTACTCGTGCACGCCTTGCACCAGCCGCGCATCGACGTAGTCGGGGTCCAGGTCGGTCACCTTCTTGTGGCACTTGCGGGCGTTGGTGGCGTCGCGGAGCGCGTCCCGCCACGCCTTGCGCACCAGGAAGTTGTAGTTGGCTCGCAGGCCGTAAGCCACCCCGAGTGTGTAGAGCGCGTGAGTGTCCGCGGGATCCGCTTTCAGGCCCGCCTGGGAGAGCTCCATCGAGCGCTGGATGGCCTCGTCGAATTCCCTGCGTTCCTCCGGGCTGGGGTTCACCCTGGCGCGGCGCAGGAACGGGTTGTTGCCGCTGACCAGCTCGGTCTCGAGTGCCCCCGCTCGCAGCATCTCGCGGTACAGAATCGCCTGCGCCAGGTGATTGTAGCTGGCGGGCTCCTCGGGGTGACGCTCGATCAGCTTCCGGAAATCCGCGATCGCCTCGTCGTACTCGAGGTTGTAGAAGTGGTCGAAGCCCCGATCGACGAGGGGATCCTCGACGCGCCGCGCTTGGCCATGTAGCGGAGCCCAGAGAACCAGGACGGCCGCCCAGACGGCAGAACCACCAAGTCCCATTCTGAACTCTCATTCTAGTTGGGCCAGCGCCCAGCGTGCATGTTCAGCCAGCACCGGCTCCGGCGAGCCGGCCAGCTTTTCGAGCGGCTGGCGGTATTTCGGCAGCCGGCTGTTGCCCATCGCCACGATCACGTTCCGCAGGAAGCCCGCGTGACCCGCGCGCATCACGGGGCTCGCCCCGAAGATTTGCCGGAATTCTTCTTCGCCGAGGCCCGCCAGTTTCTCCAGCGGCGGCGCGTAATGGCTGGCGGCGAAGGCCGGCTCCGCCGTCACCGGCGCCCTGCGGTTCCACGGGCAGACGTCCTGGCAGATATCGCAGCCGAAGACGTGGTGCCCGATGCCGCCGCGGTGCGGCTCGGGAATCGGACCGCGCAGCTCAATCGTGAAATAGGAAATGCAGAGACGCGAATCCAGTGCGTACGCAGGGCCCTCGGGCTTCCCGGTTGGTACAATCGCCCGGGTCGGGCAGGCCTCGATACAGCGCGCGCAGGAGCCGCACCGGTCCGGCGGCGGCGCATCCGGCTCAATCTCCAGGGAAACGATCAGCTCGCCGAGGAAAAACCACGACCCGCCCTGCTGGTTGATCAGGCAGGTGTTCTTGCCGATCCAGCCCAGCCCGGCGCGCCGCGCATAGGCCCGCTCCAGCAACGGCGCGGTATCGACCGAGATCTTCCACTCGAACGGCTGCGGCGCGATCGCCTTCAACTTCTCCGCCAGCCGCTCCAGCCCGGCGCGCAGCACCGGGTGGTAATCCTCGCCCCAGGCATAGCGGGAGATCCAGGCCAGTTCGTGATCCGGCCAGCAGGTCGAGTAGGGCTGCGGGCCGTTGTAGAGCTTGCCGGCGCAAATGATCGAGCGGGCCGAGGCGAGCAGCGAGCGCGGGTCGGCGCGCATCTCCCCCCGCCGGTCCGTCAGGTACGACATTGCGCCCGCCATGCCGGCCTGTATCCATCGGCGGTAATAGCCGGCTTCCGGCAGCGGCTCCGCCCGGGCTACCCCGGCCAGCTCGAAGCCGCAGTCGTGGGCCAGGCGTTTGACCGTTTCGGCGAGCATCTGTCTGTTATTGTCCGATGCCGGCGACGCGAATTCGCCCTTGCCGGTCGAGACCGGCGCGTCAGCATCCCGGTCAGCTCAGCCGCGCCCGGACCCTGTCGCTGAGCGCCTTGCCGTCCACGCGCTTGCCGGCCAGCCTGGCCTGGGCGGCCTTCATCACCACGCCCATCTGCTTCAGCGACGTCACGCCGGTCTCGGCGAGCGCCGCGGCGACGGCGGCCTCCATTTCCTCCTCGGTCGGCACGGCCGGCATGTAGGATTCGATCAGAATGACCTCGGCCTCTTCCTTTTCCGCCAGCTCGGGCCGGTTGCCCTTGCGGAACATCTCGGCCGCCTCGCGGCGCTGCTTGAGAAGGGTGTTCAGCACCTGGAGTTCGGCTTTCTCATCCAGCGGCTTGCCGGAATCCACCTTGTGTTTGGTGAGGGCCGTCTTGATGAGCCGGAGGGCGCTCAGGCGGGCTTCGTCCCTGGCCTTCATGGCCTCCGCCATGGCCTTCTGGACCTGTTCAAGTAAGGGCATGATGTTTGTTATTCTATTGAACTACCCACAGCCATGCACATACGTAAGCAACGTCTACTCACGCCGGGGCCAACGCCCCTCTACCCGCGCGCTCTCCAGGCCATGATGGCGTCGGATATCCATCATCGGACTGAGGATTTTCGCAAGCTGTACCAAGCCGCCCTGAAGGATTTGAAGGAGGTCATGGGCACCTCCCATGACGTGCTCATCTTCTGTTCCTCGGGCACCGGGGCGATGGAAGCCGCCGTCTCCAACCTGTTCTCCCGCGGCGACAAGGTGATCACGATCGCGGCCGGCAAGTTTGGCGAACGCTGGGTCGAGATCGCCTCCGCCTTCGGGCTGGACGCGATCGTCCTCAAGGCCGAATACGGCCGGGCCGTTTCCCCCGAGCAGGTGGAAGCCGCCCTGGCGGCCGCGCCCGCTGTCCGCGGCGTCTTCGTGCAGGCTTCCGAAACCTCCACGGGCGTCGCCCACGACGTGCGCGCCATGGGCCAGGCCGTCGCAAGAACCGACGCCATCTTCGTGGTGGATGCGATCACCGGTCTGGGCACGATGCCGCTGGACGTCGATGGCTGGGGCCTGGACGTCTTGATCGGCGGTTCGCAGAAGGCCTTCATGATCCCGCCCGGGCTCGCCTTCATGGCCATCAGCCCGAAGGCCTGGCGGTTCGCCGAAACCGCCGCGCTGCCCCATTACTACTTCGATCTGAAGAAGGAGAAAAAGAACGCCGACAAGGGCGAATCGAGCTGGACGCCCTCCACCAGCCTGCTGCTGGCGCTGAGCGCGGCGCTGGAGTACATCAAGCCGATCGGCATGGCCAGGCTGGTCGAGAACGCGCAGTTGCTGGCGCGCGCAACCCGGGCCGCGGTGACCGCGCTGGGCCTGGAAGTGTTTGCCCCGGAGTCGCCGGCCGCCTCCGTAACCGCCGTCAAGGCGCCGGACGGCGTGGATTCCGGGGTCATCGTCAAGGAGTTCCGCAACCGGTTCGGCGCGATCATTGCGAACGGCCAGGGCTCGATGAAGGGCAAGATCTTCCGCATCGCCCACCTCGGCTATTTCGATTTCGCCGACGTGTTTGCGATCATCGCCGGCCTGGAGATTATTTTGAACGCGATCGGCTTCCGGGTGAAGTACGGAACGGGAGTGGCCGCGGCTCAGAACGTCTACGCCGAGGCCGCGCTGGTGAAGGAGGCGGCGACCGCCTGATCAGCCTATGAACATCCTGATTGCCGAATCCATCGCTCCCGCAGCCGTTGAAACGCTCCAGTCCCAGCCGGGCTGGAACGTCATCGTTTCCAACCCGAAGGAGTACCTGGGCTGCCTGCCGCAGGCGGAGGCCCTCATCGTCCGCAGCGCGGTCAAGGTCACCCGCGAAGTGCTGGAGAAAGCACCGAAGCTGCGCGTGGTCGGCCGCGCCGGAGTGGGCGTGGACAACGTCGATCTGGCGGCGGCCACCGCCGCCGGCGTGCTGGTCATGAACACGCCGGGCGGCAACGCCGTCTCCGTCGCCGAGCACACCGTTGCCTTGATGCTGGCGCTCGCCCGCTCGATCCCGCAGGCGAACGCCTCCACCCGCGCCGGCAGGTGGGAAAAGAAGAAATTCATGGGGAACGAGCTGCGCGGCAAGACGCTCGGCATCCTGGGGCTGGGCAGCATCGGCCGCGAAGTCGTTCGGCGCGCCCGTGCCTTCGAGATGCGCATCCTGGGCAGCGATCCTTATGTCAGCCCGCAGACCGGCGCCGACCTCGATATCGAGCTGGTCGATTCGGCCAGGCTTTTCGCCGAGAGCGACTACATCACGCTGCACGTCGCTCTCACGCCCGAGACGCGGGGCATGCTTTCCCGGGAAGCCTTCGCGCAGATGAAGCCGGGCGTGCGCCTGATCAACTGCGCGCGGGGCGAGCTGATCGACCACGGCGCGCTGGCGGAAGCCATCGCGTCCGGCCGGGTGGCCGGCGCGGCCCTGGACGTGTTCCAGCCCGAGCCACCGCCTCCCGATTTCCCGCTGCTCGCGCTCGACGCGGTCATCGCCACCCCGCACATCGCCGGCTCAACCGAGGAGGCCCAGGAGATCGTCGGCGTCCGCATCGCCGAGCAGGTTCTGGAGTACCTGCGCAGCGGCGTCGCCATCAACGCGGTGAACATGCCGGCGCTCTCGCCGGAGGACTACCGGCTGGTCAGCCCCTATGTCTCCCTGGCCGAGCGGCTGGGCAACTTCGCCGCCCAGATTGCCACCGGCCGGCCCCGCATGGTCCGGCTGGCCTACTCCGGCAAGATCGCCGAAAGCAGCACCCACCTGGTCCGCAACGCAGGCCTGGTCGGCCTGCTGAACCACTGGCTCTCGCAAAAGGCCACGCTGGTGAACGCCATCCACATCGCCGCCCAGCGCAACCTCGACGTGACCGAGCGCCACGAAAAGCGGACGGGCCATGTCGATTCGGTCCGGGTGGAACTGGAGACCGAGGCCGGCGTGACGACGGTGGAAGGCGCGGTGGTGCTCGAGCGGCCGCGCCTCATCCAGGTGGACGGGATCTACTGCGAGGCGCCGCTCTCCGGCCACCTCATCTTCATGAAGAACCAGGACGTGCCGGGCGTCATCGGCCATGTCGGCACCGTGCTGGGCCGCAACCACATCAACATCGCGAATTTCTCTCTTGGCCGGCGCGAAGGACCCCGGCCCGACGGCCCGCTGGACGCGCTCGCCGTGGTGGAGACCGACGAGCCGGCTCCGGAGAGCGTGCTGGCCCAGCTCCGGGAGAATCCGGCCGTGATGGTGGCGCGGTCCGTCGAGCTGGCGTAGGAAGCGACTGTTTCCGTTCCCTGCCGGGCGAGCGGGCAGAACCGGACCGTTGCCTAAGCGGCATAACGGGGTAGTACCTCGCGTTCGATCCGGGCACCCGCAGCCTGCTCGGCAACCTCCAGATCGTATGCCGTCTGTAGGTTCAGCCAGTATTGAGCCGAAGTGCCGAAATACCGGGCGAGCCGGATGGCAGTGTCGGCTGTAATGGATCGCTTGCCGTTGACGATGGCGCTGACACGGTTCATCGGAACGCGGAGCGCGCGGGCCAGTTCATTGAGACTGACCCCGATCTCGTCCAGCTCGTCGCGCAACAGTTCGCCGGGATGAATCGGCGGAAGTCTCTTTCTCCGGGTCATTGCCGTCCCTTCTTAGTGGTAATCCACGATTTCGACATCATAGGCGTTTCCTTCACGCCAGGTGAAGCAGATCCGCCACTGATCGTTGATTCGTATACTGTGCTGCCCGATACGGTCGGCCTTCAGAGCCTCCAGGTGGTTGCCGCGAATGGCGGCAAGGTCCTTGAGGCTCGTGGCGGCATGGAGCCACCGTAGCCGTTTCCGGGCCGCGCTCTCGATGCCCTGAAACCTGCGGCTGCTGAACCCATTGTACAGAGCCTCGGTTTCACGGCACAAAAACGAAAGAATCACATAAGCAGCATACTACGCGGAGAGTAGTACTTCAATCGGCTGCGCCAGACGCTGATTGGTCTGCGATTCGCTCGGTTTCCGGCATGAGGGTCTGTTCTGTTGCCGGCTCGCGTTCTCGCGCTCCGGCGCGTCGGAGGCGCCCTGTTTCAGCGGCTCCACGTACACGATCTCCGTACTCCACATGCCCGGCAGATCGACGCGCACTCCCTGCTCCATCAATTGCTGGCCGGTGGCGGTCAGCACCCGCGCGCTCTCCTGGAAACGCACCTGATAGTTCTGCTCCGGCTTCAGACCGCGCAAGCGCATGATTCGGGCGCTGCCGCCGCCCACCTCCGGCCGCAGGATCACCACTACCGAGGAATCCGTCGCCTCGTTGTAGCCTTGCAGGGCATCCATCCGGTTCTCGGCGGGCCGCGACGTAAGGTGATACACCTTGCTGTCGCGGATGCGTGCCCGCGTTGCCTTGTAGACGGCAATCTCCGAGGCCGCCAGCTCCAGGTCCTCGGGGCGCATCTGCGACAGCCGGTTCATCAGGATCCAGGGCCCCCCGAACATGTAGCTGCGGGTCTTGTACCGGTCCAGTTCCTCGTCCCCCATGTACCGGTCGGTGTATCGCGGCGGGAACGGGTAGGTCGCCCCATAGACCGCCTGGCGAGTGGTCATGGGGCCGGAGTCATCGGCGTTGATCGAGGTGACGTAGTTCTTGACCATGTTGAAGGTCATCATGTTCCCGCCGTCCTCGCAGTTCTCCCAGTGCACCCTCGGCCGGCGCCGCTGGATCTCCGCAATCACCGCGTTCAACCCGTCCACTGCATTGGAGTAATTGCTGTCCAGCGGATCATGGGTGTGCGTGCTCTTGGTGCAGCGCTTCACCATGTTCTCGCCGTCTTGCAGAATCCAATCGACGTTGTACTCGTCGATCATCCGGACGGCCTCCTCGATCAGCCAGTCCTTCACCGGCTGGTGAGAGAGGCACAAAGAGACGGCGCCGAAGTACCCGTAGCTCTCCGAAGAGGTCCAGTCCGGGTTGGCCCTCAGCACCGGCGAGTCCGGGGCGGCCTCCGCCAGGGCGAAATGCAGGCCGAACTTCATCCCCAGCGAGTGGACGTGGTCGGAGAACGCGCGCAGGCCGCTGGGAAACTTCCCCGGGTCGGCCTGCCAGTCGCCGATCTGGTGCGCCCACCCCAGATCGAGCACGAACAGCTCAACACCGATCCGTGCCGCGATTTCCGCGTCAGACCTGAGCGTGGTTTCGTCCAGGTCCAACTGATACTTCCAGGAATCCCAGGCCACCCAGGGGAACCTGGAATCCGGAAGCGGCTTCGCCAGCACCGCCTCGACAAAGCGCTGGGTGCGGTAGCCCGCCTCGTCCCAATCGCCTCGATAGAGGCCCACGAACGCTGTCGGCACCGAGAACTCCTTGGCCCGATCCAGGGGACGGTTCAGTTCGAGAATCGAAGCGGAAAGCCGCAGGGCGCCGTCGTTTCGGACCTGCCGGACGGAAGCGCTCGCCCGCCCGTCAAACTCCCAACCCGCGAACAGGCCGTTGTCGGAGCCGTCGCGCAGCGCCAGCCATCCGCAGTGCTGGCCGTAGGCGCCCGAGGCCAGACTGACTGAGCCGCCTTGCGGAGAGAGGGTACTGGTCAGCGGCTCAAAATTCCCCAGTGTCCCGCCGCGGACCCACTGGTTGACCCGGAATACCCGGAACGTCCTGTTGTCTTCCTGGAAAGCCCAGGGCAGCATGTCAGCCTGGCGGACGCGCACCTGGGCGCTCTGGAGATTCCGGAACCGGGTCCGATAGCGCAGGACGGGCTGGTTCTCGTACATCTCCAGCTCCAGCGTCAACTGGCCCAGCCCTTTCAGGTCGCGCATCACGATGGTCTGGCGGTAGCCGCGGCGGCTGACCGCCCTGGTCGAGTGGATCACCAGTCGAAATTGCGTCATGGCGTCCAAAATCTCGTCACCAACCTGCAACCGGAATGGCGCCGAGCGGGCCCGGTCGGCCGCCGCCCAGACTTCGCCCGTGCGCAGATCCGTGACCTGCTGAAATTCGAAATTGTCGGTCGGCGTGAGCTGGAACAGCGCCTCAATCACCCCGTTGGAGAGCCTCCAGACCCGCTCCGCGGGCTCGTAAGAGAACTGGAACTGCGCGAAGCCGAATGTGGCAAAGCACCCCAGCAGCGAAGAAAGGCGGCCCAAGCGCGACGTCCACGACTGGCGTCGTGACCCCGGAATCCGCGTCTCGATGCTTGTCCTCATGGCCGAATCGAACGAAACCTCACCCTCTCGATTGCAGGCAGGTGGCCACTCTGTTACACTTGATAGGGAAGCCCTCAAGTTGCATCCCTCTGATCCCACCAACGGAGTCAATCACATCAACAGATGAATTTTACCGTTTTTCTAGGCAATCTTCCTACCTGGGTGACCGCGGACGACATCCGCTCGTGGCTCGCCGCCGAGAACCTGGTCGCCGACGCGATCAAGGTCATTCGCAACCCCGAGACCCAGGAATCCAAAGGCTTCGCATTCATCGACGCTCCCAACCAGGAGGAGATGCAGGCCATCATCCGCCGCTTTGACCGCGCCCCCCTGGAGGGCCGGCTCCTGCGGGCCAACACGGCCCAGCCGCCGAAGCCCAAAGGGCAAGCCAAGGCGGAGGCGCGGGCGCGCCGCGAGGCCAAGAAGGCAAAGCGCCCCGACGCCAGAACTCAGGAACCAAAAAGCGCCTTCGCCGCCGAGCTCGCCAAAGTCTTGTAAACCCTGCCCTCGGCCCGGAGTCTCGATTCCGCGTACGGACGCCGGTGGTTTCCCGTCACTCTCTATACACGACGCAATAACGAATTGCGCATTGAAGGACTTTGTGCTCTGATGGAGGCATGAAGGCCCTCTCCATCGCGGATGCCCCCACAGTCATCCTCGGCTTACAGGACGAAATCCGTTGCAATGCCGAGTCTCGGTACAACCATCGCTTGCATGGGCTGCTACTGGTGGCTCAAGGAATGAGCGGACTTGAAGTCGCCAGACTCCTCGGGGACGCGCCCAGAACAGTGCAGTATTGGGTGCACCGATTCGAACAGGATGGACTGGCCGGCTTGCTGGAAGGCGAGCGGCCGGGCCGGCCCCGTCGACTGAGTGAACGGCAACTCCAACAGGTCAATGTCGCGCTGCGCGGCAGTCCGGAGGGGTGCGGTTTGAGCGGCAATCTTTGGGACGGCAAGACGCTCAGCGCGTGGATCGAACGCCGCTTCGGAGTTGCACTGGGGGTGCGCCAGTGCCAGTATCTGTTCCGGCAGATGGGCTTCTGGTTGCGCAAACCGCGGCCTCTGATCGCCCAGGCGGATCCGGAGCGCCAGCGGATGCACAAAAAAACTCCAGCAGATGAGTCTGGATCCGGCAGTAGACCTTTGGGCCACGGACGAAGTGCACTTCCAGCAGTACGGATCGAGTTGTCGGATGTGGATACCGCCCGAGGTCAAAGATCCGGTCCTGCTTCACCATCCCACTCGCCGCAGCGTCGGCTACTTCGGCGCCGTGCGGATCAGCGACGGCCGATTCTTCTATCGCCGCGAGGAAGACCGCTTCAATGCTGTCAGCTTCTGGGCGTTTCTGAAAGATCTACGGCGCCTTAGCCGCCGCCGTGGACGGCGCGTCGTCGTGATCACCGACAATGCCAAGTATCACCATGCCTGGTTGCACAAGCAATGGAGGCTAGACCACCAGGAGCATTTCGCCCTGGACTACCTGCCGCCCTATAGTCCGGACTTGAATCCCATCGAAAGAGTCTGGAAGCTCACGCGCCGACTGTGCCTCCACAACGGGTATTTCCTCAGCCTGGATGAAGTTGTCGACGCCGTCGAGTCCAAGTTCGAGGAATGGGCATCAGCCAATCAGATCCTGCGTCGCCTATGCGCAAGGCTCGTCTCCAAAAAGTGTAATCACCTCCAGTCGGGCAATGGCAGCTTGGCGCAGCAATGGTAGATGGCGGCGATGTAGTTTCTCGTGCTGCGGAAACCAAAGGAGCGATGGCTGATCAGTTTGATCTTGTTGTTCATGCCTTCCAGGGCGCCGTTGGAAAGCCGGAGCCGGGTCCAGGCCAAGATGCCCTCCAGGTGTGATTCCAGGAGTTGAACGAACAGCTTGAAGGCCTGCAGGCGGCTGCGCTTGGCCGCGCGCATCCACTGTCGCAGGTGGAGCTCAGCAGCCGTCGGATCGGCGATCAACCAGAGCTGCTGAAACGCTTCTTTGAGGTAGTAGGCGCGGACGATGCGCGCATTCCAACGCACCAGGGTGGAGAGGCGGTCTCGTTCCTGGCCGGTGAGGTTCCACGGACTCTTCAACAGCAGGAAGCGAATGCGTTTGAAGTAGACCCGCTCCCGGCGGCCGAGGCGCCGCATCTCGGCACGACGCACTTCATCCACCGCCCGGTTCAGGTGCTGCACTACGTGGAAGCGATCAAACAAAACCTGGGCCCGGGGCAGATGGGTGGCGACCGCCTTGGCATAAGCCGCCCACATGTCCATGCAGACCGCCTGGACCGTGGTACACCGCCGGCGGCCCAGGTCGGTGAAGAACTTCGCCAGGGTATTCTCCGTGCGGTCTTCGCCCACCCAGACCAACACCCGCCGCTCCAAGTCGTAGACCACGGTGAGATAGCGGTGGCCCTTCTTTCGGCTGACCTCATCAATGCCGATCCAGTGCAGAGGTTGACGGCGGCGCTGCGCCAGCCCGTAATCGACCGCGCGCCGCACCAGGGTCGCCACGCTCTTCCAGTTCAGACCGTACACCCGCGCCGTTTCCTGCCAGCTTTCCCGCTGGGCCAGGGTGATCACACACCCGGCCAGGGCGCGGGTCACCCGCGCCCACGGCTCGGCCCAGCGATAAGCTTCCACATGCACGCCGCATCGCGGGCAGTTCACTCGGCGCGGTGCGTAACACAGCACCATGCTCACCCCGCGCATGGTCAGGTCCTGCCAGTGCCGCTCCGGCCGAACATCATGGATGGTTCTTGCCGCTTGCCCACAGTGACCACAGGACAGCCGCCGGTTCCCCAGCCGGTCAATGCAAATCAGCAAGCTGGTATCGGTCTGCTGGACGGCCCGGACGGTGTGCGCTTTCAGTCCGAGCTGTTTTCTGATAAATGTCTCAATGAGCACCTCGATGGGTTCCTCCCTCGTCGTTCTTGGCAAAACAACGAGAGCATAACTCGTCAGGTGCTCACTTCTCTCCTGGTTTCAACGGCTTACACTTTTCGGCGAGGAGCCATGCGCAATACATAATGCGCTGTGTATATCTCTACGAAATCCCGCCGGAAGACCTGCCCGCGAAGTATGCTCACAAAGGTGAATATCAGGTCGAACCGGCAACTTCATCACGACCTACTTTACGAGGTGCAGTATGAGTTCAACCCTTTCCGATCCGGATCCGGGACGCGGCACGCCAGCGCGACGGCGC
>Ga0315314_1003491_pt1 | contig 12269 bp, 13 predicted proteins | sample TDP9_MG_FD_203631 | JGI IMG/M metagenome (GOLD analysis project Ga0315314, IMG submission 203631) | Freshwater sediment microbial communities from Lake Towuti, South Sulawesi, Indonesia - TDP9 | ecosystem: Environmental > Aquatic > Freshwater > Lake > Sediment | place: Indonesia: South Sulawesi...
CCCCATGACTTGATGGCTTCCTCTTTTCAGTTTTCATGTTAAATCTGATAAATTGCGTCGTGAATGATTGTTGATAAGGGTGTTTCAACTTTCGTAGACAATCTTGCGCGAAGTCACGACATTTTAAAATATGCCTCTTATTCTTTTATACACCATTCGCTTGAGAGGGTTGCTGTGACAACTGAAGGCTCTTTGAATCGATCTATGGAGAATGCAGTTAAGCACTATTCAGCATTGTTTAAGCTTCCACCCTATAACCGAATGGTTCTACTATTAGCTTCGATTTGCATAGGCGGTGGATTAATTTCCACTGTTATAGTTTTTCCGTCCCTTGAAGGGCTAGTGAACGGATTACTGTTTGGTGTTTCCCTATTCATTATCAATCTGATTCTTGACCATGTTGTAAGCTTCTGGGTTTTAAAGCGAGACCCAATCTTTGATTTGAGGAGAACCGTAGGGCTTTCCCTTTTCTCCTGGGTTTTTTGGTTTTTCTTTATTTTTGTGGGCGTTGCCGTTGCCAAATCGTTTGGCTTATCATGGTGGGTTAGACTCTGTCTTCTAGGGTTTTCTGCGGTGCTGATTCTGCGTTTGCTAGTGTTGAAGACGACATCTTCTGTTAATTATAAGAAGTTTCTCTTAGCTTCGCTTCTTCAACCTTTTCTATGCGTGATTCCATTTTTAGTAATTTGGGCAAGAGTCAACTATCGGCTAACACTTTTCCTCCCTGTCTTCCTTGTTTTCTCATTGACTGTAGGGTTCCTTTCAAGTTTTCTTTTCATCTTTCTTTTGAATCGCATAGGTAAGCAAATGCTTCAGTTATCCTCTTTATCTATTTTCCGAGCATTTTTGATTAACTGGATAGCAGACTTGGATGCCCCTTTTGAAGAGTTTCTTGAAAGGCTAAGTGAGACGCAGAATGTTGACGTTTCCTTGATAAAGTTCGATTCTCAAAAGTCTAAGGCAGTTATGGCTGTTCCTTCTGTTCATCCAGGACCTTTCAAAAACATTGGAAGTAGCCTTTTACCTGCTATGCTTAAAAGCGCTTTGGAAAAGGAGTTGAACTGCATTGCGTGTGTTCCGCACGGTCTGTTTGGCCACGAGTTTGATCTGGCGTCTCAAATTCAAAACCAAAAAGTAATCAAACATGTTGCTGAATTGGCGAATTTTGAGACTTCTGACGCAAAGGCGACTCCTTTCTTCAAAGTCAGCAATGGTTTGGCTACTGCGTGCTGCCAAATATTCGGAAACTTTGCTTTTCTGGCATTCACTCTTGCCCCTAAGACAACTGAAGACTTCCCGCAAGAGTTGGGTCTCTTTGCTCGCCAAGAGGCAGAAAAGAATGAGTTAGCTTGCTGCATTACTGTTAATACACATAACAGCATCGATGGAACGACAAATATGCAAGAATCTTTAGATGCACTGAAAACTGTTGCAGCCATGTGTCTAAAAAGGGCAGCTTCTTTGAAAAGATTACAGTTTGAAATTGGCGCTGTCACGATTGTTCCGAAAGAGTTCAGCGTCAAAGACGGTATGGGTTCAGGCGGCATAACCGTATTGGTGGTTAAAGTTGGCGGACAGAAAACTGCTTATGTGGTTATAGATGGCAATAATATGGTTGCAGGGCTACGTGAAAAAATTCTTTCTGCTCTTGATTCTATAGGGATTAGCGAAGGCGAAGTTTTTACGACAGACACACATTCTGTGAATGCCGTAGTGTTAAACGAGCGTGGCTATCATCCAATAGGAGAAGTCATAGACCACGAAAAGTTGATTACATACATTAAAGAAGCAACGCTTGCTGCGATATCGGATTTGGAGCATGTTAAGGTTGCTTGTCGTCACGTTACGGTTCCTGATGTTAAGGTCATAGGGGAGAAACTGTTGGAAACTTTGTGCCTTCTTATAGATAGAAGCGTTCGGAAAGCAAAGAAAATTGTCGTTCCAATTTTCGGAACAAGTGGACTACTTTCCATGTTAATTTTAATGCTTATTTGAGCTAACACTAATAAGGCTGAACCATCCCACTTCACTTCTTAAACGGCTGGGGGAAGCGGTGCTTAAGGAGATAAGAATCCACGGTCGCGGTGGACAAGGCAGCGTCACCGCTGCAGAATTATTGGCTCACGCTGCATTTATAGAAGGCAAGTGGGTTCAGGCTTTCCCATACTTCGGGGCAGAACGCCGAGGCGCACCAGTTAAAGCTTTTGCAAGGATAAGCGATGAACCCATACTTGTACATAGTCAGATATACAATCCAGACTACGTGATAGTGCTTGACCATGCTATCTACAAGTTCGTGGACGTAACTGAAGGCTTGAAAAAAGATGGAATAATCATCATAAACACGATAAAGAAGCCTGAAGACATGGAATTTAAGGGTTTGCGGATTGCCACGGTTGACGCAACTGGAATAACCATAGAACTAAACCTACTTGTTGCCGGACTACCCGTTGTCAACACAGCAATTGTAGGAGCCTTTGCCAAGGCAACAGACGCGGTCAAATTAGAAAGCGTCCTAAAAGCCATAAAAGACACATGGACGGGTGGCGCTGGAGAGAAAAACGCAAGGGCGGCAGAACTAGCTTATGAACGTTTGGTGAAAGGATGGTGAGCGACGCAGTGAGTAACGTCCCCAAAACTCGAAAAGAAATGCCTTTAACACCTTTATCTGTTCCAACAGTGGGCGCTATGGGAAAAACAGGGTCTTGGAGAACTTTCCGTCCCGAAATTGACTACGCTAAATGCACGCGATGCACTATTTGCTGGATTTATTGCCCAGATGCAGCCATTACACGCCGAGAAGACGATTCTCCGCAGATAGATTATGAGTATTGCAAGGGGTGCGGAATATGTGCCAACGAATGTCCAGTCAAAGCAATAACCATGCATAGGGAGAAAGAATAAAAATGGTGCAGATGATTATTGACACGGCTAACCACATCGCTGGTTACGCTGCAAAAGCAGCAAGGGTTAAAGTTGTCGCAGCATACCCTATAACTCCTCAAACGACAGTAGTTGAAAAGATAGCAGAATTTGTTGAAAGCGGAGAACTTGACCTCGAATACATTCGCGTAGAATCCGAACACAGCGCAATGGTAGCATGCATAGGTGCTGCAGCCGCAGGCGTCCGAACCTTCACAGCGACTTCTGCACATGGATTAGCCCTTATGCATGAAGCCTTGCATTGGGCGTCTGGTTCGCGTCTGCCGATTGTGATGGCTGTTGTTAACCGCGCCATGGGAGCTCCTTGGAGCATATGGCCAGACTTCAGCGATTCTCTTTCTCAGCGGGATACCGGTTGGATTCAGTTTTACTGCGCTGATAATCAAGAAGTTTTCGACACTACAATTCAAGCCTACAGACTCTGCGAAGATGAACGAGTCTTTCTGCCTGCAATGGTTTGCCTCGAAGGCTTCATCCTCTCACATACTTATACTCCAGTGAGAATTCCAGATCAAAAAGAAATCGATAAGTTTTTGCCAAAGTACAAATCTGGTTGGATTCTAGATGTTAATCGTCCTTACTCTCATGCGAACTTGGTTTCGCCAGAATGGTATATGGAATTCCGTTATATGATTCAAGAAGCTATGGAAAACGCAAAAAAGCTTATTCCAGAAATCGATAGGGAATATGGCAAACGTTTCGGTTTCCAATACGGTGGTTTGATTGAAAAGTACAAGTGTGAAGATGCAGATTTGATTTTGGTTACCATGGGAACGATGGGTAGTGACGCAAAAATAGCTGTAGACAACCTACGCAAAGACGGACTGAAAATTGGAGTGGCAAGAGTTCGTGTCTACCGTCCATTTCCAGTAGAAGAGATAAGGAAACTTGCAGAACAAGCCCAAATGTTTACAACAATAGACCGTCATATAGCCTTTGGAATGGAAGGTTTTCTGGCCACAGAAGTCAAGGCGTCTGTTTTAGGCAAGAACGACTCGCCTTTAGTCGCAGGTTTTCTTGCGGGACTGGGGGGAAGAGACGTAACTTCTGAAACCATCGAAAAAATTGCTAAAAAATCGCTGAAATGGATGCGATTGGGCAAAGTGGAAAAGGAAAATGAGTGGATTGATCTGAGGGAGTGAGAATAATGGTGACAATAAAAGAACTTCCAAAAGAAGAGTATCTGCTTAAAGGTCATGCCGCTTGTGCTGGTTGTGGGCCGTCAATTGCGCTTCGCTTACTCTTCAAAGCACTCGGAAACAAAATAATTTTAGTTGTTCCAGCGTGCTGCACAACAGTAATTCAAGGGCCCTATCCCTACACCTCGTTTGCTGTTCCTCTCCAAAACATACTATTCGAAGCTACAGCCGCCGGGGCTTCAGGAGTTGTTGCTGCTCTGCGTCAAAGGAATATCAAAGATATGACGGTTGTCGGTTGGGCTGGAGACGGTGGAACTGTTGACATTGGCATTCAAGCATTATCTGGTGCAGCTGAAAGGGAAACAGACTTCATCTATATTTGTTATGACAATGAAGCCTATGGCAATACGGGAATGCAGCGGAGCGGTGCCACACCTTATGGTGCATGGACAACGACAACACCTTCAGGAAAGAGAGAACGAAAAAAAGACATGCCTCTCATTATGGCTGCCCACCGAATACCTTACGTTGCAACAGCTTGCCCATCCTACCCCATAGATCTCGTAAACAAGCTTAAGAAAACCAAGGAAATCAAAGGCACAAAGTACATTCATCTTTTGACGCCATGCCCAACTGGATGGCGTAGTGACACAAGCAAATCCGTTGAGTTGGGACGCCTTGCCGTGCAAACCGGTGTATGGGCGCTTTTCGAGATTGAAAATGGAAGGTTCAAACTTAATCCTCCCAGTGACCGATTGGTTGATAAGGCTAAACGTAAACCCATCAAGGAATATTTAGCTCTGCAGGGAAGATTTCGGAGTTTGACTGAAGAGGATATTGAAAGGGTTCAAAGATGGGTAGACGAGGACTGGGAACAATATCGTAAACTAGCGTCAAACAGTGCGTCTGATTCTGCACTGTACGGAAAAATATAAGAGGCTCAAAATTTATCATATAGTCTGCTTCACAATGCCATACAACTGTTAATTGGTAAGAAGGAAGTAGAACATGACGGAAGAGAAACCGAAAAGGAAAACCTCAGAAAGACCAAGAAAAGCCACACAAAATACACAAAAACCGCAAACAGCGCTAACCACTGAAAACATTGTGCTTGTCGGCAATAAACCGGTGATGAACTATGTGATTGCCTGCCTCACCTCCTTTAATTCTGGCGCACAAAAGGTCGTTGTTAAAGCCAGAGGTCGGGCGATCAGCAGAGCCGTTGACACTGTTGAATTGTTAAGACGAGCATTCGTGAAAGACCTACAACTACAAGGCATCAGTACATGCACCGAAGAGGTCATGAGAGACGAAGGACAAAAGGCAAACGTCTCAGCCATTGAAATTACAGTGACTAAACCATAAGGCGCTTTTCTTTCCTTAAAGCATAGCTCAAGTTTGTTGCGTTATCCTAGTTTACTAATTGATGTTTCCATGCCTTTTTGCGTAAGGTTAGAGGTAATTATATATAAAACCGCTTTTTCTAATCGTTAACCCCACTGGTGATGTGAGATGAGCGTCTATCCAAAGATGGTTGTTATTCCACCAGGACCAAAAGCTAGAGAACTTGCCAAAAAAGACGAAAGCTTGATTTCGCCCTCATACGTGCGGTTTTATCCGCTTGTGATTGAATCTGGAAAAGGTTGTATAATAAAGGATGTTGACGGAAACGAATACATAGACTTCAACTCTGGCTTGGCATGCATGAACGTCGGCCACAACCATCCAAAAGTGGTTACAGCTATAAAGAATCAATGCGACCGTTTTTTGCACTATTCCAACACAGACTTTTACTATAAGGAAGTCGTTGACCTTGCCGAAGGACTTGCAAACATTGCGCCCGGAGGCTCTGACAAGAAAGTATTCTTTGGCAACAGTGGAGCCGAAGCAGTTGAGGCAGCGGTTAAGTTAGCGAAATGGCATGCTCGTAGGCAGCTGTTTATAGGATTCATAAGTGCTTTTCATGGGCGCACAACTGGTGCTCTGTCTTTTACTGCCAGTAAGCCTACTCAAAAGCGTTACTTCTTCCCGTTGATGCCTGGTGTCACGCATGTGCCATATGCATACTGTTACCGTTGCCCGTTCAAATTGACTTATCCTGAATGTCACTATTGGTGTGTAGACTTTATTGATGAATTTGTCTTTCAGAAATATGTTCCCCCAGAGGATGTTGCTGCAATACTCTTTGAACCAATCCAAGGCGAAGGTGGATATGTTATTCCACCTCCGGAATACTTCCAGCGATTGAAGAAACTCTCGGATAAATATGGCATTTTGCTCATAGATGACGAAGTTCAAGCCGGTATTGGCAGGGCTGGAAAATGGTTTGCGATTGAGCATTGGAACGTTGAGCCGGACATCATCTGCAGTGCAAAAGCTTTGGCGTCTGGACTGCCACTAGGCGCAGCCATTGCCAAAGCAAAGGTCATGGATTGGGTTGGTGGTTCTCATGCAAGCACCTTTGGCGGTAACCCACTATCGTGTGTTGCAGCCAGCGCGGTCATCGATGTCATTAAAGAGGAGAAGCTTCTTGAGAACGCAACGAAACAAGGCACGTATATCTTGAAGAGGCTTGAAGAATTGAAAGAACATAGTAAGATCGTGGGTGATGTGAGGGGTAAGGGCTTGATGATAGGCATGGAAGTCGTTGAAAACAAAGAAGGCAAGAAACCCGCATCTAAACATGCTTCTGAAATTATGATGCGCTCATGGAAGCGTGGAGTCGCCGTCATTACATGCGGAGTTTCAACCGTGAGGGTTGCGCCGCCTCTTAACATTACAAGGGAACTCGTGGACGCTGCAATGGAGATAATTGAGGGCATCGTCAAAGAAGTTGAGAAGGAAGCATAACCTTTAGCGTGTTTAGATGGAAATTCGGAAACTAACAATAAACGACTACGAAGAAATAACAAGGCTCTGGTCAAGGGCAGGGTTGCCCTTTAAGCCAAAAGGACGCGACAGCAAAGAAGAAATAGCAGTGCAGATGAAGGCAAGTCCAGAATTTTTCTTAGGAGCCTTTGAAGACGACAGTCTTGTCGGCACAGTCGTTCTAAGCTGTGATACAAGAAAAGGGTGGATTAACCGCCTAGCAACAGACCCAGCCTATAGGCGCCGCGGCATTGCCAAAGCTTTGATTGCTGAATCCGAGAAAATATTGCGAAAAAAGGGCTTCGGAATCTTTTGTGTTTTGATTGAAGATTACAATGTTGCGTCAATGGAGCTTTTTAAGAAATGCGGGTATGTGGAACATCGCGACATAATATATTTCAGTAAACGCGACAGCACAGATGTATGATTAGACTTTTCTGCCAATTTCAACGGACTATCTCGTCCTCTTATAGTTTAGGGTATCCTTTTAGCCCATCACTTAGAAGTCAAATGGCTTTACGATAACTTCTCTTATTTTCAGATTGAAGAACCTTGCAGCATTTGCGAGTCTTATTCGAAGCGCGGTGTCTGCACCGCTGCCGGTTCCAGCGATGGCAACAATGTCTTTGTCAACCGGAATCAATCCTGCGTCCGCTGCCATTAAGGTAATTTCTGTGCATACTTTTGTTCCTTCCCCCATAAGCCTAAGCACATTAGCGATAACCTCGAGGGGTTGGATTGTTCCAAAATCTTTGCGAATTGCCCGTTCAGCACTGCTTAAGGCATGGACTCCGGTGAGAATCTTAGCTCCATTTGCAAGAATTTCGTTTCTATATTCTTCTTGTAACTCAGTTTTTCCAGGCTCTTGAAAACCGAAGCTATGTGTAACTACGATAATGTTGTGCCCTTTGAAAATTTTAGATGCTTTTGTTCCTGTTTCGCCGGTTGTTGAAGCAACCACTATGTCTTTTATGTCCTCCTTTTCTACGTACCCTTTAACAAATTCTAGTAGTGCATCTGTATTCTGTTTGCCTGCTTCTTTGAAGTAAATTGCTTTCTTTTCAGCTGTACTCATAGATGGTTCCTCGCTAGTTCTAATCATTGCCAGATTGGTTAAAAGCTTAAGTGATTTTTCCTCAGTGGTTTCCTTTTCAATTCTGTCCCGCATACAGAACATGTTCTAGCCTTGTAATCTGCCGGGTACTTTCGACGGCATGCAGGACAATATCTCATCCATCTTAGTTTGAAGCGAATGCCGAATGTAGCTAGTGAAGCGAATTCTATTCCCAGCTGGTTTGCAACATTTTGTATCGAATAGTCATCGGTAACAATTGACGGGTTGTACCCTCTTGTCTTGAGTTTAAGGGCCAACGCCAATACCTGGAGGTCTGTCTCTGATAGGAAAAATTTGTCTCCTACAATCGTTGCGGATGTCTTAACATTGTCTAGGTAGGTCTTTTCTGGGGCTTTCACTTTTAACTTTCCGCTTTCGATGGCTGTTTTCAATCTGACCCAAGACATGAATCCTCTTATTATTTCCTCTTTAACCATGGGGACAGTGTATTGCTCTTCGCTTATTGAAAGGGGGTCAAAACCAGCCACAAAAGCGGACGTATCCAAAACTAGGACTTTTTTCCCCGTCTTATCCGTTAGATTTTTCCTCCAGGTCCTTTGAAAAGCAGCCTACTTCTTAAGCGGTGGTAAAAGTTTTCCTTGAATCTTATGAAATGTGTTGCATGTCCGGAACGCGTAACGGTCAGACTTGTAGGCTTAGAACTTAACATTTGGCGATGTTGTCCATCTGTTACTACAAGTATTTTTCTCGGTCTGACAACTTCGACCGTGAGGCTTGAATCTGCTGGAAAAACAATTGAGCGGAAAACGCTTAAAGCACACACTGGTGTTAAAACAAAGGCGTTCACATTCGGGTCCAACACTGGTCCTCCAGCTGAGAGGGAATAGCCTGTGGAACCCGTTTGCGTGGCTATCATCAGTCCGTCTGCTTGACAGTTTAGAATCAGTTCTTTGTCTTTTAGGATTCGAGTGTAGAGTAATTTTGCTGGTTCGCCTGCTGAGATAAGTACTTCGTTTAATGCGTCAGGAAGCTTTATATCGTCTGCAGTTGTCGAGAGTTTCATACATTTTTCAATCGCAAACTGTCCCTTCAAGCATTTGTCCACTGCGGCAAAAGCTTGTTTTGGTTCTACTTCTGTTAAGAAGCCTCGAACGCCCATGTTTATTGCGAGTATTGGCGGTTCAGGTTTGGGAATTGAGACGCAAGTTCTTAAAATTGTCCCGTCACCGCCGATCGTGATGATGAGATCCGTTTTCATTTTCTCTAATGAGACTCTGTTTTCTTTTGTGCCCATTTTTTCTGCTAACGTGTTCTCAACATATACCACTAGTCCTCTGTCACTCAAGTATTTAGCCAGACCTTCCGAAAGTTTTATGGCTGTTTTCTTGTCAAAACGACCGACTAAACCTGCGCTTTTGAACAACTTTTCCACCTTTTAGTATCAGCGACACCTTAATCTATATATGGCTGTTATTTTAAATTGCTGTGAATAAAAGTTGTAGTAGGTTGGTGGGCGAGTGAGTAAGCCTGTTGATGTTGGAAGTTTACGCGTAGGCGGCTACATGATTGTTGATAATGAACCATGCCGTATAGTTGACATAACGAAGTCAAAACCGGGAAAGCACGGTTCAGCAAAAGCAAGGATAGTGTCCATCGGCGTTTTTGACGGGGTGAAAAGAAGCATCGTTAAGCCAGTAGACGCAAACGCAGAAGTACCGATAATTGACAAAAGAACCGGTCAAATTTTTGCCGTAACTCCATCCAGCGTTCAAATAATGGACTTGGAAACCTACGAATATTTGGATGCTCTCTTCCCAGAAGAGGAAGATATGAAGGCAAAGATGGCTTCTGGCGTCGAAATCGAATATTGGAAAATACTGGGTAAAATCAAGATTGTTAGAGTGAAATAAGGGCAATAATCTAATTTAAAAGAGACATTGCTGAGGCCTAGCCCCACCAGTTCCAATCGAGTTTTTTGAAGCCTAAGTAAAGGATTAGGAGGATTACTCCCCAACTTAATGCTATGCCCGCAAACTTCAACAAATCGTTCTGCACGTAAGTGTAGCTTCCCCAAGCACTGAACCCGCATAAGCCCACCAATATAAGAATAAACATAGCAAACTGGATTGCTCGCTCAACAGCCAACCATCTTCACCTCATTGAACGTTCTAGATGTTAGCGTAGATTGCTGTTAAATAATTTTCCGTAAAAGTTTATTTTACCGCCTTGTGCAGTATTCTTTGAAGCCGATGATGCAAGAAGAGCCGTCTGATTTGTGAGGACGATTTTTAAACCCAGCGCTGAGGCTTCCCACGCAAATTATTCATGTTTGCGCGGTAAATGAATCTCCAAAATGCCCTTCTTGAAGCGAACTTGCATGGCGTCCATGTTCACTGGTACAGGTATGCGCATATGACAGTTGAATGTTTGAAACTCGCCTTTGTGGTGGGTTATGCCGAAGTCATCAAACCGTATTTTTCGCCTCATCTTAGCCGATATATCAAGAGTGTTTCTGCCTATAGGTCTAACCTGCATCGTGTTTTCTTCCGTGAGAGGCAAATCAACAGTCACTATGACTTCTGTTGGCGTTAATCTCATGTCGCGAAGCGGCTCCATTGTGTATGCCTTACAATTCCAGCTTGGTTTTTCTAGTAGCGTATCTCTCCATCGTTCAAACTCCTCTTCGAGGTCTTCAAAGTAATCTTCAAGTATGTCCAAAATTGAACGTCTTTTCCTAACTGACATAGCTACTCTCCTCCTTAAGACACATACACTGGTATATCGTACTCCTGAGTCTTTTTCATCTTGGACATCTCTTGCTGAGTTCGCTTCATCACATCTCTTGCCTTCAAACGGATTTCCTCACCTTTCTCCAAAAGCTTTGCAATATCCACCTTTACTTCCGTTAAATTGGCTAAGCTCTTCAGTATCTCTGCTGCTGCCTCTGGATCCGGATAGTTGACGAAGCATTGCGCCATCAAAGTCATGGCCGGCAAGCCTATCTTTGCGCAACGCAGCAACATAATCGCCTGAGGACCAACCATATACCCCTCATTTAAGATTTCAACCCCTTTTTCTTTGACCATTTTCAGCATATCTGGATTTGAGGCGGCGGCAAAGACTTTCAATGCTTCTAAATCTTGTCTGTCTTCTGCTGGGAGGCCGCTGAGTGAAATCATCAATTTGACATTTCTGCTTTTTCCCCAATCAATCAATGCATACATTATTGGATAAATAGTGTCAGCGGATATGGCTGTTTCAGAAACTGCTAGTAGAATGTTGTGGTTTCCAAAGATTCTTATCGGTGAATGCGGTAGCCCTTCATGGAGAACAATTAATGGTGGTAGCAGTTTCGTATCTAAATACGCCACTTCAGTGAGGTTAAGCTCAGAAATTAGGTGCGAAGTTGCGATGACACCCACTAATCCAATGTCTGGAAAACCAAAAAGCATGATAGTACCCGAGGGAATCTCTTTCTTTTCTACAATTTTTATTTCTTCACTCAAAGTTACTCCTCATCATACTAAAGTTTGAGAAGTGTAAAAAGCTTATGGAGATTTGACTTGAGCCGTTGTTGTTGCTTCTAATGTGCCGGCTAAGGGAATATTGGAAACAAAATATGAGGCTCGCCCGTCCTCAAAGCCTTTAAACGGCTAATTAGACTGAGTTAATGGTATGAAGGCAACTGCCATTGCGCATCCAATTCAAGGCTTAATTAAGTATCATGGGCTAAAGGATGTAGGGCTTAGGATTCCATTTCATGATAGCATTTCTGTTTGCATCGATGCCCTAACCACCACAACAACGGTTGACACAACAGACTCATTAAAAAGAGATTTAATGATAATTAACGGAAAAAAGGCTGCGGGCAAAGACTTGGAAAGAGTTGAGGTTGTTCTCGATAAGCTAAGAAACCTAACTGGATATTCAGGATGTTTCCACGTTGTCTCTCAAAACAACATAACTAGTGGAAAGGGGTTGGGTTTTTCTGCATCGGGTTTCGCAGCTCTAGGCACGGCGGCTTGTGCAGCTTTAGATTTTGACATTGATTACATATCTCTGTCCGAAATGGTTAGACTAGGCGCAGGGTCTGCTACGAGAAGTCTTGCTGGGAGCTTTGCGATCTGGTATGCCGACAAGGATGGAAAGTCCTATGCGGAACAGTTGGTGAAGCCAGACGCTGTGGATTTATGCATGGTTATAGTGCCAATTCCTTCGAAGGTCAAGACGGATGAGGCACATGT
>Ga0315314_1003492_pt1 | contig 12266 bp, 12 predicted proteins | sample TDP9_MG_FD_203631 | JGI IMG/M metagenome (GOLD analysis project Ga0315314, IMG submission 203631) | Freshwater sediment microbial communities from Lake Towuti, South Sulawesi, Indonesia - TDP9 | ecosystem: Environmental > Aquatic > Freshwater > Lake > Sediment | place: Indonesia: South Sulawesi...
GCCCAATCTTGACGTCGGGGGCGATCCGCTGCCAGCGATGCTCCTCAGTCATCTCAGGCAACCTCCACCCAGGCGCTGTTCAGTTCCAGGGAACGCTGACAGGCCTCCAGAATCCGCACTGCTTCCAGCCCGGCCTGACCATCCGTCCGGGGGCGCTGCCCAGCGCGCACGCACTCGATGAAGTGTTCGCACTCAGCTCGCAGGGGCTCAACGTCCTCCACCTCTATGGCATGGCTCCCCTCATCCCGCCAGTGCCAGCGAGGTCGGCCGTGAGGGTCTCGTTCCTCGCTCCGCTCATAGCGTCGGGCATAGAGCGTGAGTCTGGGATTGCTCAGGTCATCATAGGCCAGGATGGCGTCGCTCCCTATGATGGTGATCTTGCGGCCTTTTTCCAGGGCGTACCAGCTCGCGTAGACGTGGGCTAACATCCCATCGCCGAAGTCAAAAGTGACGAAAGCCACATCCTCCAAACCTGGGTTCAGGTACGCCTGTCCCACAGCCAGCACTCGAAGAAGCGGGCGTCCGAGCAGAGCCGGCAGGATGTAGGCGTCGTGGATCAGGGCATCCCAGACGATGTTGGTGTCCAGCCGGGCGGTGCCGCCCATGCTGGTGCGAATGGCGTGGATGTAGCGTATCTGACCTACTGCTCTTTCCTGAACCAGACTGATGAGCCGGGTTATGGCGGGATCGTAGAGAAAGAGGTGGCCCACCATCAAGATACACCCAGTCTCTTTGGCCAAGCGAACCAGGGCTTCGGCATCCTGACTGCCGGCCGCCAGGGGTTTTTCTACGTAGACATGCTTCCCTGCCTTCAGACAGGCTTCGGCCACCTGACGATGGCTCTCAGCGGGAATAGCCACAGCCACTGCTTCTATATCGGGGTCAGCCAGAACTTCTTCCAGACAGACAGTGGTGTGCACATTGTATTTTTCAGCAATGGAGGCAAGCCGGGCCGGGTTCACATCGCAAACAGCTGCCAGTCTGCACCCTGGCAGGATAGCGAAGTTGCGGATGAGGTTAGGCCCCCAATATCCAGCACCTACTACAGCGACGCTGATACTCTCTGACAGCCAACCGCTGACCTCCGACTGTTGGCTCATAGCTGCTAGCTGATGGCGGATAACGGATGGTTCCTTACTGTCCATTGACTACCACCCACTTCAAGACATCTACAACGGAGTGGATCTGTTCATCCGTCAACTCCGGGTACATGGGCAGGGAGAGGATCCGGGGCGCCAGGGCGTGGGTCACGGGGAGGTCCTCCGGTTTGTATCCCAGGTGGGCGTAGGCTGGCTGCTCGTGCAGCGGGATGGGATAATGGATGCCGGTCTCAACTCCCGCTGCCTTGAGCGCGGCCTGTACTTCGTCTCGGTTAGGAACCTGGATCACGTATAGATGGTACACGTGCTCCACGTTGGGAGCGACGTAGGGCGTAACCACGCCGGGTACATCGGCCAGGAGCTGGTCATATAGTACTGCGTGCTTACGGCGACACTCATTCCATCTGTCTAGGTGAGAGAGCTTCACGCGCAGTATCGCTGCTTGAAGCGCATCAAGCCGGCTGTTGAAGCCAACTTGCTGATGCATATATTTCCCGGTCCGGCCATGATCATGGAACATTCGGATACATTGAGCCAGCTCAGGGTCATCAGTTATCACGGCACCAGCATCACCGTATGCTCCCAGGTTTTTGCCAGGATAGAAGCTGAAACAAGCTAGGTGCCCAAGCGAGCCAAAGCGCCGTCCCCTGTAGCGGGCACCATGGGCCTGTGCCGCATCTTCGATAACTATCAACCCGTGTTTCTCGGCCAGGGATATCAGCGGATCCATATCGGCTGATTGCCCATATAGGTGGACGGGCATTATCGCTCTCGTACGGGCGGTGATTCGATCGGCAACCTGGTTCATGTCCATTGTGTAGGTTTCATCTACATCAACAAACACTGGGCGTGCTCCTACGTTGACGACGGCTTCGGCTGTAGCAGTGAAAGTATGTGCTACAGTGATTACCTCCGCACCTCTCTCAACACCGCAAGCAAGGAGAGCCAATTGTAGTGCGTCTGTACCGTTGCCCACGCCTATCGCATACTTGACGTCGCAAAAGGCGGCGAATTCACCTTCGAACGCTTCGACCTCCTTGCCCCCAACGAACCGGCAGGTACGGATCACCCCAGCCATAGCAGCATCAATCTCATCTTTTATCGAAAGATATTGCGCCTTGAGATCAACAAGCGGGATATTCATGGCGATTTCGCGACCTCCAATGTGTATGGGTGATCAATCAGACTATAGGGACAAGTCAGATCGGTTACTCTCTTTATTACCTTAGCTGGATGGCCCACAACCACAACATAGGCAGGTACGTTGGCTACAACCACTGCGCCTGCGCCGACTAATGCGTACTCGCCAATTTCCAAATCAGGCAAGACGGTAACATTGGCCCCGATTTTGGCTCCGCTTCGCACAGTAGCTCCCTTGCTACATGTTTTGGCCTTGGAACATAATGGGTGAAAAACGTTGGTAAACACTACCCGTGGGCCAATCCAGCATCCATCTTCCAACGTGGTGTATTCTGGTATGAAGGCTTGAGAGTGGACACGCACCCCGTTGCCGATTTGCACATGATGTTCGATCACAGAATGTGAACCTATGCTGACGTCATCGCCGATCTGATTCGCTTCACGCAGCATCACACCGTGTCCGGTTCGAAAGCCACACCCAATCCTGTTGCCAGCATAGATGACCGTGTGAGAGCGAATGATGGCATCGTCGCCTATGACCGTTTCTATTTCTGTGTCGTCTTTTCCGGCTGAAGGCAGGCCAATGATGCAGAAATCGCCAATTTGCACGTTGGTTCCCAATCGGACGTTGGGGTAGATGCGATATGTTTGACCTGGACCGTCATCTGGAACTACCATACGATTTCTTCCCTCCTTCCGCCTCTATCCAACGACCTTTGTGCTGCTTCCAATACTTGAACTACCCTCAACCCGCTCTGCCCATCGCTCAGTGGAGTTTGCCCATTCCGTATACAATCAACGAAGTGACTACACTCGACTTGCAAAGGCTCCGGAAACTCCAGGTGTGGTATGACCACATCCCCAGCCCGTAAGGTGAGCTGAAACTTTCCAAAGCTATCGTACTCGCCGAGGGACTGCTTGACATTGTTCCGTGTTATCCCTTTGTCATAGATACGGATCTTGGCATCAGGGCTGACATCGTCATAGACGATCATTTTCTTGCTGCCAACGATGGTCAATTGGCGCACCTTGTTAGGATCCAGCCAACTCACGTGGATGTTGGCGTTGATGCCGCCTGGAAACTCGACAAGGATAAAAACCACATCGTCAATGCCCGGCTGCAGAAAAGAGAGCCCCCTGGCAGAAACAGCGATTGGTTCCCGTTGAAGCACATACAACAGAATAGATACGTCGTGAGGAGCCAGACTCCACATGGCGTTGATGTCCGACTGCACACGCCCCAGGTTGAGCCGGGCCATATATAGGTAATATGGCTCGCCAATTTCCCCGTTGGCTACGTAATTGCGCAGAGCGCGCACCGCTGCATTATATTCAAAGGTGTGCCCGACCATCAACACCAATCCACGCTTATCCGCTAGCTGTACAAGATCTACTGCGTCGCGTGTACACATAGCCAAGGGCTTCTCTACTAGTACGTGCTTGTTATTCAAAAGACAATCCTTACCCAGGGCATAGTGAGTCGCTGGGGGGGTGGCGATAACTACCGCATCCACGGTACTATCGAGTAGTTCTCTGTAATCAGGCGTGGTCGGCAACGCAGGATACTTGTTCTTCAAATGCTGTATCCGTTCCTGGCGCAATTCCGCCACGCCAGCGGGAACGACTTCGGGGATCTGGTGGAAACAACGAAGCAGATTGATCCCCCAGTAGCCACAGCCAATCTGAGCAACCCTGACAGGAGTCGTGCAAGACATAACCCTCTACCTCCTTGACGCCAGCTCGGTCATAACATCCAGATACTTACCCCGCTCTTGCGACCAGTTATATCTCTGTGATAGGTTCAAACCATTCTCTATCAGGCGATTTCTGTAGGTCTGATCCTGGAAAAGCTCGTACACACGCGTCGCGAAGTCAACGTGGTCGCCTGGGGTGAAAAATGCGACCTGGGAATCATCATAATAACATTCCATAATGGGTGTTCTTGCCACGATTGCAGGTAGCCCTGCAGCCAGATACTCTGCCACTTTGGTAGAGAAATAAATACTGCCAAAAAGCTGATCCTCGTGGGGAGAGATGCCGACATCAGCAGAGCGATACACGGCTGGCATCTCAACCAGAGGAACGGGAGTCTCAAAAGAAACAAACCCTTCCACACCTAGCTCCCTAGCTAACTGCTGTAGCGGAGCAGTGTAATCCCCTCGACCCAGAACACGCAAGCAAAGGCCCGGAATCTCAGGAATCAGCAGCGGTAGAGCTCGAATGGCCGTTTGGATTCCATAACGCTCCGCAACAGTGCCTGCGTAGATCAAGGTGAACCCGTTGTCAGGTGCAGGCCGTTCACCCTCAGGCAATCTGAAAAGCCGTTCGTCCGACCAGTTCATCACTACCGAAACCTTTTCTGGCGATGCCCCCCTGCGGATGAGAAGTTGGCGCATCGGCTCGTGAATGGTCAATACGTGATCGGCCAGTGCCATGCTCACCTGTTCCAGAGCCACCGTCAAGTGGGTCCAGATGCTATCTTCAGACCATCCGTATTTGATCCTGAGTGACTCTGGCATAGCTTCATGAGCATCGAACACCACCTTCGCTCTAAGTAACTTGGGAAGCAGTGCAGCAAAAACGAGCGTATCAGGTAGGTTGTGAATCTGAATCAACTTATAGCGACGCCGCAAATGTAACCACGCTGCCAGGGTCCCTGCGCAGACCAGGAACACCCCGTATTCGTAGAGATACCGCGTCCTGCTTCCATGCTTCCTGCTGAGGGCTATTGCAAAGATATGTACACCGTTCACAACCTGTTCAAAAGGCTCCCCCTCAGCTCGCAATGAGATAACGTCAATCCCATAACCGGCCTCAGCTAGAGCTTCAGCCTCACGGCGCACCCGAGGGTCCTTCAAATAATGCGATTGTACAATCATCAAACCCTTTGCAGATGTCTTCGTCATTGGGCCTCAAGAGAATCTGCGCAGCAGCGCATCCACAATATACTCATGGGCATGGCCGTCACCGAAGATAGATGGATGCTCGGCTGGTGGGGTGAAATCTCGCAATACCTCCAAGATGGCTTGCTGATTTGCCCCTACGATACGCTTCCACCCACACCGTGCAATGGCTGGGAACCAGGTGATCTCGATGAGCACAATCACTGGCTTGCCCAGGATGTAAGCCTCCCGCCGGACACCACCGGAGTCGGTGAGCACCTTATTGGCCCCGGCCAAAAGGGTCACAAAATCCTTATACCCCATCGGTGGCATGAGCTCAACGTTCCCACTTCGCTCCAGCCGCTCCATAAGTCCAAAATCCAGGAGTCGCTTCCTGGTATGGGGATGCACTGGAAACAGAATGTGTTCTCCGGAGCTAATAAATCCCTCGACGATCTCTGTCAAACGGTTCGGGTCTTCAACATTCTCCGCCCGGTGTATTGTTGCCAGGTGATAGTCGCCGCGACGGGGCTCCAGTCCCAGGGTTGCTACTGTATGCATCAGGATGTCCTTCATCACGTCACCCGTGAACACGACATCTGCCGGAGAAAAGCCCTCCCGGAGCAAAGCCGCTGTAGCATCTTCGGTGTTGGTGAGAAGTAGTAATGAGAGTTGGTCCGTTACCCGGCGATTGATCTCCTCCGGATTAAAGCGGGCGTCTGTGCGAATGCCTGCTTCCACATGAGCCACCGGAATACAAAGTTTGGCTGAGGCTAGAGCACCAGCCAGGGTAGAAGTGACATCGCCATAAACCAGGGTCACGTCTGGCCTCTCGCGCAACAAGATCTCCTCTACTCCGGTCAGAATGGCTGCCGTCTGTCTGGCATAGGAACCCGTAGGGACCTCCAATTGATAATCGGGAGTGGGAATCTCCAACTGGTCGAAAAACACGTCGGACATCTCGTGGTCGTAGTGCTGGCCGGTGTGAACCAGCACCTCCTTAACTCCCAGTGATTTCAGACGGCGGTTGATAAGTACTTCTTTGATGAAGTTAGGACGGGTGCCTACGACAGACAGGATTTTCAAACTGCTCATCTAGCTTTCAATTGCTGAAGTCATTTAACATATTCAATTACAACTTCCCCGCACCACTTCTTTAAGGCAGGGACATTGTTAATGAGGATGTCGTCAAGGCGTTTCAGAGATTTTAGTAAAGATCTAACCAATGGCCGGTCGAAATTCCCACGAAAGACTCGCTTGGCCATGAAAAGAAAACTCATCTCATAGGTGTGAACACCACTGAAGTTCCTGCCTATCCTCAATATGTCCTGATAGGTCAAGTTCGTTTCACCCGCTTCAAAAGCCTCGCTTCGTATCAATGTTAACTGTCTGAATACTTCTATGAACGGATTGTGCCCCAACGACTCACGAAAGACGGCCTTTCCCCCCCTCCGAAGTATTCGATACAGTTCAACCTCCACATTTGGGTACTTGATGGTGTGGTGCAACGCCCCTTCACCAAAGACATAATCAAACGTTCCGTCATCATACCCCAGGTCACTTGCGGACATTATCTGAAACTTCGCTCTATCCGTGCAGCCATTCACTTTAGCCCGAAGGGTAGCTATCCGTATGCCTTCGGCTGAAATGTCAAAGCCATGTACATTCGCTCCAGCCAGTGCGAAGAACACCCCATATAGTCCTGTGCCGCACGCATAATCGCAAATGGTCTTGCCGACGATCCCATCTCTCAGTATCAACTCCAAGGCAAAACCCACCGCGTGGCCTCGCTCATTGCCGCCATCGAAAACGTAAGTTTGCTTCTTCAGGAAGGTCTCTACATCAATCTCTAAGTCATCGGGGCGAAAATCAGCTTGCCGATACTTCTTATCAAAGAACCCCGCTTCACGAGCCAACATCGCCTCCCCCCGCCAACGACAGCACTCTGTTCATTGTCATTCTCTAGTTCGCGACGCCTCTAGCAAACAGGCCAGAGCATGCAGCATAGTCGCCTGTCCCCAATGCACGTGAGCTACCTTATTCACTCCCCATCTATAGCGGCGGAAATAGAAATGCCCATCTGGGGCTTGCATATTCTGAATCGTCCAACCTGCAACCTTGTGTGCTAGAGCCAGCAACTTGGGATCAGAACTGCTTTGCAGAGCCAGCGTTTCGATACACTGTGCCGCTCCCTGGATGTCCACTGGATACGAACGATCTGCGTATAGGTATGGCGAGCCATCGGTTCCAAAAAAGTGCGCCGTGAAGTAATCTATACCCTGCTTGAGGGCAGTGGCTGCAGATACGTCATCGCTGCCACTCTCTAAATAGGTCCGAAGAGAATCCAGCACGTAACCTGTGTGGAAGTTGTCTGCCCAACGCAAATTCGGTGCTTCGCCGTAGTACCAGGCTCCATCAGGCCGTTGATGTCCTACAGTATATCGGACCGCCATACGGGCAGTGTTGAGAAGCTCGGTCTCGGCAGTGTATTTGTAGGCTCGCATCAGAATTGCCGCTGCTAACATGTTAGCATTGTGCACGGAAATATTGGCAATGGGAATGTAGCTAATGCAAATAGCATCGGCCTCTGTGTGACGTGGCAGATCACGCAAGATGAAATCACACGTGCTATGGGCGATTTCCAGATACGCCTGGTTACCCAATGTCTCGTAGGCATCCAGGAATGCTCGCGCCGCGTGGGCGGAGCCCACGACTGTCGGTACCCCTTTAGGCAAGAAAAACAGGCGGGACTGGTAATCGTGGGGATTACTCCAACAATAACCGGAATAATTGCAATTGGCATACTCTGTCAGCCATTCCAGACAGTGCGTCGCTTTGTGCAGGTACGTCTGATCCAAAGTCATCTGGAAGAGACTCAAGTAGCCCATTGCAAAATAAGCCATCGCTTTGTAGTTAACGTCTGGTCGGATACCCAGGAAAGACCGCAAGTTGACCGGACTCTTTAGATTTACTTGTTGCAGAATTGCGCGCAGCAGCGGACTGTTGAGCGCCAAAGGTCTTGCCCATGATGAGCTTAACCCGTCGAATGGGTCATAGCCTCGCCAACTATGCCTTTCGATCCAGGCATCCAGCTTGCCAATTGAGAGCTTAATCTCAGAGTTTGACAATTCCTTCGATGGATCCGCAAACTGCATGGGCGATAACCAGCATCCTTAGCTTATCAACTGACCATATACTTCTAACAATCGGCGCAGATTGGTCTCGCCCTCCAGTGCCAATTTCGGACGACTGCTGTCACCGTGACGTTGAGAGGTCAGCACCTCGGTCATCTTGATCGTCAGATCACGCCAGCTACCAGCCTGGAAGAGGATTACCCCGTTGGGCCGCAAACCAACGTTGCTTGCTACAACCGGCACGCCCACCATGAGGGCTTCTCTCACCGAAAGCGAATCACCATCTGTCAGCGTGGGACGAACGAACAGGTCACAATGAGCTACAACGGTAGGTACATCTGGTATATTCTGCACTAGAAGCGTTTGTGACGAGAGACGCATTTCCTCCAACAGGTCACGAACTTGAGCTTCATATTGTTGGTCAGATCCTTCTTTGATGATCAACAATAGTCCAACCCGGGAAAACGATGGAGGCAGGGCAGCCACCGCTTGTATAAAGATATCCAGGCCATACACTGGATAAAAAGCACCTGTGGCGACGATAATGGGATGATGGCTGTCAAAGAACTCTCTGACACCATCCGGCCATAAGGCGGCTCGCCTTTGCTCAACACGCGGCAGAGCATTTGATAGATGAATCACCGCAGATGGGGCCAAGCCCATGTCCAGCAGTGACTGCTGTATGTCCATATTCGAAGCTATCACCTTGTCAGCCAATCTTATCACAAACCGTATTATCGCGCGTTCAACCCGACCAACCTGCTTAATAACACGGCATATGTCGCCAGTCATGAATGAGAAGACGACTCGCTTCCCGGACAATCGCCCGGCCAATGCAAGAAACCCAGCGGCGTAGATACCCCGATGACCACCAGTCAAACAGTGGACTATATCACCCGAGGTGCGCCATACTTTGGCGGCATTGCTCAAATAGTTACCAAGTCGCCTCATAACTTCGCGCCAAGATCGGCGATTGTGTGTTAGACCAGTATCCACCACTTTACATCGAACCCCAGCCAGTTGTAGATTCTGAAGGAGTTGGAGCAAGTATACAGCTATACCACCATATGGAGGTGGCACTGGCCCGGCCAGTATAAGTTTCATGCCGTCCGCTCGCCTCCCACCTGTTGCCGCCAGTAGACCAGAAGATCACTCAATGACTGATCAAGCGACGTCGTCGGCGTCCAACCAGCAAGCTTGCATTTCGCTGGGTCGCCCCTACTCAGCAACACATCGTCCTTGGAAAAACGTACTGTGTCAGTATGCACATCCGCAGGAACCAATGAGCACGAGAGTAAGAACTCCAAGATGTCCTCAATAACAATTGAGACGCCTGAGCAGACATTATATACCTCCCCAGCCTCCCCGTACTGCGCCAGCCGCCAGTAGGCTCTTACAGCGTCCCGCACATCCACGAAGTCCCGCGCGGATTCCAAATTCCCTACCTTCAGTACCGGCGGGCGTAATCCTCTCTCGATCTCGGCAATCTGCCGGGCAAAGGCGGAACCTACCAATGTGTCCGGCTCTCCTGGCCCGGTCAGATTGAACGTCCGGGTGCGCATAACGGCCAGATTGTGACGGTAAAAGTACTGCGCTGCCAGCAGGCTCTGAGCCACCTTGCTGACCCCATAAGGGCCGAGCGGGCGTAGTGGGTTCTCCTCTCTGATCGGCAATTCGTCGGGTTGCACCAGCCCATATTCGGCCGACGAACCTGTAACCAGCACGCGCGCTTCCGGCTGGGCGGCCACAAGTGCATCCAACACATTCTGCGTGCCGAGCACGTTGACCGCCAACAAGCTCGCCAACGATTCGCTCTTGATCAACGCGGCGAGGTGAAAGACGTAATCCGGCTGAACCCGACCGATGACTGTGGCCACCTGTGCAGTATCGGTGACGTCGCATGGATGCCAGTTAATGTATAAATCGGCTGGCACAGGGACACCGGGCCGATCCAGTCCGTGAACTGCGAGTCCCTGGTCACGCAGATGGTTTGCCAGGTGGCGGCCGACAAACCCGGCTGCCCCGGTGATCAACGCGCGCCTCGCCACTTGCTTACCTCGTCCGGTAGGAACAATGCTCTATTACGCTCAAACATTTCGACGGCGCGGATATAATCCTCCTGCCGACCAATGTCCAGCCAGTGCCCCTTAAAGCGATAACCGACCACCGGCAACCCGTCAGCCATCAATGCCCTGACCAGATCAGGTAGATCGAACTTCTTGCCGGTCGGGACGTAGCGTAGAACGTCCGATTCCATCACGTACACGCCCATGCTGACCTGGTAGTGGAGCGTCGGCTTTTCCACGTAGCCGGTGACACGATCGTCATTATCCGTCTCAATGACTCCCAAGTCAATCTCGACCTCCTTGTCAAACAATCCCACCGTCGCCACGGCGCCGTGTTCACGATGAAAGCGCGTCATCGCCGTATAGTCCAACGTCGTTAGCAAGTCACCGTTCATCACCAAGAACGTACGCTCCAGGCCGGACACCAACTTCAGCGGCCCGGCCGTGCCCAGCGGTGTCTCCTCACGCGAATAATGGATGTGCACTCCCCACTTGCTGCCGTCCCCAAAATAGGCTTCCAGCAGACTGGCCAGGTAACCCACCGCCAGCGTGATGTCCCAGATGCCCGCGCACCGCAACTGGCGGATCACGACCTCCAGGATCGGCATATCGTCAATGGGCATCAGCGGCTTGGGCAGAATCGCCGTGTAGGGAGCCAGCCGGCGGCCCTTGCCGCCGGCCAGGATCACGGCGCGCAACGCACCTGGACTGCGATCAGATTTCATAGTTTCCCACCTGATACAAGCTCAGATTATTTGCAATCCAGTCCACTGTGCGCGTCAATCCCTCATCCAGCGGTATTTTCGGTTCCCATCCCATGATCTCTCGCGCCAAGCCATAATCCGCGATTAATCGTTCCACCTCACTGTCAGCCGGCCGCTGCCGGATTGCATCCTGACGCACCCGTAACCTCTTGCTCAGAATCGCCCCAATCTTCTCTACCAGGTCGCCGATGCTGATCTCCGTCGAGGTGCCCAGGTTGATCGTCCGACCAACAGCATCCTCACATTCGGCTGCCTTGACGAACCCCTCCACGGTGTCTGTGACGTAGGTGAAGTCACGCTGGGGGGTCAGGTTACCCAAGATGATCTCCTCACTGGCCAGAGCCTGGGTGATGATGGTTGGAATCACGGCACGGGCCGACTGCCGCGGGCCATAGGTGTTGAACGGCCGCAGCGTGACCACCGGCAGGCGATAACTATCGTAGAAACTCTCCACAATCTTATCCGCCCCAATTTTGCTGGCCGAATAGGGAGATTGTCCCTGCAACGGATGGCTTTCATCAATCGGCGTGTAACGGGCCGTGCCGTAGACTTCGCTGGACGAGGTGTGCACGATGTGCTCGACATGGTGGGTGCGACTCGCCATCAACACGTTGAGTGTCCCCAGCACGTTGGTCTCCACAGTCTCGCGGGGGTGGATGTACGAGTAGGGGATACCGATCAGTGCTCCCAGGTGGAAGATCACGCTAACGCCCCGGGTAGCATCCAGCACAGCATTGAAATCACGCAGATCACCCCGGACGATCTCAACAGCACGGCGTGTGCCTGGTGGCAAATCATCCAGGAAGCCCGCCTGTGGACGTGAGGTGTAGCGGACAAAAGCACGCACCTGCCCCCCCTGTTCGACCAGTCGCTCCACTAAGTGACTGCCGATGAAGCCACCTGCACCAGTTACAAGGACACGTCTACCTTCCCACCGCATGTGGAAACTTCCTTTCCTCCCATCTTCTCGTGATGCAATCGCAACATGCTCTCATTGGTTCCACACAAGATAGATAGAAAACTAAACCGCAAATGCCCAATATAGGTACTAAATGGTCTTCTCGCCAAGTGAGTAAGATATGGTATAATTCCTCCTGACTGCTGACTATGATGTTAGGAGGAAAGCATGCCGAAACGCATTCGTCTGCGAGCGTTAGCGACCGATGAAAGGGGGGAGATC
>Ga0315314_1003494_pt1 | contig 12262 bp, 10 predicted proteins | sample TDP9_MG_FD_203631 | JGI IMG/M metagenome (GOLD analysis project Ga0315314, IMG submission 203631) | Freshwater sediment microbial communities from Lake Towuti, South Sulawesi, Indonesia - TDP9 | ecosystem: Environmental > Aquatic > Freshwater > Lake > Sediment | place: Indonesia: South Sulawesi...
TTCCGAGGCTTTTGCTCATCTTTCTCCCCTTCGCGTCCATGACGTGACCTTGAAACAGGAAGGACTTGAAGGGGGCTTCAGGCTTTCCCGTTAGCATCACGTGCTCCAGTAACAGCGTGTTTGCCCACCCTCGGGTTTGATCTATCGCCTCGGTCAAAAAGTCTGTGGGAACAAACTTTTCGAATTCCTCGTCTGTAAAGCGCGCATACGGAGACGCGCCGCTGTTGTGCCATGTGTCGAGGACAAACGGCTCTCTTCTCATTTTGCCGCCGCATTTCTCACACTTCAGCACCACACGATCTATCCAAGGTTTGTGCAGCTCAAAGTTCTGATCTGGCAACTCCACGGCTCTTTCAAGCAACTCTCTCCTGCTACCCGCCAAAGTCTTGGTTCCGCACTCCTCACAAACCCAGATGGGAAGGGGTGTGCCCCAAACCCTCTCTCGTGATACGCACCAAGGCTTTCCTTCCATTAAGAAGGACAGGAACCGGTTTTTGGGGCCTTCATAGAAGTAGTTGACTTTCCCGGCGGCCTCCATAATCTTATCGTTCACTTTATTTGTCCAAAGGAAGTATTCCCTGCGAGCCAGCCATATGAGCTTGTGGTGGGACCTCCAGCAGGTTGGATACTGGTGACGAATGGTTTTTATGGAGACCAGCAGTCCCCTTTTGCGAAGCTCGTCCACCACCATGAGGTCCGTGTCTCGAGCGAAGATTCCCGCAAACTTGCCTGCCTCAGCCGTGAATCGCACCTCTTCGTCATAGGGGACGAATACGGGTAGGTGACGCTTTTGAGCGGCTAGAAAGTCTTCTTCACCGCTTCCAGGGGATAGATGCACTACTCCTGTGGCGGTGGTGACGTCCACGAAATCTTCGCATATGACTGTGTGAACCAGCGGCAACTCATCCAGTTCCCGCTCTCTAGGAACCATGTCTTCAAAGGGATACTCATACTTCAGACCCTCCAGATCCTTGCCTGGCACGGATTCCAGAACCCGATAGCCCTCCACCCCAAGCTCTTGCATAACGGGCTCGACGCGTTCCTTTGCGAGGATCCATGTTTCTTTGTTCACCCTAACCTTGGCGTACTCGGCTTCTGGGTGAACCCCCAGCATCATGTCGGTGATTATGGTGAAGGGCATGGTGGTCCAGACGAGGAAGTACTCCTTTTCGGTTTCCCTCACCTTGAGTTTGAAATAGAGGGACGGGTCCTCAACCTCCTCGTAGCCGAGGCCCACCTCAGCGTTGCTAAGGGAGGTTTGGCAGTAGGGACAATAGGCAACAACGTAGTAGCCTTCGCCTAGGAGGCCCTGCTCCCAGGCTCGCTTAAGGTACTGCCACTCTCGCTCGATGTACTCGTCGAGGTACGTCCAGTATCCTTTGTCGTAGTCCATGAACAAGCCCAGTTTCTGATCCGCGCTGAACCACTCGCGATAGTATTTCATCAAGATTTTTTTGCATTCAGCGACAAAGCGTTCCTCGCCCACTTTTTCCAGCAATTCCCTCTTACTCTTGACGCCAAGCTCCTTCTCCACCTCCAGCTCCACGGGTAGGCCTTGGCAGTCCCAGCCAGCCCAGAAGGTGACGTAGAATCCCTGCATGGCCTTGAATCGATATCGAAGGTCCTTCATCACCCGTCCTCGAGCGTGCCCAATGTGGGGAACGCCGTTTAAGGTTGGGGGGCCCTCAACGTAGCCTAAAAGGCCCACGTTAGCCCTCTCTCTAAGCTCCATAAGCTCTTGAGGGGTCCTATTCTTTTCCCAAAATTCGCGAACTTCTCGTTCAATCTCGAGCGGGCGATAATCCAGCGTTAGCCAACGTCTAGAATCAGCCTTGAATTTGGCGGCCACCTCTCATCCCAGACACCGCTTAACATCGAAGTGTTCATAGGGAAATATAACCTTTTTGAAACGTTAATTAAGTGAGCCCTCAGCCTTCAATTTTTACATCATATCTCTTGGCGATTTTAATCAACTTTTTTATTACTTCTGCTTTCTTCGCTTTAGTCTTTAATCTTTCCATATTTATTTTATCTTTCCCCAACCTTAAAGCGACACCAACATCCTTTCTGTCTTTAACCCTTGGCGATAACAACTTCATGACCAAAATGTCTTCTATGGGTGGAAGGTGAATCTTGACATCATTAACCTCTATGATGTCTCTCTCCCATGACTCATCATATATGCTGGGTGGAACAATGTTCACATCCACATGCCCAATTGGCTCAAAGTCTAATCCAAAACCGAATCTTGACCAAACATGCCTTGACTTTTCATATTTTTTCCGAACGTATTCTATTAATTTGTCTCTCTCATCAATAGAGACAGAAGCGTGAATGTCAAAGTCGTCCGTAAACCTGAATAAGGGGATGCCTCTTTCAAAAAGCGCCCTAACGCCAATCAGATACACCTTCTTTTTCAGTTTATCTTGAATAAATCTGACGACATCCCTAAACTCGCTACTGTAGTATGGTATGTAGACGTTCGGCGGTCTAACTTTTGGTTCAGGAGGTCTGGTCTTTTCCGACATCTTTCTCACTCCATTTATACTTATCTTGCATTTTTATGTGTTGTGTGAATGTTTTATCCATTGCGTTTAAAAGCGTATTTAATCCTATTTGGTTCATATGTGGAACTAGGGGAGAGTCTCCGCATGCACGTAAACCTATAACCCAGTTTTTCTTCCGTCAAAGCCTCTCTTGAAGCGTCCAAACTCACTCTTTACCTCTCTTAATTGTTCGGTGGAGAAAACAGGACCGTCTCTGCATACTCTGAACTTACCTATCACGCAGCTTCCGCACAATCCCATAGCGCAGTGCATGAGTCTCTCCAAGCTGGCTTGTAGAGGCATGTTGTATCGCTCTGCTGTAAGGAACATCTTATGCGTCATTTGCTCTGGGCCACAAGCGTAGATCATGTCGAATCTCTCCTTTGCTAATATTTGTTCCGCTGGGTCTGTAACAACCCCCTGCCACCCATAGCTTCCGTCCTCGGTCGCGGCGATGACCCTTGCTTCGGTCTTTGAGAGAGTCGTTTCTATTCTGTCTAGGAACAAGAGCTCATTCTTAGTTTTGGCTCCAAGCAGAAAGGAGATCTTGGTGGAGAAACCCACAAGCTTTTCAGCCAAGGGCACAAGGGGGGCCAGTCCTGTTCCTCCTCCGACGATCATGACCTTTCCGCTGGTCAGTGTGAAGCCGTTTCCGTAGGGTCCTCGTATTCCAAGGGCATCGCCGGGTTTTCTTTGATGGAGAGTCTTTGTGGCTTCTCCAACGTTGGCTACGGTTATGGAGGAAAGCCTGTTGGAGCGTATAGTGGACAGGCTCATGGGGACCTCATCGACCCCTGGGATCCAAACCATAACGAACTGGCCGGGCTTGGCCTTCCCGCAGAGCTTGTCGTGGAAGGTGAAGGTCCTAACGGTGGGGCTCTCCCTTTTCACTTCTTGGATTTTCACGATTCTTAGGCGGTTAATGGCGGTGGGATAAGCCAACAATTTCCGTCACGCTCCTAAAATCTCTCCTTCTGAGGTATGCGTCGATTCCCCTCGTGATGGACTGGAATACACCTAGTCCTTTGAGGGCGATGGCGGTTCCTATCTGAACTGCGGAAGCGCCGGCTAGCATGAATTCCACGGCGTCTCTCCACGTGGTGATTCCGCCGCAACCGATAACTGGAACATCCACTTCTTGAAAGATTTCATACACGCATCTGAGGGCGATGGGCTTTATGGCGGGTCCGGATAGGCCGCCGATCTTGTTCGCTAGTATAGGCCATGTTGTTTCGATGTTGATGGCCATGGCTCTGACCGTGTTGATGGCGGTGATGGCGTCCGCGCCTGCCTCCACCGCCGCCTTAGCCACCTCAGTTATGTCGGTAACGTGGGGGGTCAATTTCACGAAGACTGGTTTGTCCGCTCTCTTTTTCACCGTTTCCACGACTTCTGCCACTAATTGAGGGTTTTGTCCAATTTCGGTTCCTGTTTTTTCCACATGGGGACATGATACGTTCAGTTCTAGGGCGTCCGCGCCTGCTTCAGCCGCGATCCCTGCCACTTCCGCGAATTCCTCGGGTGAAAAGCCGTATACGCTTACGATGATTGGAATTCCTCCCTCTTTTGCTTCACGTATCTCCTCGCTAAAATAATGAATGCCTGGGTTGGGAAGCCCCATGGCGTTGAGCAACCCACACTCAACCTGAACCACGGTTGGGTTGGGATAGCCTTCGCGTGGTTTTAGTCCCACGGACTTGGTGACCACCGCTCCAGCACCAGCCTCAACTACCCTCCTCAAAGATGATCCTGTCAATCCAAGAATCCCTGCGGCGAGCATGGTGGGATTGGCAAGCCTTAATCCGGCTATTTCTGTAGCAAGTCGATTCGACATGAAGGTGCGCCCTTCTGACTGTAGAGATTACTAATGATTAACTGGCGTGGACATAAGAACTTTCCTAACAGCCACCTCTTCTGGTTGTCAAGATATTTGAAAGACCGTGTGGACACATCTACGGACTAGAACGTATGGAACATTGGCAAGGGTCGAGGTTACGAAAACTAAGAGTAACGGTCGGGAAATGTTGAGGACAAGAAGTCGGCAGTATGGTCCCTTAAATTAACGGTGTAATTTATCCACGTAAACGCGGTGGGAGATTATGCTGGGTGTCTAAGGTTAGAAAGTGACGCTAGTCAAAGGTCTAACCGAGTACCCTTATGGCCTCCGTTTCCTACAAAAGTTTAAGCTATTACATTATGAGATATTTCATGGGAACCGAATTTGTCGAAAGAGGATAAGATGATAGAAGAGTTGACGAAAATACGTCAGCTATTGGAGCCTAAACCCGCCCCGCCGGCGCCTCCCCCGCCAAGAGGGTTGTGGAATGAGTTCATGGACTTTGTTTCAAAATACAAAGTGATGGGAATGGCAGTTGCCTTTATCCTCGGCTTGCACCTCGGCGCACTAGTACAGGCGCTTGTAAACGACCTGATCATGCCGATAGTTCAGTTGGCTACGCCCGGCGTTCAATGGGAACTAATCGAGGTCGGACCGTTCCGTGTAGGACACTTCATAGGAGCCATGATAACCTTCCTAATCGTCGCCTTCGTAATCTTCATCATCGTGAAGATCACTAAACGATGGGGCATCGAGTAGTTCACCGCGAAACAAACAGCAAAAACATCCCTTTTTATCTTTTGAATGCACCTAATGTAAACGCTTGATGAAACCATATCCTGGATATCTTGCGCCTGTATACATTGTACTTCTGATGAATAATGAAACCGTATTTGTAATTCATAATACTTTAAAACATGTTCGATGAGCAAAATTATGATAAGGTTGTGGAGAGTCGGAATTGGAATTAGAACTTAAGAATCGAATTAAAAGAGCTAAGATTGGTTTAGCAATATGTGTTGTTTTGGTTGTTTTACTCGCTATTTCAAATGTCTGGTTTTTTAATAGAAATCAAAGTTTACAAAACCTAAGAAGCGCTCTTGAAACCCAAAACAGCGATTTACAAAAGCAAATAGACACGCTTCAAACCCAGAACACCAACCTACAAAGCCAGATAAGCAGTCTACAAAGCCAAATAAACAATCTTAAAACACAGAATGGACAGCTGCAAAGCCAACAAGAAATTCTGCAATCCGAAGTAGATGCCCTTCAAACTCAAAACAATGGGTTGCAAGATGAGATAGAAGCACTCAAAGCACCCCAACTTCACAAAGTCGATGTTCAGTGGACGGAACATCCGCGGTATGGATCACCGTACGTCTCAGTACATGGCTCCATTTTCAATTCAGGATCAGAACCAGCTCACAATGCGATATTAACAGTCAGGGTATTTGATAGCGTTGGCACACTGCTTAAAAGCGAAGAGATACATCTAGGAACCATTGAGGGCAAGTCCTACATTGCCTTCAGCGTGGACATTCTCTATTCCGGCGATGCGGATTCTGTCACAACAACTCTAACATACGATTAACCTGAGAAAGCCAGCTTCTGTCAGTCTTCCTCTTTTGCTCGTCTATTCCCAACTCCTATTTGATATGGTCCTATAATAATGAATAGAACGTACTACTTGACCTCTTGCTTGGCACGCACCTCAGCTACCGTTAACCCATCAATGAGCAGACTCTCCCCATCAACTTCTCTGACGAACACCCACGACTTTGGAGTTCTACCCTTGATTTTCTTATACTCTTCCTCGAGGGCTTTTTGCACCGCTCTCGTTAATCGCAGTTTTTCGGCCGATGTTAAGGCTCCCTGCATGACAGTGATTTCAATCAACGGCATCCCATTCACCTCCTTCCATGACCTTCTATAATTTTCTTAAAAACATGTAAGCCTTTTGTTTTCGGTTTTCCTTTTTTCGAAAATATACAAATAACCTGTCATCCCGATAGAAGGGGGCTACATAGGGGTCTCCAAAAATTATTCAAAACCCAAACAACACCACAAACCACACAACAGCGAAAAGGCAAAGGTTATTCACAAGTTAAGACAAACTTACAGGTGACCATGCTGAGAAGACTCGATGATGGAGAGAAACAAATGAAGGCAACCATCGTTGAATGTGTGATGGGCGTCTTCGGCTTTGGAGAAGCCAACGAACTCGTAGACAAAATCCTATTCCCAAAAGACCCCAAAGAAATATCAGAAAGGCTCAGAAAAATCGAAACCGGAAAGGTCATCGACGAAATAGCCGCGTTAGTCAAAAAACTGCAAGACAAGGGCTACACCCTCTTCATGTTTGAGAGCCCTGAAACTGCTCGAAACGCTCGTGAAAAGCTGAGCATTGAAGTGAATGCGACGAGGCCCACAGAGGCTGGCGAGCTACTTCGAAGAAATCTGGAAAAAATTGCGGTGGAAGTGGGGTTCGTTAAACAAGCAATGGAGCTTCACGAATGGATCCATAAGGTCTCCATGGAACTCACTAAAATACGGGTCAGAAAGGCTGTAGAAAAGCGAGACTTGGTGGTAGCGCAGGCGATCCAAACAATCGACGATTTAGACAAGACCCAGAACCTCTTCATGAGCAGAATACGCGAGTGGTACGGTCTCCACTTCCCGGAACTGGATCGGCTGATAGAGAAACATGAAACATACGCCCGCCTCGTCGCCAACTTAGGAGTGAGACCCAACTTCACCGCAGAAAACCTAGAGAAGGAAGGCTTACCAAGGGCGAAAGCAAAACAAATAGCCGAGGCTGCCCAAACATCCATGGGAGCCGAGCTCGAGGAGGCAGACATACACCAGATACAAGCCCTGTGCAAAGATACATTGAACTTATATGACGTGAGACAAACACTGGAGGGCTACCTGGATTCGGTCATGGACGAGGTAGCACCAAACATTCGCACATTAGCCGGCTCGCTACTGGGGGCAAGACTCATAGCCCTCGCTGGTGGACTAAACAACCTAGCCAAAAGGCCAGCAAGCACCATCCAAGTTCTAGGCGCTGAAAAAGCCCTGTTTAGAGCCCTTAAAACAGGAACCCGACCCCCAAAACATGGAATAATCTTCCAGCACACCATCCTTCATGAGGCAAAGCGCTGGCAGAGAGGAAAGGTAGCTCGAGCTTTAGCTGGAAAACTGGCCATAGCCGCTCGAATCGACGCCTTCAGCGGCAAGTACATTGGCGACGGATTGAAGGCTGACCTCGAGAGAAGAATCAAGGAGATACAGGAAAAGTACGAAGAGCCCCCGCCACCTATAAAGCCTCCAGAGAAAAAGCCGCCTAGGAGAAGGAAGCGTGGCCGTAGAGGTTAAACCACACCCACTATTCCCAGAAATCTATTGGGCTACCCTAGAGGATGGATCCCGAAGATTAGCCACCAAAAACTTTGCTCTAGGAAAGAACGTGTACGGCGAACGCTTGATCAAGCACAACAGGGTGGAATACAGGCTTTGGGATCCCTTTCGAAGCAAGCTCGCCGCCGCTATCTTAAAGGGTTTAGAAACGGTCCCCATTCGATCTCAACATAAGGTTTTGTATCTAGGGGCAGCCTCAGGAACAACCGCGAGCCATGTTTCCGACATTGTCGGAGAGAGAGGCCACGTATACTGCATAGAATTCGCTCCACGAGCCATCCGAGAGCTTGTTAACAACGTCTGCGCCTTCCGCCCCAACATGTCGCCTATCTTGGCAGACGCTCGACTTCCTGAGCGATACTCAACACTCTTAGAAAAGGTGGATGACATCTATTGTGACATAGCTCAACCCGAGCAGGCCAAGATCTTAGCGGACAACGCTGATCTGTTTCTTGTAAGGGGCGGGTGGATCATGTTGGCCATCAAGTCTCAAAGCATCGATGTTACAGAGGAGCCTTCTATAGTGTATAAACGAGAAATAGACATCTTAATGGCCCGTGGGTTCCGAGTCAAAGAGGCGATACGTCTAGAACCCTACGATAAGGCGCATGCAATGGTGGTAGCTCGACACAATGTGTGACCGATAACAACAACACGTGGCATCCCATGACCATAGTGCAATATTTGGTTGGGCGGTAAGGCGAGACTAGGCTTATTTCGTAACCAGAGCTATTTTTGGCTTTGAAAATAAATTTATATGAGACCCTTTCAATGGATTTGTTGACCGAGGGAAGATGATGAAGCGGGCGGAGATGCTGGACGCCACCGAATCTATCTTGAAAACAGCCAGCTTTCAGGTCTCTGAAAGATGCGTGGCAAGGCCGAGCTGTTTTGATTTTGCAGCCCGAAGAGAGGAGCAGCTTGCCTTTGTCAAGGTGCCTACGGATGTTGGAAACATCTCCGCGAAAGACGCCTCGGAGCTTCAAACAATCTCTGGATGTTTTTCAGCCGTGCCGCTGTTTGTTGGCGATAGAACACGAAGAAAACCGCTCGAAGACGACACGGTCTACATGAGATACAACGTTTATACGATCACCCCCAAGACTCTTGAAGACATAGTTTTTCGTGGAATGCACCCACTGGTGGAGGCAGGCCCAGGGGGATATTATGTTAACATTGACGGGAACATCACTAGGGAAACGAGGCAGAAGCTTGGAATGTCTGCTGGCAAGCTAGCGGAGATGATCGGGATCTCTAGGAGGACCCTCTATGGTTATGAGAAGGGCATGGCCAAGGCGTCGGTGTCCGCTGCCTACAATCTGGAGTGGGTTTTGGGAGTTCCAGTGGTGCAGCCTTTCAACGTGTTTCAGAGGGCTCCCCCGAGCACGGGCTTTTTTGCCACCGCTAGGCATATAATCGTAAGGAATCGCTTTCTGCAAGTGGTCTTGAGGGGATTCGCTAAGTTCAACGTTAGGGTCGCTCCCACGAGAAGGGCTCCCTTCGATTTTATAGCTCATTTTTCCGAGAAACGATTAAACATAATCGGTGCGGTCGCGGATGAGAAAGATCAGAATGTCGATCAGAGAACGGAAGAGATCATAAGCATCAGCAAAGTCGTTGCGGCTCGCTCGGTTTTCATAACAGATGGTGAACAGATCCCAAACAACAATATCCCGCTGATTCACCAGAATGAGTTGGCTAAGATGAAGTGTCCTGAGGACTTTATTGCGCGACTCTGAGCTGACATTATTTTGGAGTTTTATTCGTTAGGCTTTAGAAAGTAACGTATTTACACCCCCTTCGCCTCTTTCAATTTTCAAAAGCAATCCATATGTTAAGGGCTCCTACTTTTTGAACTCACTATAGGGCGGTGAAAACTAGCTTTATGCACGTTGCAATCGAGATAATTTAAACTGACAGGGTATTAACCCCGAACTATCAATAATTTGGAAGCATTTTGACGCCTAAAAATGAGGGGTTTAAATGGGAAATGCATCTGGCCCGGCGATACCTCTGAAATTCATAATGTTTTTAAGGGGGAAGCACTCGTTATCAAACCCGTCGCGATGTTCCAGAGGCTTCGAAAACGATGATTGAGCTCAAGGCAAAGCTGATTAATATTCCAGTGGGTAAACGCTTAGTTTTGTTGCACAAAGAGGATGCCAAAAAGAATGGAGTCCTCCTCCACGATCGAGTAAAAATCAGTTACAAAAAAGATATTACCACAGCCTTTGTCGACATTACCGACACATTTCTTCAACCGGGAGAGATCGGGATTTTTAAGGAACTTCGAGAAGAGCTGGGAATAAAGGAGGGCAATCTGATTTCTGTGACCCCAGCGAAAATTCCTGAGTCCGTTAACTTCATTCGCAAGAAAATGAAGGGCAAACCCCTCATGAAAAATGAAATTTATGATATAATTTGCGATATTGTGGAGCATAACTTAAGCGAATTGGAGATAGCGGCCTTTCTTATGGCTGAAGATTTTTATGGCATGAGCATAGACGAGGTTGAATACTTAACGCAAGCTATGGTTGCCGCTGGAACAACCATCGATTTCGAATGCCGTTGTTACGACAAGCATTCGATTGGAGGCATCCCCGGTAACAAAGTAAGCTTGTTGATCGTTCCCATCATAGCGGCCGCTGGTCTTTTGATTCCTAAGGTCAGCAGTCGCGCGATTACCAGTCCTTCAGGCACCGCAGACACCATGGAAGTGCTTGCTGGTGTGGAGTTCACCGCAAGCGAATTGAAGGAAATGGCGTTGAAAGTGGGAGGTGCGATTGTTTGGGGAGGAAAACTGGGCATTGCTCCAGCAGATGACCTGATGATCCACGTCGAATACCCATTAAGCCTTGACCCACTTGGACAAATGATCGCGAGCATCATGGCTAAGAAGTTGGCGGTCGGAGCAGACTGCATCGTGATCGACATCCCAGTGGGAGCTGGTGCAAAGGTTGAAACAGAGGAGGATGCGCGAAAACTCGCCCAAAACTTTGTGGATTTGGGCGACCGCGTCAACGTGCAGGTTCAGTGTGGAATAACGTATGGTGGGCAGCCCGTCGGACATACTGTAGGACCAGCATTAGAGGCTCGAGAGGCTCTGCTTGCATTAAACGGTAAAGGCCCGGCAAGCCTGATCGAAAAATCCACCGCGCTGGCCGGAATGCTCCTTGAGATGGGAGGCGTGGCGCCACGAGATCAAGGAAAAGAAGCAGCCAAGGAACTGCTCTTTTCGGGAAAAGCATTAAAGAAAATGAGAGAAATCATTGAGGCGCAGGGTGGGAATCCGAACATCAAACCTGAGGAGATACCTATTGGACAGCATCACATGGAGATAAGAGCCCCTTGCGACGGGTTTGTGACGAACGTGGATAACACGGCTATAACAGCTATCGCAAGAACAGCAGGCGCTCCCATCGAGAAAGGTGCGGGTGTCGCCTTGCGCTGGAAGAGTGGGTACAAAGTTAAGAAGAACGACGTGTTGCTGGAGATATACGCTGAGCGAGAGTCTAAGCTCACCGAAGCCTACGACGTAGCACTAAAAACAAGACCGGTTACCATCGAGGGAATGCTGCTATACACCGTTCCTAAATATTAGTTTCCATCCTTGTTGAACGTGATTAGTCTTCAGGCTTACCATGCTTATAGACCCACTTTTCTAGCGCTAGAGACAGTCCCCTCCGCTCTTTCGCATGCTCTTTCTCCATTTTCCCAGCCGTGTTTTTTATAAACAAAGTATACACAAATTATTATGTTAAGTACTCGATTTTCCCGCCGATAAACCACCCATACTCCTCTTGAAGAATGGACACGGCACCTTGAGGCGGGATTATTCCTTTCTCGGTTATGATGAGGTCAATATACTCCGCTGGGGTCACATCAAAGGACGGGTTACGTATGCTCACATTTCTCATGGCCTTAAGACGCCCAGGCGAGATCACTTCGGATGGGTTCCTTTCTTCTATAACGATTAACCCGCCCAATATGGTTTCTGGACTAAATTTGTAGGTTTCGGCCGCCACATAGAATAGAGCTCTTGCCTCTCGTGCGGCGAGAGCGATCAGTGAGGTGCCTATTTTGTTTACCACTGCTCCGTTTGCGGCGATGGCGTCAGAGCCCACGATCACTTTGTCTACCTCGTTCATGAAATACCGAGCCGCGCTGTCGATGATCATCGTGACCGGAACGCCTGCTCGACTCAGGGTTCTGGCGGTGATCCTGCCTTGAAAGCGCGGTCTCGTTTCGGTGCAGTACACTTGAATCTTTTTGCCTTGTTTCCAAGCTTTTTTGATTATTGCCTCAACAGCGGAGCTTTGGCAGTGCGTTAAAATGGTATCTCCGTCTTTAATTCTTCTCGCTCCGATTTCTCCGATCTTTTTGACAGCTGTCTCAGAACTTTCTATGAAGCGATTAGCTAGGTTGATGGTGTAGGCTTTAAGGTCTTCAACGCTCGAAG
>Ga0315314_1003495_pt1 | contig 12262 bp, 9 predicted proteins | sample TDP9_MG_FD_203631 | JGI IMG/M metagenome (GOLD analysis project Ga0315314, IMG submission 203631) | Freshwater sediment microbial communities from Lake Towuti, South Sulawesi, Indonesia - TDP9 | ecosystem: Environmental > Aquatic > Freshwater > Lake > Sediment | place: Indonesia: South Sulawesi...
GAGGCGGTGGTGGCCGTGGAGTGGGCAGAGAAGCTGCCGGCGGCCCTCTGTCCCGACGCGCTAGTGATAGTGATGACCTTCGATCCCTGCGATGAGGAGGGGAGGCGGATTCTCTTCCGGGCCTTGGGGCCGAGGGGAAAGCAGATGCTGAGGGCAGTGAGGGGCAAGCCCGCCTGAGGCGGGCAAGAGAGATGCTGGTCCTGGCCCTTGACACCGCGGTCGAGCGAGCCAGCGTTGTCCTCTGTGAGGACGACCATGAGCTCTCGGCCTGGCGGGAGGTGACCCATCGGGATCTGTGCCGCAGGCTGGCCTCTGAGGTGGAGTCGGTTCTCCGGGGGGCGGGACGCGAGTTCGAGTCTGTAGCTCTGGTGGCCGTGGGACTCGGCCCCGGGCATTTTACTGGGCTGCGCGTTGGGCTGGCGACGGCAAAGGGTCTCGCGCTGGCGCGCAACCTGCCGCTGGTGGGGGTCTCGTCGTTGGCGGCGATGGCCTGGCAGATGAGAGGATCGCTGAGTGGGGTCGTCTGTCCCATGCTGGACGCGAGGCGGGACGAGGTGTATGCTGGGTTCTATCGCGCCACACGCGACCGAGTGGAAGTGCTGGAGCCCGATTTTGTCGCCTCCCCCGCCGAACTGGCCGAGAGATTGCTCTCCCGGGGAGAAGGAGTGACGCTCTTCGGGCAGCTTGATCGCGTTCCCGCGGCGGAGATCGCGTGCGCCCTCGGGCCGCGCGCCAGGCTGTGGTGCGATGAGATCATCCTGCCGGATGCACTGGGGGTGGCCCAGCTCGCGCGGCGGCGATTCCCGAAGCGAGGTGGAGATGACATCGCCTCGCTGCGTCCCATCTATGTGCGCATGTCCTATGCGGAGGAGCGACGCGACCTTGACCTGGGATTGCGCTGAGGGAAGCTGGCTCGAGGCCACCGTCATCGAGAGCATGAGGCCAGATGACCTCGACGAGGTGTCAGCAATCGAGCGGCAGTGCTTTCCCTCCGCGTGGAGCCGAGAATCGTATCAGCGAGAACTGCGCAACCGCAACTCCTACTACTTCGTGGCGCGACTCGGGGATCACATCATTGGCTTTGCAGGCATGTGGGTGGTCGGGCAAGAGGCCCACATCAGCACCCTGGCCGTGCACCCGGAGCGCCAGCGTCGGGGACTGGGGGAGCGGCTGCTCCAGCATCTGCTCGCGGTGGCCCGGGAGCATGGTGTGACCAAGATGACGCTGGAGGTGCGGGAGGGGAACCGGGCGGCGCGGGAGCTCTACCGCAAGTGCGGCTTCCAGGAGCAGAGATTTCTCCCGCGCTACTATGCAGACACGGGGGAGAACGGGGTGGCGATGGAGAGGACGCTGACGTGAGGATGGCAGAGTGTCCGCACACTCCGGCAGGAGTGTGCCAATCCCTAGGCCTGAAGCCGGGATGGCGGCCCGAAGGGCCTAGCCATAGCCAATTGGTGGCCAGATCGTGAATTGGCCGGACATGACCATCGCGCCAGGATGCCCCTGAGAGGGTTCAGAAAATGTCCGCGGTCGGACGAAAACACGTCCCTGACCGTCCACGGACAGGAGAACGACCATTTGGTCGTTCTGGACATTCTTCGACACGAGTGGACATTTCGCGCTTGCAAGCTGGCATTGGGTGTCTGTCTAAGTTAGCGAGCAATTGATTAAATATCAAGAGGCCGAGGGGATCCGCGCGGTGAAGACAGGAGCGAGGGGGGTGGGCCGAGAACGGCGCATCTCGCCTTAGTGCACAGCTCATGCTAGGGGTTCTCGAGGCACGGAGGGATGGCAGGTTGTCAAACGACGGCTCAGCTCCCAGCGTCAGGCTGTCGGCTCGTTTGGACAATACGTGTACGTGCGCCCTCCCGGGCAATGCACTGTCTCGTTCTCCGCCAGGGAGAGCGCAGGCCCGTGCATAGGGTCCGTTCTCAGACTACTTCTTGCTGGTCTTCTTTGCTGTCTTCTTGGTGCCCGTGCGCTTCTTGCCTCCGCAGCCGCAGGTGCCACACATGGATCATCACCTCCTACTCCCAGGCCGATACTTCTTACGCAGTGAAGCCACTTCCTGCTAGATGAATTAACACGTCTGTGAGGATGCCCACAGACATCATCGGGAAATCCCACACGGAGCGACCCGAAGAAGCGGCCGACCCGCGGTCAGCGCCCGCTCATAAGGAGCGATCCGTCGCCACCGTCAGTGCGTCTCGGGGCCAATCTGCGGCGTTTGCATCACAACCTTTCCCCTGTTGGCTGTGCTGGCCGCAGACGGCGCCCCGGCCCCTCAGACTAATCTGTTGTCCAAAGATACGAGCTGAAGGTCAGCTGGTCGCACTGGCTGGAGCTGGATTAGTACGGTACGCACCTCGGCCTGGTCGTTCTAGTCTTCCGTCCTGGGAACTAACCGCCTGAGTGTCGCGTCAAACGCCACGAGCGAGCATCGCTGGAAAAAGGCGAGGCCAGCCGCGAAGGATTTCGATATCAGCAGGGCAACCTTCTTGTAGCAGCGCACCCCTGGCCGGAGCTGTGAGTGGATGGCCTTGACGTGAGCAATAGCGCAGAGATTCCTCGCAGCGTCGCCGTTGACATGGATCAGACCTTGGCGAGCGCTATTGCTTCCGGCGACGTCCGAGCCTGGGAGCGCTTCTTCGACCTTTACGCCCCCTGGGCGTATCGGTTCGCCTACCGCCACCTGGAGGGTAATCGCGCCGATGCCGAAGACCTGTGCTCGGACATCATGACCGCTGCGGCGCGTTCCATGAGACGTTTCGATGCTCGACGCGGTACTCTTGACCTTTGGCTGCTGGGGTTGGCCCGCCATCGCCTTGCTCGCTTCTGCTGCGAGCGCCGGTCCGCCTTGCCCGTGGTGCCCGAGTCGGCAGCGCCAAACCCTGCGCATGACGAACCTTTGGGCGAACTGCCCACCGAGGGATCGCTCCTCCGTGATCTGGTGAACCGCGCCCTCAGCAGTCTGCCTGCTCGACAGGCCGCCGCGCTTATTGGCAAGTACGTCACAGGATTCACCGTGGAGGAGTTGGCCCTAGAAACCCAGTCCAGTCCTAAAGCCGTCGAGTCGTTGCTGTCATGAGCACGGGCGGGCTTCCGCGCCGCCTTTAGACGGTTGGCCGAAAGTGGCTCAGGAGGTGAGAGCCATGAGTGACGTCTGCATCCCCAGCGAGGCCGACATCGCCAGATTGCTGGCTGGCTACTATCAGGAGGTCGCCATGGAAGCTGCGTTCCGAAGCCGGCTGTTAGCCGACACAAGCCGCGTCGTCAGCGCTCGACTGGGCCGGCGCGCCAAGCGGCTGGTATTCGGCCTCGCCGCCGCGGCTGCGGCGGCGGTCGTCTGCTTTCTGGTCTGGCATATGTCCAGGTCATCTCCGATCGTCACGCCGCCTCGTGCCGTAGTCTCAAGCGCGCCGCATCGCGGCGTCGCGCGGTCTCCCAAACCTGAGGAGCTGACGCCGCGCGTGAGCGGCAGGCCTGAGTCTTCGCGCCAGGAGCTTGCCATCGCTCGCGCTGGTGCGGCAGAACGAATCTTCCTGACCGTCGTCGTCGCGCGGCAACCAGCGACGACAGAGAAGGGCGCCGTGCTCACGGTCGGCCAGCGCCTCGCCGTGGGCGCCGCCGTCAGAACAGGTCCCGGCGGCCGCGTCACCCTCGTGACCAAGCAGGGCAGCGAGTTCACGCTCAACGAGAAGAGCGAGCTGGCCATCACCTCGCAGCGCGCGGGCCGCCTGGTCAGCGGCGAGGTTTACTGCCGCAGCCGCGCTGGCGAGATCGAGCAGATCGCCACCGCCGCCGGCCGGATCGAATTCCTCGGCACCGCGCTGGACGCGGCCATGAGAGACCAGCACACAGTCGCGGTGACCGTCCTCAAGGGCAGAGTGCAGCTTGTCAACCCTCACGGTCAGGTGACGGTTGATGCGGGCAGGCAGGCTCTGCTCGTTGCCTCTCGCCAGCCAGAGGCAGGGATGCCGGCCGATACCTTCGCCGCCACCGCCTGGTATGACGGCCGCGGCGCCATCCTTTCCGACTTCGGCGACATCTCCTACACGGTCCGTAGGGGGGATATATTCACCGAGATTTGGGCCATGAAGGCAGACGGGTCCGAGAAGCGGCACATCAAGAGCTTCGTCGGCTATGGCATGGCGCCCGGAAGCTGGCTTCCCGGGGAGCAGCGCTTGATGTTCAACACGCACAGCCTGTTGTGGACTACGCCCGATTTCGAGGCTCGCCGCGCCGACGCGGGAGCGGGCCATCCCATCGTCGAGGGCCGCGGCTGGCTGATCAATGCCGCCACCGGTGAAGATATGCCGTTCGCGCTGCCGGCCGGCTATGATCCGCTCTACATGTCCTTCTCCCCCAGCGGCGAGCGGCTGGCCTTCTCTGGCCGCTACCAGCCTGACCCGAAGAGCCGGGAGGGCATGGAGGGCGGTGTATTTGTTTATGACCTTCCCACTGGCCGGGTGAAGAAAGTGCTGAACGGCTGGATCAAGACCCCGGTGGCATGGGGGCCAGACAGCAGGCGTCTAGTGGCATCCACCGGGGAGGGATATGGTTCGAACTACCCGCTGGTAGTCGTGGACGTGGACAGCGGCGCGGTGACCGACCTGAAGGTGCAAGGCGCGGGAGCCAGTTTCTCTCCAGACGGGACCATGGTCGCCTACTGCGGCGACTTCAAGAAGAGCGGAAGTTGGTTCATGGGCGTCCCCACAAGCGGCAGCGTCTGGGTGCTCTCCCTCAAGCCTGGCAGCAAGCCAATCCGTATCTCCCCGGAGGGGGAGGGCGCGCTGCAGCCGCACTGGTCGCCGGACGGAAGCCGCGTCGCATATCGAACCAACAACTACCCGGAGCGAAAGCAAGGAGAGGAGCGGGCCTATCCTGGCTACGCAATATATGTGGCCCAGGCAGATGGCTCCGGCACCAGGGAAGTCTATCGAAAAGACCCCGGCCAGGAGAAAGGATTCCTTCAGGCGGCATCTTGGGCCCCGACTGGCGATGCCATCTACCTATCCACGGATCAAGGCGTGCTGCGTGTGGAGGCAGACGGCTCCGGTCAGGTGCAGAACCTCGGCGGAAATGAGAGCGATAGCGCACTCACCCGGGAACAGCAGGCTCAGACTGAGGCCGCGGTTTCCGCAATACGGGAAGGCATCTTCCAGTACGCGGTGGGCCAGGTGCGGGCCTACGAGGGGAAGGCGAGAGAGAGCCAGGCGGCATTCGCTGCTGCGGCCGACATCTTCGCCGCCCTGCCTTACAACTATCCGCTGGTGGGGTTCAGCCTGAACGATGTACTCGGATACGTGGACAAGGCGACCGAGCTCGGCTCCCGCCTGGCCGCGGAGATTCTCGACAAGAGCTGCCAGGAACGGCAGAGCTACTACCTTTCCACTTTGCTCATGCAGTACGTCGCCGCGAAGGACAAGTTCCCGCCCGATCTGGCCGCGCTCCAGGAGCACTCGCTGGCCTCGGGCTGGGGCATCAACTGGATCTCCAACCGGGATACGGAATGGGTGAAGATGATGTTCTGATGTCCGGTCGGGGGTGAGTACATGTACGCTCCTCCGGCCGCCGGTCACGACCCAGTGGTTGGAGACGTCCTGGTGACCTGCCCCAACCATCCGTCTTATCGCATAGTTTGGACGGAGCAGATGGCGCAGGACCTGGCGTGGCGGAGAGGGTCAGAGGCAGAGCGCACAGCGCGGGAAGACCCGAAGGTCAAGGCACTCATCGACGCGGCGGAAGCCCTCAGGCTAAAGGCCTGCGCCGAAGGAGCAGAGCGATGGCATGAAACCGAAGCCGCCTACCTGGCGACCCTTGCCAAACTCCCGTATCATGCTCCCACCCGTGAGATGCTCGGCCGCATGTACACTCGGTGGGGGCAGTTCGAGAAGGCATTGCAGTATCTGTCTCCCTCTAGTGGCGGCTGGTCCAGACTCTACTACGCCTTCTGTATGGACGGCGTGGGAAAGCGAGACCAAGCGCTGGCCATCTACTCTCAGTACGCGAAAGGTGATCCGACCTGGGTGGGAACACAGTGGGCGAAGCTGGGGTTGGAGAAACCCATCTGGCCCTGGGATCTCGATATTCCGGCCGAGGCGGGAGAAGTGCGGATCAAGCCTGACAGCCACTGGCATGCCACGGCAACCGCGACCGTGATACCGGGTAAGCCACACCTCACCGGGAGGCCTGAGCTGGCGATTGACGGGGATCGGACAACGTCGTGGGCAACGTCAGGTGTCGGCGCCGGGCAGACCCCCGGCGAATGGTTCAAGTTGGAGTTCGACACCCCGCTGTCCGTGAAGAGGATCGTGCTCGACCATTACGGCAAGAAGTCCATTTACACCAACAACTGGGCACGTGGTATCGAGGCTGAGATCACCCTGGACGGCGCTACTTGGCATAAGGTGGACGTCACCGCTGGCGCCATTTTCGAGCCGAGCATGGTGCGACTGGAACCGGTCCAGTCCATTAAGGCCATCAAGTTCACCACCACCGCGACACACGACCCGGAATGGTGGGGTATCTACGAAGTCTTCGTCTTCGGCCCCGCGAAGTAGGGCCTCGCCCTCGCAGGCGAAGACCGAGCCCGACAGTGAGGAGGGGGACTGGCTCTTGCCTTGCCGGTCTCCCTCTGCGTCCCAACCGAGGGTGGGCCCGCAGCCACTGGGCTGATAACGGCGCGTACAGCGCGGGCTTCGAAGGTTCCGCGTGTGCTAGAATAGTCCCGTTGCGCTAGCTGCCCCGAAGAGAAGGCCTCGGCGTTAGTAAGGGTACGCACATCATGCCAGCACTGCCACAGGTTACTGAGCTTTTGCGGCTCCAGCGCGCGTACTACCAAGCAATCAGCGCCTGGAGGTCCCGCCCGTGGGGCGTAATCGGCCTCAACCTCAAGAACCCTTCATCACATGACAGCAACCATGCCTACGTTGACGCGCCGGTCAACGCTGAGCAGCTAGCTGCAATCCTGGGCGAGGCCGTGACAACCTACGCACCCAAAGGAATCGAACCGCGGGTGCGTTACCATGTTCCTCCTCATGCGCCTGACTTGGAGCGACATGCCGAGGCATTGGGCTGGAGTGCTGAGATGGAAGAGCAGACTTGGCGGGCGTGGCGTGCTGAGCATCGCCGCGAACAGGCGCCACAGGTTCCCGGTCTGACGCTGTCGCTTGCGAATGCGCATGAGCTGGAGGACCTGCTTGCCGTGCACAATGAGGGTGAGGATCAGGCTACCGCCTATCGCCATAGGCAAGTCTTTGCCGCGCTGACGCGCCGCGACAGCGTGGACTGGCTACTTGCCAGGCTTCACGGAGAGCCGGCCGGCACACTTGCCTGCGTGTGGCGGCACGGATGGGGCTCGGTCGAGCACGTGAGGACTCGCGAAGCCTTCCGGCGGCGCGGCATCTGCACCGCGATGCTCGGCTTTGCACAAGATCTGGCCGCGAGTCAGGGTGCACACGGGCTGTACCTGTATGACTCAGTCGAGGTCGCCGACCGCATCTATGCTAGAGCGGGATTTCAGCTAGTGTCCTATCTCCGACAAGTCCAGCTCACGCCAGCGCCTCAGAGTCCGGATCCGCACTCGGCCTAGAAGGAGCGTTATGGCGCGAGGCGAGAGGCTAGTGCTCAGTTCACTTAATGGTGTTCCCGCTTCGTTTCTGGGTTCATGGGGCAGGAGCAAGCTCCTGCCGTAGGGACCCATCTCATCAGGCGACAGCCCGAGTGCTCACGTTGAACCCACTGACTGCTCCGGCAGATTGCGCGATGGTTGCACATGGCTGCCTCGTTGCGGCTTGACCGAGTTATGCTCCGGCCGGTAGCATTACAGGCCGATTCCGATGAAGGGGCATTCCTGCCGCCAGGATCTGAAGACTGCGCGAGAGCGGGTAGAGCGCATGGTGCGCGCGCATGTGGGGCGCGGGCGCTACGCGCTCAATTCGGATGCTGCGACCGTAGAGCACGTGCTGGCCGGGTTGGCCCGCAACCTGGTCCGGCACGGCCGCTGGTACTGTCCCTGCCGGAAGGTGAGCGGCGATCCGGAGCGGGATCGCCGCAACATCTGCCCGTGCCCCCAGCATCATGAGGACATCGCCCGCGAGGGAGTCTGTGAGTGCGGGATTTTCGTGAGCCAGGAGTATGCGGCGGCCCACGCGTCGGAACCGCGCCACGAGAAGAGAAAGGAGGCATGATGGGGTTCACACTGGAGATCGGAGCGAAGGCTCCCGAGTTCAACCTGAAGGGTGTGGACGGAAAGATGCACAGTCTCTCCGACTACGCGGACAAGAAGGCAGTGGTGGTCATCGTGAGCTGCAATCACTGCCCAACGGTGGTCCAGTACGAGGATCGCATGGTGCAGATCCAACGGGACTACGCGGGCAAGAGTGTGCAGCTCATCGCCATCAATGGCAACGAGACCGACAACCATCCGACGGACGACTTCGGGCACATGGTTCAGCGCGCTAAGGAGAAGAGGTTCAACTTCCCATATCTGCGGGATGACACGCAGGAAGTGATCCGCGCCTTGGGCGCGGTGCGCACACCCGAAGTCTTTCTTTTCGGGCCCGAGCGCACGCTGCTGTACCATGGGCGGATTGACGACAACGCCGACAATCCCGGGGGAGTCAAGCGCCACGATCTGCGCGAGGCGCTAGATGAGGTGTTGGCAGGCCGGCCTGTGACTGTACCCGACACCACGCCGGTTGGCTGCACTGTGAAGTGGTGGGGGAAGGATCCCCACTGGATGCCGCCGGGATACCAAGGCTAAACTGAGACAGCTTGCTTTGAGCCGCGGTTCGCGGGCCAACATACCAGGCGGAGCAGGAGGCAAGCTCCTGCTCCACGAAGCAGGTGTGGGGCGATACCTTGTGCCCGAGAGGCGGCCATGCGTGTCTGCGACTTGGTCTCGATCTCTCGTGCGCCGGCGGTGGTCTCCCTGAGCGATGTCGAGAGGCTCAGGGACGACCTGTGCGCGGGAAGGGAGGCAACAGGTGGGGCAGGTTTGAAACCTGCCGCCACACAGCTCACCGCCCTGGTGAGCGAGTATTCCCTCGCAGAGGCCGAGACGCGGGCCGCGTTCGAGGCGATGATCAGATCGCTCGGCAGACAGGAGGAGCGCGGGGATGCGTTCCACATTCAGGGGATGTATGGAACCGGCAAGTCGCACCTCCTCGCGGTGCTGGCTCTGCTCTGCGGGCACCCGGAGCAAGCATGGCCGGTCTTCCTTGACTCCCATCCGGAGTATGAGCCAGCGGCAGAGGGTTTCCGCAAGCGGAGGCTTGTGGTCGCCATTCCGCTCGACGAGTATTCTGCTCCGACGCACCCGCTGGAATACGTGGTGTTGTCTCGCATCGAGGCCGAGCTGGCCGCCCGGCACGGGACGCGCGTCGCGCTGACCGAAGAGTGGCACCTGTTCGACCTCGTTGATCGCTATGTTCTCCCACAGATAGGCGATAGCTTGAATGAGGCTGCGCAGGCCGCGCACGGCGTGGGCTGGGAGGTGCTGCGGGGCCAGAGCACGAGGGAGGCGGCTGCGCTGGCGCTGGAGTTCCTCGCCAGTGCGAAGTTCCCCCTCGACTGGCGGCGGTCCCGCGCGGAGGCGTGGGCCGAACTCGGCCGGGCCTTGGAGGCCCGGGGGATTGACGGCCCGGTGGTGCTGGTGGATGAGTTGGGCACATTTCTGGCGAGCAAGGACAGGGCTGGGCTGAACGCGGACGCTTCCTTCCTCCAGTATCTCGCGCAGCGGACGGCAACTGCCCGCTGCTGGCTGATCTGTGTCACGCAGCGGGGGCTGGAAGAGGTGGGCGACATTGATCGGCGGACCCTGCGGCAGCTCCGCGGGCGGTTCCGGGCCGGATTCACCTTGGACCTGGCCGATCTGGAATGGGTAGTGGAGCACCGGCTGGTGCGTAAGCGGGAGGTGGATGGCCTTCGGGAGGTGGGGGAACGCTTGCGCTCCGAGTACCCTGGCGCGGAGGGCGAGGCCCCGTTCTCGACGGCCGAGCTTGCGCGCTCGTATCCGATCAATCCGCTCTGTCTGCAAGCGATCAGGCACGCGGCGGAGATCAGCCTGTCACGCACGCGGAGTGTGGTGCGCATGCTCCAAGAAGCGGCCGCGGAGCGGGGATGGCTGGAGCAGCCGGCGGAGCGGCTGATAACGCCGGATCGGGCCTTCGACCTCTTCCGCGACGAGATGGCGCTGAGCGCTTCTGGTCGGCAGCATCTGCACGCTTACGAGGTGGTGATGGCGAACGCCGGCCGGGTCGCGCCGGGAAGAGAGCGGCAGCTCGGGATGGTGATGAAGGCCCTCTGTTTCTTGGGTCTGGGCGAGCTGCGGTGGTCGGCGGGGCAACTGCGCGCCAGCCTGGTGGGCTGTGACGAGGAGGAGCTGTGGCGAAGTCCGGAGGCTCTGTGCGAGCTGTTGCTGGCACTCTATCGCCGCGGCAGCTATGTGGAGCGAAGCCGGGGAGAGGGTGGGGAGGCGGACGCATACTATGTTGATGTGTCCTCCGATGTCGCCGAGCGAATCAGGGAGCGGTTGGCCGAGCTAGTGGCAGGGCTGGCGCCAGAGGACGGCCGGGTCACGGCCGCGGCGCTGGAGGCTTGCCGGGAGGCGAGCTTTCCACTCGCCGCGATGGCGGAGCCGCGCAGCCTGCCGGTGATGTGGTCGCACTCCCGGCGATACGTGACGGTGGTGTGTCGAGACCTCTGCGGCCTCACGCGGAAGGAGCTGGAAAACCTGGCCGCTGCGCTCGCCTCCCCCCAGACAAAGGAGGATGGGTGGCTGTTTCTGGCTTCTCCGACGGCCGACCCGGCTCGCCAGGCAGAGGCGTGGCGTGAACTCGGCGACGGCCTGGAGGGGCGGTTCGCGCCCGGCCTGTTGATCTGGCTGCCCGCGGAGTTGAGCGAGGCGGAGCGCGAGCATCTCGTTGAGCACACAGCCATCGCCTCCATGGTAGCCGATCGTACGCTTGGCAGGCGACAGGACAGAGAGTTTCGGGAAAAGGTGCGGGAACGGTGGGCCGATTCCGAGGCGGAAGTCGGCCGGATGCTGCGGCGCGCGTACCACGAGGGCAGGATCTTCGGCGTGGGCGGACAGGAGGCGATCGAGCGCGAGCGGCTGTGGGCTCTTTTCGGCGACTGGGAGGAGACTCTGGCAGCGGTCTTTGCGGGACCGTTTCGAGAGATGTTCCCGCGCTTTCTCTCCATTGCTCCTGAGCGGCGGCTTGCCGGCCGCGCGCAGACCAATCAGATCATCGCTCAGTTCATTCGCTCCGGGGAAGTGACACTGCCGCCGGCCTCGACGCTGGAGGCCCACTTGATCGCCTGCGCGGCACCGCTTGGGCTGGTGGAGGGCGAAGGGCGCCACCTGCGGCTGGCGCTGAAGAACCGGGACCTGGTCGAGGCGGCCATCGCCGCCGCGCCTCCGCGGTCTGGGGGAGATTCGATTGATCCCCATGAGGCAGTCTCTTATGGGGAGTTCGTGGGCCGCCTTGCCAAGAGCGAGTGGGGCCTGGTGCGAGAGCAGAGCGAGTTGTTGGCGGCCGCGCTGATCAAGACCGGATATCTGGTGGGCCTGGACGCGTTTCTCCAGCCGGTGAGGCTGGAGGCCATCGCCGCTCCTCTGGGGGAGAATCTTCCTTCCGTCATGCGCGGCACGGCCTTGCGCGGCCGCGTCGCCGAGACGGCGCGCGTGCTCTGGCGAGCCGCGGCTGGTGAACGAGCAGGGGAATGGGACCTGCCCATGCAGGAGCGGGCCTGGGGGGAGATGATTGCTTGGGCGGCGCGGCTATTTGGTGGCGCGGGAGAGAGCCGAGCAGCTACGGCGCGGGCCGCGGAGCTGTTCGGGCATCCTCCCGAAGATTGGTCGTGGGCAGAGGAAGCGCTCGGCCGCGCTGAGGCTCTCGCTCGCACCGTCGAAAGCACGCTCACATCGAAGGAAGGGCTGGCGAAACTGGTGACTGCGGCCGAGCGGTTGCCAGGAGGCGTAGAGCGAACAGCACATCTGCTTGCGAGCTGGCGGGAGTGCGAGCGGTTCCTGCGGGAAGAATCTGGCCAACTGGCGCAGCTCTATCAACTGCTCACCGATCCGAGGGTACAGGTGCCGGAGTCCTCGCTGCTCGCCCGGCAGCGCCGATTGGTCCTCGATAGCTTCTCCTCACCGGCGCGGCTGATCTCCGACCCGGCCGGGGCGAAGGCTGCAGCGCGCCGCTGGCTGGAGGCCTATCGGCGGCACTATCTGGCCTGGCATGCTCGCGCGCAC
>Ga0315314_1003497_pt1 | contig 12249 bp, 9 predicted proteins | sample TDP9_MG_FD_203631 | JGI IMG/M metagenome (GOLD analysis project Ga0315314, IMG submission 203631) | Freshwater sediment microbial communities from Lake Towuti, South Sulawesi, Indonesia - TDP9 | ecosystem: Environmental > Aquatic > Freshwater > Lake > Sediment | place: Indonesia: South Sulawesi...
CATAGCCGAGGAGAAAGAGCGTATAAATGGATCTGATGACGTTCACTCTCGCCTGATTCAAGGTCCTGTTGAATGCACCTCTTGATATCGCAAACTTGTCCGTTCTCACTCTCAATTTTCTTCCCTTGGTTGCAGATTTCACATAAAATTGGTCTCCTAAGAGGCTGACGATGAAGCTTTCGAACTGTTTCCTTGTCAGATTGCTATTTTCCAGCAAAAGAGCCACAATAGGGTCGCTTAACGTCTGCTCGAGCCACTTCCGTCCTTGTTCTACGGCTTCATGTTGAGGCAAAGAGGCCCCCCTCTATCGAATACAGTTTTGTATTCTAGATCTCACGTAAAAAGTTATGGTGACAATGTTCCGGTAACTGAAGAAGAGGCGGCATCAGGGCTCTGACACTAGGAAGGCAGAGGCGAATGGCCTACAGAAGCTTAAAGCTTGCTTGCCTTCTCTCTTAAGGACTCAAACAGCTCAGGCCTCAAGTCTTTCAGTGTGGGCAGAAAGGTTCTCGCTCGAGGTAAATCTTCGTATTCAATTCTCGTCAAGACCAAGTCTTCTTCGTCGTACTTCGCTTTAGTCAGAAGCCTCCCTTCTGGGCTCAACACATGGCTACCGCCCCAAAATTGCAAACCATCCTCTATTCCAACAAGATTTACATAAGCCAAGAAGACGCTGTTCTCGATCGCTCTTGCTTTTGTCAGAGTTTCGAAGTAATCTCTTCTACCGCTCGGTGAAGCAGAGATGCAGACGATAATTTGAGCGCCAGCCACGGTGAGAAGCCGAGCGATTTCAGGAAAGAAGACATCGTAGCATATCAGCATGCCAATGTTGCCAATTGCAGTATCGAAAGTCTGGATTTCATGACCAGGACGGAAGTAGCGTTTCTCCTCGAATACGCTATGTGTCGGAAGATACATCTTCCGGTAAGCGCCCACTACACCCGCCGGACTCAGTAGAACAGAAGAGTTGTGAATTATCCCCCTCGCTCCACTTTCCTCCGGCATCCCCAAGACAATATGCAGATTGTGCTCTGTGGCAATTTTCTCTAGCTTGTCCATGGACGGTCCTCTTATCGGTTCCGATAACTTGTAGATCAAGTCACGACAAACGTATCCTGTCAAACTCATTTCCGGGAAGATGATGAGGTCGCATTCGCTCTTGGCGGCTTGGGCCGCTTGCTCGCGCATCCTCTTGATGTTGTAGTCTTTATCACATACTCTAGGCTCGAATTGACCCAGAGCCAAGGTGGGGGGTTTCATCCGGGATCCTCTCGAGTAATAGAGATGGGGTCCCTATTGCATTAATTTTTGTGTAGAAGCCCTAGTTGATGATCTAAGCGTTTAAGAATATGCCCCTCTTTTCATCTTTCTGAGAGGCGGTAAGTATTGAACCTCGCCCCCGAAGTTCTCAAGATTGATGTGCGGCAAACCGAGCGGCGACTGGTAGACTTCATCAGAGCATACGTAAAAAAGACGCAAGTAAAGGGATTGGTAGTTGGCTTGAGTGGAGGCATAGACAGTTCCACTGTTGCAGCGCTGTCCGCCAAGGCCATCGGAGGGAACAAGGTTCTAGGCATCTGTCTTCCAGAACGCCAAACATGGAACAAACAGGATATACAACATGCCAAAGACATAAGCCGGCTGTTCAAGATACAGTTTAAACTAATCGATATAACATCAACTGTCGAGACTATTCGAAAAATGATTCCTGACTACAGTTCTAGGCAACGCGTTCCTGATGGCAATATAAAAGCGCGTTCTCGAATGATGTTTCTTTACTATTATGCTAACAGTCTGCAGAGACTCGTCGTGGGAAGCGGTGACAAGAGCGAAATAATGCTAGGGTACTTCACGAAGTGGGGTGACTATTGCGCTGATCTCGCCCCATTAGCAGATCTCTTCAAGACACAAGTTCAAGCTCTTGCGAGACATCTTAATCTACCTGAAGCGATAGTGGCGAAGGCTCCAACCCCAGCTCTATGGCCGGGGCAGTCGGCTGAAGGAGAGCTTGGGTTGAAATACGAAGTTCTTGACTTAATCCTGTATGGACTTGAACACTTCATGCTGCCAGACGAGATTTCCAGACAACTAGGTCTCCCGCTCGAGACGGTAACACGAATCGAGGAGAGATTGCTTCGGAGCGAACATAAGCGTAGGCCACCGCTAACGATGAAGACGGGCTATAGAACGGTGGCGCATGATTTAAGGCTCCCGTACAGCCTTTGAACCAGCGAAATTATATCCACTAGGTTTAAAGGCGCAATTTCTTCGTATAATCCTCAGAGGCTACACGGTTGGGTAGACGACGAAGAAGAGTAGTCAAGATAATCAAAAAGAAACTGCCTACAGTATTCATCTGTCCAAGTTGCGGGGAGGAGGCGGTCAAGATTAGCAGAGAGGCTACTCGTTCTATCATCCATTGCGGTGCATGCGGTCTAAAGGATGAACTTGAAGCAGTAGGATCTGCTCAACCAGTCGATGTATACTGCAGATTTACTGACAAGTTTTACGCCACAGGTAAACCCGCTTCAAGTGAAAGTGAAACTACGAAGCGCTAACGTCATTACACGCTAGCGAGCGCATTAAATGTTCGAAGTGTTTTAATTATATTGGTGCATATTTTGGAGAGCGCCATTCCTAGACGTCAAGAAGAATACTTTCTCGAGCTTGAACAGAAATTTGAGGAGATCGGCTCGATAGCCAAACAAGCTCGCTTGAAAGGAATGGACCCCGCTTTCCAGCTGGAATCTATTGTTACACTGGACCTAGCTGAGCGCGTTGAAAAATCAGTCGGGCCACCTGAAGTCGCTGCGAGAATTCGTGAACTCAACAAACTGATGCCTAGGGAAGAGTTGGCTTTCAAGATTGCTGAGGAGATAGTCTACGGAAGGTTTGGTGTTTCTGGGGAAGCTGCTGCTGAGCAAGCTATTCGAACAGCTCTTGGGGTTCTCGATGAAGGTGTGACGGTCGCGCCTATCCAAGGGATCTCCAGCGTTAGAATAAAGACGAATCCGGATAGGACCAAGTATCTCGCGGTCTATTTCGCGGGGCCTATCCGTTCGGCGGGAGGAACGGAGATGGCTCTCATTCTTATCGTGGCCGACTTCGTCAGGCGCTTACTCGGATTGGATAGATACAAGGGTACAGAGATGGAGGCGAGGAGATTCGTAGAGGAGTTGAGGCTCTATGAAAGAGAGGTCGCGCGTTTCCAGTACAAGCTCTCCGACAGAGAACTTTTCAACGCTGTATTGAATCTCCCTGTTGAAGTCAACGGCGTAGAGACAGACCCTGTCGAAGTAGCTTCTTTTAGGAATCTTCCTAGGATTGAGACGAACCGCGTCCGCGGCGGCGCGCTACGAGTGGTTAATGATGGACTCATCGGCAGAACTCAGAAGGTTCTGAAGATAATCGAGAAACTGGGGATCGGCGGCTGGGGCTGGCTGACGGAGATAAGGCCGCCTACCACTGAGAACGAGGAGGTCCGTGAATTCATGTACATGGAGGATGTGGTTGCGGGCAGACCGATCTTCTCATTTCCTGCGTCTACTGGAGGGTTTAGACTTCGCTACGGTCGTTGCAGGAATACTGGACTGGCCGCTTTAGGGGTTCATCCTGCAACGATGTCCATCCTGAGAAATTTTATCGCAGCCGGAACACAACTGCGGATAGAGAAGCCCGGGAAGGCCGGAGTGGCTCTTCCTGTTGAATCCATCGAGCCCCCAGTTGTAAGATTAAATGATGGAACCGTTCTTCAAGTTGAAGATTTGAAGACTGCTGAACGGGTTGCTGATTCAGTTGAGGCTATACTGTTTCTAGGCGACCTTCTTGTTGCTTTTGGAGAGTTTCTTGAGAACAACCGCCCCTTAGTTCCTTCCGGGTTTGTGGAGGAGTGGTGGGGGGAACTTCTTGCCAGTGCAGTCAAGGCTTCTGGAACGCCTATATCCCAAGTTGCATTGAAGGCTGGGATAAATGAGCCACGGCTTACTTCTATGCTCTCTAATGCTCTTGAGGCTAAGCCTACGCCGATCGAGGCGCTCAGACTCTGTGACGCCCTTGCTATCCCGTTGCATCCAAAATACACCTATTTCTGGGGAAACCTGTCAATTGACGAGGTCAAGTACCTTCGTCAACACTTCAGCTCTGCTGCATTTCAGCTTGAAGAAGCCTTCCCAGTCAGAGCAGAGGTGAAGTTCGAGCCAGAGTTGAAAGCTATCCTCGAGAAGCTCTGTATACCGCATGTTTTGGCCGGCGACATCATAAGGATTGAAGATGAAGCCGCGATCGTCCACAGATGTTTGGGTTTGCATAGGGAAGCCAGCGAGGCAGAGTACGATGCTGGTTCCGCCGTGGAGCTTGTGAGCAAACTATCTGGCGTGAAGATTCATGATAAAGCCCCCGCTTTCGTGGGGGCGAGAATGGGTCGGCCAGAGAAGGCTAAACGTAGAGAGATGCGGCCTGTGGTCCACTGCCTCTTTCCAGTCGGCCTATCTGGCGGCGCGAGAAGGAACATCGTCGAAGCGGTTGCGACTGAACGGATGATTACTGCTGAGTTGGTGAGAAGGCGTTGTCCATCATGTAGAGAGTTAACCCATCTGATTTCATGTCCAAACTGTCATGTAGAGACTTCGATTGAGCGTGCTTGTCCCAATTGTGGAAGAAGTTTTGCACAAGATGTGTGTCCAACTTGTAAGATTCCTCTCGTCTCTTATGAAAGAAGGACGATTGACCTCAAGGGCCTATTTGACTCCGCTTGTGAGCGACTCGGCATCAAAACCTCTCCTGAACTCGTCAAGGGCGTTAGGGGGCTGACGAGTGGCGACAGAGTGCCCGAACCCATCGAGAAAGGTATTCTAAGGGCCAAGTACGATCTTTCCGTATTCAAGGATGGCACGGTACGCTTCGATGCGACAAATTGTCCTTTAACGCACTTCAAGCCGAGAGAAGTAGGCGTTCCTGTAGAAAGAATTCGCGCCTTAGGCTACAACTATGACATGGATGGCGAAGACCTCGTTAACGATGATCAGCTTTGCTCTCTCAAGGTTGGAGACGTAATAATTCCAGATAAATGCGCAGAATACTTCGTTAGAGTCGGCGGATTCCTTGATGAGCTTCTTGAACGATTGTACGGGCTCCCTGCTTACTACAAGGTTCGGTCTAAGGATGATCTTGTCGGCCACATGGTCATAGGGCTGTCACCGCATACTTCTGTTGGTGTGGCTGGCAGAATCGTCGGGTTTACGAAAGCAGATGTGTGTTTTGCCCACCCCTTCTGGCATGCCGCCAAAAGGCGTGATTGCGATGGAGATGAGGATGCATTGATTCTAGCGCTGGATGTGCTTTTGAACTTCTCTAGATCTTTTCTTCCCGCTAAGATTGGCGGATTGATGGACGCGCCTCTCCTCTTGACTCTGGTTATTAACCCATTCGAAGTTGCCCGTCAAGCTACGAACATAGAGGTTGTTGACGGATTTCCAACAGCCTTCTTCGAGGAGGCTGCCAGAGGAACTGACCCCGGAGTTGCAATGGATTTCATTGAAACCGTCTATCACAGACTGGGTAAAGAGGATCAGTTTGAGTCTTGGGGTTTCACGCATAGAGTTGGCGACATCAACGTGGGGAATCACGAGAGTAGCTACAAGAAGCTTGGGTCCATGCTGGAGAAGGTTAGGGAACAACTTCGTCTGGCAGAAAGGATCAAAGCTGTTAAAGCTGGCGAAGTTGCTAGAAAGGTCCTATCTACGCACTTCATGCGTGACGTTACCGGAAATTTGAAGGCTTTCTCGAGTCAGAAGTTTAGATGTACAAAGTGCAACTCCAAGTTTAGGCGGATTCCTTTGCGCGGAGTTTGCCCTAAATGTGGCGGCAAGATCTCGTTAACGGTTTATCGCGGCACAATTGAGAAGTATCTTGAGGTTGCTAAGGAGCTTGTCTTGAAGTATGGCACTGGTCGAACAGAGTTGGAGGCGAGTAAGGTCTCATATGCAGATTTCAAGGATGAGAGTCTGTGGTACTATTGGCAGAGGCTTCTTTTGATCGAGAAGGAGATCGATTCTCTCTTTCAAGAGCGCAGGCGTGAACATGAGCAACGTGGGTTAAGCGACTATATGTAATGTAGCGAGGGTACAGGTTTGCCCTTTCATCCAAACGCATACTTGCAGCTTAAAAGGAACGTGAAGGCTGGGCTTGTCGCTAGAACCAAGATTCTTAATGTTCTTGAGACGGGCAACAAGAGCGCGCGTGACGTTTGCAAAGAGTCCGAACTCTCGTATGCATGCGTAATTTATCACTTGAAATCCCTGAGGACTGAGAAGCTCGTTTCTCGTTCTGGCACTAAGAGGCCCTTCGCTTGGGTTCTAACCAATTTAGGACAACAGAAGCTTCTCTAAGCATTTTCATTGTTAGCCAATAGATTTTGGAAGACGTATCTCGGCAAAGACGTGACGAAAGCTTAAATGTCATACTATGACATTTCAACAGCGATAGGATTGGCTAAGCATAAGATCAAACTCAAGGCTGAAGCCGACGTTGAGAAGTTCATACACAAACATGTATTCAGGTCAGTTAGGAACAGGGTGCTGCAAAAACTACTTCTACTTGCATTTCAACTAAAATGGTCCAAAACGGAACTCTACAAAAGGGCCGCGAAGCGGCTCGTCAAGGGAAAGTTGCTGTTAAATCTATCAAATATTGCCTATGAACTTAAACCTGAAGATGTCATGGGAATTATAGGGTGTTCGAAGAGGACCGCGATAGAATACATAGATGCCTTGAGATACTTATTTGGGTAGCCCTGTTTTCAACATGTGATATAGAAGGCCCTGAACTGCCATGTATATGGTGTGAGCCGAAGCTCATCTGAAATTCAGGTTCAACCAAGATTATATTTAGAAGCTTGTCTTCCCCAGTCCTCCTATGCCGATTCGTGTCTGCTATATGACAATACAATAATCTGGCTCGCTCATTTAGGCAATCTGGTGTTATTCGCCGCCGGAAGCTCTCGTCAATGCATGCCCGAAATTTTTATTTTTTCTCCTAAAGGAGAGGATATATCTCAAATCGCCGGGCAGAAAATGGGTAAAATCAATTGTTATTCAAGTATAATACCTAAGCATGTTTTTGATGAAAGAATCTTGGGGCACATTATCTCTTGAGGTAGGGTGGCTCTTCAGGGCAGATCGAGACAAGATCGTTATATGCAGCCTTTATCGCCTCGACCGATAAGTTGCGCGTTCTCATCACTGGGTTCTCGCCAGTCAAATCATACTTATCTGTATCTTCAGTGACTATTGTTACCCCTAGTTCCTTAGCATGCAAGTACAAGCTAGTTCCAGGGAACGGTGTAGTCATGCTGACGTAGATGAATGCGCCCATATCTTTCAATTCGAGCATGAACTTCTTCGTCTCCTTCACCGTCTTCCAAGTATCCTCATGGTGAGGAACCATGAAGCTGCAAACGGGCAGTATCTTCGCTTCGAGAGCCCATCGAACAGCTCTTCTCACTTGATCGAGATTAATCCCTTTCTTAATCGCTTTCAGAATCTTCTCTGAGCCTGACTCAACTCCAAATTGGATTGCAGTACACCCTGCCTCAGCCATCTCTTGTAGTATGGGCTTATCTATGAAGTTGGCTCTTGACTCACACACCCATTCGATTTTCTTCACAAGGTTGCGTAAGAGCTTGCAGATCTCTCGGGTCCTGTCTCGAAAAACGGTGAACGTATCATCTGCTATGAAGAAAAACTTCGGACTGAAATCACTTGCAACCTCCTCGATTTCAGCGACAACGTTTGCGGGGCTTCTCACACGGTATTTTCCTCCAGACATCGCTTCTGCTGCGCAGAAGATGCATTTCGATGGGCATCCTCGACTTGTGATGATGGTACCAGGCGAGAGATACTTGTCCAGTCGCATCAAATGTCTCGCTGGGAACGGTAACTCATCGAGGTTCTCAATTAGCGGGCGGTCAGGATCTTTCGCGGTCACATTGTCTTTACGGTATGATATGCCAGCGACCTGTTTGAGCTCTTGATCCCCTCTTAGGAGCCTCTGGCAGAGTTCAAGCATTGTAAGCTCCCCTTCATGGCGAACCACGACATCCACCTGCTGATTCCCAAGCGTTTCCTCTTCTGTGAATGTGACATGCGGGCCACCGAGAACAGTCACAACGTTAGGATTAAGTTCCTTTGCGATCGCCGCGACATTCAATGCGTTCTTGTAGGTGCTTGTTGTAGTTGTGATTCCTAAGATCTTCGGGTCTCTTCTCTGGAGTTCCAACTCGACTCCTTTTCTATCTGGATTTTCAATAGATAGATCGGTCAGTTCCACTTCGAACCCATTTTCAAGAAGAGTCGACGCAAGATAGCCAAGCCCAAGAGGGGGACATACTATAACTTCCTGTGCATATTGACGCAGATGTTCAGGCATCGGAGGTTGAACTAGGAGAATATCAGACATGTATTTGCCTCTTATCGGCGGCCACGCTTAAAGTATAGTTCATTTGCATTATCTCTAAGCAGTCTCTGCGCGAGTAGAAACGCTCCTTTTTGAGCGAGGCTACCATCCTCTACTTTCTCAGTCAGAACTCTCGCTGTGTTCTCTCTTGCCAAGAGGGCGTGTCCATAAACGCCTTCAACGAATCTATAGTCTCCTCCGAATCCAAGGATTTTGTTGCTGGGCACAGTATCTATAAATTCTGAAAGTACGCGGCGAGCCACCGCTGGCGAGATTATGTGAAGCCAACACAAGTCTACATAGACATTTGGAAAATTCTTCGCAAGTGTTGCGAGCTCGCTTGTATATGGGTATCCGCCATGAAATACGTCGAACTTGACTTCCTTGTACTCCATGAAGAGGTTGATCAGGTGCACAGGGTTGGAGCTTGTGACTACGTTTTCATTTCCTTCTTGAAGACCTGTATGAATCTGGATCGGAAGTTGGTGGATCCCTGAGAACTGAAGAACCTTGTGAACAATGAAGTCTTGAAGAGGCTTGGCTTCCTCGAAGGAGATTCCTTCCGGAATGTTAACTCTCGCGCCGTCTGGCAGTTCAATTCGTCTGAATACTTTTTGGGAATAAATCTTATTGAATACGCTTTCAGCGTCAGAGGTCGTTGTCTTTTCAAAGTTGATAGGCCTTCTGTAGGCTAATGCTATCTTTACTCCTACAATGGACTTGGAGAGTTTCTCGAAGCGTAGCCTTAGTGCTTCGGTCAGGTCTGACAATGAGTGAATCTTCATTTCGCATTTTGTCTCCAGCGCTTCTATGTCGCCTCTCTCCTTCAGGAGAATAAAATCGTCAAACCGCATTACAGGCGCGAACAATGATCTGTCGACATCAACTGTTTCATTGTCGAGAATAGACAAGTCTACACCCGCCTTCTCCTTCAATACCCACCTGTATAGTCCCGGCTTATTCGCTGACCGCATCTTTACCTCTAGGTCTTTGTAGGTTCTTTCGTTTAGACCATCGACATTGTAGAGGCCTTTTACAGCTAGATTTAGGGCTCTAGCATAACCAGTATTCTGAATTTTCTCCCAGAATGGAGCCAATAGTCTCCATCGCTCGTTGAGCGGTAGACTTGCGTTACGAATTCTATATAGTACGTCTTTAGGCATGCCGGCAGAGACTAAGTCTGAGGATATGTAATGAATTAGGAAGGTTGCAAAAGGGTCAGGCTTACCCTTTATACGCTCCGACTCCTGAGGCAAATGTTCATGGGTATCTATGAGTTTGATCTTTTCGACTGCGCTCTTAATGGCGACATAGCTTGTTGAGTTTCCACTCACTGTAGCCATCCTCTCGTGCAGTGTTGTCGATTCAAACATATAAATCCAAGCTGAATCAACCGGGCGTCATGCGAAATAGCCATTTATTTCTACACGCCACCTTGTCTTATCTCTAGTGAAAACATCGGGGTTGAGACATGACTCCTTATGAGAGATTCACTACCGCGGCGGAGTTGAAGCAACCTGATCAGCTTCCGGCCATGCCCTATTGCACAGGGCCTTTCATATCAAGGTTCGCTGGACTAAGTGTATCAGACTATTATCGTAATGCAAAGAAGAAGCTGAATGCGCAACTAAGCGTGTTAAGGCGTTTTCCGAGGACGATGTTCTATAATGGCGTTTGGGCGGACGAAGGCGTTGTAGTCGAAGCTTCTGGATTTGGATGCGAAGTAGCTTGGTCAGATACGAGTCCTCCTTGGATTTTCCGTCCTATAATCAGAGCCTCAATTGATGTTGATCGCTTGCAAGTTCCTGATCCAAGACACGACGGTCTCATGCCGCTGATGTTAGAACACCTCGATTACATGAGGCAGACTGTAGAGCGAAGATTGAGGGAAGATTACGGCTATGTTGACGGCGTAGGATACAGCATCGGACCTATCGACATTGCCGCTCAATTGAGGGGTCTCACTGAACTTTTCAAAGATATCTATATGAGACCCAAACTACTCCACAAGCTTCTACGTATCACGACTGAAACCGTGATCACCTGGTTGAAAGCGCAACAAGAAATCGTCGGCGATTTCAGGTGGTTTGCCATTGCCGACGATTATTCCGGGCTGATGTCCCCCAAGCATTTTGAAGAGTTCTGTCTCCTGCCATTAAAGAAAATCTTCTCGAGGTTTAGTGGAATAGGGGTATTCCACAATGACTCCAACACGAGGCATATTTTGGAAAAGCTTCCAGAAACCGGAGCGAGAGTGCTGTTTGGCTTCTGCCCAGAGTTAGATCTTGCAGAGGCTAAAACCAAGATCGGTAAGCGGATGTGTCTCGCCGGAAACCTGTCTCCTACAGGCGTACTTCTCAAAGGTCGACCAGAGGATGTCTCGAGAGAATGCCAGAAGCTTATTGAAATTGGCAAGCCGGGCGGAGGGTATATACTGTCCTTCGGCGGAACAGTTGCCCCTCAAACGCCTCTGGAAAATATCGATGCATTTATTGAAACAGCAGCTGCCTACGGAAGATACAAGTAATCCTCGAACGGAACTGTTACGCTTTAAATGTTCGGGTTTCCTAGTCAAAATGGAGTGACTGAGAATGCCAGATTTAGCTTTAAGGATAGCACAGATCTCTGATACACATGTCTCGAGGTATGGGCAATTCGTCGAGAAGATGTTTGATGTTGCCGCTAGGGAGATCAATCGGCTTAAACCTGCGCCCGATGTGGTTGTTCACTCCGGCGATTTGAGAGACATTGGGGTGCTCGCGGACTACGAGCTGGCAGTAGAGAAGATGAAACTACTGAAGGCTAAAGTTGTGGTAGCGCCTGGAAATCACGACGAGAGAAACTACGGTCAATCTCTATTCAAGGAGATAATAGGCCCCATGGACTACGAGGTCAAAGTTGGTAATGCAATCGTATTCATTTCGAATAGTCCTCAGCCTGATCGCGATGACGGGAGACTCGGCAGAAGGCGTCAGGATTATCTTGAGGAGAAATTGAGGGCTTTACCGAGCGATACCATTAAGATTCTTGTCTTTCATCACCATTTGGTTCCAGTCCCATATTCTGGACGTGAAGCTAATGTGCTTGAAGATGCAGGAGATATCTTGGAGATGGTGCTTAAGCATAAGATTAATTTCGTTTTGATGGGGCACCGGCATGTCACAAGAGTCCTGAGAATAAACGATACGGTGCTGGTTAATGCTGGGACAACTTCAAGCGCTAGAACACGAGGTAGGCTTGGGCACTCATTCAACCTAGTGGACATCTTTGAAGATGGAGCTGTTGAAGTGACTGAGAGAAATCTTACTCAACGGAAAACTATTTCTATAGCAAAGTACGGGCCTCCTTGCCTAACTTAGAAACAAGTCAACGCAAACGGCATTCCGGGAAAAGGCTACGACAACTTTCTCACTATGTTTATTCGATTTGTTCTAGAACGCCTGCGCGTTCAAGGTCGAACCGAACTCTCGCTACCTCCGCTGTCTTCAAGTTCTCCAGTGGGCTTCGAACAAATCCACCCGGCAACCCCATAAGGTTCAAAGCGGCTTTCAAAGCGGCTGGAAATGTTCCGACAAACATGGCTCTGAAGATGAAGTGAACTCTCTTCTGTAGGTCTCCAGCTTCATCAACTCGCTTGTCCAAGGATGCTTTGTACAAATCCAACAAAAGTTTGGGTGCCACAGCGGCCGTCCCAAGCATCCCGCCTTTAGCCCCAAGAAGTAGGCCAGCCATAAGCAGGGGATCCCAACCGCATAAGATTGAAAGCCGTTGTGGAGAGAGCCGTATTATCTCGGTCAG
>Ga0315314_1003498_pt1 | contig 12247 bp, 8 predicted proteins | sample TDP9_MG_FD_203631 | JGI IMG/M metagenome (GOLD analysis project Ga0315314, IMG submission 203631) | Freshwater sediment microbial communities from Lake Towuti, South Sulawesi, Indonesia - TDP9 | ecosystem: Environmental > Aquatic > Freshwater > Lake > Sediment | place: Indonesia: South Sulawesi...
ATCATGGTCTGGGAATCAATGGCGGAGAAGGCAAGAAAGCTAATTAAGAGGGAAGAATAATGGTTAAGTGGCTAGGGGGACTACTTGACTCTAACGAAAAACAATTAAGGCGATTACAGCCGACGGTAGACAGGATAAATGAGCTGGAGCCTGAATTTGAGAAGCTCGGTGATGATGAACTCCGTGCCAAGACCGATGAGTTTAAGGCTCGGTATAAGGCTGGCGAATCGCTTGATGGGCTTCTGCCCGAAGCCTTTGCTGTGGTTCGTGAAGCCGCCAAGCGGACTATAGGTCAGCGCCACTTTGATGTCCAGTTGATGGGTGGCATTGTCCTTCACCAGGGCAGGATTGCCGAGATGAAGACCGGTGAAGGTAAGACCCTGGTTGCCACCCTTCCCCTCTACCTGAACTCACTTACCGGCAAGGGCTGCCATCTGGCTACGGTTAATGATTACCTGGCACGGCGAGACCCCTACTGGATGGGACCTATCTACCATGCCCTGGGGGTAAGCGTCGCCAGCATTTATCCTCAACAGACCCCGGATGAATATACCCCCTCCCGCCTTTATGACCCAACCTACGATTCAGGCAAGGAGAATGACCCCTGGCGCCATTTTCGCCCCATCTCCCGCCGTGAGGCGTACCAGGCTGATATTACCTACGGCACCTCTAGCGAGTTCGGTTTTGACTATCTGCGGGACAACATGGTCGTTGACCTGTCCCGATGTGTCCAGCGAGAGCTTAATTATGCCATCGTTGATGAGGTAGATAACCTGCTTATTGATGAGGCACGCACCCCGCTTATTATCAGTGCTCCTGATGTGGAGGCGGGGCAGCTATATCAGCTGTTCGCTCAACTTGTGCTTCGTCTTAAGCGAGACGAGGATTATGAGGTTAAGGAAAAGGAACGGAGTGTTGAGCCAAATGACATTGGCTATGCCAAGGTAGAAAGCATGCTGAGGCAGCAAGGGGTATTAAAATCTGGTGCCAGCCTCTACCAAGATGCTCGTCTAATGCACCACCTGAGAAGTGCCCTCATAGCTAAGGAATTCTACAAGAAAGATAAAGAGTATATGGTCAAGGATGGTCAGGTTATCATTGTTGATGAGTTCACCGGCAGACTTATGATTGGTCGCCGCTACTCCGAGGGGCTGCACCAGGCGATAGAGGCTAAGGAGCATGTCAAGGTTGAGCAGGAGACTAGGACTTTTGCCACCATTACCATCCAGAACTACTTCCGGATGTATAACAAACTAGCTGGGATGACCGGCACTGCGGCTACTGAGGCTGAGGAGTTCCACAAAATCTATACACTTGATGTGGTGGTTATCCCAACTAATTTGCCAATGATTAGAGAAGACTACCCCGACCGCATCTATAAAGACGAGGAGACTAAATTCAAGGCGGTAGTTCGCGAGATTGAGCAGCTTCATAATGAGGGGCGACCGGTGCTCGTTGGCACGGTATCTATTGAGAAGTCAGAATACCTGAGCGACCTTTTGAAGCGGAAAGGGGTACCCCATCAGGTGCTCAATGCCAAGCACCATGAGAAGGAGGCTTATATCATTGCCCAGGCAGGGCAGCCGGGGACAGTAACCGTTGCCACCAATATGGCAGGGCGGGGTGTTGATATTGTGCTTGGTGGGAAAGAGCCGCCTAAGGAGAATAAGCCCGAGTGCGAGGAATGGCAGAAAAGGCATAATCAGATAATTGAGCTTGGTGGGCTTCATGTCCTGGGCACTGAGCGCCATGAAGCCCGGCGGATTGATAACCAACTCAGAGGTAGGTCTGGGCGGCAGGGCGACCCGGGAAGCTCCCGCTTCTATGTCTCTTTAGAGGACGACATTATGAGGCGCTTTGGTGGCGACCGAATCAGGGGCTTGATGGAGTGGGCGGGTATGGATGAGGATACCCCGATTGAGAATAGATTGATTAACCGGGCTATTGAATCTGCCCAGGTCAGGGTTGAAGGCTATCACTTTGATATCCGCAAACATCTGGTTGAATATGACGATGTGGTCAATCAGCAGCGTGAGCTTATCTATGGTCAACGAAGGAAGCTCTTAAGCGATGCCGACCTTAAGGCAAACATCCTGTCTATGGTTAGAGAGGAGATACAAAATGTGGTGGCAGCCCATATTCCTGATGAGCGTGGCGTTGATTGGGACGTGGAGGGGCTAATTGCTGAAGCTGGCACTATTTTCCCCTTACCCCCGGTCATCAATGCCAGTGCTCTTTCTCAGCTCAAGCCGAAGCAGATTGAAGCCAGGTTTATTGAGCTGGCAGAGGCGCTATATGAAGCCCGGGAGCAGGAGATAGGGTCAAACAATATGCGGGTGCTGGAGAGGTTAGTCATGCTTCGCACCATAGACAATCTGTGGGTGGAGCACCTAACTAATATGGAACAGATGCGTCAGGATGCTGGGCTATCGGCTATGGGTCGGCAGCAAGACCCGCTGGTAATCTATAAGAATGAAGGCTACAAGCAGTTTCAGATATTACTATCCACCATCCGGCATGATGTCGCCCATACCATATACCGGGTGGGCATTGTTAAGAAGGAAGCCCCCCCACCCCCATCGCCAATGGCTCAGGTTGCCTCCCGTGGGGCTGAGGGTCCGAGGAAGCAGCCGGCAAAGGTCAGCGGCAAGAAGATAGGCAGAAACGACCCCTGCCCCTGCGGCTCGGGCAAGAAATACAAAAAATGCTGCGGAAGGTAAAATCATAATGACAGATGAGGAACTACAAGAAGCAATTAGGGATGCAGAAAACGATGTGAAGAATCTATCTTTGCCCCCACCCAGCAGGCCTTTACCCGAACATGAGGTAAGGCGTAGAGAAATGATTTTATTAAAGCAATTGACTCTTTACAAAATAGAGGAGGCAAAGAAACAAAATAAGAAAGATGTAGAACTTTTTAATACTGCAATTTATGATTTAATGACATCTTTTGTAAAGTCGTCTTGATTGCTGGGATGGTGTAGAGGTGGGCTATTAGCATGAGAGGGAGTGAGTATGAAGCTCAAAGATTTAATAGAAATGTACGAAGGAAAGAAAAAGAAGTTTGGAGCAGAGGCTTACAAACATATTTCCGAGTTGTTTGCTGAAGCTCAAGAGATACATAGGAGAGATTTTTTGGAGAGTTCCCCCAAAGGAGACCTTGGACAGTCATGGAAACCATTTAAAGGCCATAATCTTGAGAAGCTCATCACTTATATAATAAAGGATGAAATCGAAAGATTGGGATTGAAATTGGTGGATGGTAATAAACTGGAAAAGACAAAAAGTGAAAATCTTTCTAGAGAATTGAGTATAGTGAAAAGAAATCTTTTAGTTGATTATGGGAAGTTCGGTTCTCATTTGCCTGACGCAGATATTATTGCTTATGACCCGGAAACACTAAGAGTTATAGCTGTTATCTCTAGCAAAGTTACTCTTCGTGAAAGAATTGCTCAAACAGGATACTGGAAGATAAAACTATCTAAGGACAAAGCTACAGAACATATTAGGGTATATTTTATTACCCTAGACGAAGACAGGGACTTGACAACTAAGACCCCTGCAAAAAAGGGACGAGCTATAGTTGAGGTAGATACAGATGGTAGCTATGTAATGAGTGAGACTATGGTGGAAGAAAGTGATAAGGTAAAGATGTTTGACAAGTTCATTGAAGATCTTAGGAGATTAGTCAATGGCTAAAAGCAAGAGGAAAATGGGTAGAGCCGAGGCTACCACGCTATTTGAAGTAGCTGGTGTAGCTATTCCAGCCAAAGAGGTGGGTGAAGATGAAAAGCCTTCTTTCGAAACTACCACTCTTTGGGATTATCCTAGACAGAGTTATGGTAAAACACCGAAGGGTGATAATAAGTTCCAAGGGGTAACACCTGCATTTTTAATTTGGAATCTTATCCAAAGATATACGAAGCCGGGTGATTTGGTTGTTGACCCAATGGCTGGCAGTGGGACAACCATTGATGTGTGTAAAGAGGAAGGACGAAAAGTAATAGGTTATGACATTGAGCCAAAGCATCCCGAAGTTATCCAAAACGATGCTCGGAATATCCCGTTACCCGATGAATCTGTAGATTTGGTATTCATAGATTCCCCATACGGTGATAACGTTAGCTATTCGGAGCATCCCGACGATATTGGTAAAATCTCTTGTGAGGACGAGCGCTTTTATCATGAATTGGAAAAAGTTGCCATAGAAGCTCACAGAATACTTAAACCTGGTAAAGTAATGGGGTGGTTAATTGGTGACCAGTGGGTCAAAAAAAGATTTACCCCCGTAGGCTTCAAATTATATGAGCGTTTAATGAAATATTTTGAGACAGTAGATTTAATTTGTGTAGCTAGGAGGGGACAGAGTTCGCATACAGGTGTGTGGCATTACAGAGCTAAGAAGTTCAATTTCTATTTAAGAGGTTTTAAGTATCTTTTTGTAATGAGGAAACCTGCCGAGACAACGACTAAAGTCAAATGGAAAAAGTATAAGTAAGAACCCAGACTGGGAGTGGGTAAGGGGGAGGATTAAGGCTAATGGGTAATAAGGAGATTGCTAAGGTATTTCAGGATATTGCTGACCTTCTGGAGCTTAAGGGGGAGAACCCGTTTAAGATTCGGGCTTACCAGAAGGTGGTCCGCTCCATTGAGCACCTGCCGGTTGAGGTGGAGCGACTGGTAGCTGAGGACAGGTTGAAGGAAGTCCCCGGGGTGGGGGAGGCTATCACCAAGAAGATTACCGAGCTGGTAACTACCGGCAAGCTTGAATTCTATGAGAAGCTGAAGGCTGAGTTCCCTGAGGGGATTAGCACCCTGCTTGATTTGCCTGGCGTCGGACCCAAGACCGCCATGCTACTTGCCACGGAACTTGACATAAAGTCAATAGACGAGCTGGAAGTAGCTATTACTGAAGGTAAGGTGGCTTCTTTGCCCCGCATGGGGGATAAGACGGTGGAGAACCTCCTGCGCCAGATTCAGGCACTGCGGAGGAAGAAACGGAGCCAGCGTATCCCTATCAGCGAGGCATTGCCAGTAGTCGATGAGATTACAGCCAGGCTTGGTCAGTTGCCCGGACTGCGCCACCTGACTCCAGCCGGAAGTCTGCGCCGCTTCAGCGAGACGGTGGGCGATATTGACCTCATGGGCACGACGGATAAGGCTGCCGAAGCCATCCACGCCTTCACCACCTTGCCCCAGGTCAAGGAGGTCTTAGCCAGCGGCACCACCAAGGCGAGTGTGCTCGTTTCTGGCGGATTTCAGGTTGACCTCAGAATTGTTGAGCACGACTCCTTTGGCTCCACCCTTCAGTATTTCACCGGCAGCAAGCAGCACAATATTAACCTCAGGGAGAGGGCACACCGAATGGGGCTAAAGTTATCTGAGTATGGCATCACTAATCTAGAGACCGGGGAGCTGGAGAAGTTTGCCACTGAGAAAGCCTTTTACCAGCGGCAGGGTCTGGAATTTATCCCTCCCGAGCTCCGAGAGGGTCAGCAGGAGGTGGAGAGGGCAGAAAAGGGCACTATACCAAGGTTGGTGGAGTTGTCTGACATAAAGGGCGACCTTCATGTCCACACCAACTGGAGTGACGGGCATGACAGCATTGAGGCCATGGCTCTGGCTGCCAAAGCCCTTGGCTACCAGTATCTGGGCATTGCTGACCACTCACTGGGGCGGGGCATTGCCCACGGTCTAGATGCTGACCGACTAAAGCAGCAAATACTGGAGATTAAACAGCTTAACCAGAAGATTGATGGCATCCACCTCTTCACCGGCATAGAGGTTGATATACGGGCTGATGGTAGCCTGGATATGCCTGATGAGCTTCTCGCCGAGCTGGATATTGTTACCGCTGCTGTGCATTCCAGTATGAACCAGAGCCAGGAACAGATGACACGGCGGATTCTGGGGGCGATAGAAAATCCTAATGTGGATATGCTAGCCCATCCTAGTTGCCGCCTGTTGCCGGATAGAGAGCCAATAGCGGTAGATATGGAGGCTGTGTTTCAGGCGGCGGCTAAAACTAATACCATACTGGAAATCAACGCTATGCCTAGTCGCCTAGACCTTAAGGATATTCATACCTATCGGGCTAGAGAGCTGGGAATAAAACTGGTTATTAACACCGATGCCCATAGGACTGAACATCTACAATTCATGCGTTTTGGGGTCGGGGTAGCCAGGCGGGGGTGGTGCCAGCCAGAGGATATATTGAATACCAGACCGCTGGCTGAAATAATGGCTCATTTACGGCATTAATCATTTGGGGATAGCAGGTAATGGATAATCAGTTACAGCCTTCTCGGTTGCCCTCTATCAGTGGTGCTGAGGTAATAAGCTATTTAGAGCAGGCTATTACCGGCGGTAAGCACTGGTATATTGCCTTGCTTGAGGCTATTGGGTTGTGGATGGTGGCTGAGGAAGTCCATGACGGGCGCCGTTGCCGTTACCTTATTGACGGTGAGGCTTTTGACTGGTTGCTTCTGGCGGAACGCCTGTGTCAGGAAGTAGACGGTTTGTTACCCGATAATGAGGAGACGGCTCTCCTTTTTCATGGGCAACCGCCGCTCAACCTGACCGTTGACAGGTTCAAGGAGCTTATTGGCGATGGTAAGTATCATCAATATCTTAACTACTTTTATGGCATCACCGTGGAGGAGGCGTTAATTCTGGCGGTGCAGGAGGAGGTGCGTAAGGAGAAGCGGGCTTTAGGTTATAGTAATCAGGAGCACGGTGTTATCAACGAGGTTTATCGGCGGATATATGGGGCTACTAGACCGGTATTGCTTAAGCGTTTTCGACGGGAGAAGGGTTATCCTAATCTTAAGTCCATCAGCCTCACCGAGCTAAAGGAATTTACCTATTGGCTATTTAAGTATCGGCTACAGCGGTGTGATAAGGCACGAGTTGCCAGTGATACCAAAAAGGCACTCCAGCAATTAAATATTAATGGTTATCCCAAGGGGCTGGTAGCTGATGAGTCCCGGGGAGGCTAGCCGCGTAAAACTTTACTGCCTCCCCTCCACCAGGGTGGTAACTACTGATGGGTCAGCCAGGGTGCTGACGTCCCCCAGTTCCTTGACATCACCAGCGGCGATTTTGGTCAATATCCGTCTCATAATCTTGCCGCTTCTAGTCTTGGGTAAACCATCGGCAAACTGAATCTTATCCGGGGTAGCTATCGGACCAATTTCCTTACGAACGTGCGCGATTAGCTCCTTCTTTAGGTCATCGCTCTTCGCTGCCCCGGCTTTTGGGGTGACGAAGGCATATATGCCCTGTCCCTTAATCTCATGAGGCATACCAACAACCGCTGCCTCCGCCACTTTGTTGTGGGATACTAAAGCACTCTCGACCTCAGCAGTTCCTATGCGGTGACCGGCTACGTTAATGACATCATCTATACGCCCCATTAGCCAATAGTAACCATCTTCGTCCACTCTAGCTCCGTCTCCGGTATTATATACCCCAGGGAATCTAACGAAATAAGTCTCTTTGAATCTCTCCGGGTCACCAAACACCCCTCGCATTAAACCTGGCCAAGGCCTCTTGATTACCAGGTAACCACCTTCATTGACATCAGCTACTGAGCTATCTTCTCTCAGCACTGCTGGCTCGATTCCAGGGAATGGTAGTGAGGCTGAACCTGGCTTGGTTGGCAAAGCCCCGGGTAGAGGCGTAATTAGTATGCCCCCGGTCTCTGTCTGCCACCAGGTATCAACAACAGGGCACCTATCTTTACCAATCACATTGTAATACCACATCCAAGCCTCGGGGTTAATCGGCTCCCCGACTGACCCCAGGATGCGTAAACTGCTTAAATCATGTTTATTAGGCCACTCGTCTCCCTCTCTCATTATGGCTCTAATAGCGGTGGGGGCGGTGTAAAAAATGCTAACCTTATGTTTTTCCACAATTTCCCAGAATCTATCTGGATGGGGATAGCTTGGCACCCCCTCAAACATGAGACTGGCTGCCCCGAAGGCTAGTGGTCCATACACGGTGTAACTATGACCAGTTACCCAGCCAATATCTGCGGTACACCAATAGGTATCTTCTTCCTTTACGTCAAATACCCACTTAAGGGTCTGGTAGCAATATAGGAGATAGCCAGCCTGGGTGTGAAGCACGCCCTTAGGTTTTCCTGTGCTGCCACTGGTGTATAAGATGAACAGCGGGTCCTCAGCATCCATAATTTCTGGTTCGCAGTATGGTTTAATATCCTGGGCGTTTATCTCCTCATGCCACCAGTAGTCGCGTCCTTTCTCCATCTTTACTCCAATATCAGCCCTCTTGACCACAATCACGTCCTTTACTTCGGGGCACGACTCAAGGGCTTCGTCGGCATTATCCTTGCTTCTGATAATTCTACCGCCCCGATAGTAACCATCGGCACAAATGAGCATTTTTGCTCCGCAGTCCAGCATCCTATCTCCCAGAGCGTCGGCACTAAAACCGCCGAAAACGACGCTGTGGATGGCACCAATACGGGCACAGGCTAGCATAGCAATTGGTAACTCAACAATCATTGGTAGATAAATAGTAACCCGGTCGCCCTTTTTAATCCCGTGCTTTTTCAGCACATTGGCAAATTTGCAGACATGGTAGTATAGCTCCTGATAAGTAAGGGCCTTGCTATCACCGATGTCTCCTTCCCAGACTAGGGCTGCTTTGTTTTTCCTCCAGGTCTTTAGATGCCTGTCCAAGCAGTTATAGCTAACGTTGAGCTTACCACCTATGAACCACTCATGCTTCCCTTCCTTGAAATCCTCGACCACAACCTTATCCCACTTTTTGAACCAGTCCAGTTGTTCTGCTATCTCGCCCCAGAATCCCTCAGGGTCATCAATAGACCGGTGATAAATCTTTTTGTATTCATCCAGACTCTTTATGTATGCCCTTTTACTAAGTTCTTCGGGCGGGTGGAAAACCCTTTTCTCCGTCATCACCGAAGTAATTGCTTTTGCTGTTTCCAATACCAAACTCCTTTACTCCTTTCTAGACACACAAAATTTCTCTCTTTGACCTACTGAACTTTCTCCTGAATAACCCTTTTGGGCCGATTGGTGGCAACCAAATTCCAAGTATTCAACAGGCAGACTAATGAATCTTGGCACCATCTAGTGGATAGTCAAATGCTGTCTGCTTTAATCCTGCGAAGTAACACCCAGTAATTGCATAAACGCAGACTTCAGCCTATCGGCGATTACTCTAGCTATTGCTCGGTATAGTACGCACCCCACCTCGGGATTGGCACAACACAAATCAATCACATCTTGCCGATTGAAGGCTAATACCCTTGTCCTTTCTATCGCCTTCACTGTAGCTGTAGACTGGTGCGGGGGTATGAGGGCTGACCAGCCAAAGGTCTCAAAATTACAAGCCGCCTGAAGCTGTCGCTGGGACAGCGGTCCTGGTTCCAGAATAATCCCCACCAAGCCCTCTTCAATGACATGTAATTTATTCAGCATTTGGTTCTGCTTGTGTATAATTGCCCCTGGCTCGTATACTTCGCAGGTACACATTTCCGCCACTAAGCCGAGTTGCTCATCGTTTAACTCATGGAACAAGTCAGACCTTCTTAGTACCTCCAGTTTGTCCATTTCTATTCTCCTTTTATACGCACTACAGCTTGCTTTTTAAAATAATTATAGGCTAAACATCAGGGCTTTGGCAAACTTAGCCTGAAACCAAATTAGTATCTACCAAGCTTCTGTTTTAGCCTGGCTAGTTTTGCCTTCCTTTCGGCTAGTCTATCCTGTTCTTTAGCCACGACAGCCGCTGGTGCCTTGGTCAGAAATTCCCTGTCCTTGAGCCTGGCTTCAAGTCTGGCTACCTCAGCCTGGCTTTGTTCTATCTCTTTTTGTAGCCATTTCTTCTCAGCCTCTAAGTTAACCATACTTTCCATAGGTATGACTACTTCAGTCTCTTTGAGCACTAATACCAGGGCATTTTCCCTTGGTGGAGTCTCTTGCCTACTATCAAAGAATGTAACCGGTCTTGCCCTAGCCAGGGTCTGGATGGTTTGAGAATAAGGAGCGATGGCTGGGGTAAGCTTGCCGCCGTAGATTTGGGCTTCAACCCATTTGGTAGCCTCTACCTTATATTGTGCCCGGGCATTGCGGATGGAGTAAATTATTTCGATTATGGATTCCATAACCCGCTCCGATTCCGGGTCAGTGGCTATATCTCTGGCATCGGGGTAGGGGGCTATCATTATAGATTCAGCCTCTGGCCGGGGCAGGTGCTTCTTCAGCTTTTGCCATAGCTCTTCAGTGATAAAGGGCATAAACGGGTGCAACAGACGTAGTGAGGTCTCTAGGACAAAAACTAGAACCGGCAGGGGTGACACCACCTTGTCTTTAGAGCCAAGGCGGATTTTGGCTATTTCAATATACCAGTCACAGAATTCACCCCACAGGAAATCATGGATTTGTCTCTGGGCTTCGCCAAACTGGGAATCTTCCATCAGACTGGTTACACTGGATATGGTTCGGCTCAGGCGGCTTAGAATCCAGCGGTCTTCTATTGGGAGTAGATTTCTTTGGATTTCCATATTGGTGTCGGTTGGCTTAATGCTTCTAAGTATAAATCGGGTGGCGTTCCACAGCTTATTGGCAAAGTTGCGTCCGCCTTCTAGTTTGGCCGGGGTTAGTTTAATATCATTTCCCGGCGATGTGCCGGTAGATAAAGCAAAGCGCAGGGCATCAGTGCCATATTCCTCCAGAGTGTCAACTGGATTAAGTACGTTGCCCTTAACCTTGCTCATCTTCTCCCCCTTCTCGTCGCGTACCAGACCGTGAAGGTAAACGGTATGGAAGGGAATGTCACCAGTATTCTCCAGACCCATCATAATCATTCTGGCTACCCAGAAGAACAGGATGTCGTAGCCAGTTTCCATGACTGTGGTCGGGTAGAAGTAGCCCAGGTCTTCAGTGTCATCAGGCCAGCCCAGGGTGGAGTGAGTCCATAGTGCTGAGCTAAACCAGGTGTCAAGGATATCTGAGTCCTGTTCTATATTGGCTGAGCCACAGTGACGGCAGGATTTGGTGTCCTCAATAGTTACCGTTAGCCCGCCGCAGTCCTGACAATACCAAACCGGGATTCGGTGCCCCCACCATAGCTGGCGGCTAATGCACCAATCACGGATATTCTCCATCCAGTTGAGGTAGACCTTGGCAAAGTGCTCCGGGATAATTTTGATACGCCCATCAATGACAGCTTTAATAGCCGGTTGGGCTAAGGGCTGCGTCCTAATAAACCATTGCTTACTGGCTATCGGCTCAATAACCGTCTGGCAGCGGTCGCAGTGACCTACGGAGTGAGAATAGGGTTCAACCTTTACCAGCAGCCCCTCTTTTTCTAAGTCGGATAGTATCGCCCGCCGGCAGGCAAAGCGGTCAAGCCCAGCGTAGGGTCCGGCATTTTCATTCATAGTCGCATCCAGGTTTAGTATATTTACCAGTGGCAATCCCTGACGTTGAGCTATTTCGAAGTCCACCGGGTCATGAGCTGGGGTGATTTTAACCGCTCCGGTGCCAAAACCGGGGTCAACAGCCTCATCACTCAGGATAGGTATTACCCGCTTGACTACCGGCAGGATAACCTTCTTATTGAGCATAGCCTTAAATCGTTTATCCTTGGGATTGACGGCTACGGCGGTATCACCGAGTATGGTTTCGGGTCGGGTGGTGGCTACGGTTATAAAGTCTTGGTTGCCTTCAGCCAGAGGATAGTGGACATAATACAGATGTCCCGGTATCTCTCTGTGGTCTACCTCAAGGTCGGAGAGGGCGGTAGCACAGCGGGGGCACCAGTTTATTATCCGCTCCCCCCGATAGATTATCCCTTTGTCATACAGGCGGACAAAGGTAGTCCTAACCGCTCGACTTGGTCTCTCGTCCAGGGTAAAACGCTCTCGGCTCCAGTCACAGGAAACCCCTAGCCTTTGGTGTTGTTGGGTAATAGTCTCGTGGCATTTATCTGCCCACTGCCTCATTCTCTTCAGGAATTTATCCCTGCCCAAACCGTGGCGGTCTAACCCCTCTTCAGCTAGCAGTTGCTCTACCACCACCTGAGCGGCGATACCGGCATGGTCAACCCCGGGTAACCATAGTGTTGGCTCGCCTTTCATCCGGTGCCAGCGGGTCATGATGTCCTCCAGGGTGGCGGTCAAAGCGTGCCCAATGTGAAGCTCGCCGGTAACATTTGGCGGCGGCATGATGATGACAAAGGGTTTCTTTTT
>Ga0315314_1003499_pt1 | contig 12247 bp, 10 predicted proteins | sample TDP9_MG_FD_203631 | JGI IMG/M metagenome (GOLD analysis project Ga0315314, IMG submission 203631) | Freshwater sediment microbial communities from Lake Towuti, South Sulawesi, Indonesia - TDP9 | ecosystem: Environmental > Aquatic > Freshwater > Lake > Sediment | place: Indonesia: South Sulawesi...
GCGCGACCGCCGATATGTGATACTTGGCGTGGAGAAGCTTCTCGAACGTGTTTTCGACGTGCCAGCAGGCGTGGGCGGCCTCTGAGAAGCTCTTGAAGCCATAAGCCATGAAAGCGTAGCTTGGTTTTCCCCCAGATCTCTGACCGCTGCCGTATCTGTCGCTTCCGACCATGCAGGTAACGCCCGGAGTTGGGAGTATACAGGCGTTTACTCCTCCTATATGCTGATAGAGGGGTATCCCGAGGCTGTCTGCGCCCGCCTTTAGCACCGCGGCTGAGACGCTTGCGGTGGCGTTTCCGCCGAGCCTCGACTTTTCCGGTGTTCCGTCGAGCTTGATCAGGGTCTCGTCGATCTCTCGCTGCTTGGTCGCGTCCATGCCCTTCAGTGCCGGAGCAATGATGTTGTTGACGTTGCTGGCTGCTCTCAGGACGCCCAGTCCGCCGTAGCGTGTGCCGCCATCGTAGACGAATTTGACCTCGTGCGCTCCTACCGAGACTCCCGCGGTGGCAACTGCGATACCGGTTCCTCCGCTCTCCGTTCTCACGATCGCCTCGACGCCCGGGTGACCACGCTCGGAGAAGATCTCTCTCGCAAAGACCGACTTGATGCGCGATCCTCCTTCCATTTACCACAACCTCACTATTGTGGTTCGCTGCGTGCCTTGATTAGCGTAACGCTAGGGTCGTTGAGGCTGATGTTCGGAGTGGCTACCACCCAGTTCTTGAGCTCCAGCTCCTGTTTGGCTGAGAGGCGCTCTACAGGCTTCTAGACACCCGGAGATTACGTGTACGTCTTATCCGAGCTAGGGCGAGAATAATCGAACCGGTTAGGAACAAGGATAGCCCTATCAACGATGCGACGAGAGAGTGGGGCGAGCTGATTGCGAGAGGTCTTGTCCAAGTCTCTTCAAGGGTGAATTGCACCAAGATTTCACCACGCCCTTCCGTGTTGTCGAAGATGAACGTGTACAGATCGTCAGCTGGATCGATGACGAAGGTGTATCTCCCCCCAAGGTACGATTTTTCTAAATTCTTGGTGTTGTAGCCGTACACTGTCAGGTAGATGCCGTTCCCTTCGACGGTGCCTTCCCCCTTCAAAACCGACCTGCCGAATATTCGGGTGTGGTAGTTTGTTCCTGCACTGGGTGGAGCGTACCTTGTGCCGGGGCTTAGTGTGAACGTGGCGTTTATCACCTCTTCGTAGGTAGTGACTGGAATCAGACACGTTAGCAACGTGGCGAGCCCCAAGAAAGCCAGTAATACTCTCGCTGATGGTAGGCGTCCTCGTCGCTGCCTCCTCAACCCTCTCCCACTTCTAGGTTCGCGAGTCCACACTCTCTACTTAACTATTCCGTCCACACGGTCCTTACGCCCTTGATCTTGGAGAAATGTTCGTCGTCGCTGCATATGTTTTGGGCATACTCTCTCGCGGTTGCGGCGATGATGGCGTCGGCGAGAGGTATCTCCGGGTTGGATAGCTTGATCCTCCCCGCCTCGGAAGCTGTTTCCTCATCGACCTCCACGAAGAGTATTTTCTTCGCCTTCATCGAAGCGATTCGAACTGCAACAGCCTCTGTTCCGATGAGGCGCCCCATTTGCTCGTAAAGTTCCGCGATCGTTATTACTGAGACCACAGCCAGTGAGCCTGCTTTTCCAACATCCCTGATGACCGATCTGCTCCAGTCCGCCTGCCTCTCTGTCAGAGGGTTGAAGTACGCGAAGAAGAAGCGCGTGTCAAGCGTCGCTCTCAGCGCCATCTCGCTCTGGACTCGTCAAGCTTTCGTTTTAGCTCCGCGGGATCGTATTTTCCCGCGTCTACGCCTGCAAGGTCCAGTAGGTCGGGCACGGGTTCCAGAATCAAGTGGTTATCTTCGTCCCTGACCTGAACGTACGAACCTTCTGCGATATTGTACCGTTCCCGGAGGCTTGCAGGGATTGTTATCTGTCCCTTTCGAGTGACCTTCGATACCATCTTCTCCAAGGGGTCATCGCCACCTTTGTCAGGGTACTACTCTTTAAGCTTTGTCCTACTGTTGCGCCAAAGTTGTACGATGGGATTTATACGTACTCTTGAGAACACGCGACAATTCTTCCGTTCGGCAAAGGAGCTATTTTGTGGCGGTCTCCAAGTTGGTAAATTTCAGAACGGTACTCTTATTTGGCGAGTGTGACTGTTATCCAGCCCTGAGGCGGGTAGAGAGGCCTGACAGTTAACCCGATGGCTGAGCTCCGTGGTGAGTGCGAGAGACTTCTGCGCGGAGCGTGGGAGAAAGTTCTAGGAAGGACCCCTCTCCAGAGGATGAGCCTCGTTCCGCCCCCGAGCCCGGGGTTCGGTGAGCTCTCCTGTCCCAACTGCTTCGACCTCTCGAAGGAGGTTGGAATGAAACCCCGAGATCTGGCTGAGAGGTTAGCGGCATCAATCAGTCCCACCGAGTTCGTGCTCATAGATCGGGTTGAGTCGGCTGGAGCTGGCTACGTCAACTTCTACGCAAAACGCCCAGAGCTCACCAGTCTAGCCTTGGAATCCGCTCGGAGACTCGGGTCCTCCTACGGTTTTGTCAAGACTGAGGCTCCGATCAAGGTCATCGTCGAGCACACGAGCGCAAACCCGAGCGGTCCGGTTCACGTCGGAAATGCTAGGAACTCCATCCTGGGCGACTCCTTGGCTCGCCTTCTAAGTGCCAGGGGGCATCATGTCTCGAGGCACTTCTACATCGATGACGTGGGGCGCCAGGTGGCCGTGATCGCCTATGGCTACAACCTCCTTGGGAAGCCGAAACCAAGGGACAAGCCTGACCAATGGATCGGCCTCCTCTACGCCACAACGAGCTCTCTCACCGCGATACGGGGTCTCAAGGAAAGGATCGAACGCCTGAAGCAGAGCACGGGAAGGGAGGACGAGCTTAGAAGAGCTCAGGAAGAGCTCGATGACTGGGTTGCCGCCGCGGCAGATCTGCGAACGCGTGATCAGTCCCTCTTTGACAGGCTCGCGGAGATAGTTAGGACTGATGCGAACCCCGAGACGTCGATAGCCTCGATCGTGCAAGGCTACGAGCAGGCTGAGCCCGGATCAAAAGCGCTGGTCAGGGAGATCGTTGACCTATGCTTGACTGGCTTCACCGAGACCTACGGGAGGATCGGCATCTCCTGGGACTCCTGGGACTGGGAGAGCGAGATGGTCTGGAGCGGGCGTGTGGCGGATGCCCTGTCCCGGCTTAAGCAGACGGGTTACGTGAGGGTGAAGGACGGGGCGGTTGTGTTCGATGCTGAGAGAGCCGCTGAGAACCTGGGGCTGAAGCGCGTGTTTGGGGTTGAGGAGGGTCACGAGATTCCGTCCCTCACGCTGATACGCTCCGATGGGACGACGCTCTACACGACCCGCGACATAGCCTACAGCTTCTGGAAGTTCGAGAGGGCGGAGAGGGTGGTGAACGTCATAGGGTCGGAGCAGTCCCTAGCTCAGCTCCAGCTCAGGGTCGCGGTGGCGGCGCTCAGCTCCGCCTCCAAGGCCGCCAATCTCGTGCACTACGCCTACGAGATGGTTGAGCTCCCGGGGTACAAGATGTCGAGGCGTAGGGGCAGGTTCGTCTCGTTCGACGAGATCCTCGACGAGTCCATCCGTCGGGCGTACGAGGAGGTGACCAAGAGGTCCCCGCAGCTGTCTGAGGAGTTGAAGAGGAGCATAGCCTCCTCCGTGGGGCTGGGAGCGGTGAAGTACGCGATGCTGAGCGTCGCCCCGATAAAGACGGTCTCGTTCACATGGGACAGGGTTCTGAACTTCGAGATGAACAGCGCTCCGTTCATACAGTACGCCCACGCCAGAGCCTGCAACATCCTGGCAAAGGCAGAGGGGCTAGGGGACAACCCAGACTTTTCTCTGCTCAAGGAGCCCATGGAGTGGGATTTGGTGCTGAGGGTGGCGAGGTTCCCGGACATCTTTATCGACGCGGCGGACAACATGAAGCCGAACGAGGTGGCTGAGTACGCCAACGCCCTCGCCAGCAGCTTCAACTCCTTCTACGCAAGCCTGCAGGTCCTCCGCGCCGAGACCCTCCAGCTCAGAGACGCAAGGCTAAGGCTGGTTGAGGCGGTACGGGTGACTCTGAGAAACGCCCTCGAGCTGTTGGGAATAGAGCCCTTAGAAAAAATGTAGGGGACTAGTATGCCGGAGGGAAGTACATCTCCGGCTTCCCCTTCGGAGTCCTCTTGAACAGGTCCGCGTACTTCGCTAGCTTCGTCCTGTCCAGCTCTACCCCCAGTCCAGGACCCTTCAGGACCTGCAGATAGCCCCTGTCCAGCTTGAACGGCGTGGTGATAATGTCGTCCACGGCAGACTGCCCGAAGTCGGCGCCCACCGTCGGGATGTCGTTGGCGTAAGCCACGTTCGGCGTCGAGGTGGCAAGGTGAAGCCACGCGGAAACCGTTACTCCCGCGCTACTCACGTGCAGTATCACAGGTATGTCAGCTAGCTCAGCCATGCCCGCCACCTTCTTGAACCAGAAGAGTCCCCCCAGCCTATTCGGGTCGGTGCTGATGAAGTCAGCCGCCCGACTCGTTATCGCCTCCAGCGCCCGGTACGGGTCCAGAATACCCTCACACATCGCTATCGGCACACCAACCCTCCTCCTAACCATCGCCAAACCCTCGAGGTCCCATCTCGGAACCGGCTGCTCAATGTACTGTGGGTCGAACTTGGCGATCTTGTTGATCTGACGGATCGCTGTTGGCGGAGACCAAGCCTGGTTCGGGTCCACCCTGATCTCCACCCCACCCCCCACCGCGTCCCGAACCTGTCTCACTATCTCGACATCCTCAACCGGGTCCCGACCCACCTTAAGCTTCAGCGTCCCAACCCCCTGCTCAACCGCCCTCACCGACTCCTTAACTACCTTCTCAGGGGCATCAATGCCCAGAAACGCCGTGACCGGGACCCTCTCCCGGTAGCACCCACCCATCAGCTTGTAGACAGGCTGCTTCGAGACCTTCCCCATGACATCCCAACAGGCTGCTTCCACACCCCCCAGCGCGTAGTTGGCTGCCTCGAGCCACCAGAGCCCGCGGCCGGACCCTAGGTAGTGTTTGACGACTCTTTCGATGTCGAATGGGTCTTTGCCGATGACAAGCTGTTTGATCTCGTTGTGTATCATGGCGTCTGTTCTTTCGGAGTAGCGGGTTTCTCCGATGCCTGTGATGCCCTCGTCGGTTTCCAGCTCGATCATTACCGCTGAGATCCTGCTGTCTACACCCATCGAGACCCTGACGGGCTCTCTGAAGGGGATTGTGATTAGTGTGGTCTTCAGGTCTGTGATCTCCATCAAGAATCCTCCCGAATCAATGTCAGGAGGGATAGGTAAATATTAGTACCCGTTATCCTCTCGGGACCTGTAGATAACCGATCATGTGAACTAGTCACATCTCTTTCAGTTCCGGTGCTAGGCGTATTCATCTCGCAGAATCCCCGAGTGCTGGTTCTGTCCAAAATGGGGTTGTCTAAACCGGGTTGTCCAAAACGGGTCGGCGCTTTCTTCTCCTAAGAATGCCTTATCCAAAAATCCTTTTAGAACAAGTTCAAAATTTATGAATCAAGTGAGGGGATGATTTGGAGCCAGAAGTTCGTATAATAGACAAGTATTTTCAGGAAGTTCTCCATTGTTTCACAATGACCAACATAAGACTGAAAGGGAACAAAGAGATAGATTTGTTAGCAGTGAATCCAGAGAATGGAGAGAAATTTCACGTTGAAGCCAGAATCGCTACATCTCGTAGCATGGCTTTAAGAGAAAAGGATACAAATACATCTAACGGGCGACCACGTAGACGCGACCTGCTCTACTTTTCCAAAGAAAAATTTAACCATCCAACCGTTATAGAAAAAATCCATGAATTATTTGGAAATTCAAACTATCATAAGGTTCTAATTGTATGGAACACGAAAGATAATTTTGGATATCTGCCAAAAATAGCAAAAGAAGAATTTGGTATTGAAATATGGGGAATGAGGCATACACTTCGTGAGTTCATAAAGAAGAAAGTTAGCGTTGGTTCAAGGGACGATATTCTGAGGACGATGGAGCTAATATCATCTATACTACAAGAAGAAAGAGAATTTCTGAAAAGACTGGGAACACTCTAATGGTGGTTTGCTTCCAAACTCTTCTTGATGAGTCCTAGCCACCTGTTCTTCTCTGCGATTCCTATTCCTGCTTTCTCCGCTGGCGTCTCGCCATCCAATCCTTCATGCTTTCTCATGAAATTGTAGCTACCTCTTGAGAGGTAAACCAGTTGGGCGAAATCGTAACCCTTACACTAGCCGCATCAAAAAGGGGAGTCCCTTAGAACCACCGTGCCCATGAGCATCGTAAAGCAATTCTCCTTGAAGCAAGGAGATAAAATTGACTGGTTGCTCAAAGTGGAAAACGGAGAAATAGTGATAGTCGTCAGACCTCAACCAGTAGCTAGGAAAACCTCTTAACCTATGATTTCGGAGGGCGCATTTGAATTGGAATTCTTCAAAAACTTCAAAAACGTGTACTTCATTGTTGTCGTCTCGTATTTCGTGCTCGCTGTCCTCGCGTCTATTTCTCCGACTATATATCGTTCCATGTTTGTCATAATATTGTCATTTGTGTTGAGTGACGTAATCCTGAATGGGTTCATTCATGGTAGCAATGGCGCTAAGATTTTCAAGAGTACTCAGTTCACTAATAAGGGGCATGCGTACCTCGTTTTCTTGGCCGGCATAGTGTCGGGAACCTATTTTAGTTCCATTATTGCCGATTTGACACTACAATTCGTTGAATCGCAATTCGTTCAATCGCAATTCGCGTGGCCTGGAACTGTACTTGTCACCGACGCCATAGTTGTCAGCATCATTCTTGGTGATCTCCAATGGAGATTCTTTACACGATGATCCCATCTATAAACTATGACCGCGACAGCCAAGAGAGTCCCTGATCCAAAGAGCGTGTTCTCTATCTTCGTTGCTAATTTCGATTTCAATTTCATGCTCAGAGGAGACAGTTAGATGATAGCCTGACCTGTCCTGTATGGTTTTTATGTTGACGTTCAGAGGGCCAAAGCTATTTCTTATCTTTTCAACGACATTGACAGAAAATTCTTTTCTATCTTTAGCTGTCAGTAGCACTCCTAAAGAAAAAAGGAGACACTCTTGATCTTTTGGGAAATAATTGTATAACATTGAGAACAGAAAAAAAGCCTCTTTTTCTTTTTTATTTTTCAATAAGTTAGATATTACCCATTGTGGTTCAAAACTCAGCCAGTGGTAGTTAGGAATCTCCACTTGGCTACTGTAACTCAGAATTTTTTCCAAGGCTTGCGATCCAATTAACATAGCAATTCCGTCGTCTAACGCACTTAATTGGTAAAAGTAAAGAATAAGCGAGTATGTTTTCAATACGAAATTTTTTGCATGCGCCTTGGGAAGGGAGTTCTTACAAATTGTCAAAGATGATGAAACAATCTGATTTCCAAGGTTGATATCAAAAGAAAAGCCCTTGGGTTTGGCTAGGGTTAATAAATTGCGTAACTCATCGATGCAACGTAATGCCAAACCAGGTTGAACCTCAAGACTTTCAACGCCGATGTCTTCCAGTTTGGATGTAATTAAGCTACGGAAGAGATATTGATCTTCTTTTAAATCTATTGACCTTGATATTTTTCCTATCAGTTCGAGTCCATAAAGAGCATCGCTTGACTCACCATTATCACGCAGTTTGCTGACAATTGAAAACAGCAGTTCGATTTTGTCCCTTACGAATTGTATGTTTTTCTGTTTCTTAGAATTTACCTCCTTCTGAATAGTTTCAAAGATTTTCCGTGGCTGCAAGCATCTGGGGATCGACCAAAAGTATGGAAATAGCCATGTCAAACAGAAAACGGATAAAAGAACAGAAACATCCACGTACAACCGCCAATACTCCATCGAAAGATTCCATAGAGTCACTATGTTAAGCAGCAGGACAGCGGTAAAAAGCGATAATGTTGCGAAATTTCGCCAATCCAATAAGACGTAATCGATAGTTCTTGTAACATATTTACCTAGCGAGAATTGGCCTAGGAACAGGATCACAGTAAAAACTATAGCGGTAATCGCCGCCAAACATTGAATGATATTTCCCAGCAAATTTGCGGCTTCAACCCTGTCCCCTTGGAAAACTTGAACCTTATAGTATGACAGAATAAAGGCCAAGGTCAAGAATAGGCTGAGAAACAAACTTGATGAAAGAAGAATCTTTTTCCGCTCACTCATTTCTACTATTTTCGACTTGAGTGACTTGACAACCGCACCGAGTGCTTGGCGTATCTCTCGGCGGAATCTGAAAACAAGGCTGTGTGACAAATTTTCAATCCATCTTTACAATCGATTTTCTCCCAGCCTCTCCTCAGTTTGGTGTAGTGGAAGCACCAGGTTCTCCCCTTGGGTGCGTGGTCGCTTAAATCTGGTGGTGTATGAGCGGCTGAAACCCCGAGGGTAGAAGCAGCTCCTAGGGATAGAAGTGAACATGAGCTGTTCCCACGATAACGCTTAAAAACCGCATGACTTACACTCAGCCCCGTTTACTCGATAAGGGGGTTATCGAGGCTGAACAGAATATTTTCTGAGGGGCGTATGGCGAGGAGGAGGTTGACCATATCCCTCCGCCTAAATATTGTTGTTGACCTTGCCCGGGGTCAACGATCAGAGGCCATATAGCGCAGACGATATGTATTAGCTAGCCTAGAAGGGCCCCCTACCACGTACAGTCACCCCTACCCGCCTAGGTCCCGTGTAATACGCTGACCCCCCTAATCCAGCCTCGACGAGATGGCTGTCAGCCGGATCCTCGACAGGCTGGAGACCTACGGCTACGTGGTCCGTGAGAGGGTGGGACCTGAGAAGGTCGTGAAGATGAACTGATAGCCCCTCTTTCACAAAAAAGCTCCTCTCCAAAGAACCCGAGACCTGAGAAAAGCCATTTCGAGGCTTCTTCATTTTATCTTCGGTCGTAAGAAGTATACAGTTATGAAAGTAGCGAACAGGGTTACACACGCTATTATTGCTGTATTCTTTTCAATGCCCAAGAAGCCTGTCGTAACGTAGAAGAAGACACCGTTCACAATCAGAAACGTTGTAACGGCAATGGCGTGAGTCCATCTTGGGTGCTGTCTTATCAATCCTATGATCGACATTCTAACAGGCTCTGGGCGTTCAACGTACGGTAATGTGGATACAACTTGATTGACTTCTTTGAGTGTTGTCAAGGATGAATCAGCCAGGAAAAAAGCCAGTCTTTCTAAGACCGTAACCCCTTTGGAAAGCAGTATTGGATCGCCGTGATCAACAGCTGCAAAAAGACGTTGGTTTAGGCTTTGCCTAAGCTCAACCAAGGGTTGACCCAGTTCCCTTCTTGCCAGTTCTAATCTGCCAACCTCCCAGTCAAATCCATCCATTGAACTTATGATTTTTCTCATTTTTTTCGAAGCCCTAGCCCGGGTATCCTCATACCCATCTTGTGAATACTCCCTGATGTTCTTCAACACATCATATACGTCTAGGAACATTTTCTCTTCCGTTGTAGGCTTCGTGAATCTCCTGCCAGTTCTTACATTCTGTAGCCCCCCCGCCACTGCTAACCCAAGCCCTAGGATCTGAAGAACAATTTCCCAAGCGGATCCAAAGATGAGTCTAATAACCAGTACGTATCCAATGAATACAACAAAGCCAAGCCCCATCATCGCATTTCCTAGTCTTAGTCCATTCCTGTAGGGAATCACCTTTCGCTGTATCTTACGATGTATTTCACGAAGGTTGTCGGATGCCAAGGTTTTGCTCTATGCTGCCAAATGGAATCTACCTTCCTAAAAATCTTACAGAATCTAATCAAAAGTGAAGCATTAAAATGGTTTCCATGTAGTCGTAGCTGCGCTCCAGATGTGGAACGCCTCTGGCTAGTGCCGTATGATTTATGATCGCTAAGGGACCATGCTCACCCTAGAGAGATGGAAGCGATAACCCTAGTTAAGCATGCACAGTCACACCCAAGCCACTCTAAAGAGAATGAAGTCTCCTTACCAAGCCAAATAACAACGAATGAATGTCAATACCCGTTGTAGGCGCGTCGGAGAATCCGGTTGCGCATGAGACAGGGGTGGTTGGGGGTCTTCCTCGGATCAGCAGACGTCCTTGACAGCGAAGTCGAGCCCCAGGTTCTTCAGCTTCTCCTTTGTGGGGTTGCCGGTCTTCCTATCCCAGCCTCGATACTGGTAGTAGTCGTCCTTCATCCTCTCCAGGACCGGCTTGGGCACGACGCTGCCCTTCATCGGTCCCTCGGGAATCGGCTCCTCGGTGAACCTCCACGGCAGCTGATCGTCTTTCCTCGTGAAGCCCTCCCGGGCTGAGAAGCATCGGATCATGTTCCACTGCCTCTCCGCGATCATTCGCGCCTCATCGTATCCCAGACTCCAGCCGGTCACGGCGTTCAGAGGATCTATGACGTTCTGGCTGATCTTGATCGGTCCCCAGATCACCTCGGGGAGATGGCACAGCAACATGGAGTCGCAGAGGATCAGCCAGTGGTTGATCTCCGCCACGTAGGCTCCCTTACCCTCGGGGCTCTTCCGGTCGACCAGCCCCATCTTCTCGCCGGTCGGTCTGATGTCGTGGTGGCTCGCCCCCCTCGGGCCGGTAGCATATCCTAGGGCAGCTCCGAGCAGGGGTCTGCAGGTGTGGCCTGGGAACTCCATGCCCTTGTTCTGGATCGCGAAGCGGGCGCTTCCTTTTCCGACGATCTCCGAGGCGGCGCGTGTGCCCTTGGCTAGGAGCGCGCCGAAGCCCTCGAGCCGGCCTATCTTTTCGAGGATGTGGAGCATGGCGTCAGCGTTTCCGAACTTCAGGTCGATCCCGTCAGTGTCCTTCTTTGTGAGAATTCCCTTCTCGTAGCACTCCATCGCCCAAGAAACTGAAATTCCAGCCGAGATTATGTCTATGCCGTACTCGTCGCAGATCTCGTCGGCTTTGCAGAGCGCCTCGATGCTGTCCACGGCGCAGCAGCTCCCGAGCGCATAGATGGTCTCGTAGTCCACGCCGTTGATAACGGACTTGTATGCGCCTGAGGACACGACGCTGTACTTGGTACAGTTCACGGAACATGCGAAACATGCGCGATCTCCCTTCACTACCCTCTCCCGCATCGTCTCTGCGGAGAGCCGCTTAGCGTTTTCAAACACCTCCGTCTGCCAGTTTCGGGTTGGCAGAATTCCAGCCTCGTTCAGTGCGAGTACGCCGCGTGGTGTTCCGAACTGGGATAGCCCCTGAACAGCCGGCGTGGTCTTCAAGATGTGATTGAGTTTATGTGCTACCTCGAGGACCTTTTCCTTGTCTGGTACGGTTACGGAGCCCGTGCCCCTCACGGCGATTGCCTTCAGAAGCTTTGAGCCCATAACCGCGCCCATTCCGCCGCGCCCAGAGGCTCGCATATCGCATATCACCATCGCGTAGGGCGCACCCTTCTCACCCGCGTTGCCGATGGTGGCTATGTGGATCTCCTCGTCCCCGATCTCTTTTCGGAGCGTCTTCTGGGCTCGGAAGGAGTCCTCACCCCAGATGTGAGACGCGTCGCGGATCTCGACGTTCTCGTCGTCTATCCAGATGTAAGAGGGCTTTCTGGCTTTGCCCCTGATGATGACGCCGTCGTACCCGGCGAACTTCAGCTCCGCTCCCAGGTACCCGCCGAAGATGCTGTGGAAGAAGGACTTCGTGTAGGGCGACTTGCTGCACACGCAGGATCGGGATGCGGTCGGTATTATCGTTCCGATGAGGGGGCCGGTCATGATGGTCATCGCGTTCTCGGGTCCGAGGGGCTCGGCTTTCGCCGGTATCTCCTCGTACAGGATCCGGGCTGACAGCCCGGCGCCACCGACGAAGTCTCGAACCCACTCCTCCTTGAGAGGCTCCTTCCGTACCCGCTCCCTTGTGAGGTCCACCCTCAGAAGCTGTCCGATGTATCCTCCGTGCTTGAACTTTCCAGCCATGCTCTATCCACCTCCAACCGGAAAGATGATCGCTATCTCGTCCCCGTCTCTGATCGGGGTGTCGAGGTCGTAGGTCGACCGGATGATCCTCTCGTTAAGCTTGATCAGGAAGGGGGCGATCTCGCCCGTGTTCCTATCCCAGATCTGGTCCTTGAGGGCTCTTCCGTACTTCCTGTAGAGCGTCTCGAAGAGTTCTCCCACCGTCTCGGGCTTCTTGA
>Ga0315314_1003500_pt1 | contig 12245 bp, 10 predicted proteins | sample TDP9_MG_FD_203631 | JGI IMG/M metagenome (GOLD analysis project Ga0315314, IMG submission 203631) | Freshwater sediment microbial communities from Lake Towuti, South Sulawesi, Indonesia - TDP9 | ecosystem: Environmental > Aquatic > Freshwater > Lake > Sediment | place: Indonesia: South Sulawesi...
TACCGGGGCCGCTTGTGGATGCGAGATCGACTGAATGGGATCGATGTGATCCGCGTCTGGGTGAAGACCTCGCCGGCGAAGAATCTGTCCACCCGCCTGGCCTTCTATCTCAGCTACATGGTGAATGCTACGGTGGCCGGCCTGGCCCTGGCATCTGGACATTACGATGTCGTCTACACGACCTCCCCTCCCCTCTTGGTGGGCGGAGCCGGATTGGCCCTGAGCATCCTCCGTCGCCTCCCCTTCGTCTTTGAGGTGCGAGACCTCTGGCCAGAGTCCGCGGTGGAGCTGGGAGAGCTCAATAACCGCTGGGCCATTCGCATGGCAGAGGGCATGGAGAGACTCTGTTATCGTAGGTCCGCCCGCATCGTGGCGGTAACGAGGGGCATCTACAACCGGCTCCACGGCAGAGGAGTTCCTGAGAAGAAGCTGACCTGGATTCCCAATGGAGCCAATATCGAATTATATCAACCTCGGCCCAAGGATCGGGAGATTGGCGAGAGGTTGGGCCTGGAGGGGAAATTTGTGGTGATCTACGCCGGTCTTCATGGCCTGATCCACGGGATGGATGCGATCATTGATTGTGCGAGGATGCTGCGAGGGAGGAATGACATCGTCTTTCTCCTGGTGGGGGGAGGGGTGAGGAAGAGAGATCTGATCTCCTTGGCCCAAGACTACGGGTTGGGAAATGTGATCTTCCTGCCGGAGCAACCGGAATCCGAGCTGGCTCGATATCTCTCCTGTGCAGATCTTGGTCTGGCCACTACCAAGAAGCTGGCGCTGTGCGAGGGAACATTGCCGGTGAAGATGTTTTCCTACATGGCCTGCGGGCTTCCTGTCCTCCTGGCGGCGTGCGGTGAGGCGAAAGGGGTGCTGGAGGAGGCCAGGGCGGGCATCGTCGTGGAGCCGGAGAACCCATTGCAGCTCTGCGAGGCCATCCTCCAACTGAATGAGAATCCTGCCCTTCGGCAAGAATATGGAAGAAATGGAAGGGATTTCGTGGTAAGAAACTTCAGCCGGAAAGATCTGGCGATCCGGTTAGAAAAGGTGCTCCAAGAGGTGACCCAAAGCAATCGGCCTCAGCCAGCAGGGCATGAGGGGAGACAGGCGAAGCGGGGGCGGGTGGGATGAGCCCCAGGAGTTTCCAGATCAGATTCCCCAGGAAAGAATTCCTCCTGCTGGCCATCCTCTGCCTCGGCCTCTTCCTCAGGATCTATGACCTGGCAGGAGAGAGCATGTGGCTGGACGAGACGGTCTCGGTAAGACTGGCCCATAAGGGGGTCTCCGCCATCGTCAAGAACCGCGCTGCCAACATCCATCCTCCCCTCTATTTCTTGCTGTTGCGCGGTTGGGTAGCCCTGTTCGGGGACTCCGAATTCGCAACCCGATTCCTCTCCGTCCTCTTCGGCGCCGCTGCTATATTCATGATGTACAAGGTGGGATCTCTCTTCTTCGATCAGGAGGTGGGAATTTTGAGTTCCCTCCTCCTGGCCGTCTCCAGGTTCCACATCCAGTACTCGCAGGAGGCAAGGGCCTACACCCTGATGGCCCTGCTCACCCTTCTTTCCATCTACTTCTTCAAGAGGTTCCTTGAGGATGGCAACCGATGGGTCTCCATGGGCTATATCCTTTCCACTGCTTTTCTGGCATACACCCATGTCTTTGGTCTCTTCATCATCGCTGCGGAAAATCTTTATGTGGCTGCCCTCCTCTTCCCTTCCCGGGAGCGATTCAGACCTGGTCTCAAAAAATGGGTCTTCCTGCAACTGTGGGTGGCCCTGCTCTTCGCGCCCTGGATCCCGGTCTTGATCAAGCAAGTTCTGAGGTTTCAGGGAGGCTTCCGGAGGCCTGCCCCCTCTCTGGATACCCTGTTCAGCACCTTTGGAAACTTCTCGGGAAGTGAAAAGCTGGCCGTTCTATTTGCCCTATTCGCCTTGCTTTCCCTGGTGAGGTGGAGGAGGCGGGAAGCAGAAAGTGGCGGGAAGGGCGTTTTCGGGGGTAGCGAATGCCTCCGCGGAAGAATCAGTCTGGCCGATGCCGGGCAGACCCATTTCCTGTGGCTGTGGCTGCTGGTCCCGGTGATCCTCCCCTTTTTCATTTCTCACATCTCCTCTCCCATCTATAAGTACCGGTTGATGGCGGGTGCCTCCCTGGCCCTCTATTTGCTGGTGGCCAGGGGCATCAAGAACCTTGCCTATGGCCCCGCCAAGCTCATCGTCATCGTTCTCCTCCTGGGCCTCTCCTTGACGGCGGTCTGGAGATACTATGGGGAGGTTCGGAAGGAGCAATGGAGGGAGGCAGCAAGATATGTGGAGGGTAGGGCGAGGGCAGGGGATCTGGTCCTCTTCAATGCCAGCTACGCGCGAAGGCCCTTCAATTATTACTCCAAGAGAACGGACCTGATCAAGGAGCCCTTCCCGGGAGGAATCCAGGAGGATGACCAAGAATCGACGAAGGAGCTTTCCCAGGTTCTGAAGGGTCAGGAAAGGGTATGGCTCGTCCTTTCGCACACCCATGGGCAGGGGGAGGCGAGTGCCAGGGCCCTGGGGAAGATCTACCCCCAGTCCTCTTATCGGAAGTTCAAGGGGATTGAAGTCTACCTGTTTCAGAGGGCGGGGAAGGGGATGACCTCGCGAAAGCAATCTTTCTTCGATCCGGACCGAAGATTCTCCGGGTAGCTGGAGGGCTTTGTTTCCATGCGCGCCTGCGTGCTGACCACCGTTCATGTCCATTACGACAACCGCATCTTCTATAAGCAGATCCCCACCCTGCGGCAGGCGGGCTATCAGGTGACCTATATCGTCCCCTGCCCACCGGAGGTGAAATCCTTGGAGGGAGTGGAGCTGGTGCCACTGCCTTTGCTTCCTCGCTGGCGCCGCCCCCAGAATTGGTGGAGGGCTATGATTGCAGCCCTTCGCAGCAAAGCGGATATTTTTCATTTTCATGATCCCGAACTCATCGGGGTGGGGCTCCTCCTGCGGGCCCTGACCGGTCGGCCGGTCGTTTACGATGTCCACGAGAATTATCCCCAGGTGATGCTCCGGAGGCTCTGGATTCCGGCCCGCCTTCGCGGGGCAGTGGGAAAGGCGATGGCCGCCCTGGAATGGGTGGCCGCCCATCTCCTGGATGGGCTGGTGGTGGCCAATCCTCCCACCTGGGAGCGATTTCAAAAGAGGGGACCGCGGGCAGTCCTGGTGAGCAACTATGTGGACCTGCAGAGCTTTGATCGCGCGACAGAACCTCCCCTTCTCAGTCCGGAAGCCCCCTACTTCATCTACTCCGGCTCCCTCTCCAGCCAGCGCGGGGTCCCGGATTGCCTGGCCGCCTTCGAACGCCTATCCAGGGAGGATGTAAGCCTCCTCCTGGTGGGCCCCCTCGATGATGCCGACTCCTCGGTTATGGATCTTCCGGATCGCCTGCCTCGGAGGGCCCATCTGCTCCCCGCTCAGCCCTTTGGGGCCCTTCCCCCGCTCCTCCGTGCCTCGGTGGCCGGGTTGGTAACCCTGCGGCCCACTCCCAACTATATGGAGATCCTCCCCACCAAATTGCTGGAATACATGGCGGCCTCCATACCGGTGATTGCCTACGATCTCCCCCTGATCCGCCCCATTGTGGAAGAGGCACAATGTGGAATCCTGGTGGAGCCGGCTGATAGGGAGGGGCTGACGAAGGCGATGGCCTATATGCTGGATCATCCCTCGGAGGCAAAGGAGATGGGAGAGAGGGGCCGAAGGGCTGTGGTGGAGAGATATTCCTGGGAGGCCGAGTCCAAGAAGTTGCTCGCCCTCTACGCAGGACTGTTGAGCTCCGGAGGGACTCGCAATGCAAGGAGAGGTAAAAGATGAGCGAGCCTTTGGCTCCCTTCGTCTCGGTGGTGATGCCGGTCCGGAATGAGGCTGCCCTCATCTCCCAATCTCTCGCCGCCATCCTGGCCCAGGACTATCCAGCGGACCGGATGGAGGTGATCGTGGTGGATGGAGAATCCTCGGATGGGACCCGAGAGATCCTGGAGCAATATGGCCGATTCGAGCCACGCCTGACGGTCCTCAACAATCCGGACCGGATCGTCCCCTGCGCCCTGAACATCGGGATTCTCCATGCCCGGGGCGAGGTCGTCATCCGCGTGGATAGCCACACCGTCATCTCTTCCGATTATGTGAGCAAGTGCGTGGAATATCTGCAGAGGGGCGACGCCGAAAATGTGGGGGGCCTCATGTGCCCCTCCGGGAGGACCTACTTTGGGCGCGCCGTCGCCATGGCCACCAGCTCTCCCTTTGGGATCGGAGGCTCCCGATTCCATTATTCGAAGAGGGAGCAGTATACCGATACGGTCTATCTGGGTGCCTATCGCAGAGAAACTCTGGATCGGATTGGCCTCTTCGACGAGGAGCTCATCTGCAATCAGGACTATGAGTTAAATTATCGACTGCGCGCGGCAGGGGGCCGCATCCTGTGCACCCCCAAGATCCACTCCCTCTACTATTGCCGGGAGTCTCCCGCCGACCTCTTTCAGCAGTATTTCCGGTACGGATTCTGGAAGGTGCGCACCCTAAAGAAGCATCCCCGCTCGCTGCGGGCCCGCCATCTGATTGCCCCCGCCTTTGTCAGCGGGATCCTCCTCCTGGCGGTCCTGGGCCTCCTCTTTCCGGTGGCCTGGACCCTCCTGCTCCTTGGCCTTTCTCTCTACCTGGTTCTGGCGGGGACCTTCGCATTGGTGAAGGTCATCCCCTCCGGCTCCCTCATCCTCTGGCCGGGGATCATGTTCGCCTTCTTCATCCTCCATCTCGCCTGGGGGCTCGGCTTCTGGAGAGGAATCCTGGACCTTGCCTGGAGGAGAACGGGCAGACGAAGAGGCAAGTCAGCGGATCCGCCATGAAATCGAGCCGGGGTGAGAAATGGGGGGTGGAAATAGCCGCAGATTCGTGATAAGTAGGGGTGGGCCTCTTGGCCTGGAGGAGGGGACTACTTCTGGCAAGATGGGAAAGGAGACTTGAGGGATGAGCCGGATCGGCGTCATTGGAGGCACCGGCTATGTGGGGCTGGTGACGGCCACGGGACTGGCGGAACTGGGACATACAGTGGTGGCCGTAGATATCGATCGCGAACGCATCGAGAACATCCGAAATGGGGTTCTGCCCATTTACGAGGCAGGCCTGGATGAGCTGGTGAAGAAAAACCTCTCGAATGGACAGCTCCGTTTCACCCTGGACATGCGGGAAGGGGTGAAGGGGGCGGAGATCCTCTTCATTGCCGTAGGGACTCCGGCCAAGGAAGATGGAGAGGCGGACCTCTCTCAGATCATCATGGTGGCGGAAGATCTGGTGAAGGTGATGCGAGACTATTGCATCATCGCCATCAAGAGCACTGTTCCGGTGGGCACCTTTGAGATGGTCTGCAATATCTTCACCGCCCAGGGAAAGAGGAAGGGGAAGGATTACGATCTGGTCTCCAACCCGGAATTTCTGCGGGAGGGGAAGGCGGTCTACGACTTCTTCCATCCAGATCGGGTGGTAGTAGGCGGAGATTCCCCGGAGGCCGCGGAGAAAGTGGCCGCCCTCTTCGCTCCCTTGAAGGCCCCCCTGATCAAGACCTCCATCTGCAATGCCCAGATGATCAAGTATGCCTCCAATGTCTTCTTAGCGACCCGGGTCTCCTTTATCAACGAGATCGCCAATATCTGCGAGCATGTGGGGGCGGATGTGGTGGAGGTGGCCCGCGGAATGGGCCTGGACCAGAGAATTGGACACAGCTACCTCGATGCCGGGATCGGCTTTGGTGGTCCCTGCCTGATCAAGGATCTGAAGGCCCTGATCAAGATGGCAGAGAACTGTGGCTACGAAGCGAACTTTTTGCGGGAGGTCTTCGAAAAGAACGAACACCAGATCCGTTCCATTGTGGCCAAGGTCAAGAAGGCCCTGGGTGCGGTTCTCTACGGCAAGACCATCGGGATCCTGGGCCTCACCTTCAAGGCGGGCACCGACGATGTAAGGACTTCCCTCTCCATCCGCATCATCGAAGCCTTGGAAAGGGAGGGGGCCCATATGCGGGCCCACGATCCCAAAGGGATGCCGCAGGCAGCCAAGCTTTTGCCGGGGATGGTCCTGTGCGAAGACCCTTATCAGGTGGCGGAGGGGAGCGATGCCCTGCTCATCCTCACGGGCTGGGAGGATTTCAAGACCCTGGATATGGGCCGGATCAAGGCCTCGCTGAGAAGCCCGATCGTGGTGGATGGGGTGAATCTTCTGCAGCCGGAGGAGATGCGAAAATCGGGCTTCTCCTACCTGGGAGTGGGGAGATGAGGAGGGGAGATTGAAGGTCCTGGTCACGGGGGGAGCGGGATACATCGGATCCCATCTGGTCGATCGGTTGATTGGCCGGGGGGACGAGGTCTTCGTGGTGGACAACCTCTCCACGGGAAAGATCCAGAACATTCGGCACCTTCTGGGAAGCGAGGGATTTCATTTCATCAATGATAGCATTCTGAATGAGTCCCTGATGGAGCGGATCGTGGAACGGGTCGATCTAATCTATCATCTGGCTGCGGTGGTGGGGGTCAAATATGTGGTGGAGGATCCCCTCCACGGCATCTACACCAATGTCAAGGGGACGGAGATCGTGTTAGGCCTGGCCTATAAATATTGGAAGAAGGTAATGGTCGCCTCCAGCTCCGAGATCTACGGCCGATCCAAGGACCTTCCCTTCCGGGAGAATGGGGATCGAATCTTGGGGCCCACCGATGTGAGCCGTTGGTCCTATTCCATGTCCAAGGCGATCGACGAGCATTTCGCCTTTGCCTACGCTAATAAAGGCCTTCCCATTTCTATCGTGCGCTATTTCAATTCCTATGGACCGCGCCTGGATGAACGAGGATATGGAAGCGTGGTGGCCCGCTTCATCCAACAGGCCCTCAGCGGAGAACCCATTACCATCCATGGCGACGGAAACCAGAGCCGTTGCTTTACTTATATTGACGATACGGTGGAGGGAACCCTCCTGGCAGCAGGGGTGAGGGAAGCGGAAGGCAGGGTCTTCAATATCGCCCACGATCAGGAGACCACCATCCTGGATCTGGCCCAAAAGGTCAAGGAGCGAACTCACTCCCCCTCCGAGATCCAATTTGTTCCATATCAGAGCATCTATGGGGAGTTGTTCGAGGACACGCCCCGGCGGGTCCCCTCCATCGAAGCGGCACGGAAGGTCCTGGGCTTCAAACCCAAGGTCGCCCTGGAGGAGGGGCTGAAGAGGACCATCGCCTGGTGCCGAGAGAATTATCACCGGGGCTAAATGGGTCAGGAGAATCGATGGGACTCCAGGAGAAGATCGCAAAAAGAAAAGTAAAGGTGGCCGTGATCGGACTGGGCTATGTGGGTCTCCCTCTGGCCCTGGAATTCGCCAAGGCAAAGATCCAGACCCTGGGCATCGATGTGGATGAGACGAGGGTGCGTCAGATTGCCAGCGGCCTCAGTTACATCCCCGATGTCCCTACCGCCGAGCTGCGGAGGGTGGTCTCCTCCGGACATCTGGCGGCCACCTCCAACTATGCCCATCTTTCTGAGATCGATGCAGCCTTCATCTGTGTCCCTACGCCCTTCACCAAGGCGAAGGATCCGGACATCCATTACATCATTGATGCCTCCATCCAGATCGCCAAGCACCTCCATCGCGAGGAGTTGATCATCCTGCAAAGCACCACCTATCCGGGCACCACGGAGGAGGATGTGCTCCCCATCCTGGAGAGATCAGGGCTCCGAGCGGGGGTAGATTTCTATCTCGCCTTCTCTCCGGAGCGCATCGATCCGGGCAATAAGCGATATGGGGTCAAGAACACCCCCAAGGTGGTGGGAGGCCTCACCGCCAAGGATACGGAGCTGGCGGCCGCCCTCTTCTCCTTGATCATCGATAAGAAACAGATCCATCGGGTCTCCTGCCCCCGGTCTGCGGAGATGTGCAAGCTCTTGGAGAACATCTTTCGATCGGTGAATATCGCCCTGGTCAACGAATTGACCAAGCTGGCGGATCGGATGAAGATCGATATCTGGGAGGTGATCGAGGCGGCCTCCACCAAGCCCTTCGGCTTCATGCCCTTCTACCCCGGACCCGGGGTGGGGGGCCATTGCATCCCGGTGGACCCCTACTACCTCTCCTGGAAGGCGCGGGAATACGACTTTTACACCAAATTCATCGAGCTGGCGGCGGAGGTCAACCAGAGCATGCCCTATTACACGGCCTTCAAGGTCATCGATGCCCTGAATCGGCACGACAAGCCGATCAAGGGGGCCAAGATCCTCGTCCTGGGGGCGGCCTTCAAGCGGGATATCGATGATGCCCGCAATTCTCCCTCCCTGGAGCTGCTCAAGATCTTGGATAGCAAAGGGGCAAAGGTTTGCTATCACGACCCTTACATCCCGGAGGTCAATCTGCAGGATGCATTTCACCATTCCAGGCCGGTCCATCGGCTCTATCGGTCTCGCCCCCTTACGGAAAGAGTTCTCTCGGAGATGGATTGCGTGGTGATCGCGGTTCGTCATTCGATCTTCGATATCGACTGGATCGTGAAGCAGAGTGCCCTCATCGTGGATGCCCAGAATGCCACCCGGGGCCTGAAGGCCGCCCGGGGGAAGGTGTTCAAGATTTAGGGAGGCGATCTTGTCCTATCTTGTTCCCATGCTCAAGCCGGGGGCCATTGCCCTCCTCAGCTCCCTGGTCCTGGTTCCCATCCTGCGCTCCTTCGCGCTGAAGATCCAATTTGTCGATCTGCCGGATAGCCGCAAGGTCCATGCGCGCCCTCTGGCTCTACTGGGCGGGGTGGGGATCTACCTCTCCTTTGCCCTGGCGGTGGGCTTCACGGCCAGCCTGGCCCTGCCCGTCCAGGGAATCGTGACCGGTGCCGGCCTGCTCATGATCCTGGGGCTCATCGATGACCGCTATGGGATGCATCCGCTCATCAAGCTCCTGGGCCAGGCTGCAGCGGCGGCCCTGGTCATCGCCTGTGGGGTGAAGGTCCATTTCCTCCAGACCCCCTATCTCAATGTCCCCTTCACCCTCCTCTGGGTGGTAGGGATCACCAATGCCTTCAACCTGCTCGACAATATGGATGGGCTCTCTGCGGGAGTGGCCTTCATCTCGGCCTCTGCCTTCGGGGTCATCACGGCCCGCTACCTCTTCTTGGGTCCGGAACAGGTGCAGACGGTGGTGCTGGCGGCCTCCCTGGCCGGCGCCTGTCTGGGTTTTCTTCGCTATAATCTCTATCGGGCCAGCATCTTCATGGGGGATGCAGGGAGCATGGTTTTGGGATTTGTCCTGGCCTCCCTGGCCGCCCTGGGAAGCTGGCATTCCGCTACCATCACCACCTCCCTCCTGATCCCGGTCCTGATCCTGGCCTATCCCATCTTCGATACCACCCTGGTCACCCTCCTTCGCTGGCAAAGGGGGGTGCCCTTCTATCGAGGGGGGAAGGATCACTCCTCCCATCGATTGGCGAACCTGGGCCTGAGCAAGCTGGAGGTGGTCCTTCTGATCTACCTTTTCTGCCTCACCCATGCCCTGGCCGCCGTCTTGGTCTCCTCGGTGACCTTCCGATTGGCCCTCATGGCCCTCTTCATGAGCGCCTGCACCCTATTCATCTTTGGGATGGTCCTCCGCAAGGCTCCCTTGGATGAGGTGAGGGTGGAATGAAAGAAGCGGCCTTCTATGAGAAGTTGGAGGACGGGCGGGCCCACTGCCACCTCTGTCCCCACGAGTGTCGGATCAAGGAGAAGGGATATGGGATCTGCCGCACCCGGAGAGTGGAGGATGGGATCCTCTATGCGGTCAATTATGCCCAGGTCGCCTCCATGGGCTATGATCCCATCGAGAAGAAGCCCCTCTATCATTTTTATCCCGGGGTCACCATCTTCTCCATGGGGGGAAATGGCTGCAACTTGGGTTGCCTCTTCTGCCAGAACTGGGAGATCTCCCAATCCGAGGTTCCCACCCGCCGGGTGGAGCCGGATCGGGCCGCAGACCTGGCCCAGCAGAGCCGTTCCATCGGGATCGCCTACACCTATTCGGAGCCTCTGGTCTGGTTCGAATATGTGCTGGATTGCGCCCGGCTCGCCAGAGGGAAGGGACTCAAGAATGTACTGGTGACCAATGGCCTGATCAATCCGGAACCGCTTCAGAGCCTGCTTCCCTGGATCGATGCCCTCAACATCGATGTCAAGTCCATGAGCGAGGAATTCTACAAGAAGATCTGTAAGGGGCCACTTCCGCCGGTCCTGCATACGGCAGAGGTCGCCTCCCGAAGCTGCCTGGTGGAGATCACCAATCTGGTCATTCCCACCCTGAACGATTCAGACGAGGATTTTCGTCGCCTGGTGGACTGGATCGCAGAAAAGTTAGGACCCGATACCCCGCTCCACTTCTCCCGCTATTTCCCTCATTACCAGATGGAGATCCATTCCACCCCGGTGGAGACCCTCATGCGGGCCTGGGAGATTGCCAAGGAGAAGCTCTCCTATGTCTATGTTGGGAATCTTCTGGATAGGGCCAGCAATTCTACCTTCTGTCCCCATTGCCAACATCTTTTGATCAGCCGGGATGGCTATCGGATTTCAAAGCTGGGACTCAAGGATGGCAAATGCAGTAACTGCGGTCAGGCAGTCAGGATCATTGGACCCTGACAGGAGGTGAAAGATGGCCAAGGTGAAAGATAGTGCCCCTGTCCTCTTCGTGGTCATGCTGTTTGGAGCCCTGATCGGCTCCGTGTTGGGGGAGGTATTGGGATTGCTGGCGCCGGGAGGGCTCATGGAGAAGATCTTCACTCGCTCCATCAGCTTCGGTGCTGATCCCCCGGGCCGGCTCGACCTCAAAGTATTCAGTCTCACCTTGGGCTTCTCCTTTCGCATGAATCTGCTGAGCCTGCTGGGCATCTTCCTGGCTGCCTTCATCTATAAGAGGATATGACGGCACTGATTCTCGCCTCCGCCTCTCCGCGAAGATTGGAAATCCTTCAGGCCCTGGGATGGCGGTTTCAGGTCCTCCCCAGTTCGCTGGCCGAGGAGGAGATGCCCCATCCCGATCCAGTGGAGGCGGCCAAGATCCTCGCTTTGCATAAGGCAAGGGAGGTCGCCTCCCAGGTAAAGGAGGGGATGGTCCTGGGCGCGGATACCCTGGTTCATCTGGATGGTCGCTCCTTCGGTAAGCCCAAGGACGCGGAAATGGCGCGGAAATATCTTCGCGCCCTCAGCGGAAGGACCCATCAGGTGACCACCGGTCTGGCCCTGATCGATTCGACTGACGGGCGGGAGGAGGTTGCCGAGGAGACGACGCGGGTGAAGATGCACCACCTCTCCGAGGAGGACATCCAGTCCTATCTGGAGAGCGGGGAGCCCTTCGACAAGGCCGGGGCCTACGCCATTCAGGGAAAGGGCTTCATCCTCATCGACAAGATCTGGGGCTGCTATACCAATGTGGTGGGCCTGCCGGTGGGTAGGCTGAGGGAGCTTTTGCAGAGGTTCAGTAAGCCTGTCTGCGAGGGTACAGGCAGATAGGCCCTGCGAGGCAGGAGCGATGTCGCCCAAGAGCCAGATCATCCGCCAGTGGCAGCTGATTCGCTCCCTGGAAGCTCTATCGGGACGGACCGTGGCCGGGCTGGCCCAGGAGCTCAAATGCTCAGAGCGCACCATCTGGCGCGACCTCTCCGATCTCAGGGCGGCCGGCTTTCGCCTCCATCGCCAGAAGGCGGAAGGGAGATCCCGGCTGGGCCTGGCGGAGGGCTACCAATCTGAGCTTCCTTGCTTTCTCTCCTACTCGGAACTCATCTCCCTGTACCTATCCCATGGCCTTCTGCAAGCCCCTGAGGGAGCCCCCTTCCGAGAGTCCTTTGACTCCCTGCTGGCCCGAATCAAGTCCTCCCTGCCCTCCGGCATGCTTCCTTTCCTCCAGGAATTGGAGCAGGCCCTCCCCTCCGGCCCGATTCAGACCAGGGACGATTCTTTCCATGGTCCCCTGATCGAGCAGATCACCCAGGCCATCATGGACCGCAAGACCCTGGAGATCCAGTACTATTCCCTGAGCCGGGGGAGGGTGCAGGTCCGCAAAATCGATCCCTACCGGCTCTGGCATCAGGAGGGCGCACTGCATCTGATCGGCTACTGCCATCTGCGGCAGAGGGTGCTTACCTTTGCCCTGGGACGGATTCGCGCTGCGCGCCCCACCCCCGAAACCTTCCTCCTGCCGGAGGGATTCAACTTCGAGGAGTATGT
>Ga0315314_1003501_pt1 | contig 12245 bp, 14 predicted proteins | sample TDP9_MG_FD_203631 | JGI IMG/M metagenome (GOLD analysis project Ga0315314, IMG submission 203631) | Freshwater sediment microbial communities from Lake Towuti, South Sulawesi, Indonesia - TDP9 | ecosystem: Environmental > Aquatic > Freshwater > Lake > Sediment | place: Indonesia: South Sulawesi...
CCTGAGTACGTAACTAGGAGAGACCTCCTCGAGGCTGGCGAGGAGCTTAGATACCGGCTGGAAGAGACGATCGAGGAAGAGAGAGGTCCAATCTACAGCGCTATCGTAGCGCAATCCGCCTCCTTAACCCTGTTTCATGCACTAGAACTCTTGGAGACGCAAGGAATACCTACACTCACATCTTTCCTAGAGAGAATGGAGCAGGAGAGCGAAGAGAAGAGAAGCTACAAGACGATAATCAACGACCCACAATACGTTCAGCTCAAGAGACGCCTCAACCAGAACATGAAGCTAGAACATCCGAAGACGCCTCTTCTAAAAGAGGAGATCGAGAATCAGCTTAAGCAGCATCCGAACTCGAAGGTGCTTGTCTTCACACAGTACAGAGACACAGCTTCCCATCTTGTCGATCGACTCAGAGAGACTGGTCAGCTGTCAGTGGAAAGGTTTGTCGGTCAAGCCTCGAAGCAGAACGATCCAGGATTGAGCCAAGAAGAGCAGGCTGAGATGCTGAGAGACTTCCGAGACGGAGGCACGAGCGTCCTCGTTGCAACATGCATAGCGGAGGAAGGCTTGGACATTCCAGCCGTTGACCTAGTCGTATTCTATGAGCCGATACCGAGCGAGATCAGATACATACAGAGGAAGGGAAGAACAGGAAGGAAGACAGCTGGCAAAGCTGTGATTCTAGCAGCTAATGATACATTTGACATAGCATATCTCTACGCAAGCAGGCGTAGAGTCGAGAGGATGAGGACGATCACAGCAAGCCTAAATCAGGAACTGAACCCATTGATGAGGCTTGGATCCAAGCCGGAGCCTAACCCGCTCACATTAGAGGAAATGAGAGAGATAGAGAAACATGCGAAGATAACCCGTCTCGAACCGCAACTCATCAAGCCTGAAGAGGAGAAGGTCAAGCAGTTTCTGAGGGAAGTGGATAAAGCTTCCAGATACATATGGATGAGAGCCATGAAGGCTGGAAGCCAAGGACTTCTCATAGAGGACCTAGCAGACCAGATCGCGGAGGAAGGCGTAACACCAGCCATCCTCAAGGCTGCGGTGGAGAAGCTCCAAGATTTAGGGCAGCTGCAGAGGATCGGGTGGGACCGCGTAGCCACTGTGCCGAGCAAGCCCACTCCGCAGAAAGAAACATACGACATCTTGGTGGAGAAAATCTATCCAGGAAAGGCTCTCGTATTGATAAACGATAAGTGGAGAGCTAGAATAACACCTCAAGACTTCGAAGGCCCAGTCAACATAATCAAGAAGGATGCGAGATTCAAGGCTAGAGGAACATTCTACCACGACGGAGAGACATTATGCTTCAGAGTTCGAGAGATCATCCAGCTCCTATAATAGACGGGTTGAAGCTACTCCGACGCCTGCTCCTTCGGTATTATAAACTTACTCGCTTTTCCAGCGCTGAAGTAGTGGCCTCCAGCAAGCTTCACAACCTCAGAGATAGCTACAAAAGCCTTTCTACCCAAGTAGACCTTAGGCTTAATAGTGTAAGCCTTCGATGTCTCACCAAACTCCAGCATCTCAAGCTCACCGGCTGAGAATAGCCGCGTAACCTCATCGAGGCTCGATGGAGGTTCCGGAGTCAAAGAAGCAGCGGATTCACCTGAAAGGTCTATGATAGCCCCACACTTAGGGCAGACAATTCTACGTGGAACAGAACGGTCCTTCACATACCTGTAGGCCAATGCTACATCACTCTTGGAAAGTAAGCTCAAACATCAAGATAAAACTCATCCTATCAGAGTTTTACTTGGGCTAGACTCGTGATCGCCCGTAGTCAAAGCTACATTATCATCGAGGAGGTTGAAGGGACCAGAAATCAGGTGCCCTTGGTTCGACGCTATGTACTTATGCTCTTTTGAATTTTCTTTTTTCCATCTCTGTCACGAAGTATTCTCCGTATATGTGATTTAGGGGCTTTGCTTTCTTCACGTTGATGACCTCTTCCATGTAATCATCCTTTACCTCGCTTGCCAATATTTTTCCGACAACCCATATGTGGTCTGCTATCTTGAAGTGTTTCTCCATTCTACACTCAAGCCATCCGAATGCTTCCTTTATCCTCGGAGGCTTGATTTTGGCTGACCTCATTTCAGTCAGATTGGCCTTCTCTATCTCGTTGACTTCGTAAGGAAAGTCTTGCTCGAGTATGTGCATCAATGGGCCGAAGTCTTCTCCCACAAGGTTGGCTACGAACTCTCCGTTGCTCCTGATGTTTCTCCAAGTGTCGTGCTTAGGGTTGCAGGAGAACCCGAACAGAGGTGGCTTTGTAGTGATGGGTGAGGTCCAGCTGAAAGGGGCGGCGTTAGGGATTCCTTTTTTAGATATGGTTGTGACGACAACCGTTGGTCTTACAAGTACCTTGTAGAACTCTTCCTTTTTCAGCCTCATTCAAACACCTCCAAGTCGTTGTTATGCTACTTACTTAAGTCTTTAAGATTGGTATTTGAACAACGAACCTAATCCCGGGCAATAAAGAAGTTGTCTGACTGAGGACTCCTCTTTTTTGAGGGATGAATGAATCAATAGTCCTGCTCTCGTCTTACACTAGGATAACTGCTATTATACTGGTTAGAAAGACGCCGTCGAATGTTCCTGCGCCTCCTATGCTTGCCACAGGAGCACCCAGTTCACCTATACCGCGAAGGTTCGTCAGGTCGGCCCCGATCAGGGTGCCCGGAATTCAAGCATGCTGAACCCTTCCACTGCACGGAGCTACTGCAAAATGAATGTGCGGACGTATCGGCTGTTCCGGAGGACCTCGCCGCGGTCGACATCGAGAAGCCTTGATTCAGTCAGGGCTACCACTTCAGCTTGCTCACGGTCGAAGAAAGCATTATTGAAGATTGGCTCTTAACCTAATGTATAGCGGAAGATTGGAATACTGTAGGTGGTATTGATTTTGGCAAAGCCCAACTACAAGATATTTCCTGACAGTGAGTTTCGTCAAAGGCTCGCAAGAGCCAAAGAACAAATGGCTGAGAGAGCGCTGGATGCTCTGTTTATAACGGATGGACTGAATTTCTTCTACTTCACCGGAGGATCCCCTCCCTTCTCCAACGCTAGGCCACATATAGCGCTGTTGCCCAAAGATGGAGAACCTTTGCTGGTTGTTCCTGAGGTCTCGAAGGAAGCCTTGAGGCTTGAGTCTTGGATTTCCACTCTCAAATCGCACTTGACCTTCGGCGCCCCGATAGAGATGTTAAAGGGGATGTTCAGGGAGCTTGGAATAGAGTCCGGCAGGATAGGGTGTGAACTTGGCAAGGAGCAGAGGCTTGGCATATCTCTCAGCGATTTTGAGCGTTTGAAGGCGTCGCTACCCAACGCTCAGTTCGTCGACGCTTCAGCTCTTCTATGGAATCTCAGGATCGTGAAGTCGAAGGCGGAAGTCGAGTGCGTGAGGGAAGCCTGTAACATCACGGCCAAAGCACTTGGAGCAGCCTTCAAGAAAGCAAGAGTGGGGATGAGGGAGAGGCAGCTTGCAAACGTCTTCTGTAGCGAGGTATCGAAGAACGGGGGATTCGCGCCCTTCACATTTGTCAACTCTGGGCCGTACAACTACAATTACCTCCTCGGGCCAGCAGGGTTCCCCTCTAGAATCTCCGACCAGAAGCTGAGCCGAGGGAATATGCTCTACATCGACGTGGGATGCACCTATAACGGGTACTGGTGCGATTTCTGTAGGATGGCTTCTATTGGAAAGCCCTCCAAAGAACAGATATCGATGCATGAACTCATCGACAACGTTACACAGGAATGCGTGGACATGGTCAAACCGGGCATGAAGATTTCTGAGATTGCAGAGTTCAGTGCAGAGCAAATGGAGAGGGCGGGCTATCCGCTCAAAGGTCAAGCCGGAAGGATGGGCCATGGGGTCGGCCTCATGGTAACCGAGCCTCCAAACGTATCCTTCGACGACGTCACCGTCCTTAAGCCTGGGATGACCTTCACAATAGAACCCATGATAGTGATGAAGTACGGCTGCTTTGCGACAGAGCAGGACTTGGTTGTTACAGAGGACGGATGTGAAGTCCTATCCAAGGCTCCAACAGAAATGCAGAGAATCTAGAATCCTCCATCACTTTTTCTGTTTCTCATGGGCCAAAAGTGTCAGGTTTATTTTTGATTAGTATAATATCTAGTCTGAAGCCATTTTGGCGATATGAGTGAGTGAATGTTGAAAATTATAGGCGTCGTTACGAGTGGCGGAGACGCGCCTGGGATCAACGCTGCCATTCGAGGCGTTGTCCGCATTGCCCATTCAAAGAGTTTTCAAGTCTTAGGCTTTGAAAGGGGTTGGGAAGGGTTGTTAACAAATACATTTAGACGGTTAACACCTCGCTCCGTTGGCGGAATAATACAGTTAGGCGGCACTTTTCTTCTAACATCGAGATGCCCAGAATTTCAGAAGAAAGAGGGAATTAAGAAAGCAGCTGAAACTCTCACCCTAAATAATGTCGATGGCCTCATTGTCATCGGCGGTGATGGCTCCTTCAGAGGAGCTTTAGAATTAAGCAGAGAAACTGACACATTAATGGTGGGCGTTCCAGCAACAATTGATAACGATGTTTTCGGAACTGAGGAAACGATAGGCTTTGACACAGCTGTAAATACGGCAGTCGCCGAGATTGACAAGATTCGAGACACAGCAATTTCTCATGAAAGAATCTTCATAGTTGAAGTTATGGGTCGAAGAAGGGGCTTCATCGCCTTAACCGTAGGCGTCACCGCAGGAGCTGAAATAATCCTAGTTCCAGAAGTAAAATATGAAAAGGAAGACCTCTTCAGAACCATAAAAGAAAACAGCGCCAAAGGAAAAAAGTCAGGCATAATTGTGGCAGCTGAAGGAATCGGAGAGACCCGCGAACTCGCAAGAGAGACCGAAAAAAACACAGGAGCAGAAGTTAGGCTTAGCATTGTAGGCTACGCTCAAAGAGGCGGAAGCCCCACTGCCAGAAGCAGGCTTTTAGCCAGCTTATTCGCAAATGAAGCGGTAGAACTATTATCCGAAGGGCAAGGAAGCAGAATGGTTGGACTGCAAAATGGCAGGATAACGAGCATAAAGCTTAAGGAATCGTGCGAAACAGAAAAGCCTTTGGACCTAAGCCTACTAAAGCTGACAAAACTATTAGCAACATAAATCATCATCACTATCTTTCGGATACAACCTGTCACAGTTATGAAACAGATAGGTGCTTAATCAGATTATGATTATGCCTTCTGACATTGTTACAATCCTCGTATCTGCTGTCGGTCTCATCTTACTGTCTGGATCAATCTTCTATTTGGTAACTGTATGGAACGTAAAGAAACCCGAGTTCAAATACGATTATTTCCCTACGGTAAGCCTGATGGCTTATGCTTGGCAGGCTGGGAACGTGATTGAAAGGAAGATTAACAATTTTCTACAACAAGATTATCCGAAGGAAAAGTTCGAAGTGATAATTTATGATAACGACTCGACCGATGAAACTGCTGAGATTTGCCTTAGGTATGAGAGGCAAGGATTGATAGAATACTATAGATCGCCGAAAGCGTATGATAGGAAAGCCCCTGTTCTTGATCGAGCAATCGCTGAGGTTGCTAGAGGCGAGATAGTTGCTTTAAGCGACCCCGATGGTGTTTGCGAAAAAGACTGGTTGAAGAAGATCGTTCAGCCTTTCAAAGATTCTAAGGTTGGGGCTGTTGCAGGTGTTACACACTGCGGCAACTACTATAGGAATCTGTTTACGAAGCTACGTGCGATAGAAGATGAATGGTGGTACAACATCTCGGTTCTCGGCAAGAGTGGAAGACTGAGAATTAGTGGTTTTCAACCGATATGCGGAGCCAACTATGCATTAAGAAGGGCAGCTTGGGAAAGTGTGGGTCGAAGTCACGGGAGAAGTCTGATAGAAGACTATGAAATGACGTTTAAGCTATATGGAAAGGGTTGGAGGATAGCATGTGCTGACGCTAATATTTGGCAAGAGGAGGTTGAAGATATCGGTGCGTACATACGTCAAAGAAGAAGGTGGTACCAACCCCCTGTCCGTAAAGTAGCCAGGGGCAAGAGAAGACTCGACAAGCTGTTAGGGGCCCTTCCAATATCGATGCAAGCAACCGCATTTCTATCATTAATTTACTTCATTCTAGTATGCGCATACCAAAATGTACTTGGGGTTTTGACGATCAACAGCATGGTTTCTGCGACACCTCTCCTACTCACTTTTGCAGCCCTCGCCTTCGGACTGATCAAAGTCGGCAAAACCAGCCTGCTACTATATGTACCTCTCTTCTTAACATTCGATAATGCGCTTCAAATGGCTATCTTCTTGGAAACGAAGCTCAGATTCAAAAAGGAAAAGCACTGGGTCCAGTTGGCCACGGGAGAGCATTACCATCTGGGAGTCGAGATGAGAATCGAGTCGAATGGCAGATGACGGTCAATGCACATTCCTAAGTACTTGATCGACCTTCTCGCTTAACGGAAGACCCTTGCCTAAGAAGACCGCTATAGTATCTATTCAGAATGTTGTTGCTTCAGCATCCTTGAAGCAAAGGCTGGACTTGGAGTCCATAGTCAGGGTTTTTCCCGGTGTCGAGTATAGACCTGAGCAGTTTCCAGGTCTGGTTTATCGTCTAAAGAAGCCTAAGACGGCGACTCTGATATTCAGCTCGGGGAAGATGGTCTGCACTGGAGCCAGATCTGAGAGGATGGCTAAGAGAGCTGTGATGAAGGTTGCTGAAGAATTGAAGAGGAACGGCATAGTGATAGTCGGCAAACCAGACATCCATATCCAGAATATTGTGGCCTCAGGCGACCTATCTGGACGGATAGACTTGGAGAAGACGACATACGCCCTCAAGAGAACGATGTATGAGCCGGAACAGTTCCCCGGACTGATCTATAGAATGGATAACCCTAAGACTGTGATGCTCTTATTCACCAGTGGAAAGTTCGTATGCACAGGCGCACGATCGGAAAGCCAAGTATACGAAGCGGTCAAGAACCTACAGATGAACCTTGAGAAAGCGAAACTCATATCCTACGAATAGCCTTATACCCTTACCCTGCTTTACACACCACGTTAGATATCTTCTACTTTCTTGCATAGTATCGCCACATAGTATCACAGAACTCATCTATACCTTTGAGTACAACGTGGTTGGACGCAACTTCTCTAACTAAAGGGTCACCGTTCTCAAGTCCCTTCAAGAACTGCCTCCTAGTCGATGACTTGACGCTTGTTTCCCTGCCGATAAGGTTGCCTGCTTTCATGAAGATGCTTCTGTCAAGTTTCTTCTCTGTGACAACAAACAGGTCGATGTCACTTGTTTCACTTATCTGCCCTTTAGCGAAACTGCCGAATAGTATGATTGTTCCTTCTATATGGTTCCCGATCTCATCGATAACCTTCTTGATCAAGAAGTTCTTTCCAAGGTAGCTGAGGGAAGCGAAAGTCTCCGCCAGTATCATATGGTACTTTGAAGTTGAGTTGCTGAGATTCAAGTAGTACTCCTTATTCCTCCCGTTCATAATGCTCGAGAGAATGTTCCTCTTTTCTAGTCTCTTGAGTTGCAGTTGAACAGCCTTGACGTCGACCTTCGTCTCCCTAGCTATTTCCCTTAAATGCAGAGACTTCTTGTAGTCGCTCGCGTAAAGCCCTAGTATCCTAAGCGTTGTTTGATTAATGTTGTATTGTTCCATCATATGTTGTATAAATACAACGGACGCCTTAAAACTTTGCTGTTCTCCTCGACATGAGAAAATCGATACCACCGACGTAATCTGTCTGCAATCGATAACTGAGAGATGATGCTGATGATGAAATATTCATATCTATGATTTCTAGTTTACCGTTGTATGCCTTGATGTGATGAATATGCCGAAAGAAGAACTGATTCGGCTGTTGAGTAAGCAGAGAGACTTGGAGTTGATGGCTGCGGAATCTCTCTCCTCGCTAGTCGATATGTCGAAGTACGATGTGGTGAAGCTTCTTTTGCTCGGAGTGATGAATGACTCCAAGAAACACGCTCAGATACTGGAAGCCTTGATGAGCCTGATGCGTACCACGACATTTGGCTACGTTGAAAAATACGAGGTGGCTAAGGGCGTGGAGAAGCACATAAAGATAGAGGAGGAGATGCTTAGGAACATAGATGAGATCGCCGGGAAGGCTGAAGATAGAGAAGTCAAGACTATGCTGGGAATGATCGCCATGGAGGAGAAGAGGCACCATCGAACCCTCCTCGAACTCAGTGGGATAATAGAACGTATCGATAAGATCAGCGAGGAAGACTGGCGGGACTACCTAAATAGATGGGCGAACTTCTCAACATGAACGATCATCGCCGACTTCAAAAAAATCTCGGTCAGGTCTTGAGGTCTCTCTCTTGGACATGAAAGCGCTTGTCGGTTAGGTATATATGTAAGGAATTCTTACTCTTAGCTATGGGCGAATATGATGGCTACCAGTGAGGTCGTCAAGATCACTTCGAAGGGGCAGTTTACGCTTCCGGTTGAGATACGGAGGGATCTTTCGCTAGGAAAAGACAGCTACCTCTATGTGACCAAGGTGGGTCGCCTCATTGTGATGAAGAAGGTAGATGAATTATCTTTGGACGAAATATCCACGATCCTCCGAAGCTTGGCGAAAGAGAGGGGCATAACCCGTAGCCTCCTAATGAAGGAGGTTGAGAGAGCCAGAGCGAAGCTGCTGGAAGAGAAATATGCTAAGACCCAAGCCTAAGGTCCTCATTGACACAAATATCCTAATCTCAGGCCTCGTCTTCTTGAAAGGAAATGAGCATAGGATACTGAAGCTGGCCGAAGAGAGAAAGATAGTTCTAGTGCTTCCGGAGTTTGTGTTGGAAGAAGGGAGATTGGTTCTAGCCCGCAGCTTTCCAGGGCATGAAGCGCTCTTAGATGCGTTTCTTACAAGGGTGGAGCATACAGTGCTTCCTTGGAAGGAAATCGGACAGTCAGCTTTCGCTTACGCGAAGAAGGTTAGGGATGAGAAGGACGCGCCTCTTCTTGCCTCCGTAATCGCGGCGAAGCCGGATTTCACAGTCACAGGAGATGTAGCGCTTCGAGAGGACATGAAGCAGTGCAGCGAGGTTGCTCGTGTTACGAAGATATGCTCTTCAAGACAGTTTTTGCGGGCTATAGCGTGAACAGGCCTTTCAGCTTCATCAGCTCCTACATTTTATCCGCTGAGACAGGTTCGTGAAGATCCAGAAAACCCCTGATGAGTCAGACATTCGAAGAATCATATATTCGTTGAGAAAATTGGCTTCCGCCGAACGCGAGATCTAAGACAGAAGATAGCTGAAATCGATTGCAGCTTCTCCATACTCGTCTTTCAGAACCCTCGCCAAGTACCCGCCATCAATAAAAACCGCTGCTCTATCCATCAGCTCTATCCCAGAACAGACTTGATTTATTCTGCCGTCCTATGCGAACGGCAGCGGCCATATACAGGCATGTAAATTATGAGCAATATCTTATATGCATTTCGAGAGGCGCTCGGACCATGGTGTTAGTGCTGAGGAATCATGATTTGAAAGAGATCGCTGAGCATTCTAGGGGTTCTTTTCCTGTCGAGGCCTGCGGCATTCTGGTTGGTAGAAAGGAGAATGATGAGAAGATTGTCGAGAGGGTCTATCGAGCGAGGAACGTTCTCGCTTCCCAGTCGAGATATCAAATCGATCCGGAGGAGTTGTGGAAGGTATTTGATGAAACAGAGAGGGAGTCCAAGGAGGTGATCGGCTTCTATCACAGTCATCCTTACTGGTCTGCATCCGTCTCGGAGATCGACAGATCTTTAGCGTTCTACCCCGGCTGCTCCTACCTAGTATACTCCAATTCAAACGATGAAGTGAGATCGTTCCTCTGGAACGGAGAGGAGTTCGAGGAGGAAAGGGTCAAGATAGTTTGAAATGATCTCGAGGAGAGAGAAGGTGGAAGCTTGGAGGTCGCATTGAGTTCGTTCTACGTGGTTCTGGAAGAGAGAGACTCTAACCTGAAGACGTTTCTTTGTCATAGCGTGCATTGACGAGGGTGCATCCTCGATTGTCAGGTCTGCTGCTCACACACATCTTGGCTGGGTCGCCTTTGGAGAACTTCAAGCAACCCCAACACTGCGTAAACAGTCTGCCCCCTTTCTCCTTCTGAATCTCCTCGCAGAGCTGCAAAGCTACATCTCTAGGGATGGCATCCGCAGGGTTCTCATTTTTCATGGTGTGAAGGGTATCTGACCGCTTAGCCTTTAATATTGCTATACAATGCTGTTGTAAGAGGAGTGTAGGGAATGGCTGCGTTGGAGAAATCTTTCAAACCTCATCCCAATATGGTGAAGCTTTACAGCTACTACTTGTTGATATTGATGACGCCTATCGTTGTAGGCGGCTTTGTAGCGATTTGGCTAGTGTACATGTTTGACCCGGCATTGACCTATGTTCCAGCCGCGGCTGTCTTTATTCCTTTGGCAGTGATAGTTGGCTTCATCTCATACTGGATTCCGAAGTACTATAGGTCGATAAGTTACCAGCTTACGAGTGACGAGGTGGTTGTTGAACGTGGCGTATGGTGGAGGTTCAAGCATACGGTGCCCTACGCCAGAGTCATGTCCGTGGATGTTGCGCAAGGCCCGATATCTAGGATGCTCGGCATAGCTACAGTGGATGTCTATACAGCAGGCTACACTGGCGTTGCAGGCGGCAGTGGGGGTCCGGGGAGTAGGAGGGCTGAGGCCTCGATTATCCATGTTTCCAACTTCGCAGATCTAAGGGAGAGCGTGCTGAGCGTAGTGAGAGGTAGACCTTTATTCGCCGCTCCTGTGAGCGATGTCAGTGCTGAGATGCTATCCGAACTGCGTAAGATGAGAGAGCTTCTGGAGAAAAAATAGAAAATCTTTTCAAATGATGTTATTTTCGAACCTAAGCATCTTCACGATTCAGATGGAGCCAATGATCTAAAGCGAAAAATATCAGGAAAAAGGGCGATCATAACAGCTTATTTTTTTCGCCTTTTTTCGATTTCCGCAAGGACTTCGGCAGCTGCCTTCTCTATTTCTTCTGGAGGTGTATTCAGATGCTTCCTTCTAACCTTGTGCAGCTCATCGACAACATCTATTTTCAACTTCTCCAAATCGGTCTTTACTACCATACATACACCTCAGGGCTTCTCAATCTGGGAATGAAAACGTTCTCTCTCTATTAATCATTTCCAACAATCGCTCGGTCCTCTCCCTGAGTATGTGAAATTTTTCAAGGAACTCCTTTATCCATGGTTTCACTACTAACCATCTTGATGTTCAAGCCTGACGGATACGGTGGATCTTGTTCGCGAAGATCAGCTATGATAAGGGGACGGTTCTGATTAGAGGTGATGTGCATGTGCCTAATTCAAGTTGGGATTCTCGATCAGGCGCCTATAGAGCGATGGGACTGTACTACAGGGATATCGTCGACTATCTGAATCGGAGTGGAATTCAACATACAGATGAAGCGCTTGATCTGCTTCCATGCCCACATCTGCGCTGCAAGGTGAGATTGAGGAGTTACCAGGAGGAGGCTTTGAATGCATGGCTGAATGCTGGGAGGCGTGGTGTGATTGTGCTGCCTACTGGATCTGGCAAGACAGTTATCGCTGTGGGAGCTATCTCGAGGCTTAATGCTCCGACGATAGTGATAGTTCCAACATTGGATCTGGTGGAGCAGTGGCGGCGTGTCCTCGCTGGGGAGTTTGAGGTTGAGGTTGGAACATACGGTGGAGGGGAGAATATTCTGAAGCCGCTTACAGTCTCGACGTATGACTCTGCTTACTTACGGGTTGAGGAGCTTGGGAACAGATTTGCATTGATCGTCTTCGATGAGGTGCATCATCTTCCTTCAATGGGCTTCAGGCATATAGCTGAGATGTTCGCTTCACCCTACAGGATGGGTTTAACAGCCACCTATGAGAGGGAGGACGGTCTCCAATTGGAGCTTCCTCGGCTTGTTGGAGGGAAGGTCTACGAGCTTGCTGTTCAAGAGCTTGCTGGAAGGCATCTCTCAGAGTACGATCTTGAGAGAATCTATGTTGATTTGACCCCTGAGGAAGAGGCTGAGTACGAGAGGCAGCATAAGGTCTTCAGAGATTATTTGGGAAGTCGCGGGCTGGTGCTGAGGACTCCAACCGACTTTACCCACTTCATAATGAGGACGGGTAGAGATCCAGCCGCTAGAGAAGCGCTTCT